>Ga0209963_1001254_pt1 | contig 15611 bp, 12 predicted proteins | sample ThiBio_1000_biof_2_FD_183957 | JGI IMG/M metagenome (GOLD analysis project Ga0209963, IMG submission 183957) | Wastewater bioreactor microbial communities from Cape Town, South Africa - Thiocy_cont_1000_biof (SPAdes) | ecosystem: Engineered > Bioreactor > Thiocyanate-remediating >...
CAGAACCTTCCGATCTCACCAGGAAATGCAAAAGATCACGGCCGCCCGATCGCCTAACATTCTTGCGGGCATATTCGCCGGGATATCCTTCTGCGGTCCGTCATGCTTGTGTCCGTCGTGAAAACCAAGGTTGCGTTCCCAGAATGCGCGCGGTCAACGCCTAGTGCAGTGAAAACTAACATCGCTCAGGTTGAGCAACGACGTCGTTCTGCATCGGTCCTGGAATCAACCGTAACGACTTCAGCATGCTCCTGTCAGATCGCCAATATTCTCTTTTTATTCTCTCATGACCACGCAGTTGAAATGGCCCGCTATTGGGATCTAATCGAGCTTTGGATACTGAATCGCCATCCCGCATGAAAGATTCATGATGTGGGTTCGTTCCTGAGGGATGCCGTCATGCTAGGCGATGGGCACACCCGGAAATCAGTTCAACGAAGGCTTCCGCCGTTCATAACGTCGTACGTTTAGTACGCACGACCACATGCCTGTTTTCGGTCCGCCGCGATAGCTGCAAGTTTTCGGAAGCGAACGCAGGGTACCGACCCAGCCGTCGCGCGAGACTACGGAAGCCGCCCGCTCCGCAGGCTTGGTTCGGAGAGCCGAACCCATTTCGATCCCGTTCGTGTGCGCAAAGCTTGGCGACGCGGCAGCGATCAGCAACAGCGGCAGAAATGCAACCAGGCTTGATTTGCCCATTTTCGTCTCCCGGCTCGGCTTGATCGTCAGATCCTGAATGGATCGCATGTAGATGAGTTCGAGCGAGAGATCGGGCGGGTTACAGGTCACGACGATGTGAGCGCGACCGCATACTTTGGAGTCGGGCAGACGCGGCGACCGAGACGTGCCCTTCGTGCAAACCTCCCATATTCCTCAGTTCCGATCCCCCCGGGCCGCTCGGCCGGTTAACGTCGAAAGCCAGCTCTGTCGCCACAAGCGCCGTCTTCATCCAGAACCACTCGCAGAACTGTTCGATGGCCGAGGAATTCGTTGCGGCGCCGCAGCTTGCCCTCGTCAAAAGCACGCTATAATCCTCGGTCGGATCGAAGCGTTGAACGGTCTGATCGAGGAACCATGCCGATGTGCTATCTTTTTGTGATCTCTCCTGACCTCCGCCTGTCGCGGTCACTGCACTCACGATCCCGTGAGCGTGTAACCGCGGGCATTCTCCGTTCGAATCAAATGAGGGAGAGATGACAAAGGAGTCCGAGCTCAAAGCACTCATGACGGCGAGCCTCGAAGGCGATTCCAATGCGCATCGATCGCTGCTGACGGCTTTGAGCGGACATCTGCGAAGCTACTACAAGAGCAGACTTTTGCGATCCGGACGCGCGGCCGAAGAAACTGAAGATCTCGTGCAGGAGGCATTGATCGTCATCCATATGCAACGTCACACCTACGATCCGGAGCAGCCGCTGACGCCGTGGGTGTACGCTATTGCCCGCTACAAGCTTATCGACCATTTGCGACGCACCAGGACCACGACGGCGCACGTACCCTTGGAAAACGCCGAATACATCCTGGCATCCAACGACAACGCCGCCGCCGAAAGCCAGCTCGATCTCGCCAAGCTCTTTGAAAGGTTACCGGAACGAATGAGACTTTCGCTCCAATACGTGAAGCTCGACGGCTTGAGCGTGACCGAAGCCGCCGATCGTAGCGGGATGTCGCCATCCGCCGTCAAGGTCAACATTCACCGTGGGCTGAAGATCCTCACGGCATTGATTGCACGGGAGACCAAAGCGTGAAAACCAACGAATTGATTTCCATGCTCAGTTCGCAGGTCGACCCGGTCGACACGCGGGAGGTCGTCCGGAACGTCCGGAATGCAATCTTGATAGGAGCCGCGGCATCCCTGCTGGCGGTGGTCTTCGTCCTCGGCGTTCGCGCCGACCTCAGAGAGATGCACGCCAAAATCTTCCTACTCGCAAAACTGACCTTCAGTTTGTCAATCGTGATCTTGGCCTCGCATTACCTTGTCAAATACATCCGTCCTGGCGGCGAATTTGGGGTCCGGTTTGCCGTCACGGTCCTGCCGTTTCTCGCGTCCATGATCATCGCAGCCATCAGTCTTGCCACGGCACCGCGGTCGCACTGGGAGACCATGGTGTTCGGCAGTTACTGGCTCGAATGCCTGATCGCCATCCCCACGGTGGCGGTCGTACCGTTCGCCGCAATCATGGCGGCGGTCCGCCTCGCGGCCCCGACGGATTTGGTCCACACCGGTGCGCTCGCCGGGCTGGTCGCCGGCGGCGTCAGCGCGACCGCTTATGCTTTGCATTGCATGGATGACCTGCTTCCCTTCATTGCGCTCTGGTATGGGGGCACGATCGTGTTGTGCACGGTCGCCGGCGCCGTGCTCGGCCCCAAACTGCTGCGTTGGTAGGCTGGCATTGGGCGCGCCCGGGCATTGCGCGGTGGAAAGACCAAATTCTTACTTCGTCTACACCAACATGAATGCTGAAGGTCGCGGCGGCGGCGATGAGTGCAGCCACGATGGAAGACGGCATATCACCTGTTTGTCCGTGCCGAGAAAACCGCTCATCCGGTCGATCTCACGAAGGCGTGAGCATGTAACCGGCGTGCGCCCCTTCGCGAACTAATAGATGACGCTCGCCCTCTGAAGCGGGCGCCCAAAGTGCAATTGTCGTGCATGACAGGAGACCATGACAGGAGACGCGACCATGACGTGGTTGACGTCGGCGTTGGATAGGCGAGATCTGCGCCGTCGGATGCCCGGCACGTTTGGCTTCCGCAGCCGCACGTTGTGGCTGATTCTGGCCACGTCGGCGTTGCTTGCCGGAGCCGCGCTCGGCTGGCCTTGGCTCGTTGCGTCGGGCATCGGACCGTTCCTGCTGCCCGCACTCCCCTGTCTGGCGATGTGCGCCCTGCACCTGTGTTCTCGTGGCAATGCCTCGGGATGCGACCGACGCGAAGCGTCGCAGTCTGCACCAAACCGCACCGCAACTCGCGTTGACCAGTGACGCGAGTCCAAACTTTAGGAAAGGCAACAAGATGAAGATCACCACGCTCATCCCGCTCACATTGATTGCGTCCTTGGCGGCTTCCGCAGCCGTCCGGGCGGACGAGACGTCGACGCCGCCGAAGAAACCGACGGAAAACAATCAACCCATGATGGGCAACGGCTCACAGGGAATGATGAACATGATGGGCCAAATGCAGCAAATGATGGAAAGCTGCAATCATATGATGAAATCCAGCAACGAGCGTCACGACAAGCAGAATACGCCGGAACAAAAAGACGGCCGCGGATGAAACCAGCCGCGGTGGACCGTTCATCGCCGCCCTATTGTTTCGCAGCACGAAGGACCACTTGGGCGAAGCTTTCACGTCGTCGTGAATCTGTAACCGGTTCGGTATGCGGCGCGAACTAACAGGTGGTTCGTCTGCAAGCTCGTCTTGCCTTGCCGACGAACCGCCTCGGGTCCGGGCAATGGTTCGTGGGGATTGAAGGATCGTCAGATCATCCCGGGCGGGGGGGACGGCTCGCGATCTCCTTCCGAACGTCGAGCGGTCGCCAGAGGGTTCAATTGCATTCTTCCGCGCAAGCCGCATCAGGGGCACACTATTGATGGACAAGTTGACTGATTACCATCCATTCGAAGATGGACATATGACGCGCCGCGCCCGAGCCGGAAGATCGACCGCGAAACGGATCGTGCTCATGGTGTTCGCGATCAGCGCCCTCGCCGCAACGCTGGGACTTGGCTATCGTCTCGGCCACTCCGATCCGGCGTTGCCCGACTGGATCCCGCCACGCATCGCAGCCATGCTCGGATCCCACCCCAGCCAACCCGCAGGCTCAGGTCCGGTCATTTACTACCGCGACCCCGACGGCAAGGCGCTCTATTCCAAGGATGCCAGGACGACGCCGGACGGGCGATCGTATATCGCCGTTCATACCAGCGAAGACGTCAGCTTCGACAATCCTCGGGAAACCGCAGCGCCAACCCAGGACGCCAACTCCGGAGCCAAGCGAATTCTCTTCTATCGCAATCCAATGGGTCTTCCCGACACCTCTCCCGTCCCGAAAAAGGATTCGATGGGAATGGACTACATCGCCGTCTACGAGGGTGAGAACGACGCCTCCACGATCCAGATTTCACCGGGCAAGCTGCAGCGCACCGGCGTGCGCTCCGAGCCCGCCGCTCTGCGCACCGTGACGAGGCCCATCCGCGCCCCCGGAACGATCAAGCTCGATGAGCGGCGCGTGGCCGTCATTTCGTTGCGGGCGCAGTCGTTCATCGAAAGCGTCGAGAACGTTACGACAGGCGATCATGTCACCAAGGGACAGCCCCTTCTGAAACTTTATTCCCCGGATGTGGCATCCGCCGGCGCCCAATATCTCTCCATCGTCGGGGACAGTGCTGGAACAGCCAATCTCGCGGGGCGCAAGCAACTGGTCGAGGGCGCGCGGCGGCGACTCGAAAACCTTGCCGTGCCCGCCGACGTGATCGCCGACATCGAACGCACCAAAACGGTGCCGCTGACCATTACCTGGACGGCCCCCCGCGATGGCGTGATTCTGGAACGAACGGCGGTCGAAGGCATGCGGGCGATGCCGGGCGACGTGCTGTTTCGGCTGGCCGACACCTCCGTGATCTGGGTGATCGCCGACGTCGCCGAACAGGATATCGATGCCGTGAAGATCGGCTCGGCGGCAACCATCAAGCTCCGCAGCCTGCCGGGACGTGAATTCAAGGGATCCGTCGCCTTGATCTATCCCCAGGTCAACACCGAGACGCGCACCACCAAGGTGCGTATCGAACTACCCAATCCGGACGACGTGCTTCTTCCCGACATGTTCGCCGATGTTGAAATCGCGTTCGGTGCGGAAAAGCCCGTGATCGCGGTACCCAACGGCGCGGTGATCGATACCGGAGCGCGGCAGATCGTTTTCATCGACAAAGGCGAAGGCCGTTTCGAGCCGCGTGAAGTCAAGGTCGGCACGCACGGCGAGGACTACACTGAGATCCGCGAAGGGGTCGGCGAAGGCGATCGCGTTGTCGTTGCCGCCAACTTCCTGATCGATGCCGAAAGCAACCTGAAATCCGCCTTGCAGGCATTTACAGACGGAGAGAAATCGAAATGATCGCCCGCCTGATCGCCTGGTCGGCGCGGAATCTCATGCTCGTCCTGATCGGGACGGTATTCGCAGTCATGGCGGGCATCTATGCGCTGCGCACCCTGCCGCTCGATGCCATCCCCGATCTCTCCGACGTGCAGGTGATCGTCTACACCGAATATCCCGGGCAAGCGCCGCAGGTCGTCGAGGATCAGGTGACCTATCCATTGACCACCGCGATGCTGACGGTGCCGAAATCGAAGGTGGTGCGGGGCTTCTCGTTTTTCGGCGTGTCCTTTGTCTACGTCATCTTCGAGGACGGCACGGATCCCTACTGGGCACGCTCGCGCGTGTTGGAATATCTCAACACCGTAGCGCGCCGGCTTCCTGCCGGCGTGACACCCACTCTTGGGCCCGACGCAACCGGCGTGGGCTGGGTCTACCAGTACGCCGTCGTGGCCAAGAACATGACCCTCGCCGAACTGCGGTCGGTCCAGGACTGGATCGTTCGGTATGGCATTTCCAATGCCGAAGGCGTTGCGGAAGTGGCCAGCGTCGGCGGCTTCGTCAAGCAATACAACATCGTCGTCGATCCGCAGAAATTGCGCGCCCAGGGCATCTCGCTGGACAAGCTCCGCAGTGCCGTCCGGGCGAGCAACATGGATGTTGGCGGTCGCACCGTGGAACTGTCGGAGTTTGAATTCGTCGTCCGCGGCCGCGGCTACCTCAGGGGCATCGAGGACATCGAGAACATCGTGCTGAAGACCGACGCGGGGGCTCCGCTTCGATTGCGGGACGTTGCTCGCGTCGAACTCGGTCCGGACGAGCGGCGAGGAATTACCGAACTCAACGGCGACGGAGAGGTTGTCAGCGGCATCGCGTTGCAGCGGTTCGGCGCCAACGCCCTCACAGTCATCGACAACGTGAAGGCGCGCCTCGCCGAGATCGCTTCAAGCCTGCCCAAGGGCGTCGAGATCATCTCGGTCTATGATCGCTCCGAACTGATCAAGGCGGCCATCGAGACCCTCAAGGGCACGCTGCTCGAAGAGAGCATCATCGTTGCCTTCGTTTGCTTCATTTTCCTGCTTCACCTGCGCAGCGCCCTCGTGGCCATTCTGATGCTCCCCGTCGGCATCCTGATGGCCTTCGCCGCCATGAAATTCATGGGGCTCGGCGCCAACATCATGAGCCTTGGCGGCATCGCTATCGCGGTCGGCGCCATGATCGACGCAGCGATCGTCATGATCGAAAATGCACACAAGCACCTGGAGCGCGCGGAGCCCGGAACGCCGCGGACGCAGATCTTAATCAATGCGGCGAGCGAGGTCGGACCATCGCTGTTCTTCAGTTTGCTGGTGATCACCGTCTCGTTCCTGCCGATCTTTACCCTGGAGGCGCAGGAAGGACGCATGTTCGGGCCGCTCGCCTACACTAAAACATTTTCGATGGCCGCGGCCGCCCTGCTCTCGATCACGCTGGTGCCTGCCCTGATGGTCATCTTCGTCCGCGGGCGCATCATCTCGGAACACAAGAATCCGGTGAACAGGTTCCTGATCTGGGTGTACCGACCGGTGATCCGGTGGGTTCTCAACGCCAAGACATTGACGATCGTGTTTGCGCTGGTGGCGCTTGCGGTGACGATTTGGCCTGCCCGCCAACTCGGCAGCGAGTTCATGCCGAGCCTCAATGAAGGCACGTTGATGTACATGCCGACGACGCTGCCCGGTCTGTCCATCACCAAGGCGGCGGAGCTGTTGCAGACTCAGGATCGCATCATCAAGTCGTTTCCCGAAGTCGCGTCCGTCTATGGCAAAGCGGGCCGCGCCTCGACCGCGACCGATCCGGCGCCGACCGAGATGTTCGAGACCATCATCAATTTGAAGCCGAAATCGGAATGGCGGCCCGGCGTGACGATCGACAGTCTCAAGGCCGAGATGGACAAGGCGCTCCAGTTTCCTGGGGTGTCGAATGCTTGGACAATGCCGATCCGCGCTCGCATCGACATGCTGTCGACCGGAATCCGCACCCCCGTCGGGATCAAGATTTTCGGCAAGGATCTTGGAGAAATGGAGAAGATCGCCCGCGAAGTCGAAGGGGTGGTCAGATCGGTGCCCGGTACCTCAAGCGCCTACGCGGAGCGCGTGATCGGCGGATACTATTTGGAGATCATCCCCGATCGTTTGGCGTTGGGTCGCTACGGGCTGACGATCAGTGATATCCAGGACGTGATCTCCACGGCACTCGGCGGTGAAACTGTCACCACGACGGTCGAAGGCCGGGAGCGTTATGCCGTCAACATCCGGTACCCGCGCGCGTTGCGCTCCAGCCCGCAAACGATCAGCACCGATGTCCAGGTGCCGCTGGCGGCCGGCGGAAGCGTTCCGCTCGGCCAGGTCGCCAGCGTGAAATTGACCCGCGGCGCCACGTCCATTCGCACCGAGAACGGTCAACTCGCGGTTTACATCTACGTCGACATTACCGGTCGCGATCTGGGCGGCTACGTCGCGGAGGCGCAGCAGGCGGTCGCGCAGAAGGTCAAGTTTCCGCCGGGCTATTATGTCTCTTGGAGCGGGCAATTTGAATATCTGGAGCGCGCGGAAGCGCGGCTAAAGATCGTCGTGCCGGTGACATTGCTGATCATCTTCCTGCTGCTCTATCTTAATTTCCGGAAACTGGCCGACACCCTTATCGTGATGTTGTCGCTGCCGTTCTCGCTGGTCGGCGGCATCTGGTTGATGTGGTGGCTGGGATTCAACATGTCGGTCGCCGTCGCCGTTGGCTTCATCGCGTTGGCCGGCGTCGCGGCCGAGACCGGCGTCGTCATGCTGATCTACCTCGAACAGGCCATGGCCGAATTGAAGGCGGAACGCGCGGCTACCTGCGAGCCTTTCACGCGCGTCGATCTGTACGACGCGATCATGGTCGGCGCGGTGGACCGGGTGCGGCCCAAGATGATGACGGTCGTCGCTATCATGGCGGGCCTGGTGCCGATTCTCTGGAGCACGGGGACCGGCTCGGAGGTCATGCAGCGCATTGCCGTGCCGATGATTGGCGGCATGGTTTCGTCGACCGTGCTGACCCTCGTGGTCATTCCCGCCATCTTTGCGATCGTCAAGGGATACGGGTTGCCAGCCTCGCCGTGGCACGGCGAAGAGAAAGACGGTGGACATCGGAATTTGACGCCGACGCTAGACCTGCATCGTGCGGAGAACGTGCAATGATGGAAGAGCGGCCTCACAGAATTGCGCGTCGGAAACGGCGGCAATGGACGCGAAGACGGTCCTAGCGGCTCCCGTTCAATCGTTCATCACCAGCAACCCACGCCCTCGTGGTCTCTGCCAATCATCAAGCCAAACAGGAGAATATCTATGTACTTCGTCGACAACCATCGCTGGACCTCGCGTCCCGGGGTTCTTGCCGCCGCGCTAATCAGCGCAACCCTGACGCTGCAGATAGGCTCCGCGTCCGCGCAAGGCGGCACGGGCATGTCTGACATGAAGAAGATGGCGCCGATGAGCGACGCGAAGGCCGCAAAGAGCGCGACCGCCACCGGTACGGTCACGGCGCTAAACGCCGCGGATCACAAGATCACCTTCGATCACGGTCCGATTCCCGCCATCAACTGGCCCGCCATGACGATGGAGTTCGCGGTTGCACCGTCGGTCGATCTCGCAAAGGTGAAGACCGGCGACAAGGTCAATTTCACCCTGAGCGGCTCCGGCGGCACCTATACCGTCCAGTCGATCACGCCGGCGCCTTGACGCACGCGGCGGACGGAATCGGATCGCACAAGCCCTGGCCGCGAACGAGTCGTATTCGAGAACTGCGGCCATGGCCGCGGTTGTCGAAAACCTGTTTCGATTAGGGGCAGCAATTGTAACAGTCGCACGAAGCCAGGAACGACGCTGGAGCTGGAAAACCCAAAGTGAATATTTGGCAAATGACTGCCTGGACAGGCGTGCCTTCAATTCAACCTTTCAGAAATGCCTGTCGGTTAAGATTTCAGGGGCGCTCGGTCGTCGCCTTTCCGATGAGAGAGGTCGGCGACCCGCTTCCGATCAAGTCTCTCAGCTCGCTCGCGTCCTCGTAGATTCATACCGTTGGCGCACTTCTTGCTGATGATTGAAGCGGCGGTTCATGTCGTAACGATCCGGCACATCACGCCGTTCAAATAGGTGGGAAGATGGCACTAACCCGTGTCGGAGACATTCTTGATCCGAAACAGAACAACTTTACCCTGTTACGTCTACTGGCCGCCTCGGCCGTGGTCATTTCTCATGCAGTTTTCTTACACTCTGGTCACAAGGCCGATGAAATCCTTTCGAGCATCACCTACTTCAATCTGGGTGATCATGCCGTCAATGTGTTTTTCGTTCTGTCCGGCTTAACGGTTGCCGGAAGTTTCGCTAAATCGCCCTCTATCACTGAGTTTACGATTGCGCGCGGCCTCAGAATATTTCCTGCACTCGGGGTCTGCGCACTGCTCCTGGTCCTCGTAGGAGCAATCGTTACGACTTGCACACCGACGCAATTCCTGTCGGACACCCGTGTTTGGCGGTACGGCTTGAGCACCCTGCTTCTGGGTTCCGCGGCCACAGGTTTGCCCGGCGTTTTCGGCGAGAACCCACATCCTTCCGTCATGAATGCATCGATCTGGACGCTGAAGTATGAAGCGGCGTGCTATTTGTTGCTCGCATTTGTCGGATGGCTTGGGTTTCTGACCAAACGGCGGTTTGCTTGGCTGCTCGGCCTCTCGTGGGCTATTGCGGGAGGAGTTCTGTTCGTTCGTTTCGGACACGACACAACCCCTCTCGATCAGGCGGCGCGCTTTTGGTTGTGTTTTTCTCTAGGCATCGGATTTTATGTTTTCCGGAGCCAGATCGTTTTGTCTGCCTTCGGGGTGGGCGCAGTATCCGTTTTGTTTTGGCTTACGATTGGATCTCCTCTTGAGCGCATCGTTTCGCTTTTTGCGACAGGGTACGCAATTGTCTGGCTTGGAAAACTGCCCATCGGTCGTCTGCGCAGCCTCACCAATCGCATCGATCTTTCCTATGGCATTTACATATTCGGCTGGCCAATCACACAAACATTGATGTTGGTGCAGCCAAGCATCAGCGTTTGGTTGCTAACACTGCTTTCGCTGATGTTGGCCATGGCTGTCGCACTTCCATCGTGGCTGTTAATCGAGCGACCTGCTATGCGCGCGCGCAGAACCATCTCGACTTCAATTGAAGTACGCATTGACCGTCTGCGTCAGCGATTAATATCAAAACCCATGGATGAGACGGCACAACATACAAGGTCGATGCAGCCAATTACCGACAAGTAGGTCCAGCTAAATATTTGGCTGCTCGCACCACTTCACCCAACGGGACGCACGCCTTCGAATTCCATGTACGCGCGTCGACCGCCCGGCCCGAACAGAACAACGGCATATCGTTCGGGCGTGCCGCCCTCCATACCGGGCGACCCCACTGGCATTCCCGGGACCGCCACGCCTGTCGCAACGGGGCGCTCTTTCAATAGGCGCTGAATAGCCGCCGCCGGAACATGTCCCTCGATGACGTACCCGCCCGCCTCGGCCGTATGGCATGCGGCGAGATCGGTCGGGACGCTCAAGTGCTTTCGGATGCCCTGAAGGTTTCTCTCTTCTTGAACCGCGACGCTGAACCCCGCAGATTCCAGATGCCGCACCCAGCCTGAGCAGCAACCGCAACTCGGATCCTTGTGAACACGGATAATGGTGCTCTGTGCAGCGTCGGAAACCGCCGGAGCGATCAATGCCACCGCGACAATTCCCAGTGCGCTCCGCCGCGATAAGTTACCTGTGTTCATCTTGAGCCTCCTTCCAAGCGGATCATCCTTTACATAATCCCATTGTCACTACCCGGCGGCCGGCTGCATCGTGCCGAGAATGCTGACCGCCAGGAGAACCATCCATCCCAAGAACTGCTCTCCAAGCACGTGGTTGCGCAGCCTGGCGGACGACCTCGTCAATCCCTCGGCCGCATCCTTTCGAATCCTGCCCATCGACGGAACGAGCCAGAATCGGTTCGCAATCGCAAGCGCGAGCATTCCACCGAACAGGGCAAGCTTCCCGAGAAGGATTTGGCCGTACGGCGTGTTCAGCAATCCGGACAGCGATCCGACCAGAAACCAGCTATTGACGAAGCCGGACCCGATCAACGCGGCGACTGCAAGATATCCCATGCCGGAGAACCGCATCAGAATTCGATCCATGTCCTTCGGTCCGACGTTCAGGTCCGTTCCGAGGTAGCGATGCAGGATCAACGCCAATGGAATGAGGCCGCCGAGCCAGACTCCGGCGGCAAGAAGATGTACGGCATCGGCAACAATGTGCATGACGCCAGCCCAGCCTTCCTCAATCTGGGCGTGACCCGTCCCCGCCAACGATGCCAAAAGGATTGCGGCCAGGAGTGGCATCATCCAATTCTGATGATACGCCGTCCCCTTCGAACGGAGACCCCGGGCCGCCACGCCAACCATGAGGGTCGCAAGGAGCATGCGCAGAGTCCAAACAGTACCAAAACCCGTGTCGTGGACGACCGCCCACAGCGTCTCCGCATCGAGGAGATCAGCCATGCTGCCGCTCATATTCGCGGCCGCAAACGCAAACCAGCATAGGCCGCTGAACAGTGCTGCAACGGCGATCCACAAAATCCAGCGTTGCCGCCAGCGGCCCAAGACGCCCGGTTCGGCTCCCGCGTAGGCATAGAGCGGAAACAACGACAGCCCCGCGAGGGCCGTTGTCGCCAGATAGTGCAAGAACCGCGCGATGATGAGTCCGGCTTCGATCATCAGCGGGTCACGCTGAACGAATAGGTGCCCTTGACGCGATGGGTGTCGTCCGAGACGGCGTGCCAATCGACCTTGTACTCGCCGGGAGACAATTCCTCCTTCACCGGGACCACCAGCCGCTTCTTGTCGGCCGGGTCTGCCTGGGATTTCCCGGTCGCAATCGTTCGGCCCGCTTTGTCCTTGATTTCGATTCCGGAGAATTTCGGTATCACCACTTCATTGAAGGTGATCCTGATCTGCTTGGGCGACGACGTCGTCGCGCCAGCGGCGGGTTCGGAGGTCTCGAGTTGCGGATGAGCAACGGCTGCTCCGCCTGAAAAGATTGCTGCGATCAATGCAATGGCGATCGTTGAAGCCTTCGACATTTGTTTTCCTGTTTGCGGTGAAGCGGAAGCTCATTTCACGTCGAGAACGAGCATCAGGCCTCCGCCGCCCTGCTGCTCGACATTGTTGTTCGCCGTGTGATGCGGGATGTGGCAATGCACCAGCCATTTGCCGGGTTTGCGCGCTGTCCAGATAACGTCATAACGCTGGCCGGGTCCGACATTGACGGTGTCCGCCTGATATCTGGCACCTTCGTTCAGGGTTACGCCATCGACGGCAACGACCTCGAACGGTCCGCCGTGAACATGCATAGGATGCACGAAATTATTGTTGGTGCCGATGAATCGCAACTTGATGGTTTGACCGACCTTCATGGCAACGGTATCGGTCGAGGGATAGGCCTTGCCGTTAATGGTGAAATAGTTCGGGAACGCTCCCTCCATCAGCATGGCCGGATAGGTCAACCACTCGCGTTTGAGCCATTCCTGCAGCTGGATCGTGTAATCGAGGTCGGCTTTGACTTCGGCACCGGGGTCCTTGGGCGCGATCAGCAACGCGCCGTAGAGTCCCAGCGCCTGCTGGCGATCCGGATGGTCGTGGCTGTGATAGAAATACGTGCCGCTTTGCCCGACCGTGAATTCGTAGGTGTAGGATCCGCCGGGCGGCACCGGTTTCTGGGTGATCTTCGCCGGACCATCCATCTCGTTCGGGACGATCAGCCCGTGCCAATGAACGGTCGTGGTTTCCGGAAGCGCGTTGTGGAAATTGATGCGGACGTGATCGCCCTCGGTCAATTGCAACCGCGGTCCGGGCACCTGGCGGTTGTAGGCGTAGGCTTCGACCGCAACGTCCGGCAGAATGTTCCATTGGATGATGGAAGCTTCGATATCGAATACCTTGACCCCGTTCTCGACGCGCGGTTCGAGCACGCGGTCGCCCTTGGCATCGGGCGGCGCCTTATAGACGACCTGCCTTGGCTTGACCGCCGCCATGTCCTTCATCGCCTCGCCCGGAAGATCGAAGGTGTTGATCATGCCCGGAGGCATGATGGCGCCGTCTACGTCGCGGACGCTCAGACCCAGGTTCACAGAAAATCCCGGCACCACCATTCCGGAGATCAGAAGAAACGAAGTTACCCCGGCCAACGCGACCAACTGCGGGACCGTGGCCTCGCTGCCCATCCGGTGACCGCCCCCATGCTGCATTCCGCCATGGTGTCCGGCTTCGCTCTGTTTCCCATATGCTTCCTGACGCGGCTGCGACGCCCCGCCCTCTGCCCGCACGGTCATCAGACCATGTTTGATCTTCTTCTTCACCATCCAGACGTTGAACGGGTACGCCGTCGCAAACCCGACCATGACGCCGAGCGACATCACGCCCCAGAAGACCAGTTCGAGCGGGTCCATGGCGCGCATGTCACGGCCCATCATCAGCAGGCTCATCGTCGGCGCCATTCCCGCCATCATGGCGTTCATGCTGATGAACTCGGGCATGAAGCTCTTGCGCACGTTCTCCCAGTACGTTCCGCCCATCATCTTCTTCATGAACAGGGACTGGAAGATGAAGAGGCCGAACGTGAACCCGGCAACGTACTCGACAATCAGGTCGATCCACATCGGAAGGCCCAGGAGCGCCGTTATTGTGGCCGCGAGGATGATCCCAGTGGCATCGCCGGCGACGCAATGGATGGTGCTTCCAATCCCCTGCTTCCACAGCGGAGAGGTGAACCGCTCATGCTCGCCGGGATGCGGCTCTTTGTCCGCCAGCACGTAAAGTAGCAGACCGAACGGTCCCATGTAGAGCGTGACGAGGATGAAGCCCCACTTCATCACCGTCGGCTCAGGATTGCCGTTGAACTGGTCGAAGGCGACGTACGCGGCGGAGGCAACCGCGATGACGAACCATGCGATCAGGAAATAATCATAAGGAAGCGCAATCATAGAGACCTCGCTTAAGCCCAGTCGCTGCGCGTATTGATTCGCATCGACCGTAGGCTGGTTACCGGTTGTCCTTTAAACGTCCGAGACGTCGTATCGTTCTTCGCAGCTATGTCGCCTGCGCCGCAAAACGCGAAAGTCCTTTGGTTCGTCATTCATTCCCTCCTTTGGGCCCGATTGCGGCGGGCGTTACCGATAGTTTGGGTGCGCGGACATCAAGCGTTCGGGACCAGGTCCGATAGAGCGCGACGGCCGTCATCAGCAGAAGTCCGCCGACGCTCACCCCGATCTGGGTAAGCATACGGTCCGAATACATCTCCAGAATGAAATGTCCGACGAACGACAGAAAAATCCCGATGCAGAAAACCTCCAGCGACCTCTGACCACATACGATGATCGGACGAACCAGGCTCGAACGAAGGCCGTTCCAGTCTCGCGGAACGAGGTGAACCACGATCACCGCAAGCGCCAGAAAATGAACAATCCTGTAGGGTGCAAGATTGGTTTTCTCACTGAGAACATCGAACAGGGGTGACAACGTCGATACATCAAGGCGAGCACCAACTGTTACGACGAATGCGAAAACCACGAATGCAATGCTCGCGATCAGGACTGTTCGGGTCCGAGCCAACGCTTGCGCCCGGGCGGCGCCGCCCAACGCCGCCCATGCTCCCATCGTGAACGGAAGCTGCCATGTGAATGGATTGAAGTACCAGCCGCCCGCGGGATAGGCCGGAAAATTCCAGCCGAAATGGCGGGCCAGCAAATAGACCGCGATTGCGGCAGCCAGCGCCGTATTCGGAGTCCGCATCATCAGCATCAGCAACGGGGCAAAGCCCGCCATCAGCACGATATATAAAGGCAGGACGTCCAGATTAAGCGGCTTGAACTGGAGAAGGAGGCCGTGTGTGAGCGTCGCCACCGGCCGCTCTATCAGCCCGGCCACGTTGAACTCATCCAGCAAGTGGGAATGTCCGTAGTCCTGCGCCACGTACCCGATGGCTGCGGCGTAGAACACGAACAATAGGACATGCGCCACATACAGCTGCCACACCCGGCGGATCAGCAAGGCCGTCCCCGCGAGATATCCCTGCGCGGCCATCCTGCGTGCGTAGATGAACGCCGCGGTGTAACCGGAAATGAACACGAAAACGTCCGCGGCATCGCTGAAGCCGTAGTTTCGCGTGGTCACCCATGCCACCGTATTGTTCGGAATGTGATCAAGGAAGATCGCCCAGTTCGCCAGTCCGCGGAACAGATCCAGCCGCAGGTCGCGCCCCAAGGATGATGATCTGCGTGCTCCATGGCCTTCGACCGCGCCTCCGCCAGGCGAACCTGCATTCGGTGCGCACCGCATGTCGCCCTCGGTCATCGGCGAATCCATTGCGCAGACTGCAATCGGTCTTCCCAAACCGGGCTTCGCGTGGCGAATACGTTGTAGCCGA
>Ga0209963_1001259_pt1 | contig 15536 bp, 11 predicted proteins | sample ThiBio_1000_biof_2_FD_183957 | JGI IMG/M metagenome (GOLD analysis project Ga0209963, IMG submission 183957) | Wastewater bioreactor microbial communities from Cape Town, South Africa - Thiocy_cont_1000_biof (SPAdes) | ecosystem: Engineered > Bioreactor > Thiocyanate-remediating >...
TAATAAATTATAAATATTTAATAAATTATAAGTATTTAATAAATCACAAGTATTTAATAAATTATAAGTATTTAATAAATTATAAGTATTTAATAAATTATAAATATTTAATAAATTATAAATATTTAATAAATTATAAATAATTAATAAATTATAAGTATTTAATAAATTATAAATATTTAATAAAATATAAATATTAAATAAAATATTAGTATTTAATAAATCACAAGTATTTAATAAATTATAAATAATTAATAAATTATTAGTATTTAATAAATTATAAGTGTTTAATAAATTATAAGTATTAAATAATTTATTAGTATTTAATAAATAACAAGTATTTAATAAATTAAATTTTCTTCAAAAATTCTCGAAAACGATGTTTTCTTGAAATATTTAATAAATTATAAATATTTAATAAATTATAAATATTTAATAAATTATAAATATTTAATAAATTATAAATATTTAATAAATTATAAGCTTAATATATTTTATTAATAAATATAAGCCCGATGAATTTATATTTATACGCTGAAATGTTATGCGTTTATCAATTTAACTTGATTATTATTATAAATAATATTTATTATTTATAATAATAATTCTTTTAAATTCCAATAAATCGCTTACAGCCGACGATGTCCCTCAAAAGGGACATCTATGGAAGATTTAAGGAAGTTGCTGCGCAACTTCTTAAAGGTATAACCCGGCTTTAGCCTTATTGCTGATTTAATACAATTTCATCGATTAATATATATTAAATAAATTAAATAATTTCAAAATAAATAATTAATAGTTATCAAAAAACAATAAATATTTATCAATACAAACATATTTACCGAGAATATGTTGCGTAGATTTAAATATTAATTCTTAATATTTAATAAAAACATTTAATGTATTTAAAAATATTTATTGTCTATTTCTTTCATAAATTATGATATTTCATATAATATATAAGATAATAAAATAATAAAATAATTATAATGTATTAATATTTAAATATTATAAAGAATAAAATAAAAAAATAAAAATATAAAAATGTCATTAGCGAATGTAATAACTGAAACAATAATTGGAGAAGAAAGTAAAATTGATTTAAAAACATCATTATCAGATACACCATTAAATGAATTAATAGAATCATTTAATTTATTATCATCAAACAAATCATGGAATTTAATATTAGCAGAAAATTATTATAATGAATTATATGCAAGAGCATTAACAGCAACATTTTTAGTAAATATACAATATGATAGTGTAGATGAATGGATAAATAACCCAAAACCACATGGCCAAGTAGGATTTAGAGATAATTATGTATTAATAGATAATAATGGTGTTCCAATGTCATTAAATTATAAAGAAACAAATGTATTTATGATTACAACAAATTCATTTTTACCAGAATATGATGCTGTGGAAACATTTTTAAAAGATGAACCAGCAATAATAGTATCGATAACTGATGAAATAAAAATAAGTAAATTGACTGACATTAAAAATTCGATAAATAATTTAGATTCAGGATTGGAAGTAGTAAATGTAGAAGAATCAGATGATAGAATGTTAATAAAATTAGAAATGATTTATGATGGTGATTTTTTAATAATAAAACAAATGTTTGATAATTTAAGTAAATATATTAGTAATCAATATAATAATAATGTAGAAGATGAAGAAGAAGAAAGTGGATAAATATATAATTAATAATTATATAATATATCTTTGATAATAAATATTTAATAATAATAAATATTTAATAATAAATATTTAATAATAATAATAAATATTTAATAATAATAATAGATATTTAATAAAAATAAATATTTAATATTAATAAGATATTTAATAATAATAGATATTTAATAAAAATAGATATTTAATAATAATAATAGATATTTAATAATAATAGATATTTAATAATAATAATAATAATTATAAAAGTTAATTTTATTTAATTTCTGTATAAATAATATAAGAAGTTTATAAGTTTATATAAAATAAATAATTATAAGTTTATATAAAATAAATAAATAAATAATTATAAGTTTATTTAAAAATAATTATAAGCTTATATAAAATAAATAATTATAAGTTTATATAAAAATTATAAAGTAAAAATATATAATTAATAATTATATAATTAAGATGTAGTAATAGATGTAGTAGAAGAAGGAACATTAGTCATTTCAATAAGTTCACCAGATTGTTGAATAGGTTGTGAATTTTTAAAAATACCTGCATTATTTTGAGCAAGAAAATTAGCAGTTCCAGGAGAAATAAGTTCAGCACAAGCAATAGCTAATTCAGGAGATTTAGAAAAATCAGCCTTAGCACACATTTCATTTTTGCTTTTTTGAATTTGAATAGTTCCAACAATTTCATCTTTTTTAAGTTTATAAGCTAAAAAAGATAAAGCAATAACAATAACAATAATAGCAAGAATCATAAAAATAATAACCAAAGCAGAACCATTAGCAGTATATGCTGTTTGGTCAGAAGTAGCTTCTTGAGAAGAATATGAACGAGCAGTATTTTCCATATTACAATCAGCAACAGCAGAACCATCTTGACCAATATAAATACCACCAACTTCAGAACTATCACTAACAAAAACATTAATATTAGAAATATTATTTTCAGCACTAGCTTCACAAACGGAATCAATAATTTGAGTAGTTGAATTAGATAAAGTTTGTGTAGTAAAATTTGTAGTAGTATTAAAACTAAAACCAGGCCAAGTAAGAAAAGACCTTCCATTATCGACAGCTTGTGCATTCTGAATAGCTTCTAATTGTTGTGTAGAAATAGCATCTAATTGATTTTTCATAGTGCATAAAGATTCAGCAGTGCATTTTTGCGTAATTTCAATACCTTCAACATAAGAACCATTGGTAAAAATAAAATTAATATTTTCAGTATCGTTATCACAATTAGCAAAACACATGGTATTACTTTGTTGAAGAATATCATTAACACTAGTTTGTATAGTAGTATTAATAGCAGTATTAACCGAACTTCCCATATTTTAAATATATTATTTTTTTATCTAAAATGTATAAACATGAATTTGAAACATATTTAACCGATGAGAAAATAACAAACATGGAATATTTAGAAGAATATGAACAAGCTTCAGGAAATATGGATTTGTTATTTGGAGTGGCGACAAAAGATATAAATTTACGAACAAAAATATATAGAGCAGTATATTTATTGAAAGATGAATACTATTTAGTGGTATTTACAACAAAAATGGGAATAGTTGTAAAATGTAGAAATAAAACAGAAATATTAGAAAATAAATTTAATGAATTAATAAAACAAGAAAATAAAATATTTATACCATATAATACAATATCATTAATAGAAGATAAAGTAGAAGCAATGAATAAATACTTATACATGTTTATAGAATCAGAAGATTTAGATAATTCAGTAATATCAATGAAAAATAACGAAACAGTGGTATTATTTATGATAAATAACGAAAATAAAGATATAGACGAAGAAAAATATCAACAAATGTGGGGTCAATTTATGAATATAGGTGGTGTAGAAAGAGAATTAAAAGTATCAATAATACAATTTGTTAGAATAATAAATAAAATAAAATGGAAATATAGAAAAAAATATAAAGTAGAAGGAGATTATATAATTATAAATTTTTGGACACATACATTACAAGAATATAATGAAATTAAAGAAAAATGTCAAGAATATAAGGATGATAAAAATGATGATTATAAAATAATAGAATTAAAGGACGAAATAGTAGATTATTTAGCAGGATTTGGAGTATTAAAATTATATGATTCAAAATGTGAATATATTTATCCATTAGAGGGAACAAATAAAGTTATAATTGATAATTCATCAATTAATGAATTTATAATAAAAGAAAAATTAGATAAAATAAATATAAATGAAGAAGGAATAGAAATATATACACAATTAGAATATAAAAATATGAATAATTTACAAAAATATGGATTATATTATATAAATAATGTAGGATATAGTTTTTTAGATTTAGTTCAACATATTTATAATGGAAATAGAAAAAATCCATATACAAGAGAAGATATAGATAAAGAAACAGTTTTAAATATAATATCAGAATATTTTAAATATAGCGGAAATAGTTATTTATATGGATATCCAACAACAAATGAAATACCAGATTATACATTAACACAAGATTTTTTAATAAGATTTAATTTAAATTATTATAACAAAACAAATACGATATGGACAATACCAATAACATGTAATATAGATAAAAAGGAATTAGCAATAACAACATTTAGTAGTAAATGGACATCAGGAGATTTATTCAGGGCAAATTTTTGTCATCCTATGGAAATAATGTTAGTTTTTAAAGATACAGTTTATGGATTTTTTAAAAAATGTAGTGTTATTTGGCCAGTAAATGAAGATGAACAAGATAAAAGGTTATGTAGAGAAATAATAACTTTATCAAAATTATAATAATATATTAATAATATATTATAGATATTACATTATAAATAATTTATCAAAATAATAATATATTATATATATATTATAGATATTACATTATAAATAATAATTTTATCAAAATAATAATTAATAATATATTAATAATATATTATAGATATTACATTATAAATAATAATTTTATCAAAATAATAATTAATAATATATTATAAATATTATTTATAAATAATAACATTATAAATCAGCGCAGCTGATTCTCGACAAACTTAGTTTGTCTTGAAATAATAATTTTATCAAAATAATAATTAATAATATATTATAAATATTATTTATAAATAATAATATTATAAAAATAATTTTATCAAAATAATAAAATTATAAAAATAATAATTTTATCAAAATAATAATTAATAATATATTATAGATATTAAATTATAATATAAATAATATTTCAATATAATAACTTTGATTAATTATAAAATAATAATATATTTTAATATTATAAATAACTTATTATTAAAATTTATAAATAAATTATTAAAAATTATTTGATTAAAATATTGTGATATATTTAAAATTAATTTCAATTTAATATAATAATATATTAAATAATAAAATTATATACATAATATACAATATATAATTATAATATTTCATTTTATTATAATATAAATTGATGACAAAAAATTAATTTTTTTGAAAAAATATGTCTGTTATTAGTTCTAATACAAAACTTTATCAAATCTACTTTAACAAAAAAGTATCTGAATATATTAAAAATAACATTGATGGTGATGTTGGCGAATATATTTCAGAGCTTAAAGAGAAAGAAAATTTGTTAAATATAATTAATAAAGATATTTTATATTTATGTGATTTAATGAGACGATTTAATGGAAAATTATATGGTGGTATTGTTAGAAATTTTTTCTTAAGAGAAGAAGATACTAATGATATTGATATTTGGTTTACTGATAATGATAAAATGTATAAATTTATGAAAGAGCTTGAACATTGTTGGGAAGGTTATTTTGTTGAAAGTAAATTAGATTCAGAAAAATGTCCATTTGACAAAAAGACATATATTATCACAAGCCCATTAACAGGGTTAAAATATAGTCTAGATTTGATTTTAAGTGATAATTTTCCTGTTGATGATTTTGATGTTAATTATTTAATGTTTGACGGCAAAAAATTTGAAATGGGTAAAAGTTATGGTAAATATGTATGTTTGAGTATACAGTTAGTTTTAGAAAATATTTCAAAAAAGGAAATGGTTCAACTCCCAACATTTAAAAATACTCAATTGGATAAAATTAGAGAAAGTAAATTAAAGGAAACTGGGTGGTTTTTAAAAAATAATGACATTGGAATTCAAAATTTAGGATTCTTTACTTTTGATAGGGTTTATAATTCTGTTATAAATAAAACAAATGTTTAATTTAATATAATTGATAAGTATATAAGCATTGCTTATATAAAATTTTAATATTTATATTAAAAATATTAATAAATCGAAATTTTAAATAAATTGAAATTATTTAATAAATTGAAATAATTTTAAATAAATTGTAAAATATTTTTTTTTAATTAATTAATAAATAGTTAAATTATTAATTTTAATAAATATATATTACTAATATAATTAATAATTATATTAGTATTATAATTAATAAATAATTAAATTATTATTATAATTAATATATTATTATTATAATTAATATAATATTTTTAATGTCTTTTTTTTAATAGAATATTAAAAAGTGTCAATGTTAAATATATATTTTATTATTATAAATTAAAAAAAGAACATAATAATTTATCATAAATTAATTAATTATTAATCATATCATATTTTAATAAATTTATAGAGCGATAAGATTTATTACATTTTATAATAAATAAGTAATTATAAACTATTTTCTTAAAAATTTCTTTGTGAACAGTTTTATCAATATATAATATTTAAATAATATTTAAATAAAATAAAATAAATAATATTTAATGATTATATAATATTTAAATAATGTTTAAATAAATAATATTTAAATAAATATTAATATTATATATTAAAAAAAATATATATTATAATACTATTTTAAATAAAGTATAAATATATAATTAAATAAAAAATAAATATAATAATAAAATGTAAATATAATTTATATATTTAAAATAAAGTTTCAAAAAAAAATTTTAATATTCTAATAGAATATTAATTAATGAGATTTAACTTTAAAAGGTTCAAGACAAATATATTCATTATTGGGAATTAATTTTTGTAATTGTTCAATTTGAGTTTTAAATTCATAAACTTGATCGGTTGTCATTTGAGGAATAATATCATTAATAGCAGTATGAATTAAATTAGGATATAAGAAATTACTATAAAAATTATAATCATATGGAATATCTTCAATATAAACTTTATCAGGACTACCAACAGCATAAACACATGAAGGACGATTAGTAATATGCATACAACCTTGCATTTGATAATAATGAGAAGTAGTAATATGTCCAAATTTATCAATAAATCCACTATTTCCAAACATTTTATCAATACAAGGAATACGAGAATTATTAAATCTACTTCTAGGTTTTTCACCTAATAATTTTTCATACATGTTTAAAGTAAATTTAATTTCCATATTAGCTAATTGTCCTTTATGTGAAATTAATCCATCAGGAGAACCAGCATTACAAAAATGAAAAGGATGTAAAGGATTACGATCTGGAGAACCATATTTATCTAAACAAGGTAAAGAAATCCACCTGTTTGAAATACATAAAGAAGGTTCAGTAATTTCCATACCATCAAATTTAGATTTAACATAATCACGAACACGGTCTTCATTTTCAATACCTAACAACATTGCAGTGTTTGGAACTAATTTAGGAGTTAAACCTAATAATTCATTAACACCATCTTGAATAGAACTTTTAGGATAAGGAGAATTACCAATTAATTTTTCGTAATTAGAAGCAGTAATACGAAATTTACGATAATAAAACCATTCATCACTTTTTTGAGGACATAACAATTCAAGAAAATTACCAGCGTGACGAAATTCCCAGATTTTAGATAATTCGAGTAGATTATTAGGTGGAATGAATTTGGACATTTTTAAATATTTAAATGAATTAAATAATTTCAGTTATATAAATGTCATATAACATATCATTAACAGTATTTACTTATAAAAACAATGACAAACAGAATTCATTAAACACAAGATATATAAAAAATGACCTAGTATTATTATTACATTATTCATTATATATAATAAAATGTGAAAGACAAAAAATAAATGTATTAACAGATATAAAACCAAATAAAGAAGTATTAGAACAATTAATGAGAGAATTTTCAGTAAAAGTGATAAAATATTGTAATTATATAGGATATAAAAAACAAATAGAATTACCAACAATATCAACAAATTTACTAGAATGGTATAATGATACAGTAAAAAGAGTAGGAATAAATTTAGGGATAGATTATCCAATATTATATAAAAAAATATTAGATATATTAATACCAAAAATAACACATGAAAATGTAATAGAATTTGCATATTGTTTTACAAATTTGTATATAATATATGGAAGAGAAAGTTATAAACAAGCATATGAAAAAGTATTTAAAGAATGTAAAAATGGAGATAAATTATTATTTTATTATACAGGTCATGGAGAATTACATAAAGAATTTAATTTATTAATACCAAAAGAACCAAAACAAGAATATATAACAAATAAAGAATTTGAAAAAGATATAGAAAAAAATTTACCAACAAATATAGAATGCGTATTTATATTTGATTGTTGTTATTCACAAAATGTATTAGATATGAAATATGTATATCGTGATGAAACAATATTAAAAAATAAAGAATATAATAATTCCATATCAAAAAATAAAGAAATATTATTCATATCGAGCACAGATAAAGACCAAGAATGTGGATTTTATTATGATTCAATACATAAAATACATGGAAGTTTATTTACATATTTTTTCATAAACAAGTCAAATTTTACATTTAAAAATTTAACAAAAGATATACAACATGAAATAGATTTATATAGGATATCAAAAGATAATAAAATGCAAGAAATATGTATATCATCAAATAGCATGAAAATGCTACAAAGAGGTTCATTACCCAAATGGATGTTTAAAAAATGATTATTAAATTAATAATTTAATATTTTTAAATTAATTATCATAATTTAATAAATATTAATTATTATATTGTAAATAAAATAATTATAATAATTTTATAAATATTAATTATTATAAAGTAAATAATTTAATTAATTATAAAGAAAATTATTATTATTATTTATAATAAAGTAAATATTTTAATTATTTATTATAAATAATAAAGTAAATATTATTATTTATTATATAGTAAATATTATATAATAAATATTTTAATTTATTATATAGTAATATTATAAAGTAAATATTTTATTAATTAATATAAATTAAATATTATAAATAATAATTCAATAAATTATAAGTTAATAAATTATTATAAGTTAATAAATTATTATAAGTTAATAAATTATTATAAGTTAATAAACATATAGTCGATTTTCCGATTTAAAAATTATTTAAGTTTAAAAAATGCTAATATTTATTTATATTTTTTAAACTTTAAGATTGATTTTCCATGATTTAATATTTTTTTAATTTTTAGTAATCAAAAATTACTAATATTTATTTATATTTTAAACTTTAAAGTCGATTTTCCTTGATTTAAAAATAAAAATATTAAAGTTATAAAAATATAAAATAAAGTTATAAAATAATAATTATAAATTAAATATTATAAATTAAATATTATTTAATAATAATTATAAATTAAATATTATAAAATAATAATTATAAATTAATATTATATAATAATAATTATAAATTAATATTATAAAATAATAATTATAAATTAATATTATAAAATAATAATTCAATAAAATATTATAAGTTAATAAAATATTATAAGTTAATAAAATATTATAAGTTAATAAATTATTATAAGTTAATAAATTATTATAAGTTAATAAATTATTATAAGTTAATAAATTATTATAAGTTAATAAATTATTATAAGTTAATAAACTTTATGGTTTATTTTTCAATTTAAAAATTATTTAAGTTTAAAAATTATTAATATTTATTTATATTTTTTAAACTTTAAAGTCGATTTTCCTTGATTTAATATTTTTTAATTTTTTGTAATCAAAAATTATTAATATTTATTTATATTTTTTAAACTTTAAGATCGATTTTCCCCGATTTAATATTTTTTTAATTTTTAATAATCAAAAATTACTAATATTTATTTATATTTTTTAAACTTTAAGATAGATTTTCCGATTTAAAAATTAAAAAGTTAGAAAAAAAATAAAATAAAGTTATAAAATAAAGTTATAAAATAAAGTTATAAAATAAAATTATAAAATAAAGTTATAAAATAAAATTATAAAATAAAGTTATAAATTTACGAAGCAAATTCTCGAAAACTTCAAGTAAGAAGGGTTAACACTCCGTAAAAAGGAACCTAGGTTCAAGTAAAAAGGAATCTTGATTCCTTTTTACGAGGTGCTAACCCTTTTTACTTAAACCAAGGTTCCTTCTTACGAGGTGTTAACCGTTTTCTTGAAATAAAGTTATAAAATAAAGTTATAAGATAAAGTTATAATTTTATAAAATAAATTTAAGAAATATATAAATTATATATTTATTAAAAATAATAGTATTTATAAATTATAAATAACCATAATTTGACTAAATAAAAATGAAAAAAATAAACTCAAGATGAAAAAAATAAGAAAAGAAAAATAGAATAATAATTAAAAATGTATCAACATATACCAGTATCAGATTTTGATTCACTAAATACCACGACAATGACGGTAACTATTCCATTAAAAACAACAAATCAAAACTTGCCAAATATATATTTAATGGTTCCGACAACTAAATACACTGAAGCACCAGGATATAAAAAATTATATAAAGGAGGTAAATTAGCACATCCAAAAGCATGGGTTCATCCAAAAACAGGCCAAATATGTAAATTACCAATAGATGAAATAATAACATCAAGATATAATAAAGATTCAAAAGGTATAGAAAGAACAACATCAGATGCATTTCCAACGAGTATAACATTTGATATTAATACAAGTTTAAGGCCAATATGTATAAAATTTTCACAAACAATAAAAATAACAGGACCTCCAAGTTTTGAAATAGCACAAGAAGCAGTAGCTAATTTATTGAACAAGATAAGAAATGTTCAAGAATATGCAAAATATTTAGAAACTCATAGAAAAGAAGCATATGATTCAATAAATAGACAAGATGAAGATGATTTATTATATCAAGTATTAGTATATATGAATATATATAATATTAATAATTTAGATAATTTTTATAAATACATTGAAATAAATGGGACAGATTTATATGAAGGTGAATTAGAACCAGAAGAATATCATTCAGAAATGATAAATAGGTCATTTGAATTAGGATTTATTGTTCATTTAAATAACATGTATAATATTTTTCAAAATACAATATTTGTATGTGATTATAATAATATTAGAAATAATTCAACAGCAAAAATAGTATATAATACAACAAAAAAAGATAGAAAAGGAAAATTAATACCAGGAAGACATATATTTAAAATAAATAAAAGTGGGAACGTAACGTTTTCAGGACCAAATTTAAAAGATATGATAGCAGTATATTATTCATTTTATAAAATAATATTATCAAATATGGATAAATTAACATCAAATGAACAATATATAAAAACATTAAAATTAAATGGAAAATGTAGAGTAATAAAATTAAGTTCATGGATAAAATATTTAAAAGAAGAACAGGAATTAAAAAATAGAATATTAAATGAAGATGTTCCATTATGTGTAAATAATAATATAATATATAGATATGTAAATACAGTTTATTATGATAATAATACATTTCAATAAAGTTTCGATTTATGGTATTTGTATCATAAATTTTAATATACTATTCTATTAGAATAGTATACAATATTTTAAAATTAAAGTTAATTATGAATAAATATTAATATATTATTTAAATATATTAAATAATAAATATTAAAAATTACGGGAACTTTAATTATAGAAAGTTATAAACCTTCAATTTATAACATTTATGTGTGTATCTAAATTAAATATATTTAAATAATATAATAATAATAATTAAAATATTTAAATATTTAAATATATTAAAATAATATTAATATATTAATAAAAAAATAAAATATTTAAAGATAATAAATATTAAATAATAAAAATATTTTAAAGATAATAAATATTAAATAATAAAAATATTTTAAAGATAATAAAAATTAAAAAATATTTAAAGATAATAAAAATTACGGGAACTTTAATTATAGAAAGTTATAAACCTTCAATTTATAACATTTATGTGTGTATCTAAATTAAATATATTTAAATAATATAATAATAATAATTAAAATATTTAAATATTTAAATATATTAAAATAATATTAATATATTAATAAAAAAATAAAATATTTAAAGATAATAAATATTAAATAATAAAAATATTTTAAAGATAATAAATATTAAATAATAAAAATATTTTAAAGATAATAAAAATTAAAAAATATTTAAAGATAATAAAAATTACGGGAACTTTAGTTCTAGAGATAATCACTAAAGGGATTATCGAAAACTGTAAGCCTTCAATTTATGTGTATGGCAAAATTAAAAAAAATATTTAAAGATAATAAAAATTAATACAAAAATTTAAAATTAAAAAATATCTTTATTAATATTCTAATAGAATATTAATTACTATATTATAAATTAATTATCAACTAATAAATTCTTTTCTTTTATTTTATAAAGTTTAACAATTTTATCATTTTTATTAAATTCATCAATTTTAATATAATAAAGAATATTATAATCTAATTTATTTAAATATGGAATTAAATTATCAATATGAAATTTTTTAAATATAGCTAATGATAATGGTTTACATAATTCTTTAAAATATACATAATATATAGTGTATAAAAAATTACGCTAGCTTTAGCTCGCTTTATTTTGCTGCGCAAAATTAACTTGCGAAATATCAAGTTTAAATAAATAAGAAAATTTATTTGGTTCACAACCATAATCAGGTAATCTATTAATTGAACTTATTATTGTTTCAGCAATAAATTTATTATCAATGTCATTAAAATTTGAACAAGCAATAAGTAGATTATATAAATTATTATATTTAAAACTATTACTAATAATATAATCTTTATAAATTCGTAATATATTTTCTGAAATAAAAATAATTGAATAATTATTATAACCAAAAAGATTTGGATGATTAATATCAGTAGAATAATCATTGAAAAATTTAGTTCTTTGATTTAATATATTTAAATCAAATTCAATATTTCTAATAGTAATAATTTTAGGTTCTGATGATGTAGTAATAATATTAGAATTAATATATATTTCTAAACCCCTACAAGTAAAATAAACAGAATAATATGAATCTTTTTTAAAAAGGTATATTTTTTTATCATCAACAAAAACGGATTTAGGTAGTTTAATAGTTTTATCAATTTCGAAATCATAAATAAAAGTATCTTTTTTATTTTCGAAAACAATAACATTATTATTATGAAAGATATTCTTTGTTCCATATCTTATAATTTTATTAATATTGTATTTAAAATTAACTTTTGAATCATCAATTAAATTAATTTTGCGTAGCAAAATTGAGGGAACTAAAGTTCCCGTAATTTTAATATATTCATCAAAATTATAACAAACCATATAATTATCAAAAAATAGATATTTAGAATTATTTAATGATTTATTTATAATTTTATAAACTTTTCTAGTTTCAAAATCAATAATATGAAAAACATTATGACATTTCTCTTTCTTTAAAATATTTTGATATGGGTCTACAACACAATATATTTTATCATTCATAATAAATAAATGTTTAATAAAATTATGCGAGTCTGGGCTCGCTCAATTTTGCAAAGCAAAATTAATATTCACTAATTCATTTGATTTATGGTTAAGATCGAAAATTTTTACTGATGAATAATGAATAGCATATGCTTTATTTTTATAAATAAGACAAAAATTTAATACACAATAATTATCGTATATCTTTTCATAAGAAATGAATTTTTTTTGAACAAAATTACATTTAAAAAGATAAACATAATCTTTATATCCAGTAGTAATAACATATAACAATTGACCATAAACATGACATAAAAGAACATCATAAAAATAATTATTATTATGATATATTTTACTTAAACCCTTGTTGATACTAAATTTGGATATATTTTCAGAAACATTATTAGATGTGTTTTCTTTAAAATTATCATTTTCTTTAAAATTATCAATTTCTTCTAAAATATTTTCTTTGAAATATTCAAGTTTTTCTAAAATAATACATTCTTCATAAAATTCAATTTCTTTTAAAATATCATTTTTTTTATCAATTTCTTTTAAAATATCATTTTTATCAATTTCTTTTAAAATATTATTTTCTTTATCAATTTCTTTTAAAATATTATTTTCTTTATCAATTTCTTTTAAAATATTATTTTCTTTATTCTTTGAAAAAAGTTTAATAAATACTTTTAAACATTTATAAACTATAGCAAAAGATAATAAATATTTAAAATTCATATTTATATTTGATATATATTAAATATATGTATTATTCAAAAAAAATATTTAAAAAAAAACATACAATTTAATAAATTGTATTAATTAAATAGATATGATATATTTAAATAAAAAATTAAAAGCCCATCATTGTATTAAATGACCTTTTTCTAGTAATTTTAACCTTTGGTTCACTTTTATCAATTTCAATATTATATATTTCATTATTAATTTCATTTTCACTTGATAATTTTAATGTTGGTTCATAGTTTGACATTTTATTTTTAAAAATAAAAAATTAATTTTGTATTAATACATTATAATTTCATGGAAATTTAACTGTAGCATCCTTTTATAAATCTATAACACATTATAATTTAATAGAAATTTAACAATTACATCTTCTTCTTCTGCATCTACGACATATTCTGATTGTATAAACTGTAGGATTACCAAATAATGTATTATTAATGTTTTCTGGGATGTTTCCATTCCAATTATCAAAGCCATTAAAACCATTAAAATTATTAAATCCATTCCAACCTAAAGAATTAACATTATTCCAATTATTAAAACCGTTATTAAAACCATTATTAAAAGTGTTCCATGAATTAAATCCACCGTTGCAATTACACATTTCGTTTTTAATGACAAAAATATTTTATATTAACTTTTAGTAAAAGTTAAAATAATATTAAATATTAAATTGAAAGTGCTACAACTTACATAATTTAATATATCTTAAATAATGATAATACGATATTATATTTGAAGATTATTTAAAATATTATTTAATATATATAGATTATTTAAAATAAAATATCTAAATATTATTTAAGATATAATATTTAAGATATTATTCAAAAAAATTGTTTATGATATTATATTTAAAATATTATTTAAATATTTAAGATATAATATTTAAGATATTATTAAAGGTTATTTAAGATATTATTAAATATATATTTAAAATAATAGTAAACATATATTTAAAACAATAGTAAATATATATTTAAAATAATAGTAAACATATATTTAAAATAATAGTAAATATATATTTAAAAAATTATTCAAAATATATTTAAAAGATTATCTAAGATATATTTAAAGATTATTTAAATATTATTTAAGATATATTTAAAAATTATCTAAGATATATTTAAGAGATTATTTAATATATAAATTATTTAAGATAAAATAATATTTAAGATAAAATAATATTTAAGATAAAATAATATTTAAGATAAAATAATATTTAAGATAAAATAATATTTAAGATAAAATAATATTTAAGATAAAATAATATTTAAGATAAAATATTATTTACG
>Ga0209963_1001263_pt1 | contig 15500 bp, 15 predicted proteins | sample ThiBio_1000_biof_2_FD_183957 | JGI IMG/M metagenome (GOLD analysis project Ga0209963, IMG submission 183957) | Wastewater bioreactor microbial communities from Cape Town, South Africa - Thiocy_cont_1000_biof (SPAdes) | ecosystem: Engineered > Bioreactor > Thiocyanate-remediating >...
ATGGCTTCATCTATCAGCTGCGCTTCTTCCTTGCGAGGAGGCTGCAATACGTAGTTGACCACGGCATTTTTATCGCCGGGATGCCCGATGCCGATACGCAGGCGCCAGAAATTTTTCGTGCCCAGCCGGGCGGCGATATCCTTCAATCCGTTATGGCCGCCCAACCCGCCATCCAGCTTCAGCTTGGCGCTGCCCGGCGGCAAATCCAGTTCATCATGGATCACGAGAACCTGCTCGGGCGGAATCTTGTAAAACTGGCACAACGCACCCACGGATCTTCCGCTGGCATTCATGTAGGTCTGCGGACTGAGCAGCCAAAACTCCGCCTCACCCTGACCGACTCGTGCGCACAATCCGTGAAATCGCGCTTCCGCTCTCAAGGTGACGCCCAATTCGTCAGCAAGCCGGGCAATCCACCACGCGCCGGCATTATGGCGCGTCGCCTCATATTGCCTGCCTGGATTGCCGAGGCCTACGATAAGCTTCATCGAATAATGAAAAGAAAGAGGCACCGCAAAAAAGAAGAGCCCACCGGAAAGACATTACCCGGCGGGCCAGTTGAAAACGCAAGATTATTTTTTCTTTCCGGCGTCTTTCTTTTCGCCTTCCTTCGCTGTTCCTTCCTTCTTCTGCACAGTGGTAGGAACCTCCGCGGCAGCCACGGCGGCGGCTTCTTCGGCAGCCACTGCTCTGGGTATGATGATCGTTGCCACAGGCAAATCGTCACCCTTGGCGAGGGATGGAATCTCCACGCCAGGGGGGAGCTGCAAATTGCTCAAGTGAATCGTATTCCCGGCGGCAAGATCGACCAGGTCCACAGAAATGAACTCCGGCAGATCCTTGGGCAGGCAGGAAACATCCAGCTCGGTCAGCACATGGCTGACGATACCGCCCGAAAGCTTCACTCCTGGCGCAATGTCCGCATTGATGAAATGCAGCGGCACCTTCATGTGTATTTTCTTCCTCCGGTCAACCCGCTGAAAGTCGATATGCAGCACTTGCAGCTTGAACGGATGCATTTGCACATCGCGCAGCAAAACGGGTTCCTTCTGGCCTTCCACATCCATCGAAAGGATGGAAGCATGAAAGGCTTCCAGCTTGAGCTTATGGTACAGGTTGTTATGGTCCAGCTCGATAGGCTGCGCTGGTCCTTCTCCGCCATAGATGATTCCCGGCACAGTGCCTGAACCACGCAGGCGGCGGCTCGCACCCTTGCCCTGCAACGTGCGCTTTTTGGCGCTGATTTCGATTTGCATTATTTACTCCAAAGTTTGGGCTCCGCGACCAGATGCCCGGTTAAAAAAATTTTCTGTCCATGATGCCTGCACTATCTGTGGTAATGGGACAAAGGCCGTCATGGAATGGCCTGCCCGTACCCTTTCAGGGTATCGCCTGTTGCCGCCGCTTCCCGCTTGAGATTCGCTTTTCCTTATTCCATGAACAAGGAACTCACCGAATCCTCGTTGCTGATTCTCAACATCGTTTCCGCGAGAAGGCTTGCCACGCTCACCTGATGAATGCGAGCGCAGGCCTTGGCGTTTTCCCTGAGGGGAATGGTGTCGGTAACCACCAGCTTGTCCAGCGCGGAATCGGCGATACGCTCCACCGCCTTGCCGGATAGCACGGGATGGGTGCAATAAGCCATGACACTCGCCGCTCCCTGCTCCTTCAAGGCACGGGCTGCTTCACATAGCGTATTGGCGGTATCCACCATGTCATCCATGATAACGCAAGTGCGTCCCTCCACCTCGCCGATGATGTTCATCACCTTTGCCACATTGGCCTTGGGGCGGCGCTTGTCTATGATCGCCAGGTCACATTCCAGCCGCTTCGCCATCTGCCGCGCCCGGACCACACCTCCCACGTCCGGCGAGACGACCACGAGGCTCTGGTAATCATTTTTCCATAAATGACCCAGGAGGATGGGCATGCTATAGATGTTGTCCACGGGGATGTCGAAAAAACCCTGGATCTGGTCTGAATGCAGATCCATGGTCAGCAAACGGTCTACCCCGACGATAGCCAGCATATTTGCGACCAGCTTTGCCGTGATCGGCACGCGCGCCGAGCGCGGTCTTCTGTCCTGGCGGGCATACCCGAAGTAAGGCATCGCAGCCGTGATTCGCCCGGCGGAAGCTCGCTTGAGCGCATCCACCAGCACCAGCAACTCCATCAGGTTATCATTCGTCGGCATGGAGGTGGATTGCAGGACAAACACGTCCTTTCCCCTGACATTCTCAAGGATCTCCACCATCACTTCGCCATCGCTGAAACGGCCTACGACCGCCCTTCCGATACTGATACTCAAGTGCCTTACGACATCCTGGGCAAGCCTGGGGTTGGCGTTGCCGGTAAAAACCATCAAGCTATCGTAGGCCATGGTGACTGTGGTTCGCCGGAGAGTTGCCGCTGAAAAAACCGGGGTGCTCTCTGGCAGTGTTATTCATGATGACACATACAATGGCGGCTGTTCCTCGGATCACGGACCGGGCTGGACCCTCGCGGCCAATTTTGCCGCGACCCTGCTCCCGCCTTACCAGGCCTCTGCCTTGTCAATCCGGCCGCAATCGAGTGCTGGAGGCGTTCCGGCTAAAAACTGGCTGGGGAGGTAGGGATCGAACCTACGAATGCCGGAATCAAAATCCGGTGCCTTACCGCTTGGCGACTCCCCAAATTTACTGTTCAACGAAATCATGCATGGGATGACGGTCCAGCCCTTGCGCTACAAACCCTTCCATGCCGGCCGGAAGCTGGACCAATGCTGCCCGCGCTTCCGATTCTGTGGCGAATTCCGCAAAAACGCAAGCACCGGAGCCCGTCATCGCGGCCTTCCGGCAATTATCGAGCCGCCTGAGCCATTCCAGATAACTTGCCACCTCCGGATATCTCCGGCATACCACGAGCTCCAGGTCATTATGGCCATGCTCGACGGAAAAGGGCGGTATTTTGATAGGAATCGTGTTTCGTGTCAATTCCTTACTGGTAAAAACCTGTGCCGTGGAAACGCTTACGGGCGGTATAAGGACCAGATACCAGGCGGCTGGCAAGGCAATGGGCGATAGTTCTTCGCCTATGCCTTCGGCAAAGGCGCTTTCACCGAAAATGAACACCGGCACATCTGCGCCGAGCTCGGGTCCAAGTTTCAATAACTGGTCTCTTTTCCAGCCAATCCCCCATAAGCGGTTCAACGCCAGCAGCGTGGTAGCCGCATCGGAACTGCCGCCGCCCAGGCCGCCGCCCATGGGAATGCGCTTTTCCAATGCAATTTCCACGCCCAGATCGACACCGCTTTTCTGCTGCAATAATCTTGCTGCACGAACGCACAAGTCTGTTTCCTCGGGCACGCCGGGCAACAGCGAGCGTAATTTGATATTACCGTCGTCGCGTAGAAAAAAATGAAACCGGTCCGAAAAATCGATGAAACGGAAAACCGTTTGCAGCAGGTGATAGCCGTCCGCCCTGCGTCCCACAACATGCAGAAAGAGGTTGAGTTTCGCAGGGGCAACGCATGCAAGCCGAGTTGTCAATCAAGCATCCCATCAGTATCGACCGAATCCCATCTATCCACTACGAGCCTTATCTGCAACCCGCTGCGCTTTAGTTGCAGCAGCCTGACGCGCGCGCCCTGCGGGGTTGCAGCTAGAGCCGGTTCCGCAGGGAAATAGCTCGAATAAACGATCTCCCACCCGTCCTGCCTGATTGCTGCCACGCGGCCCTCATCGTCGAGATCGATGGCGGAAGAAGTCAACGGCGAATTTTTGCCCTGCACCCAGTACTGCAGCCCAATGATCGGCAGACGCCAGCCCAGAACCTGTTCGGTCAAACTTTCCACGTCAGACGCATAATAATTTTCCCGCTCGGCTGTCGTCAGATGCACGCCTTCGGAACTGCGCTCGAGCTGGGCCAGCGCCTGCCCTAGCGGCGAAAGCAGCAGAATGTTGTCGCGGCCTTCCGCATGATGCCACTGGACTCCCCCGGAGAAACTTTCCTTGCTCCCTTTGACCGCAATTCTCCCGCTCAGCCCGAAGCTCGGTAGTGCTTCCGAGCTAAGGCCTCCCCCCGGTTCGGCCACCATGGTATGCACGCTGGCATTCTGCGGCACAAGGGAGGCGCAGCCAAAAAAAGGCAGAATGCATAAAATGACGAGATAGCGCCTTCGAAGTATCCACCGGTTTTCGTGACAGAGGCGCAGAGGCGCTTCGTATCGCAGCCATTTTATGCCAGCCGGCCAGACATGCTGCCTCTGCGTGTGCTGCGCCACGCCTACTTGATGAATCGCTTCATGGTGCTCAGCAGCGCTTCATTCCCCGGATGGTCCTTGAGTGCCGCCTGCCAGATTTCCTTCGCCTCATCCGTTACTCCCTGCATCCATAGCACTTCTCCCAGATGGGCTGCAATTTCCGGGTCAGGATTCATGCTGAACGCCTGTCTGAGATAGCTCAGGCCCTGGTTGAAATTACCCAGGCGGTAATGCACCCACCCCAGGCTATCCATGATGTAGGGATCATTCGGGGAAAGCCTGATCGCCCTTTCGATAAGCTCCAGCGCCTCCTTCAGCCGATTGGTATGTTCGGCAAGGCCGTAACCCAATGCGTTATAAGCATGTGCGTTATCAGGCTTCAACTCGATCAGCTTGCGCAAATCCCGCTCCATCGACTCCGTCTTGCCGATTCGTTCCGCTGCCAGGGCGCGGTCATAGAGCAAATCGGGATAATCCGGCAATTTTTCGAGGCCCTTGCTAAGCAACTGGTAGGATTTCTGGTAGGCCTTGGCCTCGCGCAGCAACTGCGCTTCGGCGATGATCAACTGGGCCTGCTGCTGCTCATTTGCCGCAGGCAGACGCTGCAGATAGTGGACCGCTTCCTCCGTCCTGCCTTTCCTGCTTAAGAGAATGGCATACTTTATCTGCGCGGGAATGTATTGTGCTCCACTGGTCACCGACCGATACGATTCCATGGCTGTATCGATATCGTTGGTTTTCTCATAAACGCCGCCTAGATAAAATCGCACCATCCCCGGATCCCTGTAATCCAGCTCCAGCGCTTTTTTAAAATTGGACTCGGCAACCTCGTAGTCCCGCAATTCCATCGACAGCAATCCCACCGCGACGGCCACGTCGGCATTCCCTGGATTCTCCGCAAGCAATCTCTGGAACTGCTCGCGCGCCTTGGTGTAATTTCTTTCCGCAAGCAGCAGGCGTGCATACGTGATGCGTGTATCGTTGGCCTTGGGATAACGCTTGAGATAATCCTCATAAAATGCCAGCGCGCTGGCTTCGGAGGTGCGCGCCAATATCCGGCCCTGATATATCGCGGCGATTTCCCAATCCGGGCGAAGCGCCAGGGCCTGCTTCATCTCGGCCAGGGCGACGTCGAATTGATCTGCAAACCATGCCGCCTGGGATACGGCGAAATGGGCTTCCGGCAGATTGGAATAGGGTTCCGCCAATTGCTTGACAAGTTCGAATGTCGCATTTTTGTTGGCGCTGCGCACCAGCAAGCTGTTCAATTGCATGAATGCTTCGCCGACACTGCCTCCTTCCCCGGCAAGCAACTTTTCGAGATGAGGTCTGGCCTCTTCCAGCTTCCCCGCATTCACCAGCAAGGCCGCCACGGTCTGGCGCCCGGGAATGGAATCCGGATCCAGTCCTATCCAGATCTTTGCTGCTTCCAGGGCTGGCGCCGCCTGGCGCGATTGAAGAGCAACTTCCGTTGCGCGTTGCGCAACGCGCGGGTCGCGGGTAACTCGTGCCAGTTTCAGGTAAGTGCGGATTGCGATATCCTGATCACCGCGCTGCAAGGCAGTTTCCGCCAGCAGGAAATCGAACAGCATCGGCGAGGTCAATTCCTGATTCGGTATTTTTGATTTTTGAGCGTCGCTCTGTTCATCCGGTTTGCGCGTCTCGACATTTGTCTTTGTCGGAATCTGCGCGCAGGCACCGAGAAAAAGCAGCAACAGAGCGCCAGGAATTTTAAGATTCATGGAAAATCCACACAGGGTTCGAAAAATAATGCTATCAAGGAAATAAAGAGGCGGGCTGACCTACGATAAGCCGCCATATTAGGTATATTTTACGCTTATCACAAGTGCGCATTGCGCTCCCGCGGAGTCTTCAAAAGGGTTTTTGGCGGTTAGGGAAGCCCTGAACAAGTCCTCGCTGGCGCGACGGTGACTTTGCGGGATGGGATGCGCGAAAGGCGACGACGCGAATGGTGCGACCGCGCAGGGCGGAGCAGTTTCTTCCAGAGGAAGATGTGACTCCGTAGCGGGATGCCCGCGCCCCAACAAAACTGTGGTGCGGTCGAAGCATCCCCTCCGCTGCCCGATCCCCGCTCTGCGGGGCCCCTCGGGCGACGCTCCGGGGCGCTCCTTCGCCAGGAGCCCGACAAGGCAGACCACCGGCAAATCCCCGTCCCACAAGGGTTGCGGTAAAATCGGGCGCTCATGGCGTTGCGCTCCTTGGCATCGTAGTCCAAACTACGACCTGCGTCGCGCGCCTTATGATCATCCCGATTTTATCAGCAACGCGCTCAGCGAGGACTTGTTCAGGGCTTCCTTAGATGAATTCGATGTGCGCAATAATTCGCTATCCATGGCAACGCCGGCAGCATCTGGAAATGGCATGAAACCCTCGTCCGTAAATTGGCGCAGGAGGAAGTCGATGCGGGGGAGGAGCGCTCCCGTGATCAGTCCCGGACAACATCCGCCTGCCCTCTCTGCACATCGCCTGTCCCGCCAATTCGGCGGGAAGATGGTTGTGCAAGACATCAGCCTGGAGCTGAGGCATGGGGAAGTATTGGGATTTCTCGGCCCCAACGGGGCCGGCAAGACCACTCTCATGCGGATGTTGACGGGAAACCTTGCCCCGAGCTGCGGCAGGGTTGAAGTTTGCGGGGAAGACCTGCTTGATAGGCCGCGGGATGCCAAGGCACATCTTGGATATTTGCCCGAGATCCCGCCCCTTTACCGGGAATTGACCATAGACGAATATCTTCGGTTCGCGGCACGCCTGCATCGAGTCGCTCCAGAGGATATCGCTTCCGCTTTGCACCGGATCAAGCAGCGATGCGGTCTGTCCAGCCTCGGGAACAAGCTGCTGGGCACGCTTTCCAAAGGCTATCAGCAGCGCGTTGGAATTGCTCAGGCAATCATTCATGAGCCGGACGTCGTCATACTCGATGAGCCGACGTCAGGCCTCGACCCTAACCAGATCCGGGAGATACGCAGCCTCATCCGTGATCTGGGAGCGGAGCAAGCCGTCATTCTTTCCACCCACATCCTGCATGAGGCTGAAACCATGTGCGATCGCATCCAGATCATGCATGAGGGACACATCGTTTTCGGCGAGACGATCGAACGCCTGAAACAGAAAGGGGAAAGCCTGGAGGAGCTTTTTGTTCGTTTCACGCAGGACCGGGAAGTGTCCGATCACCTCGCTGAACGCTTCGATGAACCGCCTCAACCGCCACGCAGTGACTCCTCGCTTGATTCATGAGGCCGCTGCTTCTTCTCCCGATTATTCGCGTTACCCGCAGCCATGATTTTAACCATTGCCCATAAGGAACTGAAAATCCTGCTCGGTTCGCCGTTCGCCTGGATGGTGCTAGCGCTGGTTCAGGTTATATTGGCCTGGACTTTTCTGGCGCATCTCGATGCTTTTCTGGAAATTCAGCCCCAACTGGTGAAAATCGCTAATCCCCCGGGAGTAACCGAAGCCATCATCATGCCGGTATTCGCCATGGCGGCGGCGGTTCTGCTCATGATCACACCATTTTTTGCGGCGCGCCTTATCGCGGAAGAGCGGCGCAACCATACGCTCACTTTTTTACTGTCAGCCCCGGTTTCCATGGCAGAAATCGTCCTGGGCAAATTTCTCAGCCTTCTCATGCTCCTTTCCCTGGTGGTTGCCCTGGTCGCGCTCATGTCGGTTTCACTGCTTGCCGGAGGGGTGCTCGATCTCGGCCTGTTGCTGAGCAATATTGTGGGACTTCTCCTTGTCTGTGCCTGCTTCGCTTCATTCGGGCTATATATTTCAACCCTCGGCACACACCCTGCTATTGCAGGAGCCGCCGCCCTGGGCATCCTGCTGGGACTATGGGTCGTGGATATGGCCGCGGAAGACGGGCCGGCGAATTCAATGGGCCAGGTCTCCCCGCTTTCACATTATCAAGGTTTCAATAGCGGCATTATCGATACGTTCGATCTTGCCTATTTCATGCTTTTCGTGCTCGTCTTTCTGGTGCTGGCGATACATCGCCTGCATGGAGAGCGGATCGGCAGTTGAACCAGGCAGACAATGATCACCGCCGATAAAAAACGCCATGGACGATGGCAGGCAAGGCGCAGCCTGTTCGTGGTGGCGTTGATATCGCTTGCATTGCTGCTGGGGTACCTGGCGCAGGAAAACCGTATCCAGTGGGATGTCAGCCAGAACGCACGCAACAGCTTGAGCCAGGCCAGCCTGGCGGTGCTGAAGGAATTGAACGGACCGCTGGCCGTTACCGTGTATGCAACCGCTAATGATGCGCAATCGGGAAATATTCGCAAGATCATCGGCGAATTCCTGTCGCTTTACCAGCGGGCGAAGTCCGACATAACTGTCACGTTCATCGATCCCACCGAGCAACCCCAGCAGGCCCAGCAAGCGGGAATACAGGCAAACGGGGAGATGATAGTCGCCTTCGATGGCAGGCTTGAACGCCTCGCATCGGTTAACGAGCAGGCGTTTACCAATGTCTTGTTGCAGTTGGTCCGGCCAAGAAAAAAAATTGTGGCAGCGCTTGCCGGGCATGGAGAACGTAAATTCGATGGTGCAGCCGGCCGCGACCTGGGCAGCTTTGGCGCACAATTGGCAAGCAAGGGCTTCAAGGTCGGGAATCTCAACCTTTCCGTCGATTGGGAAGTCCCGGCGGAAACCGATGTACTCGTTATTTCTTCCCCGCAGATCGAGTTGCAGAAAGAGGAAGTGGCGAAACTTCTCGCCTATATTGCGCGCGGCGGAAATCTTCTGTGGCTGATCGACTCGGAGCCTCTGCATGGCCTGCAGCCATTGGCGGAAAAATTGGCATTGACCCTCACGCCAGGAGTGGTGATCGATCCACAGGCGCGTCAGCTGAATCTGCCCATTACCTTCGCCATAGGCGCAAATTATGGACAGCACCGGGTCGCCGCTGATTTCGAATATACCACGGTATTTCCATTTGCCCGCCAGATCACTGTCAATGACAATGACGAATGGCAAGGCCTGTCGCTGGTGGATGTAGCGGACGAAGGCTGGGTTGAAGCCGGAGCGCTCGATGGCAAAATGACTTTCGACAAGATGTATGATGTGGCGGGCCCCGTCAGTATCGCTGTTACCCTGAGCCGGAATCTGCAGGAACGGGAGCAGCGCATTGCCGTGGTCGGCACGGGTTATTTTCTCGCCAACGACTACCTTGGCCAGGGAAAAAACCTGGATCTGGGGATCAACCTCATGAACTGGCTGGCCGGCGATGAAAATCTGATTGCCATCCAGCCTCGCGCCACGCTCGATAGCAGCCTGAACCTGAACAAAACAGTGCTCGGCTTGATCAGCGCGGGTTTCCTGCTCGTGCTTCCCCTGGTTTTCGTCATGACCGGAGTCATTATCTGGCGCAAGAGAACGAGAAATTAAGACCGCTTCGCTTTGCCGGCATGAATGTTGTATGCGTGACGTCGTGCCGCATTCCGCCAGCTTCCTGGCCTGGCAATCCGGTGTTCTCCCGTTATCTTCGCACCTCGCCCTGCCCAGCCTGTGACAGGACATGAGCATAAGGCATGTCAACCGCCGTATTTTTTCCAGAATTCCGCCGATGATACGATCGGATACCGATCAGCCAAAGCCAGCAGATCCCTGCCACCTGTTATGAGATAGCGTGCTTGGGCGGTTGTTAATGTGGCCAACACCGGCTGATCCGCAGGGTCGCGCAAGTTGGGGTCCGGTTCGTTACCCGGTTCTATTACATCTGCCAGGAACATGAAACTGTCTGCCAGGTCTCTAATCTCAGCAGCACTGAGTTTCACTCTGGACAGACGCAGGAGAATCCGCGCCATCTCATCCAGAATGTGACGCGACAGTACAACATCCAGGCTTCCAAGCCGCCAGGCACCTACGATTCTGCCAGGCACGCTGCCTCAATCGTCGTGTGCACGGCGACGACTGGAGGGTGCGTCTGTGATGGAGACTGAGAAATGAGCAGCTCTGAAAGCGGAGGAGACTGTATCCTCTCCGCCATGCCTTCCGGCGATTCATCGCCGGGACCGGGATCAACCTGCGCGCAACCCCTCGCGGGATTCGTGGCGGCGTCTTGAGGTTTGCGCCCGCCTTCGACATGAGCGCATTGCTCAGCGGCCCTACCCGCCAGTCCGGTCGGCGGCCGCGATAGGCGCCTGGGCCTTGTCGGCAAGCTCCTTGAGCAGTATGGCGGCAGGAACCGGCCTGCCCGCTGGAGTTTCCACTGGAGAAGGCGCCAGCGGCACCAGGAGATCGCCTTTCCCCGGGGCGCCATGCAGCCAGAGGGCCAGAACATATAGTCCGGGGACGTTGAGAAGCCGCAGCTCGAAACCACCTTGCTCCACCTCTGGAGCCTCCCTCACTGCGCGGATCGCACTCGCGCTCGATGCGACAAAACCACCTTCGTTGAAGGCTGAGAATACGTGTTCGTTTGCGGCACCCATGGCAACCGATTCGGCGGAGGCAAGAACCTTGTCGCCTTCCTGCACGAGATAGCGCCACCCGGTTGGCCTGGCTGCATCGAGCCCTTTTCCCGCCGCCAGGTCGGTGAGCCCCAGCGTGAATACCTGATGGGGCTCGGTGAGCTGTAAAGTCCCGGTTGCACCACGCAAGGCCGGAGATCTGAAGGCACGGTTCCTGTTCAATTCGAGGAAAGTGGAATGCACGGCGTCCAGTGCCTGCTTTGGAGGGGTTGGAGTAATAAGGGCCATCAGAAGCTCCTCAGTATTTGGTGTAGTAAGTGTGGGTCCACGTGCCCGATCCCTTGTAGGCGGTCTGGAGGGTGGCGTAATTGACGTCCGAGCGGCCGTAGATCGGGTCATCAACGGAAACGTAGTCGATACCCCCCGCGCTGTATTGTCCCTTTATGACGAGGAAGTGGGCGCCGCCGCCCGACCAGGCCACGCGAATCCCCAGGGGACGGGCGAAGGTCACCTCGTTCTCGATCTGGGCGGTGGTGGCTATGCCGCCCACCCAGTGGTCGAAGTGACCTACCACCGTGAGCGCCTGGTCGAGATAGCCGTAGACGTTGCAGGGGCCGGATGCGCCCGCGCCGCAACAGTCGTTTCGGCCGAGTTCGCCATTGGCCACCGCGCACTGCGTCCAGCCGCTTCCTGGTTGATAGAACAGGCCGACACTGGTCCCTGTCGCTGCCCAGCACCAGTTCGACTGCTGTTGCTGCTGCATGAAGAAGTAGATCTGGTCGAGCCACCAGATCGTATCGACATGATAATCGGTTCCAGCGACAAAGACGTCGAGTATGTCGGGATAGCGGCTCAGCGCATTGATCGAAGTCTGTGGCGCGACGACGCCTCCGGCAATCTGGAACCAGGAGCCCCAACCGGTGCCGGCGTCCCACCAGACACTGAATACGCCGTGGTTCGTGCCTACGGCGAAGACATCGAGGTGATCGGGATAGCGCGAGACGACGCTGATGGAGGTATCGGGCGCGGCCACGCCGCCGCTGACAACGAACCAGTTCGCTGCCCAGCCCCCGTTGGCATCCCACCAGATGCTGTAGATTCTATGGTCCGTGCCAACGACGAACAGATCCAGGTGGGTCGGATAGCGTGCGATGGCCGTAACCGAGCTGTTCGCGGCGGCGACCCCGCCAGCCACCTGAAACCAGTTCGCCCAGCCCCCGTTGGCGTCCCACCAAGTGCTGTAGATGCCGTGGTCCGACCCAACCGCAAACAGGTCTATGTGGTTGGGGTTGCGGGTCACGGCCGTGATCGACGTGCCGCCTGCCGCGACACCGCCACTGACGACAAACCAGTTCGCTGCCCAGCCCCCGTTGGCATCCCACCAGATGCTGTAGATTTTCATGTCCGAGCCGACCACGAACAGGTCCAGATGGTTGGGGTTTCGGGCAATGGCCGCGATGGAAGTGCCGGGCGCCGCGGTCAGGTCGGAGACGCGGAACCATCCATTGGCCCAGCCCCCGTTGGCGTCCCACCAGATACTGTAGACTTTGTGATCCGATCCCACGACGAAAAGATCGAGGTGATCCGGATTGCGGGCCACCACGGTGATCGTCGTTCCTGGCGCTGCGATACCGCCCCGAACCTGGAACCAGTTTGCCCATCCCGTGGCAATATCCCACCACGCGCTGTAGATTCCGTGATCCGTGCCCACGCAAAAGATATCGAGATGCTGCGGATACCTCGCTATCGAGGTAATGGAAGTGGATGGTGCCGTCACACCACCGCTGACCCCAACCCAATTCGGTGCCCAGCCCATTGTCTGCTCCTTCTGTCAATGCCCTGTTCCGAAAAGCGGGACGGATGCATTGGAAAATAAACGTGCTTGAAAAGATAGATCGCCATATAACCCGTATCCCTGCACTCCTGCACCTGCCTTTCATCGTTGCCCCTTCCTGACGCATACCAGCTCATGCCAGCGCGCTGGCGGCCGAATGCGGGACATCGAGCGCAACCCTGATCCGCTGCCGCAGGCGTGTAAGCGAATAACCTGTCAGCCTGAAGTTTATTCATAGATCAAAGGCGGCAAATTACAAGGACCGAATTGCCTCAACCGAAGGAGTGGCGAAGCATCAGCCTTGGCGGCTCGAAGCAGCCCTGCGAAAGGTCAGATTGATCCGATGTCTGCCGGCAAAAGAATGGCTGCTCTCCTTGACCGGCAGCACGCCATGATAGCGCAGCCTTGCCGGTCCGCCCCACACCATTACGTCGCCATGTATCAACGGAATTCGCACAGACCTATCCTTGCGTCGTAAACCACTCCACAGGAAAGTCGCCGGAATTCCCAGCGAGACCGAAACGATGGGTGAACTGAAATCACGCTCGTTCCTGTCCTGATGCAGGGATAGCCGCGCCCCGGGCTCGTAGCGATTGACAAGGCAGGCGTCAGGCACGTAATTTTCAAAGCCGGCGCTTGCCGCGGCCTCGTGCGCCAGCTTCAGGAAAACCGCAGGCATGGACGGCCAGGGCTTCCCGCTTTCCGGGTCTATCGCATCATAGCGATAGCCCGTAAGATCGGATACCCAGCCGCAGGACCCGCAATTGGTCATCGCTACCGACATGCAAAAGCCGCCCGGCGTGATCATGTGGCGAAACGGAGCCTCTGCTGTAATAACATGCAGCGCATCAAGAATCCCGGCTTCGCGCGTCAGCGCGAAACCGCGCAGCAGAACCGCGCCGGGACACAATTCTTCCCTTTCGGGGAGGCGCTCAGTATCCGCATCTGGAAACAGGGGCAACATCATTTGTTCACCGTCATCAGGCCGCATCATGAAAAATGATCCCCACGGTGTGGCGATGGCCCGAGCGCAGGCGACTGACTCCATGGCGCAGATTGACCCGGTAGACTCCGCGTGCGCCCTGGACCGGCCGATGATGCACGGCAAATACGACAGCATCACCCTGCCCGAGCGGAACCACCTCCGGACGGGACTGCATGCGCGGCCGTTGCTCGGTCAGCACGAACTCGCCGCCCGTAAAATCACGTCCTGGCTCGGATAACAAAATGGTGAGCTGAAGCGGAAATACATGTTTCCCGTACAAATCCTGGTGCAGGCAATTGTAATCTCCCGATTCGTAACGCAACAGCAGCGGGGTCGGACGAAACTGGCCGGCTTCATGGCAGCGCCTGATAAAGTCGGCATGTTTCGCCGGGTAGCGCACATCCATGCCCATCGCCTCATTCCAGCGATTGGCGGTTGGAACCAGGCATGGATAGACCTCATTGCGCAAATCCGAAATGATCTCGGGAAGCGGATAGCGGAAATATTTGTACTCTCCTCGTCCGAAACCGTGCCGGGCCATCACGACACGGCTGCGAAAAATCTCGTCCTTCGAATAAAGAGCGGCCAGCGCATCGCACTCCGCCGGTGTGATGAGATTTTCGACGACCGCGGACCCCTGCATATCCAGGTCGTTCCCTATCCGATTCCAGTCAAGCTCATGCACGCGGCAGGCAAACTGCTTGTCCGGCACGGTTTCGCGTGCTTTCTGTACCAGGGCATTCATGTCCGCACCTTCTCGCCTGCTTCCTTTTCCAGAAGAGAACGCTTGCGCTCCACGCCCCAACGGTAGCCAGCCAAGGCGCCATCGTTGCGCACCACCCGATGACAGGGAATGGCCACCGCGAGCCGATTGACCGCACAGGCCTGCGCCACTGCCCGCACTGCCCGGGGCGAGCCGATGCGTCTTGCAATATCGGTGTAGCTGACCGTCTGCCCCACGGGAATTTCGCGCAGCGCCTGCCATACCCGCTGCTGGAACGAAGTGCCGCGCACATCCAGCGGCAGATCCAGGCCGACGCCCGGCGCCTCGACAAAGCCAACTACCTGCGCCACCAGTTGTTCAAAATCCGCATCCCCGCCGATCAGGTTGGCATGGGGAAAACTATCCTGCAGGTCCCGCACCAGCTTTTCCGCATCGTCTCCCAGGAGAATCGCACAGATACCACGGTCGCTTTGCGCAACCAGGATCGACCCCAGGGAGCATTCCCCGATGGCAAAACGGATTCTCGTATCGGCGCCGCCAGCGCGATAGCGGGTCGGCGTCATACCCAGGACCTTGTTCGACTTTTCATAGAAGCGGCTATTGGAACTGTATCCCGCGTCGAAAATGGCATCCGTCACTGAACCGCCGCGTCCCAGTTCATCACGTATCTTTTTCTCGCGTTGCGCGGCGGCATACTGTTTCGGCGTCAGCCCGACCACCTGTTTGAACACGCGATGAAAGTGATAAGTGCTCATGCCCACTTGCCTGGCAAGGACGTCGAGGGTCGGGGTATTCTCCGTTCCCTCGATGATGCGGCAGGCCTGGGTAACCCTGGTTGCATATTGCTCGGCCAGCGCCGGCCGGTCCGGCCGGCAGCGCTTGCAGGGCCTGAAACCGGCCTGCTCGGCTTCTTCGCGCGTTCCGTAAAAACGGACATTCTCCGGCCGTGCTGGACGGGCGGCGCAGGAAGGGCGGCAGTAAACGCCAGTGGTCTGTACGCCGTAATAAAACTTGCCGTCCGCTTCGATGCTGCGCGCCTTGACAGCCGTCCAGCGCGGGTCGTTGAGCGTGGCGTCGGCAAGCGGCGCTTTTTTCACTGATTTATTCGAATTCACGATTGCCTCCAGTTGCATATTGGTAACGGCTGTCAATTTACCAATGCCCCAAACCCGCCGCACTCCGGGTCTTGCTTTCAAATTCGATAATTAGGGTCATGCTCTGCTCCTCATTCTTATCAGTTCCTCCTCGTTTTTTAGGTACTGGCATCCAATGCCTGAAGTCCC
>Ga0209963_1001264_pt1 | contig 15495 bp, 16 predicted proteins | sample ThiBio_1000_biof_2_FD_183957 | JGI IMG/M metagenome (GOLD analysis project Ga0209963, IMG submission 183957) | Wastewater bioreactor microbial communities from Cape Town, South Africa - Thiocy_cont_1000_biof (SPAdes) | ecosystem: Engineered > Bioreactor > Thiocyanate-remediating >...
TTGACGCATATCCCAATTGAATTGATCGAGATTTCGAACACAAACAACAAATAACAAAATAACATAATGAAAACGTTCTCGACAGTCACTACATGACAATTGAAAGAGATTATTTCGATCGAATTTCTTGAAAACACTATGTTTCAATTCGATAAACTAAAACAAACAAACAAAACTAAAGTTTCTCTTCGATTGTATTTTCTTACATTATTCGTTAACATAATAATCAATAACATTTTATTTTGAGAATTAAAAGCAACATTAAGTGTAATCGCTTGAAGAAGAACAAGAATCGCATGAATAGCTTAAATGAAACATCGATCGAAATCAAAGTTTATTCGCTGACAAATCATCGACTTACTACAATAAATAATCGCAATGATCAACCAAAGAAATAATTTGCTTGCACTATGCCGCCGACGTGGTTCAGTGGCTGTCCAATAAACAGCATCGAGTGTATCCTGACCGAATGACGACAACAAACGATCGCATACTTCAAGCATATTGAAAAACATGTACAATTTAATAGCAGCTTGCGCACGAACAGTGTGATAAACGACTGAAATATCCATGAAACACATCGGTATCGCACAACCAATGAGTACTAATCCTTTGACGATATCAATAATTTGTGCAGGTTCAAATAAACGATGACTAGAAGAATTCAATTGATCAATTTTCGTTGGCTTTTTTTCTGTTTGACGACTTACTGTTTGATAGTTCGTACTCGACAAAATGTTCCAATGGCTTGTATCAATGCGAGAGTGATACGTATGGGTAGAAATGTCCAAACATAGAGAAATGTGTCCAAACATTGACAAAATCCGTAGAACATGAACTAGAAAATGAGAATATTTGACGAATAATGTATTTTTACAATCGAAACTGTTTCCTTAAATTCGAGTGTAGCTGTTTGTAGTTGTTCACTTCATCTACGACAGTTGTTCCTCGAGGAAGATTCTTTTGCGAAAAATGACTAAACTTCATTTTCAATCGAGTGAAAATCAAGTTCGATTTCTCGAGAAAATTTTTCGCTTTTCAAATTCAAATCAATCTCTTTCGTTGTACCTTTTCAAGACTGGAAGACATCAAAAGAAAATTATAGATTCGTTCACGTTTTTCAAGATATTTTTGTTCTTCACATTCGAGCATATAATCACGAGTAAATTCCGCTCGAACATAACGCCAAAATGAGATTGGACCTAAAAAACAATCAATTTCCATCGAAAATTCGAAGATTTTCTCGAACCTTTACGATCGTTTGATAGTGTTTCAGTCATGTTTCTTAATCAAAACAGATATTTTTTTTTCTATAGACAGTAAACACATGCGATTATATCAAGTGCGCCCTCATCGACAGAATCGTCGTGGAATCTCATTGGCGAAGAACATTTTCCAATCATACGAACATTTTGTTCTTTGTGTCAAGCAAACAATCGACATAACATTTGAAAAAAACGAGGAGAATCGTGTTTTTTTTTCAAACATGTTCGGAAATATTGTTCCACTGACAACTGTTGGTGCAGCACAAGTTCTACCAACGAATGCAGTTGGTAATAATGATCTAGTGATTATACAAGATACAACAACGGCAACGACACAAGCCGAATTAATTAATCAATTACAAAATCATATCACAGAAAATCAACAAATTTTAATTATTACTGATGATCAAGGACAAGATCAATGTAGAATTGCATTTTGATTTCGTTCAATGTACGATTTTTTTGTTTTGTTTAGATGTTATTATTGATAAAGATCAAGATATCAACGCACTCCTACAGGATGGTAAGTACGTAAATCAGTTCAAAAATGATGATTCAATTAATACAGAACGGATATATGAAATCAATTATGAATAAAATCATTTCTACACACTACAAATTTTCTGATTTGAACTGAAGAAAAAAAACTTATTTAAAAATAAAAATAAATTGAAATCATTTCTAGGCACTTTATTCAATCATTTTGCTGAACAACAACAACAGCAGCAACAGCAACAGCAACAACAATTGGCACAAGTACCTGCTGGTCTTCAACAACAAATTCTTCAGATTGCTTCGATGCCAGCTATTCAAACTGCACATGTTCCAACGGTTGTATCAACGCCGGTTCCTATTCAACCTAAACCCACGCCAAAACCGATTGCACCAGCAACGATGAATCCATCGCTTGTTCAACATAAACAATCATTCCAAAGTAAAGTGAATGCCAATGCATTTCATGCACAAAACGTCGAAGAATCAATTCAACGTGTCTCAGCTCCTCCACCCAAACGAAAGCCAAGTAAACTTTTGTTTTTTTTTTTCGAAATAAAATATCTCAATTACCAATTCGTTTTTAGTCGAAATTCGTTATGATCCAAAAGAAAATTCGTTCCAAAATGCGTTTTTAAAATTTCTCGCCGGGGAAAAAGTTCAAACATTAGAAACTCTTGCGAATGAATCCATTTTTCGAAAACCTAAAGATAACATTTACATTGGCTCAGTCAATGCTGGCATCGTTCTCAGTTCACTCGGTCAACCAACGGGTTCAATGGGCTATCAAACCTATATGGTTAATGACGAATCACGTATCGAAGAGATCATGGTCATTGGTCGACCGTTGTACGACGATAGTAAAGGCGTTAAAATCAATCCTCTTTTGAAAAATCTTCCCAGTAATGTTAATAATAACAATCAAGCCTATCTTCAGCAAACAATTACTTTAACACCGAATTCGGCGTTATTTCGTAATGGTCAAAATGTAAGAACAGCAAAAACGTAACATTTCGAAATATTTGGGTTTTTTTTTGAGGCAACAATTACATTACCACAGGAAATTATCAATCAATTGAGTGCAGGTACGTTAACTGTTACTCAGGCAGCTAATGGAACCGAAGGTATTGAACCAGCAACAGCATCGGCTGCTGCGATATTAAGTCAATTGAATGAAATGGTACAAGGACAACAACAACAACAGAATACGATTAGTTATATTTCGAATGAATTACAGAATCTAAATCGAACACAAACAGAAAAAGTAATAATCATCGATCGATTTTTCTTAAAATCGAAAACGAACTTGTTGTTTAGGATACAGCCGATGCTTTATTAGCTGCAGCTATGCCAAAAGGAAATTATCATCAATCGAATACAACGAAGTAAAAACTTTTGATTTCGAATTTCGTCTAACAAACTTTTGGTTTTCAGCTCATCATACATGGATGTTGACGGTTCATCATTAGCAGCTGCTGCTTTGTATGATATGAAGAACGAACAATTGCAACAAGCGATACCATCGAATGATACCAAGCAACCGGATGCAGCGGTTTCGACGACAACCGATCAATCGGTTACAACGACGACAACTGCTGAAGGTCAACAATTTGCTGAAGGAGGTAAACGAAAGTTTACTATTGAAAAAATCTCATTTTCGAATCGAATGATTTTATTTTCGAAGAAATGGGCCCAGAAATTCCATTCGAACTCGGTCAATTTCTCTTATACAAAGGACATTTTCTTAATTTACTTCATTTTCCTATTTGGAAAGTTCATACAAAACATCTCCTACTCAAATATGATACTGTCTTAGCTGATTCGGAAATAGCTTGGGAAGCAACCGATGAAGTAATCGAAAAAAGTCGACATTTTTCTTTCACTCTAAGAGTTTTTTTTTAACAAAAGGGAATGTTCTATACGAATGTTTACGAAGATTATATTCCATTGAAATGTGAACTCAAAGGTTTGCATAATAATCAAGAAGTTGTTCGAATTGCCAATGAATCTCATCCAATTAAATTAAAGTAAAAACAAAAACAAAGTGGTTTCTTTAAAAAAAACAAGTTCTAATCTAGAATTCATGGTCATATGAGTTCAGTGCGTATTCAACATGATGTCTATGCTCAAGTTCTTGTCAATCATGTTTATGATACTGATGTCTTGCCAAGAATTAAAGCAAATACTGGTTCGATGCAATCGTTTTCTCTGCGTTTTTGAAAACCGTCGTTGTTGTTTTAGATGAATATGCAACATATATTCGATTAATTGATGAAATTCTTGAACAACGTTATAACTATGTTATTCAATCTCGACGTACCATCGAAACTTTTCCAGTAGAACTTCAAAATTTCGTTCGATTCTATCTCTTTTTTTGTTTATTTAGTGTGCTGTCGCTAAATATCCTTTACTCGATATAATCGCTCAACCCCAACGACAATTACATTGTCAAGTAAATCATCATTTCGAATATTTATACATCGAAATCACTCTGTATTTTTCTTCAGGTTACAGAAGATAAAACTCAATCGGTTACACATACATTACGTTTCCATGGAAATCAATATGATGTCGATACATTCAAACAAAGTGAAACACCAATTCAAACATTGGTAAGCAACGTCAAAGAGAAAACCAAAGATCTAGTCATTTTGATTATTTTGAAGGAAATCTATGTCTGTGAAAATATCGCTGCTCTAGCTCAAACAGCTCATCAATTGAAACATCATGTTTACAATATGTACTGTCATGCACAACAAAAAGTGCGAATTTCTATTTCGATTATTTGAGAGAAACACTTCTTATTGTCTAGGTTGCAGCCCTACAAGCATTGAATCCAAATGCCGAACCAACGGAATTAATCAGTGCGATTTGTGGCGATTCTGCTTGGTTACAAGAAGTAATTAATTAGTTATTGACATTCTCGAAATAAATCTTCTGCTCGATTTTAGTTATTCGATCGATTTGATTCGATAATGCAGCAAGCAGACACATACATATTCTCTAATGTTGATATCGCTTGGTAAACACAATCGAAATGATGTTTGTATCGATTACTAGTCATGACTTTTCTCTTTTTCGTCTTCTTCCTGTTTCGTTAATATGGACTAATGTAATCTTTCTTTTTTTTCTTTCTTTCTTTTTGTATACATATCATGTATTGTAACTATTTCAAAGTTTATCTTTACATGTTTCTGCTCATTTATTTCGAGCGTTTGTTAATGTATAAAGTTCAAAACATGTTTTCATTCGCTACAATAAGAATCGCTCGAAATATTTGATAGAGTTTTACAAATCAAACGGATTAGCAATTCGTGCTAAACTTGGATCATTGAGGCAACCATTGATAAATTCTTGTTTGCTTAAAATTTTGTCTTGATTAGTATCGAATGAGATCATCACGGTTGTTGTATAAACTTGTGCGTCATCTTCTGGAATACCGATGATTCGACAGATGATATTCAAAATTTTGCTCGCTTCTCTTTGATCGATTCGATCGTCATCGTTGATATCGTACAGTTCGAATGCATATTCGAATTTCTCTCGATTTGTTCCCGAAGTTGAAGCGATATAACCGAGAAGAAATTCACGAAAGTCGATTGTGCCTTGAAAACGAAATGAGAATTAGGAAATTTATGTAAAAAAAAGCAGAAGAAGTTCGATATTCTACCCGAATTATCTTTATCAAATACACGAAAAATATGATCAGTGATTTGGTTTAATCGTGGATTTTTTCTTAGTTTTGTATAGTACGTTTGAAATTGTCGTTTATTCATTCGATCGGTTTCATTACTTTCAATATGAAATTCATTATACCAATTTTCGATTTCATTTTCAGTTTTACCACTTAATTTCACTAATACTTCAAGATCTTTTCGTGTAAATGGTTGTACGACTTGTCGATTACCCATTGTAATATAATGATTAAATATTGTGTGCTATAACAATATGTACGTATATGTTTTTGTAACTATGTGTCGTTCTTTATGCAGTTTCAAGAAATAACAACAAGAAAGAAAGAAAAAGCAGAACTGAATAAGGGTTTTGTGTATAAATATACATTTTCTCTTTATTGGCCTCGACGGTACATGTAGTTTCTGTATTCTACAACAGATATTCACTGAAAATCAAGTCATGAGACATTTTTTGCAATACGAGCATAATTATTCTTTTTCTTTTGAATTATTAAAGAAAACGAAAAGTAAAGATTCTTGTTTACGATCAAAATCTACAAAAAAAAACAGCGAAATTTCGTTTCTTTTCTTCTTGAAATACTAAGCATTCTTTTCCTCTTCTTCTTCTTCTTCTTTCTCTTTGCTAACATGTATATACATCAATCAATTACGCAGCATGCTTAAACCGGATTTCGTTTTCTTTCTTTCTTCTTCTTTGCGATTTTTTTTGTTCTCATATACACACCAAATAATTCTGTATAGTATTGTTTTCCTTTCATCGTCACTCACATTCTATGCTTCGATTGTGTCCTCGAAAAAAGGTTTACTTTCGCTTTTCTTTTTTTTTTCAACATTTATAACGAAAATGCACAAAAAAAAGAAAGCGACGAGAAAGGAAACGAAAATGCACGCAGTACTTATACTTCCCGCTTGCACTGAAGGAATCAACAGACAGAAAAACGAAAGAGAAAAAAAAAGAATGAGAAGAGAATCGAAAAAGTGAAGAACAACCCCTCAAAAGCTAGGGAGTATGTCGATGGATGCTTGACGATGAAGATTGATGAGAGAAATACTTCGAAATTACTTCGTTGTAAAGGAAAAAAGCGAAAGAAAAACAGATGGATATCGGTTTGATAATGAATTACGACAAAAAACCTCAAGACCCGCGCGTATTTCGGGTTTTTTTTCAAAACAATGAGAAAGTTACACGCACACATATATGCGGGGACCCGTAATCCCAGTGGAAATAGATGAAGAAAAAAAATGTCATGATGAGGATGCTTTTACATGGATGTAATCGTTTTCAGTTTTTCTTTTTCGTATTGTTATTGTTGTTGTTGTTTTTATTATTGATTTTTTTTTGTCATTCGACTATCGTCACAAATCTTTGAAAAAAAAAGAATCGAAAAAGCCCGAAAAGAAAGCGATGCTGTGCGATGAAAAAAGAGAAAAAAAAGGTGGGAGAGAAAAAATGTCATTCCGGAACATGCGCAACGACGTTTCGAAAGTTCCGGGTTGGCTGCTTTGTATTTGTTCTGTGTGAGAACGAAAGTGCGTTGCTACCTTTTTCTATTAATGTTACTATTCTATTTTTGATCACAAGAAGAAGAAGGAGAAGAGAAGAAGAAGAAGAAAAAAAACGAACGAAACGACGAAGTCGGAAATAAATATTATCGAGGCTGGTTTAGCGTCTTCCGCGCACCAATGATGAAATGAAGTGAGGTAAGTGATCGATGTCGCTTGATGTTTCGAGGTCTAGTATTACAGTTGAACAATTGGATTCTTTGATTATTTTTGTCCGTAAGAGAAAAAAAACAAATTCCATGTCAACGTTTATATTGCTTCGCTTTTTCGTGCCGTCTGAGAACCGAATTGACTAACATATCAACAAAACGAAATATTCACCCGAATAAAGATCTTTCGGACATTTTCTTTCTTTCTTTCTTTCTTTCTTTCGACTTCTTATTTAATCAATATATCTTTATGTGCGTTAAATTAACTGACGATGTTATCTACTCGTAATGTATGACAAATATACATGCATATGTTCTTAGAAAAATGTTTTTGCCCGTTTTCATTCCCCGGATATCAATGCATCATCATCACTGCATTGACTGTCATATAATTTCAGTTCATTTTTTCTTGCAATGTTTGTTCTTTGACTTTTATTTTTCTTGTCTTGTTCTACGCTCACATACACTCGTCTTGCCTTATCATCTTCGTCATAAAAATGACTATGCAAGTCAGGCTATCTATCTCTTTCAAGATGGTAAACAGAACATCGAACGAAGATATTTCATACACAGTAAATCGACTTTCACCTTATTACTTCTATCTTCTTATCTTCCGTGAATACAGGTTAACAGTTCTCTTTTCTCTTTCTTTCTTTCTTTTTTTCACTTTTCTCTTTTCTTAGTTGCCTTCCGTCAAGGGCATATCTTTTCTTAACAGTTTTTTCTTTTTCAATTTCTTTCTCTCTCATGCACTTATACACTTTTCATTTCTTTCTCTTTTCACCCTTTCAAGTCGTGTCCCATTTCCATTCACTAGACGGGAACATTAGAATTGAAGCGATGCATAAGATAAATGAAGCAAAACCAAGAAGAACGAGCGAACGAACGAATTCAGAGCGTGTAAAATGGAAATTTTACTTGACTCGAACTACTTCACTGTTCATTCGGTTTTTTTTTGTATTCTTTGCTCATTGAAAACGCACGATAGTCGTCTGTACATTGAACAGTCCTTGTGAAGGGCGTTGTCGCTTATTTCTCCTTCATCTCTATTTTGTTCTTTTTCTTCCGATATATATATCAACGATAAAATATGATGGTAGTTGTGAACATGTATATTTGCATACGAGAAGAGAAGAATTGAAAACTTATAATGTATATGAGTGGTGTATTTTCGACAAGAGTCCATGTAGGTCAATGATCACATGATGATAGTGATTATGATTGAAATAAGAGGGTGATTGTGTTATGACCTAGTTTTCTTCGTTTTTTTTATTAGGTTGTACATTGTAAATGAATGAAAGGAAAACAAAAAGAAAAAGAACTGTTGATATGATCATAGTCTTTGCATTAACACATCTCTTTACACACAAAACGAAAAAGGAGAAATAGAGATTAGCGTAAAGACGCGCAATCGCTTGGTTGATGTTTGTCGTTCGTCTTATCAGCGTCATCATTGCTCGCAAACACCTGCTGATCATGTACACATTTGCTCATCGTCTCTAATTGGATCGACTTGTAGTCATAGTCTGTGATTGAGAGAAAAGATTGCATCCCAAGTCTTGATAATGGATGTTTTTAATGATGATTGTTCAGTATCATGTGACACAAGAATGGAACCATTGATGGGACATGACAACAATAGAACGAAATAAATTGCAGAAGGAGGAGGCGAAATTCAAGAGGGACGAGACGAAATCTCTTTTTCTTTTATGTTTTGTTCCGGTCACCTCCATTCATGCACTTCACATTGAGAAAATTGCACATACTTTAATGCTCGTTCTCATTTTGAGGTCACCGAGATAAAAACTGAAATACGTATACATAGACATTCATCGATGTGTATGTATGTGTATGTTGAGTGCATTGGTGCGGATATCGTTCAACACAATGAATTTAATATGAACGAGAAGAGAAAGAAAAGAAAAACGAAAATTTGTTTTACTTTTCATATGCCGTTTCGGACCTTCCTCTTCTCTGTCTGTCGTCGTCTCGACAGGTAGACGGGATACATGATGGCGATCATGATGGTGGTGATGATGATGATGATGAAGGGGGAAAAAGAGAACAGAACAAGGCCAATGCGTATATACATATGTATGTGTATGCATGTTCAAAAGGCAACTTGAAATTATTCCTTTTCTTTTCTTTTCTCATCGCAGACTGACCGAAAGGCGGCAAGAGCATTGAAAACAGAACAATATACGAAAGTAAAATAAGAAGAAGAAGGAGAGGAGAAGAGAGAGAACGGGATATGTCCTTTACTATGAGAGAATAACGCTCTTGAACTTCCAAGGTAGACGAAATCAACGTAGACATTAAAATCAAAAATAATGGATCTCTCTTTTCTTTCTCCCTCCCATTCGTTGTCTCTCTCTCTCTCTGCTTGACCTACAATAAACTTTCGAAGGAAGGAGGTCATTTGTGAGTGCTCTCTCTTACTATCATACAACCCGAAATAAAGAAAAAAGAATGCTGTAAGTATAATCAAGACCAAACACTAAAATCCGTATCTTTTTCTATCAATCATCATCATCATATCTGTCTGACTACTGGCACTTCCCTGAACTTGTCTTTTTCTTATTTTACATTTTCACATTGTTATTCTTCATTCTAATCAGAAGAAGGTTGTCTTATAAATAGGTCTCCGTTCGACTAGTCATCCATCTTCTATCCATCTATCTATATACAATACGTATCTATCTAATAAAACAATTCAAGCATTTAACTAGAAAAACATATTTTTCAATTCGAATTCATTCGAAATCTATCCAACATAGGTTAATAGGTATATGATTGTAGATGCTACATTCGAACTGAGAGAGAGAGAGAGAGGATTATCATACAAATATATTTTAAGTATAATCGATAGAATAAAAATCAAAAGTATTGCTTTTGACAGATATATAATGCAGACGTTATTCGTATCCTTTCGTTTTTTTATATCTTGTTGCCTTGAAAAGAAAATCTTTCCTATTGTGTTTAGTAGAAAGCATTTTGTATTATTATATGATTTTTTTTCTTTCCGTATGTATAACTGCGTATTTGTAATGCATCATCGCTCGCATCCCTTTTTCCTTCACTTCGCTATTCATTCGTTTCTGTCTTTCACACACACATACACACTTGCACTTTTTCTTTCTCTTTTTCTTTCTTTCTTTTCTCGTTTGCGTTTCTCTTTTTTCGTTTTTCGTATATCTTGATCATAATTTGATTTTCGTTTCATTACGATGGGAAGGAAACTTCGATAATATATATATGTTTATAGTTTGCATTCGGAAGTTATTAATCGACGAAATTTTCATGCCATTCTTTACGAATTATTTTCATTCGTCTTTTAGTTTTATTGTCTTTCGAATCTAAGTTATAATATAGGTAAAAGAAAACGAGAAAAGAGAACGAGAGAGAGAGAGAGAAAAACGTGTCGTTCGTTATCGAGGGTGTGATGACCATATTATCAGGTGCATACAACCGTCGTCGTATGCCTGCCGCTGTCTTTCGTGCTTCCTTGTGTATATAGAGAGAAAAGGAAGGATAAGAAGATGTGCCTTGCACTGTGCGTTACTACTCCTTTCTGTTTTTCTTCTTTCTCTCTCCTAGGTTTCGTTTTTTTTTTCTTCGTTAGATATAAATGTGTGCGCAAGAACAAACCGGAGTCCATTTGTTTATCTGTTTCCTTCTTATTTTAGCATGGTCGCACATACCGGGAATTCTACAATGACCACAACAAGTAGCACGAATCTACCGACAAATAACTACATCCCACCAACATTTAAAATGAATCTACCACAAAATTTATGTAAGAAAACAACGACCGGCTAATCGATTGGTTGATTTGTATTTTCTTATTCGATTTTAGTACTACCAATTGATTCATGGACAAAAACTGATGTACAAAAATGGATCGAATACTGTATAGATGAATATTCGTTAGGAGATGTGAATTTAAATGATTTCGAAATGAATGGTAATTGTTGTTGCGTAGTTTCTTTTTTTTTTTAAATTAAAGAAGAAGAAGAAGAAGAAGAAGTTTGAATTATTTATCTTTCATCTTGTTGTTTTTTTTTTATCTTTACAGGTAAAGCATTGCTACTATTGAATGAAGATAGTTTTAAACAACGTTCACCTCGATGGGGTGACGTTTTATACAAAGCTCTTCAACAGCATCGAACAATGCTCAAATCAATACATTGTCAAACGTTTCCATATCAATTATGGAATAATTTCAATTTTTCTTCGCCACCATCATCATCTTCATCAGCTCGTCGTTATAATATTCCACCGCCACCACCTCTCACCATGCCATTACCAACATTTCATCCGAATTCAACTGGCGGCGTTCTTCCGCATCCAGCGGCAGCAGCAGCTGCAGCAGCTTGTATGCATCCGGCATTTAACTATATTTTCAATCGTCCCGAAGCATCGATTCCGAAATCATCCACTGTGAATAATCATCGAACGAATTATTTCAACGCACCATCACAACAATCAACAAGAAATCGAGAGATTTCAACGTCATCATCATCGTCATCATCATTTTGTCCCGATGTGACATCAACGAAAAGCTCACAACACCCGGTGAACGACTCCAATGAAGTCAAACGCGAAGCAGTATCACCCAATCGTCAACCAACACCGAATGCTTCGCCTGTAACAACAAGCACATCAGCAGTTAGTCCATCGATAAAACAAGAGTGTGTCGACGATGAAGATGTCGATATCGAACAACATGAAACCGCTCCAACGCCACCGATAACATCGAGTTCGCCATCATCGTCATCACCTCGATCATCGTCTTCGATTCTAACGAAATTAAATCAATTGAGTAGCGAAACTCTACCGTTTAAAATTCGATCACAATTATTAACAAGAGTTAAACAACAGCCCAATGATGTGACGAATACAAATGACAATCATCAAGATTTAGACGCAACGAATGTCAATAGTGATAATACGAGACAAATTCGATATTATCATGATCGAATCGATTTTCGTGGCGATATTCTAATGAAACCACCGGCTGCTAAGAGTAAAAATTTCGTTGAGATTTTCAACGGATGTTGTTAGTTTTGTTTGTCTCTCGTGATTTAGATTGTCGAATTCTTTGGGAATTTTTATACATTTTACTTGAAGATTCTCATTATGAATCGATAATTCATTGGGAAAATCGTGAAAAAATGATCTTTCGTATCATTCAAGCCGATAAACTCGCCGCTCTTTGGGGTAAAAATATCTCTCGATTCGAACAAATCACACACACACACGCACATATTCAACATTGATTTTTTCTTCTAGGTCTACAAAAAAATCGTTTATCTATGACATACGAAAAGCTCTCACGTGGCATGCGTTACTACTATTCGAATAACATCATATCCAAAGAACAATCGAAACGTTTACTCTATCGTTTTATGCGTTCGCCTGATGAAATTCGTAAAAGTATGAAACGTAACGGCGGTACAACCAACATGATCTATTCAAGTTTGAATAAAAAATCTTCACTTTCCTATCCATCAACAACTAGTCCGGATGATCAAGAATCGAACGTGAAATATAGTCCAGGTAGAAAGCAAAATTCGACAAAAACTTAAGTTCTTATTTTTTTGATATTTAGATCACGATGATAATTCATCATCATCATCACATTTTACTACTCAACCATCGACACAAATGCAACAACAACTTCTTCAATTATTTTCTATTTATTCACCGACAAATCCAAATCTTACAACCAATCCTCTCCTATTAGCAGCCGCAGCAACAGCCGCAGCAGCAACCACCACAACAAATAATTCCCATGCCGAGAAAAAAGTCGATAATCTATTGATCAATCATTCGAAAAGCGATCGATCGAATTCGTCATCACCAGAATCATTCGATAGCAGTCGAGATCGTACAAGTGACAGTGAAAAACAACATTGTAGTCCAACACAATCGTTATCATCATCGACGTCATCCTATTCAACATCAACAAAACGTAAACAAGCCGTGCCATTATCATTAACTGCTCGATTATCTTATCAACAACATCATCATGATCAACCACTTAATCTAGCTGTGAATAAAGATGATGACTCAATAAATGATTCCAAGAAACAAAAGATTAACGCACCATCTCCGTCCGTTGTTTGATCGAACAGTTCTTCTTTTGCTTAAATTCGAACAGTCGATTTCATAGAGATTTTTAACATGAAGCAAAAATATACAAGTTCATCATCGTGGTTGTTTGCCTTTTTCTCTTTCCTTTTCCATTAACTGTATAGAAATCTATTGTTAGACCAGTAGCTGTAGATCAGTGTGTGTGCATTATTATTATTATTACTATTATTATTCTTTATTGTTTATTCTTCTTTTTTTCTTTTCTTCCACCATATCATATGCACGATGTGATAAAAAACACTGTCTAAAAAAGGGAAATCAAAAACTTTTTTTGTTTGTCGTTTGTACATTCCGTGTGTGTTGGTTTATTTCTTTTGAGGGCGTTGATTGCTTATGATAAAACTCTTTGTTCGTGTGTGTGTTTACTTATGTGTGTATTTTCCCAGATCATGGGTTAGAATAGACAGCAGAAAATACAAACATAAAAAGTGTATATTGTAGTTTATACTCGCGTGTTTTTTTTTCTTCTTGTTTTCTTTCTTTTTCTGTCAATCAGGTTGTTATCATTTTTGTCTCTTTTTCTTTTCTTTCATTTTTTTTGCTTTTTTTTTGCTATTCATATTGCAAACTTAATGAAGTCCTCCCGAGTTTTGATCCAGGTTTTTTTTTGTTTTTTTGTTTTGCTATTTGAATATGTTTATAACTATGCAAAAAAAGAGAAAAAAAATGCGATTTTTTTTATGGGATTTTAATCGGAGGTGTGAAGGTGAAATGCGCGTATGATTGAGATATTAGTGTAATACTTTGTTCTTGAAGAGAAAACGAATAGTAACCTTTGATTATGATTGCTTAATTTCAAACGATTGCACTTTTTTTTCTTTCATTTCTGTATGTTATCGCTACGGTTGACTTCGTCGAAAGGTATTTATGGATAATGAAAAAAGAAATTTCGTAGTTCGTTCTTTTTCTATTCTATTCGTAGAAACGAAAGTCGAAAAATGTAAAGATTCGTTTGAATGAGTGAATTACGGTCTCAATCTACACGATATTTAATCAGTGAAAAACATTTATCCTTCGATAATCGTTTTCTGATTACTGATGAATCAGGCAGTGTACATTACAAAGTTAATTCGACATTTTTTGCACTCGGTGATAAACTGTCAATATTCGATCAACATGAAAATGAATTAGTACGCATTCGTCAAAATTATCCACATTTTCATTTAACCTATAAAGTCTATTCGATTCAAAATGGTGCTCTTGATAAATTAATTGCATCAGCAAAACGAACGGGTCCATTATGGCAACATAAATTAGAGATTAGTTCGTCACATGGTGAATATATATTACAGAAAAACGGTGGTGTGTCCTCAAATATATATAATCTAACTAAAAATGGAAATCTTATTGCTATTGCAACAAAAGATGTTTCACCAACGAAGAGTTTATATTGGATCGATATTGTTGATGATCGAGAACCACATCTTTTTATATTAACAGTGATTATAATACTGTCATGTGCACAACGAGTGCCGGGCAATCCAATTGCAAGACCACCGGTGAATACGTCGAAAATATGATTTGTAAAAAATATGTAATTGTTTTTGTATATTAATAAAAAAAACAAAAATATTGCAAACGTGAATTTATTTCACAGAAGTCTATTATCGAAATTTGAATCTAAAGAACATAACTATTATATGTATAAAGATATCGTTTGTCTCAAAGATGTTATATTGATTGATCTCGTTTTCATACAACAAAAAAACCATTAATTACAACAAATAATTTATTAAAAAAAACGCCTTTGAATATGACAGAGTTGACGGATTTTCTTTCTCGGTATTACCAAATGGCGATGATGATGATTAACTATCGTTCACGAATCTTGAATTTGCTCTATTTAATGTTGTAATCGATACAGAAATTGACATTGATTGTATCCTTGAATCTCTATTTACATAGTATGCAAATCACACCTGTTTTCTGTCAGCAGTAAAAGTCTTCTAAATACTAGCAGATAAGAAAAGAAGAAGAATAACAACAACAACAACCATAACTAATTCTCTCTTATATTTCTTGTATGTCACAAGCAATTCCAAGTCGATTACGGCATGACAATTGCTGGCAGCTAACTAACACCAAACGAGATTATTTGTATATACAAACGAACGCTTATTGAACATCTATTATTTTTTCTTATATTCTTAAGAAAAGAAAGTTGTCGTTGTTATT
>Ga0209963_1001265_pt1 | contig 15491 bp, 7 predicted proteins | sample ThiBio_1000_biof_2_FD_183957 | JGI IMG/M metagenome (GOLD analysis project Ga0209963, IMG submission 183957) | Wastewater bioreactor microbial communities from Cape Town, South Africa - Thiocy_cont_1000_biof (SPAdes) | ecosystem: Engineered > Bioreactor > Thiocyanate-remediating >...
GAGCCCATCGCCGTCGTCCACGGGAACACCGTCGTGTCGTGCTCTCCCGCCGCGCGCGCCGAGGGCGTCGACATCGGCCGCCGCCGCCGGGACGCGCAGGCGAGGTGTCCGCGGCTGCGCATCGTGCCGGACGACCCCGCAAGAGACCAGCGCGAGTTCCTCCCGGTGGTGCGCGCCGTCGAGGAGAGGGCTCCCGGCGTCCAGGTGATCCGGCCGGGGCTGTGCGCGCTGCGCGCCCGCGGCCCCTCCCGCTACTACGGCGGTGAAGGCGCCGCGGTACACGTCCTGCAGGAGGCCCTCGCGGGCCTCGGTCTCGTCGATGTGCGCGGAGGTGTCGCCGACGGCCTGTTCACGGCCGAGCAGGCGGCACGCCGGAGCGGTCGTGATCGTCTGCGCGTCGTCGCCCCGGATGAGACCGCCCACTTCCTCGCGCCGCTTCCGGTCGCGGCGCTCGGCGACCCGGAGCTCGCGGATCTCCTCGTCCGGCTGGGCGTGCATACCCTCGGGGCTTTCGCCGTCCTGGCGGAGGACCAGGTGCAGGAGCGCCTGGGCGAGCGGGGCGTGCGGCTGCGCGCACTGGCAGGGGGCTCCGACTCCCGCACCGTGACACCACGCGTGCCCCCGCCGGAGCTCGAGCGAGGCATCGTGTTCGAGCCGCCGCTGGAGGCTGCGGAGCAGGTGGCGTTCGCGGTGCGGACGACCGCGGACGCGTTCATCGCGGCGGTGGACGACGCCGGGCTCGTCTGCACCGAGGTGCGCATCGAGCTCACGGACGAGGAGGGGCATCGATCCGAACGCGTCTGGCTCCACCCTGCCTGCTTCACCGCGGCAGAGCTCGTCGATCGCGTGCGCTGGCAGCTGGAAGGGTCGTCCGGCTCTCCGCTCGGCGACCTGTCCGCCCCGGTCGCGCGCGTGCGGATCGCGCCCGAGGCCGTGGATGCCGCGAGCCGCCACCAGCCCGGCCTGTTCGGCCGCGGCAGCGACGAGCGCCTGCATCATGCGCTGTCGCGGGTGCAGGCCATGCTCGGGCATCGCGGCGTCGTCACTCCCGCGATCGGAGGCGGACGGTGGCTCGCCGAACGTCAGGTGCACGTGCCCTGGGGCGACCGGTCGCCGTCATCCGACCTGCGCGCCCTGCCATGGCCGGGAAGCCTGCCCGCGCCGCTGCCGACGACGGTCTTCCCCCGTCCGGTGGCGGTACAGGTCCGTGCCGCGGACGGCGGTGACATCGAGGTCGACGACCGCGGCATCCTGAGCGCCGCCCCCGCCCAGCTCGCCACGGGCGGGCCGCCGGCGGCCATCGTCGCCTGGGCAGGGCCCTGGCCGATCCGCGAGCGGGAGTGGGATGCCGGCCGTCGCAGGGTCGCCGAGCGCTTCCAGGTGGTCGACGCGCAGCAGAACGCCTGGCTGCTCGTGCGCGAGAGCGGGCGCTGGTGGGCGGAGGGTCGATATGACTGACTCGTTCGACCGGCCCGAAGGTGCGCGGGAGAGCGCGCCGGCCTCGTCGAGGAGTGGCTGATGGGCTGGAGCAACCCCCCGATCCCCTGGTCGGAGCTCGAGCATGCGCTCAGCGGAACCCGGCCCGATCCCTTCCCCGCAGGTGCGGACGGCGGAGACAGCCCGGCCTGGAGCCGCAAGCGCGGATCCTATGTGCCCACGCAGATCGACCGGCCCGAAGGGGCCGTGCCGTATGCCGAGCTGCACGCCCATTCGACGTACTCGTTCCTCGACGGGGTCTCCTCTCCCGAGGATCTCGTCGAGGAGGCGGAGCGGATCGGGCTCAGCGCACTCGCCCTCACGGATCACGACGGCTTCTACGGAGCATCGCGTTTCGCCGAGGCCGCAGAGACGCGTCAGGTGCGTACGGTGTACGGAGCCGAGCTCTCCCTCGATCTACCCCGACCGCAGAACGGCGAGCCCGACCCGGTCGGAACCCATCTGCTCGTGCTCGCGCGCGGCGACGAGGGATACCATCGCCTCTCCGGCGCCATCACCCGTGCCCAGCTGCGCGGCAGGGAGAAGGGGCGGCCGGTCTACGACCTCGGCGACCTGTCCGACACCGGCGCCGGGCATTGGGCCGTGCTGACCGGGTGCCGCAAGGGCCCGGTCCGGCGCGCGCTCCAGGAGCGCGGAGCGGATGCCGCCGGCCAGGCGATCGACGAGCTGACCGCGCTGTTCGGTCACGACGGCGTCTATGTCGAGCTCTTCGCCCACGGCGACCCGCTCGACGACCGACGCAACGACCTCCTCGCCGGCCTCGCCGCCGACCGCCACCTGCCGGTGCTCGCCACCGGCAACGTGCACTACACCGTGCCCGACCGCGCCCACCTGGCTGCGACCGTCGCCGCGATCCGCGCCCGCCGCAGCATGGACGAGCTGGACGGATGGCTGCCCGCGCACGGTGGCGCTCATCTGCGATCCGGCGCCGAGATGACCGCGCGATTCGCGCGCTACCCGGGCGCGGTGGCCCGTACCGTCGAGCTCGCCGACGAGCTCGCCTTCCCCCTCCGCCGCGCGCGACCGGCGCTGCCCAAGCAGGAGGTGCGGGAGGGGCACACGCCGATGTCGTACCTGCGCGAGCTCGTCTGGGCCGCCGTCCCGGAACGCTATCCGCGCCTGAGCGAGGACGGCCGCAGACGGATCGCCCACGAGCTCGACGTCATCGAGCAGAAGGACTTCCCCGGCTACTTCCTCATCGTGCACGACATCGTCGCCGAGGCCCGCCGCCTCGGCATCCTCTGCCAGGGCCGGGGATCGGCGGCATCCAGCGCCGTCTGCTACCTGCTGCACATCACCGCCGTCGACCCCATCAAGTACGACCTGCCCTTCGAGCGGTTCCTGTCCGCGATGCGCGACGAGGAGCCCGACATCGACGTCGACTTCGACTCCGACCGCCGCGAGGAGATCATCCAGTGGGTGTACCAGCAGTACGGGCGGGAGCGGGCGGCACAGGTGGCGAACGTCATCCAGTACCGGCCGAAGAACGCCGTCCGCGACGTGGCCCGCGCCCTCGGCTACTCCCCGGGGCAGCAGGACGCCTGGGCGAAGCAGGTGGAGCGCTGGGGCGCCTCGCTGTCCACGAGCGCTGCGCACGACATCCCGGACCAGGTCATCGAGTATGCGAGCGAGCTGCTGAAGGCGCCACGCCACCTCGGCATCCACTCCGGTGGGATGGTGCTCACCGATCGCCCCGTCGGCGAGGTCGTCCCGATCGAGCACGCCCGGATGAAGGACCGCACCGTCATCCAGTGGGACAAGGACGACTCCGCCTGGATGGGGCTCGTGAAGTTCGACCTGCTCGGACTCGGGATGCTGTCCGCCCTGCAGCACTGCTTCGATCTGATCCGCGCGTCCACCGGGGAGTCCTGGGGCCTCGATGAGATCCCGAGAGAGGAGCCCGCCGTCTACGACATGCTCTGCCGTGCGGACTCCATCGGCGTGTTCCAGGTCGAGTCGCGCGCGCAGGTGGGGCTGCTGCCACGCCTGCAGCCGCGGAACTACTACGAGCTCGTCATCCAGATCGCGCTCATCAGGCCCGGCCCCATCCAGGGCGGCGCCGTGCATCCCTTCGTGCGTCGCAAGCTCGAGAAGGAGGAGATCGTCTATCCGCACGAGGCTCTGGAGCCGGTGCTGGAGCGGACCCTCGGCATCCCGATCTTCCAGGAGCAGGTCATGCAGATGGCCATGGTGATCGGCGACCTCACCCCGCAGGACGCCGATCTGCTGCGCCGTGCGATGGGCTCCAAGCGCGGAGTCGAGCGGATCGGGTCGCTGGAGGAGAAGCTCTACGCCGGCATGCGACAGCACGGGCTGACGGATGAGGAGGCCGACGCCATCTACACCCAGATCCAGGCGTTCGCGAACTTCGGCTTCGCAGAATCGCACGCGCTGTCCTTCGCCCTGCTCGTCTATGCGAGCTCGTGGATCAAGCTCCACTATCCGGCGGCCTTCCTCGCGGGGCTCCTACGGTCGCAGCCGATGGGGTTCTACTCCGCCGCGACCCTCGTCGCCGACGCGCGCCGGCACGGCGTCCAGGTGCTGCGTCCCGATCTGCAGCTGTCCCAGGCGCTCGACGGCCTGGAGGCGCTCGGCGACGGCCTCGGAAGCTCAGGACTGGACAGCTGCCTGCGTGCGGATCAGCCCCCTGTCGGGAAGTTCGACAGGGAAGCCCCGGATGTGTCGGCTGTCCATCGCCGCGACGGCGCGTTCGCCGTGCGGCTGGGCCTCGCCGGTGTGAAGGGCGTGGGAGCCACGACCGCCGCGCGCATCGTCACGGAGCGGGACGCCCACGGCGACTACCGCGACCTGGGCGATCTCGCCCGCCGCACCGGCGCGACCACTGCACAGCTCGAAGCCCTCGCCACGGCGGGCGCGTTCGACAGCCTCGGGCTCACCCGCCGCGAGGCGATCTGGCTCGCGGGGTCCGCGGCACGGGAACGGCCCGAGCTCCTGCCCGGCACCTCGTTGGCCGTGCAGCCCCCGCTGTTCCCGGACCCGACCAGCTTCGAAGTGCTCGCCGACGATCTGTGGGCCACCGGCGTCTCCACGGACGATCATCCGATCGCGCATTTCCGTCCCCTCCTGGATGAACGCGGCGTGCTCCCCTCCGTCGCATTGCGCACCGAGGAGACCGAGCGGCGGATCGAGGTGGCCGGGCTCGTCACGCACCGGCAGCGGCCCGCCACGGCATCCGGCATCACCTTCCTGAATCTCGAGGACGAGCACGGGCTCATCAACGTGATCTGCTCGTTCGGCGTGTGGACGAGGTACCGCAGGCTCGTCCGGGACGCTCCCGCGCTGATCGCCCGGGGGATGCTGGAGCGATCGGCCGAGGGCGTCACGAACCTCCTCGCCGACGGCTTCGAGGATCTGCGGGTGGGGGTGCGGCACTCTTCGCGCGACTTCCGGTAGCCGGCTGTCACGCGTCGGCCGGTGTCATGCCTCCGCGCGTCGCACCTGGGCCGCGTCCGGCTCCTCACCGGATGGCTGCGCAGCGTCCCACCACTCCAGCACGCGCGTCGCGATCAGGGTGAGCCACCGCGACGGTTCTCCTTCCGGAACGTCCACGTCGAACCACGTCCGTCCGGCGAGCGGCGCGCCCTGCAGCCAGGTGCCGTCGGGCTGCCGGGCTGCGCGCACGACGGCGACGGCGTCTGCGAGCCGGCCGTCCGGGGGCGCCTGCTCATGCCGTGCGACGTCACGGAAGTGGTCCAGCGCCGCGAGCGCGCTGTAGCGGTGACGATTCGGGTAGACGAACTCCGTGGTGAAGCCGCCCACCGGTTCCCCCGTGGATGCGCGATAGAGCAGGCGCCGCACGAGCAGGTACTCCTCGCCGCCGTGTCGTGCCGCGCGCAGCCGCGTGTCGCCGGTGAAGCGCTCGTAGGCGAGCATGCCCCGCACCGCATTGAGAGTGGAGTGGAAGGAGGAACGGACCGAATCGCCCTCCTCCGCCTCGCAGTTCCAGCCGCCGTCCGCCAGACGGTGCGCCGGGAACCAGGCCACCAGCGACGAGACGTCGGCGCCCAGCCACGCACCGGCGGCGAGCGTGTACGAATTGATGCACACGTCCACCTCTCCGCCCCAGTACGGCAGTCCGTCGTAGTCCCAGCGACTGTTGGCGTCCAGTCTCATCGCCGTGTAGCCGAGCACCGCGGCATCCAGCCCCCACTCGCGGAGATCCTTCAGCGCCCAGGTCGTGGCGACCCAGGGCTGCCCCGGCAGCTCCGCCTCCGCGCTGCCGAAGAACCCCGCCGGGAAGAACGACCCGCCGGCCCACTGGCCGTCCGGGTCCTGCTGCGCCAGCAGGGCGGCGCCATACCCCTCGTCGGCGACCCGTGCCCTGGTCGCCTCCCACACCTCGGGCGGCGCTCCCGCGAGATCTCGCTCGACCTGCCAGCGCAGGGCGGGATCGGAGTCGAGCAGCCAGTCGAGGACACGTGCATCGGTCGTCATTGGAGCACGCTACCGCGGACCTGCGACGCCGGCACGGGGCACATAGGGTGGGCACGTGACCACCTACGACCCGCCTCGTCCCTGGATCGCCAGCTACGCCTCGGGAGTCCCGGAGGACCTCGAACCGGTCTCCGGATCGCTCGTGGACATCGTCGCCGCGTCCGCGCACGACTATCCGGATGCGCCGGCGCTGCAGTTCTTCGGAGCCGAGACGACCTACCGGCGACTGCAGGAGGACATCGACCGCGCCGCGGCAGGTCTGCACGCGCGGGGAGTCGGCCCCGGCGACACCGTCGCCATCGTGCTGCCCAACTGCCCGCAGCACATCGTGGCCTTCTATGCCGTCCTCCGACTCGGCGCGGTGGCGGTCGAGCACAATCCGCTCTACACGCCGCGTGAGCTGCGCAAGCAGTTCGAGGATCACGGCGCCAAGACGGCGATCGTCTGGAGCAAGGCGGTGAGGACCGTGCAGGACTTCCCCGACGACCTGCGGGTGACGAACCTCGTCTCGGTCGACGTGACGAAGGCGATGCCGCTGCGGATGCGCGTCGCGCTGCGGCTGCCGATCGCCAAGGCGCGTGAGTCGCGGAGCGCGCTGCACGAGAAGGTCTCCGGCACCGTCACGTGGGAGACCCTGTTGCGCGTCGCGCCGATCCCCGAGTCCCATCCGCGGCCCGCCACGGACGACCTCGCGATCATCCAGTACACGAGCGGCACGACCGGGGCGCCCAAGGGCGCCGCGCTCACCCACCGCAACCTCCTGTCCAACGCCGCCCAGGCGCGCGCGTGGGTGCCTCAGATCGTGCGCGGGAGAGGATGCGTCGTCTACGCGGTGCTTCCCATGTTCCACGCGTACGGGCTCACCCTGTGTCTGACGTTCGCGATGTCGATGGGCGCCCGACTCGTCCTCTTCCCGCGGTTCGACCCCGACATGGTGCTGGAGGTCACCGAGAAGCATCCCGCCACGTTCCTGCCGCTCGTCCCGCCCATCGCCGAGCGTCTGCTCAAGGCCGCGCAGGACAGGGGCGTCTCGCTGCGCGGCACCGAGGTGGCGATCTCCGGCGCCATGGCGCTGCCGCACGAGCTCGTCGTGCCCTTCGAAGCGGCCTCCGGCGGATACCTCGTCGAGGGCTACGGACTGTCCGAGTGCTCGCCCGTGCTCATGGCGAACCCGGTCGCGGAGAACCGGGTCCCGGGCACCGTCGGACTGCCGCTGCCCGGCACGGAGTGCCGCGTCGTCGACCCGGACGAGCCGACTCGGGATGTCGCGCCGGGACAGCCGGGCGAGCTGGTCGTGCGCGGCCCGCAGGTGTTCGGCGGATACTACGGCCGGCCCGAGGACACCGAGGCGGCCTTCGTCGACGGGTGGTACCGGACGGGCGACATCGTCACGATCGATCCGCAGGGCTTCGTCCGCATCGTCGACAGGATCAAGGAGCTCATCATCACGGGCGGGTTCAACGTCGCGCCCACCGAGGTCGAGAACGCCCTTCGCCAGCATCCCGACGTCGAGGACGCCGCCGTCGTCGGGCTGCCCAGCGAGCACTCCGGCGAGGAGGTCGTCGCGGCGGTGGTCCTCGCACCCGGCGTCGCGGACCCCGACGTCGAGGCGATCCGTGAGTTCGCGCGCGGCATCCTCACCCCGTACAAGGTGCCGCGACGCATCTTCGTCGTCGACGAGCTGCCCACCTCGCTCATCGGCAAGGTGCTGCGCCGTCAGGTGCGGGAGTCCCTCCTGAAGCTGACGACCGGTCGCTGAGACCCGGCTCAGCCCGCGTCCGGCGCCAGCGCAGCCAGCGCGGCCGGCCCCTGCTCCACGAGGATCCGGAACTGCTCGGCATCCAGGATCCGGATGCCGAGCTCCTCCGCCTTCGCGAGCTTCGAGCCCGCCCCCGGCCCTGCCGCGACGAAGTCGGTCTTCTTCGAGACGCTCGAGGCGGCCTTGCCGCCCGCGGCGATGATGGCCTCCTGGGCGCCCTCGCGGGTGTATCCCTCCAGGCTCCCGGTCGCGACGACCGTGAGCCCGTCGAGCACTCCGCCGGCGGCCGTCGCAGCGCCTGGTCCGGGGTGGCCGGGCGTCGCGAGCTGCGCGCCCGCGGCCGCCCAGCGCGCGACGATGTCGAGATGCCAGTCGACCTCGAACCAGTCCCGCAGGGAGTCGGCGATGATGTCGCCGACACCCTCCACGGAGGCCAGATCCTCCCGTGAGGCGGAACGGATGGCAGCCACCGAGCCGAACCACTGCGCCAGAGCGCGGGCGGCGACCGGCCCGACGTGCCGGATGTTCAGCGCCACGAGGAACCGCCACAGCTCCTTCGTCTTCGCGCGCTCGAGCTGGTCGAGGAGCGTCAGCGCCTGCACCGACGGCTCGAGGACCCGGTAGTCCTTGCGGACCCCCGCGGCCCGGCGCTCCGCCGGGGTCATCGCCTCCGTGCCCGGCGGGTACGTGACGCGCACCTTCTGGAACGGCGCCCTCCGCACCGGCTCGCCGGTCGTCTCGTCGAGCTTGATCTCGCCCGTCTCGGCGTCGCGCACCACCGCCTCGATCGGGACGAGCTGCTCGAGCGTGAGCTCGAACAGGCCCGCCTCGGTCTCCAGCACGGGAAGCTGCGGCTCGAGCGGGTGGGTGAGGGCGGCCGCGGTGACCTCGCCGAGCGCCTCGATGTCGAGCCCGCCGCGCGATCCGATGTGCTCGACCCGGCCCCGCACCTGGGCCGGGCACGCCCGCGTGTTGGGACAGCGCAGGTCGATGTCGCCCTCCTTGGCCGGCGCGAGCGGGGTGCCGCACTCGGGGCAGCGCTCGGGCATCACGAACGCCCGCTCCGTTCCGTCCCGCAGCTCGACGACGGGGCCGAGGATCTCGGGGATGACATCCCCCGCCTTGCGCAGCACCACTGTGTCGCCGATGAGCACGCCCTTCGCCTTCACGACGTCCTGATTGTGCAGCGTGGCCTGGCGCACGACGGACCCTGCAACGCGCGCCGGCGCCATCACCGCGTAGGGGGTCGCCCGGCCGGTGCGCCCGACCGACACCACGATGTCGAGGAGTCTCGTGTTGACCTGCTCCGGCGGATACTTGTACGCGATCGCCCACCGCGGGGCCCTGCTGGTGGCGCCGAGCTCGGCGTGCAGCGCGAGGTCGTCGACCTTCACGACCACTCCGTCGATCTCGTGCTCGACGTCGTGACGATGCTCTCCGTAATGGTCGACGAACGCCAGCACTCCGTCGACGTCCGCGCTCGTGCGGAAGTACGGGCTCGTGGGCAGCCCCCAGTCCGCCAGGAGGCCGTACACCTCGCTCTGGGACGACACCGGCGGATCCTGCCAGGCGCCGATGCCGTGGACGAACAGCCGCAGCGAGCCGAGCCGGGCCTGACCGGCCTCGCGCTCGAGCCCCTCCTTCTTGTCCAGCTGCTGACGGAGACCGCCGCTGGCGGCGTTCCGCGGATTCGCGAACGCGGGGAAGCGCCGCTCCGCGCTCAGCCGCGCCTTGGCCTCGTCGAAGGCCCGGCCCCGCGACCGCGCCTCGGCCACCGCGCGGTCGCGCAGCTCCGCCTGGAACGCGTTGAGCCGCTCGAAGGCGGCGACGGGGATGAAGACCTCCCCGCGCACCTCGACGAGCGCGGGATGCCCTGAGCCGGCGAGACGCTGCGGGATCCCCTCCACGCGCACGGCGTTGACCGTCACGTCCTCGCCGACCCGGCCGTCCCCGCGCGTGGCCGCAGAGGTCAGCATGCCGTGCTCGTACCGCAGGCTGATCGCCAGACCGTCGATCTTCAGCTCGGTCAGCCACCGCATCGCGGCGCCGGCCGCGGCCTCCGTCTTGATGCACCACTCGCGCAGCTCGTCCGGCGAGAAGACGTTGTCGAGACTGAGCATCCGCTCGGCGTGCTCGACCGGTGCGAACTGCGTGTTCTCCGCCGCACCGACCGTCTGGGTGGGCGAATCCTGGCCCTGCAGTTCGGGGAACCAGCGCTCGAGCTGCTCGAGCCGGCGCATCCAGCCGTCGTATGTCGCGTCGTCGACGAGCTCGGCATCACGGCCGTAGTAGGCATCACGGGCGTCCAGGATCCGCGTCGTCAGGCCTTCGCCCTCCGCGCGCGCCTCGTCGAGCGTCAGGTCGGCGGTCTGAAGGTCGGTGGCATCCGTCACCCCGTCAGTCTAGGAGCGACCAACGACGTCGTCCCGGGATCACACCGGCGCCGGAACGGCCGACACCGTCCGCTCGATCGTGAACTGGCCGATCACCCTGGTGCCGTCGTACAGCACCGCCGTCTGCCCGGGGGCGACGCCGTCGAAGGGCGCTTCCGGCCGCACCGCGAGCTCGCCGTCGGCGATCGTCGCGCGCGCCGGCACGGGGTCCGCGTGCGCGCGGATCTGCACGTCGCATGCGAAGGCCGTCGCCTGGGGTGCACGGCCGGTCCAGGTGAACCGGCGGCCGGCGATCTCCGCCGTCGCGAGCTCCTCCTTCGCACCGACCACGACCGTGTTCGAGATCGGACGGACCTCCAGGACGAAACGCGGCCTGCCGTCGGGGGCCGGCACGCCGATGCGCAGGCCGCGCCGCTGCCCGACCGTGAAGGCGTGCGCCCCGTCATGGCTGCCCACGACCGCGCCCGTGCGGTCGACGATCTCACCGGTCTCGGCTCCCACCCGGTCGGCGAGCCAGCCACGCGTGTCTCCGTCCGGGATGAAGCAGATGTCGTGGCTGTCGGGCTTCTGGGCCACGGTCAGCCCGCGTCGCTCCGCCTCGGCGCGCACCTCGGCCTTGGACGGCGTGACCCCGAGCGGGAAGTACGTGTGCGCCAGCTGCGACGCGGTCAGCACGCCGAGGACGTACGACTGGTCCTTCGCGGCATCCGATGCCCGGTGCAGCTCCCTGCCGCCCGGTCCGTCGACGAGCGTCGCATAGTGGCCCGTGCAGACGGCATCGAAGCCGAGCTCGATCGCGCGCTCCAGCAGTGCGGCGAACTTGATCCTCTCGTTGCACCGCATGCACGGATTGGGGGTCCGACCGGCGCGGTACTCCGCGACGAAGTCCTCGATCACGTCGTCACGGAAGCGCTCCGAGAAGTCCCAGACATAGAACGGGATCCCCAGCCGGTCCGCCGCACGGCGGGCATCCATGGCGTCCTCGATCGTGCAGCAGCCGCGGCTCCCAGTGCGCAGCGTTCCGCCCGCGCGCGAGAGCGCCAGGTGCACGCCGACGACGTCGTGCCCGGCATCCACGGCGCGCGCGGCCGCCACGGCGGAGTCCACTCCCCCGCTCATCGCCGCCAGCACGCGCATGCGCCCAGTCTACGGACGCCGCCTGAGCGACGCCCGGCCGCGCGATTTCGGAGCGACACCCGGAGGCCCGACGCCTCCGCGGCGCCCCACCGCCCGACCATCCGATTTCGGAGATCGGCGGCGTTTTCGGATCCGTCGGCCCTCGCCGCCCGAAAAAGGCCACGATCTCCGAAATCGGCATCTCCGAAATCGGATGGTGCGGGCGACACGGACCAGACCGGCCCGGATGCCTCGCGCCCGCGGTCAGTGCGCGCCGGCCGCTCTCGCCCGCTCCACGGCGCCGGGGAGGACCGACAGGACGGCATCCACGTCGCCGGGAGCGGTCGTGTGCCCGAGCGTCAGCCGCAGCACCTGCCGCGCCTCCGTCTCGGACCTGCCGATCGCCAGGACCACGTGCGACGGCTCCGCGACTCCCGCCTGGCACGCCGAGCCCGTCGACACGGAGACGCCGGCGACATCCAGGAGGAACAGCAGCATCTCTCCGCTCGCGCCGGGGAAATGGACGTGAGCGTTCCCGGGCAGCCGCTCCTCGGGATGTCCGAGGAGCACCGCTCCGGGCACGGCGGCGAGGATGCCGCGCACCAGGCGATCGCGCAGGTCGCCGAGTCGTCGCGCCTCGGCCTCGAGCTCCGAGACGGCCGCTTCCGCCGCCGCCGCGAACGCCGCGGCCCCCGCGGCGTCCTGCGTGCCGGAGCGCAGTCCGCGCTGCTGTCCGCCGCCGTGCAGCAGCGGCTCGATGCGCGCGTCGCGGGCGACCACCAGCGCGCCGATGCCCGTGGGCCCGCCGACCTTGTGTGCGGAGATGCTCATCGCGACGAGGCCGGTGCCCCCGCCGGCATCGGCCCGCAGTTCGCGGAACGACAGCGGGATGTGGCCGAACGCGCCCACGGCATCGACATGAACGGGGACGTCCGCCGCCGCGGCGAGGGCCGCGGACAGGGGCTGCACCGTGCCGATCTCGTTGTTGGCGGCGAGCAGCGTCGCCACCGCGGGCGGCTGTGTCGCCGCGCTCCAGTCGTCGAGGTCGATCCGGCCGTCGGCGCCGAGACGGACCGGCCGCACCCGGGCGCCCTCGTGGGCGGCCAGCCACTGCACCGTGTCCACGGTCGCGTGGTGCTCGCCGTCCGGCACGACGATCGCGCTGTCGCGGCCGGCGGCTCGCCACAGGCCGGTGATGCCGAGATTCACGGACTCCGTGCCGCCGGAGGTGAACACGATCTCGATCGGATCGCACTCCACCGCCTGGGCCAGGCGCTCGCGCGCATCCTCGAGCACACGCCGCGCGGCCTGCCCGGACGCGTGGACGGACGACGGATTGCCGATCACTCCGACCGCATCCAGCCACGCCTCGCGCGCCTGCGGCCGCAGGGGCGTCGTCGCAGCGTGGTCGAGATACACGGTCACCCCTCCACTCTCGCACCACGACGTGGTCGGTGGCGCCGCCGCGGGCGCATCGCGGTCGCCGAACCCGGTGATGTCACGAAACCCGGTCGCGGCTCGCTCATTCGATCCGGGTTTCGTGACATCTCCGGGTCTGGTGACGCATCGGACACCGCCGTGACGCACCCACACCGCCGCCGTGGCGCGTGAGGCGCCCTCACGGCGTCGCGGGCTCGTTAGGGTAGTCGGCATGTCCTTTGCGATCCCGACGCAGCCGGACCCCGCCACGGCGCGTGCGGCGGGCGGCGCACTCCTCGCCCCCGGGCCGGGGCTGTTCGACCCGGCCTTCGACGACCTCGGCGTCCGGCTGCACGCCGGCGGCGGCACCCTGCGGGTGTGGTCGGCGCACGCGACCTCGGTCGAGTTCGTCGTGTTCGACGACACCGATCTCGATTGGATCGTCGAGACCCTGCCGTGCACGCCGACGGGCGACGGGGTGTGGACGGCTACCTCGCAGATGCTGCGCCCGGGCACGCGGTACGCGATCCGGACGGACGGGCCGCACGCGCCCGGCAACACGTTCAACCCGCGCACGCTCCTGCTGGATCCGTACGGCCGCGGACTCGTGCCGACGGTCTCGACGCCCGGCGCGTCCCACGACTGGCGGTCGGTGGTCGTCGCGGACGGATTCGACTGGGGCGGCGTCGGCAAGCCCCGCGTGCCGTGGGACCGCACGGTCATCTACGAAGCGCACGTGAAGGGGCTCAGCAAGCGGCATCCCGGCATCCCGCCCGCGCTGCACGGCACGTACGCCGGCCTCGCGCACCCGGCCATGATCGAGCACTTCACGGATCTCGGCGTGACGAGCATCGAGCTGCTCCCCGTGCACGCGTACGCGACGGAGCCCAGACTGCTGCAGCACGGCCTCACCAACTACTGGGGCTACAACTCCCTGAACTTCTTCACCCCGCACGCCGCCTACGCGACCGAGGCGAGCCGCCGGGAGGGGCCCGAGGCGGTGCTGCGCGAGTTCAAGGGCATGGTGCGGCTGCTGCACGAGGCGGGCCTCGAGGTCATCCTCGACGTCGTCTACAACCACACCGCGGAGGAGGGCATCGGCGGCCCGCGTACGAGCCTGCGCGGCCTCGACAACCGCTCGTACTACCGACAGCAGGACGACGGCGTCTACATCGACGTGACGGGATGCGGGAACTCCCTCGACACCGCGACGGATGCCGCGGCCCGGCTCGTGCTGGACTCGCTGCGGTACTGGGCCGACGACGTGCAGGTCGACGGCTTCCGCTTCGATCTCGCCACGACCCTCGGACGCGACGCGGCGCACGAGTTCTCGCCCGACCACCCGCTGCTGCGCGCGGTCGCCGAGGACCCCCGCCTCGCCGGGGCCAAGATGATCGCCGAGCCGTGGGACGTCGGGATGGGCGGCTGGCAGACGGGCAACTTCGGCGAGGGATGGCACGAGTGGAACGACCGCTATCGCGACCGCGTCCGCAACTTCTGGCTCAGCGACATCGACTACGCGCGCCGCGCTGAGGCGGCGCCGGTCGGCGTCGGCGGATTCGCGACGCGCCTGGCAGGCTCGTCCAACACCTTCAGCGCGGAACGCGGGCCGCTCGCCTCGATCAACTTCGTCACCGCGCACGACGGGTTCACGCTGCGGGACCTGGTCTCGTACGACGTCAAGCACAACCACGGCAACGGCGAGCAGGGCCGCGACGGCGCCGACACGAACCGTTCGTTCAACCACGGGGCGGAGGGCGCGACCGACGACGAGCGGATCCTCGCGACGCGACGTCGCGCGATGCGCAACCTCATGGGGACGCTGCTGCTGTCGGCAGGAGTCCCCATGATCACGGCGGGCGACGAGTTCGCCCGCACGCAGCGCGGCAACAACAACGCCTACTGCCACGATTCGCCCCTGACGTGGCTGCCGTGGGAGCACGCCCCCTGGCAGCGGGACATGCACGCGCACGTGCGGCGCCTCCTGCGGCTGCGCCGCGAGAACCCGGCCCTGCGGCCCATCCGGTTCGCCCGCCTCGGCGAGCACACCCCGTCGGCGTCGATCATGGAGTGGTTCGACGAGCACGGCGAGACGATGTCGATCGAGCGCTGGACCGACCCGGCCCACCGCACGCTGCAGTACGTCGCGACCTCCACCCCCGAGGTCGAGGAGCCCAATCGCATCCTGCTGATCGTGCACGGCGACGAGCGTCCGACCGAGGTGACGCTGCCCGAGCTCGACGGCGCTGCCGGATACCGCCGGCTCTGGCGCAGCGATCGGGAACGACCGGACGCCGACGAGGCGCCGGAGCTGCTCGCACCCGGCCGGCGGATCCCCGTGTCGCCGACCTCCATGCAGCTGTTCCGGGTGGAGGGCGACGCGCTCGGATAGCGCTCCACCGCGGCGGGCGCGCACGCGATAGGTTCGGTCTCGTGGCACGCACGACGACCAGCTCCCCCGCTCCGCCCTGGCAGAGCGGCACCTCGATCCCGGTCCGGCCGGCCGAGCCCTGGGCCGCCCCCGGCGGCACCACGACGGGCCGCATCCCGTTGTCGCAGCCGCGCCCCGCGGTGCCCGGTGGCGGGTTCTCCCCCAAGGCGTTCGCCGGCGAGGTCGTCCCGTTCCAGGTCACCGCCTACCGCGAAGGCCACGATCTCATCGGCGTCCATGTCCGGCTCGTCTCCCCCTCCGGCGACGAGTCGCTGCACGTCCTGCTGCCGCAGCAGGACGGACTCGACCGGTGGCGCGCCGACATCGCGCTGCACGAGCAGGGCGACTGGTCCTTCCGCTTCGAGGCGTTCGCCGACGAGGTCGCGACGTGGCGCCATGCCGCGCTCCTGAAGATCAGCGC
>Ga0209963_1001272_pt1 | contig 15382 bp, 16 predicted proteins | sample ThiBio_1000_biof_2_FD_183957 | JGI IMG/M metagenome (GOLD analysis project Ga0209963, IMG submission 183957) | Wastewater bioreactor microbial communities from Cape Town, South Africa - Thiocy_cont_1000_biof (SPAdes) | ecosystem: Engineered > Bioreactor > Thiocyanate-remediating >...
CATCCTTGCCGGGTCCTGCGGACCGGCTGGCCATCTGCTCGTCGCTGCCTTGGCTGGGTTCGGCGGCCGCGCCTTCGTGTCCCGGGACCGGCAAATGGCGTGGCGCCACCGGCACCTTTATGAGCGCGATCGGCGTGGCGTTGGCCGCGCGTGCCTGGTCAGGCAGCGGTACCTCGCGCGCGGGCGACGCCGGTGACACCGGCTCGATCACCTTGCCGGTGCCGTTGAATGCCTCGTTGATCGACTCGGCCAGCACCCGATACTTGGCCTCGTTGATCTGCGACAGCGAGTACATCACCACGAAGAAGGCCAGCAGCAGTGTCATCAGGTCGGCGTAGGGGATCGCCCACTTTTCGCTGTCGACGTGTTCCTCGTGGCGCGGCTTCCTCATGACAGGAAACCCTTGAGCTTGTTCTCGATGTGGCGCGGGTTGTCGCCCTGCGCGATCGAGATCAACCCTTCCACCAGCAGTTCGTTGAGCTGGGTGCGGCTGCGCGCAATGCTCTTCAGCTTGGCTGCGGTCGGCAGCATGAACAGGTAGGCGAGCCCGATGCCGTAGATCGTGGCCACGAATGCGGCGGCGATGCCGTGGCCGAGCTTGCTGGGATCGGCGAGGTTCTGCATCACCGCGATCAGGCCCATCACCGCACCGATGATGCCCATGGTGGGTGCATAAACGCCGGCGTGTTCGAACATCCGGGCCGCGTCCATGTCGGCGTGCTCGCGGGTGCTGATTTCCACTTCCAGCACATTGCGGATGACTTCGGGCTCGGTGCCGTCCACCAGCAATTGCAAACCTTTCTGCATCAGCGGATCGGCTTCCTTGTCGATGCTCGGCTCCAATCCGAGCAGGCCCTGTCGACGCGAGATTTCGCTCCAGCCAACGATGCGGCTTACCAGGTCGGGCGCGCGCAAGCGCGGCGGCTGGATCACCCAGCGCACAATCGACAGTGCACGTCGCACCACCGGCATGGGCGTGTGCAGGAGCACCGCCGCAGCAGTGCCACCGAACACGATGATGAATGCCGAGATGTTCAGCAGCGACTCCAGGTCGCTGCCATGCAGGACCGTGCCGAAGATCAGCATCAGGAATGCCAGAACGATTCCGATCAGGCTCAGCGCATCCATGTCAGGCCGTCATCCGCAGGGGAGGGGGAAGCGGCGATTCGGCCAGCGCCAGCAGATCCAGCACCAGCGCGATGCGTCCGTCGCCGGTGATGGTGGCGCCGGCGACGCCGGCGATGTGTTGCAGGTGCGCGCCCAGCGGCTTGATCATGACTTCTTCGCGGCCGAACACTTCCGTGGCCAGCAAGCCCAGTTGCTGCAGGCCCACATGCACGACGACCACGTGCGCGCGGACGTCGACGCTGGACCGCACGCCAGCCCAGGCGGCGAGATCACTCAACGGCAGCGGCCGCCCGCGATGCGCCACCACCACGCGGCCGTCCAGCGAACGCAGTTGGGTCTTGTCGAGTTCGAATACTTCGGTCACGTTGGCCAACGGCAACGCCAACTGGCGTTCGCCGACGCGCACCATCAGCACGCGCATGATCGCCAGCGTCAGCGGGATGCCGATGCGGATGGTGGAACCGGCGCCCGGGGTCGATTCGATGTCGATGGTGCCGCCCAGTGCGGCGACGCTGGTCTTGACCACGTCCATGCCGACGCCGCGGCCGGAGATGTCGGAGATTTCCGCGCGGGTACTGAAGCCGGGGCGGAAGATCAACGCCAGGCACTCGGGCGTGGTCAGGCGCTGCGCCTGTTCGGCGTCGATCAGGCCTTTCTCGATGGCCTTGCGGCGCAACACGTCCGGGTCCATGCCGCGGCCGTCGTCGCCGATGCTGATGAGGATGCGCTCGCCTTCCTGGCCGGCGCTCAACGTGACCGTGCCCTGGCGTGGCTTGCCGGCGCGTTCGCGGGTGTCGGGATCTTCGAGGCCATGGTCGACCGCGTTGCGCAGAAGATGGACCAGCGGGTCGGCCAATGATTCAACCAGGGTGCGATCGAGATTGGTGTCTTCGCCGCGCTGTTCCAGCATCACCTGCTTGCCGAGCTGGCGGGCGAGGTCGCGCACGATGCGCGGGAATCGCTGGAACAGGCGGCCGATGGGCTGCATGCGCATCCGCAGCACCGCCGCCTGCATGTCACCGGCGACGCGATCCAGATTGTTGACAGCGCGTTCCATCTCGCTGCTGGCGCCGCGCGCGGCGAGGTTGGCCAGCCGGTTGCGCACCAGCACCAGTTCACCCGCGGCGTTGACGAGGGCGTCGATGCGCTCGGTGTCCACGCGCACCGTGGTCTCGGCGCGCGCCTTGTGCGATTCGGCGCTTTCGCGCGGCGGGCGTGGCGTCGCGGCGGTGTCAGGTGCGGGTGGCGCCGGCGTTTGTGCAACGGGCCCGGCTTCGGCCGGGGCATTTGCCGCTGGTGCGGAGTCGGTGTCGCCGTCACCCATGCCGGGTGCGCCGCCCTTGCCGTAGATGTTGTCGAGCAACGCCTCGAATTCGCTGTCGTCGATGCCGTCGCTGGCCTTCGCAGGTTGTGCGCCGGGGGCGTGGCCGCCGCCGTGCAATTCGTCCAGCAGGCGCTCGAATTCATCGTCGCTGATGGCGTCGTTGCTGCCGTTCGGGTGCGTCCCCGTATCGTCCAGCATCGCCACGAAGGCGGCTTCGACCGCATCGGAAGGCGCGGCGGCCGCAACGGGAACAACGGCCGGCGTGGCGGTGTGAACAGATGCGGCAGGCGCCGCGTCCGAGACGCCGGGCTGCAGCCTGTGCATCAGTTCGACCGGCGCCGCGGCAACCGCGTCGCCATCGCGCAAGGCCTGCATCATCTGCAACAGCACGTCGAGCACTTGCAGCAGGCAGTCGATGTGCGTTGGTTGCAGTTCGCAGCGCTGGTTGCGCGCTTCGTTCAGCAGGTCTTCGGCGTGGTGGCAAAGTTCCACCATCGGCCGCACCGCCAGGAATCCCGCGCCGCCCTTGACGGTGTGGAATGCGCGAAACACCGAGTTCAGCAATTCGCCATCGCGTGGCTGGGCCTCCAGCGCGATCAACTGGTCACCGAGTGCGTCCAGCAGCTCCCCAGCCTCGACCAGGAAGGCATCCAGCACTTCGTTGTCGATCGCCGTGGCCATACAGGGCACTCAGAATCCGAACTCGGAGAGCAGGCGATCGACTTCGTCCTGGGTCGTTGCGCGTTGCGTGCTGGGTTGGACAACGGCGGGCACGCCGCCGATGCTGCCGGTCAGGTGGACCAGTTTCAGCAGCGCGCCTTCGACGTTTTCGATGAACTGCGAAACCTGCTGCAAGCGTTGGCCGGACAGGTCCTGCCACGATTGCTGCTCGACCAGTTGCGTGAAATCCTCGAGGCAGGCGTCGGCGAAGCGTTCGGCATCGCAGGCCATGTGCAGCGCCGCGGCCGGGTCGGAAGCGGTCGCCGCGGCCACGCCGTGTGCCTGTCCACGCAACTGCTCGGCTTGCGGACGCAGGCGTTCGACCATGGCCAGGTTCTGGTGCGCGGCGCCGGCGCTCATCTCCAGTGCTTCGCGCAGGCGTTGGCGCGCGTCCGGCTGCCCGGCTTCACGGGTGAGGTTGACGACCGACTCGTGCAGGTCGCGCGTCAAATGTCCCAATGCGCGGAACAGGTCTTGCTGGCGGCGCGCGAACAGGGCGTCGAGCGACGCTTCGAATGCGTCGGAATCGTGGGTTTCGAGCAGTGCGCGCAGCTCGGGCGGCAGCGTGGTGGAACCCGAAGCGGTGGTAGGTGTGTCCATGGCGTATTCAGCCTGCTGCGACCAGCCGCTCGAAGATGCGGTCGATCTTTTCCTTGAGGGTGACGGCGGTGAACGGTTTGACGATGTAACCGTTCACGCCGGCCTGTGCCGCCGAGATGATCTGTTCGCGGCTGTTTTCCGCGGTCACCATCAGCACCGGCAGCGACTTCAGCGCCGGGTCGGCGCGGATCGCGCGCAGCAGGTCGATGCCGGTCATGCCGGGCATGTTCCAGTCGGTGACGACGAAATCGACGTGGCTGGAGCGCAGCACCGCCAGTGCGCTGTTGCCATCATCGGCCTCCTGCATGTTGGCACTGGCGAAGCCCAGTTCGCCCAACAGGTTCCTGACGATTCGGCGCATGGTGGAAAAGTCATCCACCACCAGGATTTTCATGTTCTTGTCCACTCACTGCTCCCGCGTTTTCTCAATCGTTGACGCGCCACCCGTCGAGGCGCGCACGCAGCCTGACCACGGCCTGCCCGTGGATCTGGCAGACCCGCGACTCGCTGACGCCGAGCACTTCACCGATTTCCTTCAAGTTGAGTTCCTCGTCGTAGTACAGCGACATCACCAGCTTCTCCCGCTCCGGCAACTGCTCGATGGCCCCGGCCAGGGCCTCGCGCAGCCCGTTGTCCTCCAGATCCCCGGCCGGCCCCCGGCTGGCGGTGTCGGCCACGTCCATCGCCGCGCCTTCCGCCGAGTCCGGGCTGGAGAGGCTCAACACCCGCGAGGTCGCGGCGTCGGCCAGGATCTGGTTGTATTCGTTGCTGTCGATGCCCATGCGCTGCATCACTTCAGCGCTGTCGGCATCGGCACCGGTTTCGTACTCCACCTGGCGCGTCGCTTCGGTCAATTCGCGGACCTTGCGATGCACCGAGCGCGGCGTCCAGTCGCTCTTGCGAAGTTCGTCCAGCATCGCGCCGCGGATGCGGATGCCGGCAAAGGTCTCGAAACTCGCCGCGCGCGTCGGCGTGAAATTTTTCGCCGCTTCCAGCAGGCCGATCATTCCCGACTGGATCAGGTCTTGCACGTCGACGCTGGGCGGCAGGCGTGCCATCAGGTGGTAGGCGATGCGGCGCACCAGCGGCGTGTGCACCCGCACCAGTTCATCGTCCGACAGGCGCTGGACCTGCAGGTATTCGGCGCTCGCGTTCATGCGACTTGCTCCCCGCGGACCATGCGGCGTTCCGCGAAGAACCCGATCCTGCCGTGCGCCTCGGGCGATTCATCCCAGTTATCGGCAGCCATCGCCAGTTTCTTGAACGCCAATGCGGACGGGCTGCCCGGCCACGCGTCGACCACGCCCATCTGGCGGCGGACGGCGCGGCGCAGCTGCTCGTCGTGCGGAATCACGCCGGCGAATTCCAGCGTGACATCGAGAAAGCGGGTGGTGACGCGTTCCAGCTTTTCGAACAGCTGGCGACCGTGGCTGAGGTTGTAGACCATGTTGGCGACCACCTTGAAATGGCGCACGCCGCATTCACGCGCCAGCACCTTGACCAGCGCGTAGGCGTCGGTCAGCGAGGCCGGCTCGTCGCAGGCCACCACCAGCACGTCATCGGCGGCGGCGGCGAACATCGAGACGCTGTTGGAAATGCCGGCGGCGGTGTCGACGATCAGGAATTCCGGCGCACCGGGGTAATCGTCGAAGGCGCGGATCACCGCGGCGTATTCCGGTTGCGACATCTCCACCATGTGCCGCTTGCCCGAAGTCGCCGGCACCACCTTCAGCCCGTGCGCGGCGGTGAGTACCAGGTCTTCGATGCCGCAGTCGCCGGCCAGAAGATGGGCGAGGTTGCACTTGGGCTGCAGGCCCAGCAGCACGTCGACGTTGGCGAGGCCAAGGTCGGCATCCAGCAGCAGGGTGTCGCGCCCGGCCATCGCCAGGGCCAGACCGAGGTTCACGGCGACACAGGATTTGCCGACGCCGCCCTTGCCTCCGGTCACGGCGATCACCCGTGGTGAGCGGCGCGCCGTGGCCGCCAACGGAACCTGCATGTTGTTCTTGAGTTGCTGCATGATGCGGTCCAGACCTTCTGCCTGATTCATGATTCGATGACTCCCGCCGTCACGCGATGGCGCCCGCCGGGCGCGCGAAACGCTCGGCCATCGCGATGTCGTTGCCGGCCTGCGCGGCGGGATTGACTTGCGCGGCGCGGCACACCAGCTTGCGCACGTCGGCGGTGGTGATGTCTTCGGGAACACGCTGGCCGTCGGTGGTGAAGTCGAGGCGCAAGCCGTGGCGGATCAGCACCGACAGCGCGCCGCCGAGGCGCGGCGCCTCGTCCAGCTTGGTGAGGATGCAGCCGCCCGGTTGCAGCGGCAGGAACGCGCGCGCGGCATCGTCCAACGCCTGCGCCTGCGCATTGGCGGCGAGCACCAGGATCGCGTGCATGCGCGGTTGCGCGGCACGCAGGATGTCGAGCTGTCCCGCGAGGCGCGGATCGTGCGCGCCCATGCCGGCGCTGTCCACCAGCACCACGCGGCGATCGCGCAGGCGCGCGACCAGCGCGCCCAGTTCCCCCGGTTCCTGCACTTCGTACACCGGCACGCCGAGCAGGCGAGCGTAGTGGCCGAGCTGCGCGCCGGCGCCGATGCGGTAATGGTCGGTGCTGATCAATGCGACCTGGTCGGCGCCGTGGTGCACCACCGCGTGCGCGGCCAGCTTGGCCACCGTGGTGGTCTTGCCGACGCCGGTCGGGCCGACCATCGCCAGCACGCCTTCCAGTTTCGACAACTGGCGGGTGCCTGCGGACATGCGCTGCGAGAGCAGGCCCAGCGGCAGGTAGCGCGCCTGGTCGGAAGTCAGGTTCTGCGGAAGTTCGCCGGCCACCGCTTGCGCGACGTCTGGGTCGATGTCCATGCGCGTGAGCTGGCGCAACACGCTCGTGTGCATGGGATGGCGCCGGGCCATGTCGTTCCAGGCCAGGCTGGCCAGTTGCATTTCGAGCATCTCGCGCAGGCTGCCGAGTTCCTGGCGCATGCCGCGGATGACCGGCGACGATTCGCCGATGTCGGCGGTGGGACGCGCCAACTGCGCCAGCAGTTCCTGCATGTTCGGCGTGTCGTGGCGCGCGGGACGCGATGGGGTTTCTTCGTTCGCGGGTGCGTTCGATGGCGTGGATGTCGCCGGCGTCGCGGATGCGGCCGGCGGCATCGCGTGCACCGCGGCTTCACGCACCAGCGCTTCGTCGTAATCGATCGCGGCGATGATCTCGATGCCTTCGTTGAGGCGACGGGTGGACAGGATCACCGCGTCCGGTCCCTGGTCGTCGCGCACCTGCTGCATGGCCTGGCGCATGCCGGCGGCCACGAATCGTTTGATCTTCATGTGGATTGCTCCGCGAACGGGAAGCGATGAACCGACGGTCGTGATTTGTTGTTGCGCTTATCCATTTCCGATTCCCTGCTCTCATCGCCCCAGTGCCGAGACCAGCCGCACGCGGCGGTTGTCCGGTATTTCGTTGTAGGCCAGCACGTGCAGTCCCGGTGCGGCGTGGCGCGTGAAGCGCGCCAGCCACGAACGCAACTGCGGTGCCACCAGCAGAACCGCCGGCTCGCCGGCCATCTCCTGGCGTTGTGCGGCGTCGGCGACGTTCTGCTGCAGTCGTTCGGCCAATCCCGGTTCCACTGCGGCGCCGGCCGGACCACTGCCTTGCAGTGACTGGAGCAAGATCTGTTCCAACTCCGGCGCCAGCGTGATCACTGGAATTTCGCTGCCCAAACCACTGATTTCCTGTGCGATCTGGCGACCCAGCGCGACGCGCACCATGGCCGTCAACGCGCCGGATTCCTGACTCTGCGATGCGTGCTCCGCCAAGGATTCGACGATGCCGCGCATGTTGCGGATCGGCACGCGTTCGGCCAGCAGGTTCTGCAACACCTTGACCACCACGCCGAGCGGCAGGCGCTTGGGCACCAGATCCTCGACCAGCTTCGGCGCCTCGGCGGAAAGTCGATCGAGCAACTGCTGCACTTCCTGATGGCCCAACAATTCGTGCGCGTGGGTTTGCAGGATCTGCGACAGGTGCGTCGCGATCACGGTCGCCGCATCGACCACGGTGTAGTCCAGCGTCTGCGCGTGTTCGCGCAGGCCGGGTTCGATCCAGACGGCTTCGAGGCCGAACGCCGGATCGCGCGTGGCGATGCCGTCGAGACGGCCGTGCACGCGGCCGGGGTTGATCGCCAGCAGGCGCTCGTGGTGGATTTCCGCTTCGCCCACCGGCACGCCGAGCAGGCTGATGCGATAGTGGCTCGGGCCGAGGTCGAGGTTGTCGCGGATGTGTACCGGCGGAACGAGGAAGCCGAGATCCTGCGACAGCTTGCGGCGCACCGACTTGATCCGGCCCAGCAGTTCGCCGCCCTGGTTGCGATCGACCAACGGGATCAGGCGATAACCGACTTCGAGGCCGATGGTGTCGACCGCAGTGACATCGTCCCACGACAGTTCGACGCGTTCGGCGGCGGGCACGGGTTCGGCGTCCGCCGCCGTGCTGGCGCGTTCCTGCGCGGCCTTTTCGGCATCGCGGCGACGCTTGTCCAACAGGAATGCAGCACCGCCACACAACCCGGCAAGCAGCAGGAAGGCGACATTCGGCATGCCGGGGATCACGCCCATCACGCCCAGCACCACTGCGGTGACGGCCAGCGTGCGCGGCTGCCCGAATACCTGCTTGATGACCTGCTTGCCCATGTCCTGCGAGCCCGACACGCGGGTCACGATCACCGCGGTGGCGATCGACAGCAGCAGTGCCGGGATCTGCGCGACCAGGCCGTCGCCGATCGTGAGCAGGGTGTAGGTGTGCGCGGCTTCGCCGGCCGACAAGCCGTGCTGCAGCACGCCCACGGTGAAACCGCCGACGATGTTGACGACCAGGATCAGGATGCCGGCGACGGCGTCGCCGCGCACGAACTTCGAGGCGCCGTCCATCGAGCCGTAGAAGTCCGATTCCTCGCGCACTTCCTGGCGGCGCTCGCGCGCCTGTTCCTGCGTCAACAGGCCGGCATTCAAGTCGGCGTCGATCGCCATCTGCTTGCCGGGCATCGAATCCAGGGTGAAGCGCGCGGTCACTTCCGACACGCGGGTGGCGCCCTTGGTGACCACCACGAAGTTGATGATGGTGAGGATGGTGAACACCACCAGGCCGACGGTGAAGTTGCCGCCGATCACGAATTCGCCGAAAGCTTCGATCACCTTGCCGGCGGCGCCGGGGCCGGCGTGACCGTGCAGCAGCACCACGCGGGTGGAGGCGATGTTCAGCGCGAGCCGCAACAGCGTCGCGCCCAGGATCACGGTGGGGAAGGATGCGAATTCCAGCGGCCGCATCACGTACACCACCGCCAGCACGATCATCAGCGACAGCGCGATGTTGAAGCTGAACAACATGTCCAGCATGAACGGCGGCAACGGCACCATCACCATCGCCAGCAGGATCAGCATCACCACCGGCGCGCCGAGGCCGCGGCGGCCCAGGCGGCCGAACTGTTGCACGAGTGCCGAGGCGGCCATCGTCATTGCTCCCCTTCATGCAGCTGGTAGGGACCGAGCAGCTGCGGATCGATGTCTGGATCGGGTGGCGGCGGCACGTCGCCGGCCTGTGCCGCGGCGTCGCGCACGCGGTACACGTAGGCCAGGATTTGCGCGACCGCGACGTACAGCGCAGCCGGGATCTCCTGGCCGATGCGGGTGGTGTGGTACAGCGCGCGCGCCAGTGCCGGCGAGGTGACCATCGGCACGTCGTGCTTGCCGGCCACGCCACGGATGCGCGCAGCGACGAGGTCGAGGCCCTTGGCGACCACGCGCGGCGCGCGCATGTCGTCTTCGTATTTCAGCGCCACCGCGAAATGGGTCGGGTTCAGCACCACCACGTCGGCCTTTGGCACCGCTTCCATCATGCGGCGCTGCGCCATCTGTTGCTGCATGCTGCGCACGCGGCTTTTCGTTTCCGGGCTGCCCTCGGTTTCCTTGTGTTCGTCGCGCACTTCCTGGCGGGTCATGCGCATGCGGCGGGCGAAGTCGAAGCGCTGCCACAGCATGTCGACGAAGCCCACCACCGCCAGCGCGCCGGCGAACAGCAGCGAGGCGCGGCCAACCACGTCCAGCGCGGTGTCGATGCCCGACTGCACGTTGCCGCGGCCGGTATCCAGCAGCTCGACGCGCGAATGCCACAGCATCCACGTCAGCACGCCGCCGATCAGCGCGACCTTCAGCATCGACTTGCCGAGCTCGACCAACCCGCGCAGCGACACAAGTTTCTTCAGGCCTTCGATGGGATTCAGGCGTTCCGGTTTCGGCACCAGGGCTTCGGTACTGAAGGCGAAGCCGCCGGCCAGCGCCGGTGACAGCAAGGTTGCCAGCATGGCCACGCCGAACAGCGGCGCCAGCAATTTCAGTGCTTCGAGGCCAGCTGCCGTGGCCGCCGCGCCAAGCGTGGCGCTGGACATCGCATCTTCGCGGCCATAGGACAAACCGATGCGCATCAGGGTGCGCAGGTGTTCACCCAGCCATGGGCGCATTGCCAGCAAAGTGCCGACGCTGGCCAGCGCGATCAACGCCGCCGAGAGATCGCGCGAACGCGGGACGTCGCCCTTCTTGCGCGCGTCGCTGAGGCGTTTTTCACTGGCTCGTTCGGTGCGTTCCTGATCGTCGTTCTCGGCCATCGCTTACGCCCCTGAAATCATGCGCACGAGATCGAACGCGGCGCGCTGCAACGAATCGAAGGCGCCGGGCAGGGCACGCAGGCCCAGCCACACGGCGATGAAGCCGAGGCAGATCGAGATCGGAAAGCCGATCGAGAACAGGTTCATCGCCGGTGCCGCGCGGCTGATCGCGCCGAATCCCAGGTTGACCACCAGCAGCGCCGCCATCGCCGGCAGTGCTACCAGCACCGCGCCCGCGAACAGGTGCGAGGCGAAGCCGACCAGGCTCCACAAGGTGTTGCCGCTCGGCATCGCGGCCTGCCACGAGCCGTGCTGCATCCCGGTCGCGAGCAGCGCGATCAATTGCAGGTGGCCGTCCATCGCCAAAAAAATCAGTGTCGCCAGCAACAGGTAGAACTGTCCGAGCGTCGCCGCGCTTTGGCCTTGCTGCGGGTCCACGGTCTGCGCGAACGACAATCCCATCGACGAGGCCACCAGTTCGCCGCCCATCGACAACGCCTCGAATGCCAGCTTCAACGCGAAGCCCATCGCCGCGCCGACCACCATCTGCTGCATCACCGTGACCAGCGCCGCGAGGCTGAGTGGATCGACCTTGCCGGGCGAGGGTGCCAGCGGCATCAGCACCAGCGTCAACACCAGGGCGATGCCCACGCGCACGCGTACCGGAATCGTGCGCGCGCCCAGTACTGGCGCGGTCAGCATCAGGCCGCTGATCCGGGCCAGCGGCCACAGCAGCGCTGCGATCAGGGTCTGCAACTGGGCGAGTTCGAAGTTCACCGCACCATGTCCGGCAGGTTCATGATGAGGTTGCGCGTGAAATCCACCAGCGTGCGCAGCATCCACGGCCCCGCGATCACCAGCACCAGCGCCATCGCCAGCAGCTTGGGGATGAACGACAGCGTCATCTCGTTGATCTGCGTGGCGGCCTGGAACATGCCCACCACCAGGCCCACCGCCAGCGCGGTCAGCAGAAGCGGCGCGCCCACCAGCATCGCGATGTACAGCGCCTGCTGGCCGAAGTGGATGACGGACTCCGGCGTCATGTGACGAAGCTCCCGGCGAGCGTTCCCAGCAGCAGCGTCCAGCCGTCCACCAGCACGAACAGCATGATCTTGAACGGCAGCGAGATGATCATCGGCGAGACCATCATCATGCCCATCGACATCAGCACGCTGGCGACCACCAGGTCGATGATCAGGAACGGCACGAACAACAGGAAGCCCATCTGGAACGCGGTCTTCAATTCGCTGGTGACGAACGCCGGCACCGCGATCCGGAATGGCACGTCGGTGCGCGAGGCGTAGGGTTTCTCGCCGGCGAGCCCGCTGAACAGGCGCAGGTCGGCATCACGGGTCTGGTCCAGCATGAATTTCTTGAACGGCGCGGCCACTTTCGGCAACGCCTGTTCGGCGTTGAGCTGGCCGTCCATGTACGGCTTCAGGCCCTGGTCGTAGGCGCGGTTCAACACCGGCGACATCACGAACAGGGTGAGGAACAGCGCCAGTCCCATCAATACCTGGTTGGGCGGTGCGGATTGCGTGCCCAGCGCCTGCCGCAGGAATCCAAGCACGATGATGATGCGGGTGAACGACGTCATCATCAGCAGGATCGCCGGCAGCAGCGTCAGCGCGGTCATCAGCGCCAGCAGCTGGATCGACAGGCTCCAGGTCTGGCCGCCGCCCTTGGCGGTCTGCACCGTCAGCGCGGGCAGTCCGGCCGCAGGCATCGTCGCGCTCGTCGGCACAGGCGGTTCGACGGCCGGCGCCGCGGCGTGGGCCAGCGCGGGCAGCAACAACAGAACCAGCAGCGGCAACAGCAACAACGCGCGCTTCATTGCGGTTTTCTCCAGCGCGCCAGCGCGTCGCGGAAACTCGTGCCTGCATACGGTGTGGATGCTGGCGCCTCGGGCGCCGGCAATGCTTCATCCAGCACCAGCAGCGTGCGCAATCCGGCCGGCGAGGCGCCGACCAGCAGTTGGCGCTTGCCGACTTCCAGCAACAACACGCGTTCCTTCATGCCCACCGCGAGCGTTTCCACGCAACGCACGCGTTGTCCGCCGGGACGCACGCGTGCCTGCATGCGCCGGGTCAGCCAACCCACCGCGAGGATCATCACCACCACGGCGACGAGGCTCAGCACCACGCGCAGCAACTCGCCGACGCCGCCGGCCGCCGCGGCACTGGGCGCCGCGCTGCTGGCGGCTGCTTGCAACGACGCGATCATTTCAGCTTGCGCACGCGTTCGGCCGGGCTGATCACGTCGGTCAGCCGGATGCCGAATTTCTCGTTGATCACCACCACTTCGCCGTGCGCGACGAGGGTGCCGTTGACGAACACGTCGAGCGGTTCGCCGGCGGCGCGATCGAGTTCCACCACCGAGCCCTGGTTGAGCTGCAGCAGGTTGCGAATCGGGATGCGGGTGCGGCCGACTTCCATCGCCATGGTCACCGGCACGTCCAGGATCACGTCGAGGTTGACCTCGGCGTTGCCGTTGGCCTCGGCCTGCAGCGTGTCGAGTTGCACTGCTTCCGCGGTTGTGGCGCTGGCGCCGTTGGTTGCGCTTGCGTTCATGCGTGTTTTGCCTCTTTGCTGGAATGCTTGCTGGAACGGGTTTCCGCGGCACCGGCCACGGATTCGGGACGACGCAACAGCTGTTCGAAGCCGACCGCCTTGTTGCCGCCGTGCACGCCGAAGCGGCCGCGGAACAGCGGCACGTCCTCGGCGTAGACGCGGACGCGGTCGGGATGGGGGAGGGTGATCACGTCGCCGGGACGCAGCGCCATGAAGTCGCGGATCGAGAGGCTGGCTTCGCCCAGCAGCGCCGTGACCTCGACCTCGGCGTCGAGGATTTCCTCGTGCAGGCTCTGCATCCAGCGCTCGTCGTGTTCGACGCGGTCGCTCTGCACGCCGGCGTCCAGCAGCTCGCGGATGGGCTCGAGCATGGAGTAGGGCATGGTCAGGTGCACCTGGCCGCCGCCGCCGTCCAAGTCGACGCGGAAGCGCGACACCACCACTGTTTCGGTGGGGCTGACGATGTTGGCGAACTGCGGATTGATTTCGGAATTCAGGAATTCGAAGTCCAGCTTCAGCACCGGCGACCAGGCTTCCACCATCGCGCCGTACACCTCGGCCAGCACGATCTGGATCACGCGGTTCTCGGTGGGCGTGAAGTCGCGGCCCTCGATGCGTGCGTGGAAGCGCCCGTCGCCGCCGAAGAAATTGTCGATCACGGTGAACACGAGGCTGGGCTCGAACACCGTCAGCGCGGTGCCGCGCAGTGGATGCACGCGCGTGAGGTTGAGGTTGCTCGGCACCGCCAGCGAGTGCACGTATTCGGAAAACTTCATCATGCTGACGCCTTCCACCGCGACTTCGCAGGTCTTGCGCAGCACGTTGAACAGGCCGGTGCGGAAGTAGCGCGCGAAGCGGTCGTTGATCATCTCCAGCGTCGGCAGGCGCCCGCGCACGATGCGGTCCTGCTGTGCGAAGTCATACGACTGCGCGGTACCCGGCGATGGCTTGTCGGTCTCGGTTTCGACGTGGCCGCTGTCGACGCCGTCCAGCAACGCGTCGATTTCTTCCTGGCTCAGGATGTCGCTCATGCCGGCCGCTCCGTCACTGGATCACGAAACTGGTGAAGTACACGGCGTCGATGCCGGGCTTGCCGAACGACTGCTGTACGATGTCCTGCACCTGCTTCAGCGCCTGCTTCTGCAGTTCGAGCTTGCCCTGCTCGGTCGACAGCGTTTCGTACTTCTGGCTGCTGAACAGCAGCAGCAGCGCGTTGCGGATGCGCGGCTCGGCAGCCTTGGCGGCCTCGATCGCCTTCGGGTCGTACGCCATCAGGCTGATGCCGACCTGCAGGAAACGGATCGCGCGGTCGTCCTGGAAGTTGACCACGATGGACGGATCCAGCGCGTAGTACTGGGCCACCTTGGCCGTCTCGGCCTTGGCGCCCTTGCCGCCGTGGTGCATGAACACGAAGCCGCCGACGCCGGCCAGCGCTACGACCACGATCGCGGCCGCGATCAGCAGCAGGGGCTTCCTGCTTTTCGTGGCCGGTTCGACCGGATCGGTTTCAGCGGGCGTGGCGTCGAGTGGCATGGGTGTCTCGCTTGCAGGGAGAAGGGCTCGAACCCTTTAAAGCAAACGCCGTGCCATCCGGAAATGCGACGCAAGTAGCCGTTTTACATGATATTTTTTCGACGATCGCATGAGTGCGGCGGATTCTTGACGCACTCACGGGGCTGGCATTCGCAAGGTGCCGGACGCTTGGCGCGGAGCGCTGGAACGCCGCCATGCGTTCGTGGGATGAATCGATTTGGACGCACAAACGCCCGGGGTGGGCGACAACCCACCGCCGGCGGGAGGAGCGATCGCAGCGAGGGAGGACCGGGTTTCGGCCGTGGCGGGATGCGCTGCGCTACTCCCGCCCTACTTGCTCGTGCCGACAACTCGTAGGGCGGGTGCCAACCCGCCATCGGCAACGCCTACCGCTGCGGTGCGACTCAGGCGAAATCGTCCACGCGTCCCGGCGTGGCAAGGTGCAACGTGCGCGGTGCGAGCGGTACGTCGGAGTCGGCGGTGTTGACACCGCTTGGGGCATTGCCGCTGCCTGCGTGTTGGGCGAACGCCGCGTGTTGCTGACCGGGCGAATGCTGTCCGACCGAGGCCTGGCCGAGGTTGAGTCCCTGTTGTGCCAGCATGTCGTGCAATTGCGGCAAGGTTTGCTGCAGGGCGTGCACGGTTTGCGGGTGCTGCACCGCGAAGTTGACGTCGACGCGGTCGTGATGGTTGGTGATCTCGATGCTGATGGGGCCGAGCTTGCCGGGATTGAGCTGGATTTCGGCCTTGTCGATGCCCTTGCCGGCCAGCCATGAAATGTGTTGCGCGGTTTCCTGCGCGAACTGCGGCTGCTGCTCCGGCGTCGCCTGCATCGCCAATTGCACC
>Ga0209963_1001273_pt1 | contig 15382 bp, 15 predicted proteins | sample ThiBio_1000_biof_2_FD_183957 | JGI IMG/M metagenome (GOLD analysis project Ga0209963, IMG submission 183957) | Wastewater bioreactor microbial communities from Cape Town, South Africa - Thiocy_cont_1000_biof (SPAdes) | ecosystem: Engineered > Bioreactor > Thiocyanate-remediating >...
ATGCAAGCCAGCCCGATCGTCACCATCCAGACTGTCTCCGAGAAACTCGCCGTCTCCTTCCCGACCGCCAGCACGGCGCTGGAAAATCTCGCCAAGATAGGGGTCGTGCGCGAGACCACGGGACGGCAGCGCGGCCGGATCTACGCCTATTCGGACTATCTGGCCTTGCTCGACCGCGGCACCGATCCGTTGCCGACCTAAGAAGTTAAGAGCTTCTAAACAGCGACCGCATAGCGTGGCGGTGGAATTGGTTTCGGGATGGGGAGGCGAAATTTTCTGGGAGGCGGCCCGTTGCGGGCCGACGAAGTGAATTGTGGACATAGAGCTTCGAGATTTGCGTCTGGCGGTCGTAACGTCACAGTACCGCAGCCTGAGACAGGCGGCGGAAGCCCTGAACATACGCCAATCGACCTTGAGCCGCCGGCTGCACGAGATCGAGCGCCAGCTTGGCGTGGTGTTGTTCGAAAGGACGAATGGCGGCACCCGCCTCACCACGGTGGGGCTGGAGTTCGTCGCGAGCGCCAAGCGGATACTCGATGATGTGGACACGGAACTCCGGCGGCTTAGGAGCAGAAGCCGTGGCGAACTTGGCCTATTGACGATCGGCGTTCATGCCTCCCCTTCGGCCGGGAACATGCACGCGACGCTGGTCGAATACCATCGGCGCTTTCCGGATGTGGATGTACGCACGGTCGATGGGAGCCATGATCGACTGCTTTGCGCCCTCGCGGGCAACGCCGCCGATGTCGCGATCATGACCGGCCAAGCGACGGCATGGGACGGCCGGATGCTTCCGCTTTGGAGCGAACGGGTGATCGTAGCTTTCCCCGAGCATCATCCGCTTGGCCATAATTCGAGGATTCGTTGGGCGGATCTTGCAAACGAAAAGTTCCTCGTCCCGCAGCAAGGTCCCGGACCAGAGCTTGAGGGGCTGCTCGTGGCGAAGCTCCGTCATGCCATTGGTTCTCAGCATATCATCCATCAGGACTCGTCACTGGACAGACTGCTGAGCCTAGTCAGTGCGAACTATGGCACGCTCTTGATGTTCGAGGGCGCGACGGGGGTGCGCCACGAAGGCGTGGTCTATAGGGAGGTCTGGGACGACGACGGCCCGACCCAGACCAATTTCATGGCGTACTGGCGAGAAGCGAACAGCAATCCCGCCTTGGGATCGTTCCTGGCCATGTTGCACGAACACTATCCCGATTTCTCGGCCGAACCGAAAGCGACCTGACCGCTCCGATCGCGTCGCGCCTTCGCGAACGCGCGGTCGGTCGCCATGAATCGCTCGACCATCGGCACGATGAGCTTCGAGGGGTCGGGAGCCGTTTGGCCAGTCGTCCGGCCGAGCACTTGAGCATAAGCGACAAGATCCCGATGCACGGCAGCGGGCAATTCGATGCTGATCTTGACCGGCTTGTCGTCGGCCAGCGGCCCAAGCTTTAGCTTCGTCATGGATTCCCTCCGTGTCCGTAGGGCGTCAACACCAGATCGCGGGTGACGATGACACGAACCGGGAAGCCCGGGCGGATGGTCAGCGTCGGCTGAATATTGAGCTGGCGCTGAACGATCTGCTGGCCGGTCTGGCTGATGCTGTTCGAGGCGCCGCTGCGGATCGCCTGCACGAGATTGTTCTCGTTCTGGCTGGTGCCGGCTTCGGCACCGACACTGAGTAGCGTCGACAGCAGGGCGGCCTTGAACAGCATACCCCAATGGTTGTCGACCGCGTCCTCGAGCCCGGCATAGCCTTCCGTGTCGGCGCCAGGCTGGCGCTCCAGCACGATCGACGTGCCGTCCGGCATGATGATGCGGGTCCAGACCAGCAGGATGCGGCTCTGACCGAAGGCGACGGAGCTGTCGTACTGGCCGATCAGCTTCGCACCCTGCGGGACCAGCAGATATTGGCCCGTAGGGCTATCGTAGACCGCCTCCGTCACCTGGGCGGTGATCTGTCCGGGGAGGTCTGAGCGGATGCCGGTGATAAGCGCCGCGGGAATAACCGTTCCCGCCTGTACCACGTAGGGCGAGGCTTTAGCTTCGATCCGATCCGGACTCACTGTACGCTTGTCGGTCGAAGCATTGAGAAATGCCGTCTTGCGGTCCTGCATGTTCTGCGCAGCGCCGGCGTCGACCGGCGGTGTGGGCGTCGGACCCACCGTGGTCCCCGTCGCAGCCGGCGTGGCGAGCCCGACCGGCTGCGGCTGCTGATTGGTCTGGGCGAAGAGACGGCTGAGCCGCGCCGCCTCGATCTCTTGCGCCCTGCGCTGTGCCTCCGGATCAGGCGTCGTCCCGGGAGTCACGGTATTGGGCGCAGCCCCGGCATTGAGGATCGGCTTGCCGAGATCGCCGGGCAGCGGCGGCCCGAGCGGGGGCGCCTGGCGCGGTAGGCCGGTGTAGTCCTTCGGTAGGCCAGCGAGGCCTTCGGCGGAGGGACGGTTCTGCGTGCTGAGCAGCTCCTGGCCGGTCTGCGCCGCGTTGCGAGTCTGGAGCGCGTAGCCGAGCGCGCCGGCAACGGCGAGCGCCGAAACGGCGCCCAGGCCAATCAGCACCCTGCGCGACAAGCGCGTGACGCGCGGCCGCTCGCCCCGAAGCCGAAGGTCAGGCGGTACGACGGGCGTCGGCGACGGCGGCTGTTCTTCAGGACCTTCCGCCGTCATGACCGCGGCCTCCCGTCAGTGCGGACGATGCGCACGCGCCGCTCGCTATCCTTGTCGCCGAGACGCAATTCAGCGGCGGCGAACAGGCGGTCGACGATGTAGTAGTTGCGGTTGACCCGGTAGTTCACCAGCTCGGAGCCGCCGGCCGGTCCGATGACGAACAGTGGCGGCATTTCGCCCTGAGCAATGCCGCTCGGGAACTCGATGTAGACCTTGTGCCCGTCGTCGAAGGCGCGCAGCGGACGCCAGGCCGGGTTGTCGCCCTGGATCGCGTAGCGGAAATTGATCGAGGCGAGATCGACGCCGCTGGCAATCGGCGCGGCTGCGTCGGCCTCCTGGTTCTGCCGCCGAAGCGCGATGAGCTGGTCTTCGGGATACTGCCAGGAGACCGAGGCCATGTAGGTCTTCTCGGTCGAGCGCAGCTCGAGGAGATAGGTCCGCCGATCCGTGTTGATGACCAGATTGGTGAGCAGCTCGGGTCTCGTCGGCTTGACCAGGATGTGGACCTTCTTGGTCGCGCCCGCGCCGCTCTCGGTATCGCCGATGATCCAGCGCACGGTGTCGCCGGCGGCGACGGGGCCGGAGCCGACGAGCTGCTCGCCGTCCTGCAGCGCGATGTCGGTGATCTCGCCGGGCGCCGTGTAGACTTGGTAGAGCGCCCCGCCGGAGAACGGATAGACTTGGACCGCGTTGATGAAGCCGTTGCGCACCGGCTGAATCCGCGCGGCTGCGTTGGCCTGGTTGACGCGCACGGTCGGGTCGGCGGCTTCCGGCGTCGGCTTGCCACCGTCGATCGGCTTCAGTTGCCCGGGCAGCGGAAGCAGCTTCGGCAGCTCCACGATCTTGATGGGCGCCGGCGGCTCGACGGTGAGCTTCGCTGGCGCTGCGCTGTCGTAATTGATGTCGGGCGGAATGAAGTTGTGCGCGCAGCCGCCGAGTGCGGTCACGGACATCATCAAAGCCGCGAGGCCGACTTTACGGAAAGCCGCATTTGCTCCTTTCCGGCTTTGCTGAATGACGGAGAAACGCGAAGCCGGACCGCCGGCTTCCATGGAAATCGGCGAGGTCATTGTCCTAGCTCCTTCGACCAGTTGATGGCGGTGACGTAGATGCCGAGCGGGTTCTTGCGGAGCACGTCAGCGGAGGTTGGCGTCTGGATGGCGATGGTGAGAATCGCGGTCCAGCGCGTGTTGTCGGCGAGTGCGCCGTCCTGGTAGCGATGCTCGACCCACTCGACGCGGAAACTCGAGGGCGAGGCGCGGATCACGCTCGAGACGTCGATGGCGATCTGCTGCTTGCCAAGCTTGGCGAACGGGTCGTTCGCGCGGGCGTAGTCGTTGAGCGCTTGGGAGCCCGAGGTGGTGGTGAAGTCGTACGCCTGCAGCCAGTTCTGCCGCACGATGATCGGATCGGCCGGCAGCGCGCGGACCATCTGGACAAAGTGGGCGAGATACCAGGCGATTTGCGGGTCGCTGGGCGTGTAGTCGGCGGCGGCGGGCGCGACGGCCTGCGCCTGGCCGAGCTTGTCGACCTGCACCACCCAGGGGACGATGGTGCCGTGGGTGGATTGCCAGACGAGACCGCCGGCGAGACCCATTGACAGCGCGAGCGAGCCGAAGGCCATCAGCCGCCAGTTCTTCGCCTGCACCCGGGCCGAACCGATGCGGTCGTCCCAAACCTGGGCGGCGCGCTGATAGGGGGTCTCAGGCTCGGGCGTCCGGCCGTAGCGAACCGTGGGGCGGCGGAACAGCGCCATGTCTTATTCTCCTCCTGAGAGATCGACGGAATGGCCGCCGCCATGGCTGTCGCCGGACCTGAGGACCTGCGCGGCGGTCTGCGCCCCGTGGACCATCGACTGGTTGCGCTTCATGCGCTGGGCCCAGGCGGGTGGGCCGGAACCCTCCGATCCGCCCGTGGGCGCCGTGGGCGTGCTTGGTGAATTGCCGCCGACCGTCCCTCCGGTCGACGAGCCGCCGGTTGCGGCGAAACTGGACCGGGCGCCGGCGGCGAAGCTTTCCCGCATCGAACTGCCGGCTTGAGCGGCGGCGCGCCGCACAGGAGCCGCGGCGGCTGAAGCGGCCGCTCGCCCGACCCCGCCGAGTCCGGCCGCGACGCCCGACGCGCCGGACCGGCCGGCTGAAGCAAGGCTGTAGGCGGAGGACGCGCCGCCGGCCATTGCCGCCCCACCGCGCGCGGCGGCGGCAGTGCCGGAAGCCGCAGCCATCGCCCCCCTGCCGGCCAGGCCGAGCGCGCCGGCGCCGGCCATCGCCGTACCCGCGACGGCCAGGCCAGTCCCGACGGCGGCGCCCGCGCCGAGCTGGGGCGCGCCGGAGACCAGGCCGGTGGCGATGCCGGGGCCGAAGATGCCGAGGCCCAGCATGGCGAGGGCGGCCAGCACGACGGACAGCGCTTGCTCGACCGTCGGCTGGCCGCCGGCGTAGGTCTGCGTGAACTGCGAGAAGAGCCCGGTGCCGATGCCGACGATGACGGCCAGCACCATCACCTTGATGCCGGACGCGACGATGTTGCCGAGCACCTTCTCTGCGAGGAAGGCGGTCTTGTTGAAGAGGGCGAAGGGAATAAGGATGAAGCCGGCCAGTGTGGTCAGCTTGAATTCGATCAGCGTGACGAAGAGCTGAACCGCCAGAATGAAGAAGGCGATCAGCACCAGGACCCACGAGACCATCAGCACCGCGATCTGCACGAAGTTCGCGAAGAAGCTGGTGAAGCCCATCATCTGGTTGGCCGCATCGAGCAGCGGCTGTCCGGCGTCGAGCCCGACCTGGGCGAGCTTGCCCGGCCGCAGGAAGTCGGCGGTGCTGATAGACGAGCCGCCCGCCTTCAGGCCGAGGCCGGCGAAGCTGTTGAAGACGATGGCCGATAGATTGTTGAAGTTGTTGATGATGAAGGCGAAGAAGCCGATGTAGAGGGTCTTCTTCACCAGGCGCTGGAGGATGTCCTCGTCGGCGCCCCAGGCCCAGAACAGGCCTGCAAGGGTGATGTCGATGACGATCAGCGTGGACGAGAGATAGCCGACTTCGCCCTTGATCAGGCCGAAGCCGGAATCGATGTAGGTGGTGAAGGTGTTGAGGAAGGTGTCGATGACGCCGACGTTGTTCATCGCGCATCTCCCTTAGAAGGGGTGGCCGGCGCGGCAGCGCCTGGGGGCGTTTGTGGCGGCAGAGGCCGCGCCGGCCTGCCGAAGAATCGCTGGCGGTTCTCCTCCCAGACCGCGACGCAATGCGGATCTTCGGCATCCTGGGGACCGAGCGCGCTGCAACGGCGCAGCTCGGCCGAGAGGTCGTCGGATGCTGGTGTGACGATGGTCGGAGGGGTCTCGGCAATGGGGGCCGAGTGGCGCCGGTTGGTCACCACAAGAGCCGTGATGGCGACCGCGATCAGGGCGACGATCGCGGCGGCGCGGAAGATTTCCGACCGTCCCAGCATCGCCGCGCCTCAGTTGCCGCTGAACATGGTGACGTTTCCGGGCTGATAGCCGGTGCGCGTCGAGAAGGTCTTGTAGTTCTGCTGGCCTTGCGCCTCGGCCGAGGCGGTACGCGCCTGCTCCAGGGCGTCGGCCCGACTCTTGGCCGACAGCACGGCGACGAGATCGGAAAGCTGCTGAGATTGCAGCGCCAACAGTTGGTTGCCGGCCTGTGCCGCCTGCAGCGCGCCGGTGGCGCTCTGGCTGGCCGTGACTAGCGAGGTCATCGCACTGGAGTTCGTCGGGATGTTGCCGACCACGCCCGCCTGTACCTTCAGGCTGTCCTCGAAGGCGGCGACGGAGTTCTGCCAGCGGGTCTGCGCGTTGGCGACCATGGCGGTGGTCGAACCTGTGCCGGCGGCCGAACCGTAGCTCGTCGAATAGGCCTGCTCGATGCGCTGGACGTTGAAGGCGATGTTCTGCGCCTGACCTAGCAGTGACTGGGTCTGGGCGATCGACGACTGAAGCTGGGTCAACGTCGACATCGGCAGGTTTGCAAGGTTGCGCGCCTGGTTGACCAGCGACGTCGCCTGGTTGGTCAGCATCGTGATCTGATTGTTGATCTGCTGCAGCTCGCGCGCGGCGGTGAGCACGTTCTGGCCGAAGTTGGTCGGGTCGTAGACGATCCACTGCGCCGAGGCGGGCGGCACGGCGACGGCCAGGGTGAGCACGGCGGCGCTTGCCGCCGCCAGATGGCGCAGCTTGATCATGATGATGTCTCCAGGTTGATCAGGTCAGGGATGAGATCGGCGGCCCAGAGGAGCTCGTGGTCCGCGAGCCAAGCGGGCGTGAAAGCATCGCGGCCGTGCTCGGCGACGACGCGCTCGATCGCGGCGTGGTCCGCCTTGGAGGAAGCGGCACAGAAGGCGAGCGCTACGGGGCCGAGACCTAGCTCGAACAGGCGATTGCCGCGGCGCGACTGGCAGTAGTAGTCGCGCTTCGGCGTGGCGCGCGCGAGGATCTCGATCTGGCGATCGTTGAGACCGAAGCGGCGGTAGATCGCGGTGATCTGCGGCTCGATCGCGCGCTCGTTCGGCAGGAAGATACGCGTCGGACAGCTCTCGACGATCGCGGGCGCGATGTTGCTGCCGTCGATATCCGACAGCGACTGCGTGGCGAAGACGACGGAGGCATTCTTCTTGCGCAGCGTCTTCAGCCATTCGCGGAGCTGCTGGGCGAAGGCCGGATCGTCGAGGACCAGCCACCCCTCGTCGATGATGAGCAAGGTCGGCCGGCCGTCGAGGCGGCCCTCAATGCGATGGAAGAGATAGGTCAGCACGGCGGGCGCCGCTCCGGCGCCGATCAGGCCCTCGGTCTCGAACGCCTGCACCGGAGCGGAGCCGAGCTGCTCAGCCTCGGCATCGAGTAGGCGGCCCGAGGCTCCACCGACGCAATAGGGCCGCAACGCCTGCTTCAGCGCCGTCGACTGCAACAGGACCGCCAGGCCGGTGATGGTGCGCTCGCCCACGGGCGACGACGCCAGCGAGCTCAGCGCCGACCAGACATGCTCCTTGGCGGTCGGATCGATGGTGACGCCCTCCTTCGCGAGGATGGCCGCCACCCACTCCGCCGCCCAGGCGCGCTCCGACTGATCGTCGATGCGGGCAAGCGGCTGCAGCGACACCGAATGTTCCGATCCAGCCGACAGGCTGCCGCCGAGATCGTGCCAATCGCCGCCCATGGCGATCGCCGCGGTGCGGATCGACCCGCCGAAATCGAAAGCGAAGATCTGGTTGTTGCGGTAACGGCGGAACTGCATCGCCATCAGCGCGAGCAGCACCGACTTGCCCGCGCCGGTCGGGCCGACGATCAACGTGTGGCCGACGTCGCCGACATGCAGGCTGAGTCGGAAGGGCGTCGAACCTTCCGTCTTGCCGTAGAGCAGCGGCGGCGCCTGGAAATGCTCATCCCTTGCCGGCCCAGCCCAAACTGCCGAAAGCGGGATCATGTGCGCCAGGTTCAGCGTCGAGACCGGCGGCTGACGGACGTTGGCGTAGGCATGGCCGGGGATGGAGCCGAGCCAGGCCTCGAGCGCATTCACTCCTTCCGGCATGCAGGTGAAGTCGCGGCCCTGAATCACCTTCTCCACCAGCCGGAGCTTTTCAGCGGCGAGACCCGGGTCCTCGTCCCAGACAGTGACTGTCGCAGTGACATAGGCTTGGCCAACATCGTCGGAGCCCAATTCCTGCAGGGCGAGATCGGCGTCGGCGGCCTTGTTGGCCGCGTCGGAGTCGACGAGGGTCGACGCCTCGTTGGTCATCACCTCCTTGACGATGGCGGCGATGGACTTGCGCTTGGCGAACCACTGCCGGCGGATCTTGGTGAGCAGCTTCACCGCTTCGGTCTTGTCGAGGAGGATCGCCCGGGTGGACCAGCGGTACGGGAAGGCGAGCCGGTTCAGCTCGTCGAGGATGCCGGGATGCGTCGTTGTCGGGAATCCGACCACAGTGAGCGTGCGAAGATGATGGGCGCCGAGGCGGGGCTCGAGGCCGCCGGCAAGCGGCTCATCGGCGAGCAACGCATCGAGGTGCATCGGTGTCTCGGGCACGCGGATGCGCTGCGCACGGGTCGAGATGGTCGAGTGCAAGTAGGTCAGCGTGTCGCCGTCGTCGAGCCAGGCCACCTCGGGCATGAACCCCTCGACCAGTTGCAAGACGCGATTGGTCCGATCGACAAAGCCGCGCAGCAGCTCCCACGGATCGACGCCCGTCTGCGCGCGGCCCTCGTAGAGCCACCCCTCGACGCGCGAGGCGTCCTCGGCGGGCGGGAGCCAGACGAAGGTCAGGAAGTAACGGCTCTCGAAATGCGCGCCAGCCTCTTCGAAGGCGTCCTGGCGCTCGAGATCAACCAGCGCTGACGCCGGATCGGAAAAGCTGCTGTGCGGATAGGTCTGCGCGGCGATCCGTTGCGCCTCGACAAAGATCGCCCAGCCGGAGCCGAGACGGCGCAGCGCGTTGTTGAGTCGGGCGGTCACGCCCACCAGCTCGGCCGGCGTGGCGCTATCGAGGTCCGGTCCGCGAAAGCGCGCCGTGCGCTGGAAAGAGCCATCCTTGTTGAGGACAACGCCCTCTTCGACCAAGGCCGCCCAGGGCAGGAAGTCGGCGAGACCGGCGGGACGACTGCGATATTCTGCAAGGTTCAGCATCGGAGCCTCAGACGCCGAGAAAGGCTGGGTAACGAAGGTGCCGGCGCACCACGTCGACGAACTGCGGATCGCGCTTCGCCGCCCAGACGGCCGCGGTGTGACCTACCGCCCAGATCAGCGCGCCGGGGATCCAGAGCCGCAGGCCGAGGGCGATCGCCGCGGCGAGCGTGCCGTTGGCGATCGCGACGGTCCGCGGCGCGCCGCCCATCAGAATTGGGTCGGTAAGCGCGCGATGGACCGGCGCGAAGAAGCCGGGCACGTCGGGATCGACGATCGCGGCCATCAGACCAGCGCTCCGCCGGAGAACGAGAAGAAGGACAGGAAGAAGCTCGACGCGGCGAAGGCGATCGACAGACCGAAGACAATCTGGATGAGCCGGCGGAAGCCGCCGCTCGTGTCGCCGAAGGCGAGCGTCAGGCCGGTCACGGTGATGATGATGACCGAGATGATCTTCGCGACGGGCCCTTGCACCGACTCCAGGATGGAGTTGAGCGGGGTCTCCCACGGCATGGAGGAGCCGGAGGCGTAAGCCGCCGGGGCGAAGGCGAGCGTCAGGGTCGCGAGCGTAACGAGCTCGGCCACGCGGCGACGCGAAGAATGAGCGACAGCGAGAACACGGATCATGATGGGTCTCCGGGGGGCAAGAGGTCGCCGCCCGCCCCGGCGGACTGGACGCGGTAATCGCCGGTGGCGGGATCGAGACCGGCGATGAGTGCGAGTTCGGAAAGGCGGCGTTCGCTGCCGCGCCCGCGCAGCACCGCGACGAGATCGATAGTCTCGGCGATTAGCGCCCTGGGGACGGTGACGACGGCTTCCTGGATGAGCTGCTCGAGGCGGCGCATCGCGCCGAGCGCGGTGCCGGCGTGGATCGTGCCGATGCCGCCGGGGTGGCCAGTGCCCCAGGCCTTCAAGAGGTCCAGCGCCTCCGCGCCGCGCACCTCGCCGATCGGGATGCGATCGGGGCGCAGGCGCAGCGAGGAGCGGACCAGATCGGAGAGCGAGGCGACGCCGTCCTTGGTGCGGAGCGCCACAAGGTTGGGCGCGCGGCATTGCAGCTCGCGGGTGTCCTCGATCAACACCACGCGGTCGGTGGTGCCGGCGATCTCAGCCAGGAGGGCGTTGGTGAGCGTGGTCTTGCCGGTCGAGGTGCCGCCGGCGACGAGGATGTTCTTGCGATCAGCCACGGCGGCGCGGAGCACCGCGGCCTGGCCGGCCAGCATGATGCCGGCGGCGACATAGTCGTCGAGGGTGAAGACGGCGACGGCGGGCTTGCGGATCGCAAAAGCCGGCGCCGCCACCACCGGTGGCAACAGGCCCTCGAACCGCTCTCCCGTCTCGGGCAGCTCGGCCGAGACACGCGGTTTGTCGGCATGGACCTCCGCGCCGACATGGTGCGCGACCAGGCGCACGATCCGCTCGCCATCGGCGGCGGACATCGTCCGGCCGCTATCCTCCAGCCCCCCCGACAGCCGGTCTATCCAAAGCCGGCCGTCGGGGTTGAGCATCACCTCGACGATCGACGGGTCTTCGAGGAAGCCGGCGATGGCGGGACCGAGCGCGGTGCGCAGCATGCGCGCACCGCGGGAGAAGGCCTCGGAATGAAGTGGTGTGACCGCCACGATCGTCCCCGTCATTGGCAAATCGCGACACGCGACTAGCGACGGGGACGATTAGAAAAGGCAGTAAGTAGGGCGATTCAACAAGTATTCAGATGGCGTAGGGGCCGGGCGTAAAGCAGCGAAAAAATACTTGCTGGGTGCGGACTTGGTTTCGACGGCTTCGGTGACGCTCCGGTTATTCGGGATCGCGTCTAGTCGGTGTCCGCCGATCGAGTCGGGTCTTCCCGCGCATCGTCGGGGATCTCTTGCCGAAGCTTTGGCCCCTGGCTGAGGCGCCGGCCAAGCACGGCGACGAAGTTGTCGTAGCGAGGTCCAGCCTGCGCCCGCGCCGCCTTGGCAGCCGGTTCAGGAAGCGCCGGTGTCGTGGTGAGCCAGAAGCGGATGAACAGGGCGAGCGTCTCGACGGCGATGCCGACGTCGCGCTCGAGCCGCGCCAGGCGCCGGTCCTGCTGATCGAGGCGTTTGGCGATGGCAGCCTCGCGCCGCTCATCTGCGTCCGGCGAAAGGAACGAGGCGATGGCGGCCTCGGCGATCAGCGACATCGGTTGCTCTCGCCGCGCCGCGTAGACGGACAGGGACCGCATCACGTCCGGATCGAGATAGACAGAGATCTGGGCCTTCTTCTTCGGCGCCGGCATCCCAGCCTCACAGTCCCAGGTCGTCGCCGGGGTCGAGGGAGGCTTGGCGCGCCAAGCCCTGCATGAGGTCGTTCATCCGACCTACGCGGGGCGCATCCTCCTCAAGCTCGTCGGTCGGATCGAGGGCGAATTCGTTGTCGATCGGCTGCTTCTTCTCGACCGTCTCCTGGTTCAGTTCAGGCTGGCGACGGCGGTCCGAGTTCTTCGGGTCTTCATCGTCGGCCTCCTCGCCGTCACGCGCAGCTGGCGCCGGCGGCCGCGGGGGCAATGGCCGTGAACTCCAGTCGTCGGAACGACTCACTTTCGGCTGCGTCGGCGCAGGCGGCGGCAGGATGCGCTCCTGCAACCGCGCATCCTCGTAGTAGCGCGCCTTCCTCGCGCGGATCGGATGGACGCCAGACACCATGACGATCTCGTCGGTAGGCGGGAGTTGCATGACCTCGCCCGGCGTGAGCAGCGGGCGCGCCGTCTCTGATCGGGAGACCATCAGATGTCCGAGCCAGGGCGACAGCCGGCTGCCGGCATAGTTCTTCATGGCCTTCATTTCGGTCGCCGTGCCGAGTGCGTCGCTGACCCGCTTGGCGGTGCGCTCGTCGTTGGTGGCGAAGCTGACCCGCACATGGCAGTTGTCGAGGATCGAGTTGTTCGGCCCGTAAGCCTTCTCGATCTGGTTCAGCGACTGGGCGATGAGAAAGCTCTTGATCCCGTAGCCCGCCATGAAGGCGAGCGCGGACTCGAAGAAGTCGAGCCGCCCCAGCGCTGGGAACTCGTCGAGCATCAGGAGCAGCCGTCGCCGACCGGCCTTGGCCAGCAGGTCCTCCGTGAGCCGCCGGCCGATCTGGTTGAGGATCAGGCGGATCAGCGGCTTGGTGCGGTTGATGTCCGAGGGCGGCACCACGAGGTAGAGCGTCGTCGGCCGCTCGCCGGCCACGATATCGCCGATCCGCCAGTCGCAACGCCGCGTCACCTCGGCCACGACAGGGTCGCGATAGAGGCCAAGGAACGACATGGCCGTACTCAAGACGCCGGAGCGCTCGTTGCCGGATTTGTTCAACAACTCCCTGGCGGCGCTTGCGACGACGGGATGAACGCCAGCCTCGCCAAGATGCGGCGTGCGCATCATGGCCGAGAGCGTGGACTCGATCGGCCGCTTCGGATCAGACAGGAACGATGCGACGCCGGCGAGCGTCTTGTCCTCCTCGGCATAGAGGACGTGAAGGATGGCGCCGACCAAAAGCGCGTGGCTGGTCTTCTCCCAGTGGTTCCGCTTTTCGAGGCTGCCTTCGGGATCGACGAGGATGTCGGCGATGTTCTGGACGTCGCGCACCTCCCACTCGCCTTGGCGCACTTCGAGCAGCGGATTGTAGGCCGATGACTTCGCATTGGTCGGATCGAACAGGAGCACGCGGCCGTGCTGGGCGCGGAAGCCGGCGGTGAGCTGCCAGTTCTCGCCCTTGATGTCATGGACGATCGCCGAGCCCGGCCAGGTCAAGAGCGACGGGATGACGAGGCCGACGCCTTTGCCCGATCGCGTCGGCGCGAAGCACAACACATGCTCCGGCCCATCGTGGCGCAAATAGCTGCGCTGGTAGCGGCCCAGCACGACGCCATCGGGTCCGCTGAGTCCAGCGGCTTCGATCTCCTTCGGTTGCGCCCAGCGGGCAGAGCCGTAGGTCTCGGCATTCTTCGCCTCGCGGGCGCGCCAGACGGACATGCCGATCGCGACAGCCGCGGCGATGATCCCACCCGATGCGGCGATGTAGGCTCCCTCGATGAAGATGTCGGGCGCGTAGGCGTCGTAGGCGTACCACCACCAGAAGAAGGCCGGCGGAAGGTAGAACGGGAAATGCAGCAGCTCGAACCACGGGTGGCCGAGCTGTGGCTGGAAGCCGAGGCGCCAGGCCGTCCACTCCGTCGCGCTCCAGATCGCCAGCAGGACGATCGCAAAGACGGTGATGACCTGGCCCCAGAGAATCTTGGTCGCGGACATAGAAGACGTCCTTTCATGAGGTCGATGATTGTAGGGATCAGTCACAGACCGAGCCCCCGGTTGCGGCCGAAGCCCCAGTCGATCCCGCCATCCGCGCGGGCGACGCCGGAGACGTGGCGGCCGAGCTGCTTTTCGAGGGTGGGCGTCCAGGGCACGAGCTGGAAGCCAAGGCCGTCGTCGATCATGGCGAAGCGGCCGGAGGCGAGCGCGAAGCGTTGTCGGTAGGTCCCGGCGACATACTCGCCCGTCGCCGCGCCATTGAACGGCTGGCCGGTTTCGGCGGCGAGCCGCTCGCCCAGCGCCTCCACCTCCCGCTGTCGAAGCGTTCCGATCAGGCCGGAGGCGAACACGATCCCCCGCGCCTGTCGCTCGGCGAGGCCCTGCTCGATGAGCCGGTCCGCCCGGCGATCCATCGCCTCGCGGACCTCGGCGCCGAAGCCGGCCTGGCCGAGCGCCACCGGATCGCGCGCGACCGCCTGGCGATCGAGCCAAGTCGCGCCGCTCGCCGTCACCTGGTCTTCGATGGCGAGGTCGGAGCGCGCCGCAATGGCAACGCGCCGCCGCCCTTGTGCGTCGTCGAACGTGCGTAGCTCGACGATCGAGCCTGGTGCGCTGTCGCCGGCGGCCTCGAGATCGGGAAGCTTGATGTGATGGGTCCGCCCGTCGACACCGTCGACGACAGCGTAGGCCGTACCCTTCAGCTCATCCTCGAGGCCGCGATCAACCAGGCGGCCGATGATCGGGACATCCAGGCTCTCGCCAGCGAGCACATAACTCGCCGCGGCTCGCTCGATGCCACGTTCTGTCAGGCTGCGGTGGATGCGCTTGATGATGTCGCCGCGCTCGCCCAGCTCGCGCAAGGTCGTCTCCGCGGCCGAGTCCATCGTCCATTGGCCCGGCCCGTGCTGGTGCGCGAGACCAAGACCCTCCAGGCGCCGCAACCGTCCGACCTTGAGAGCTTCGAACGGATCAGGCTGACGTCCGGCATCTGGTGCGAGATCGATGACGCCGTGTCGATCGGCATCGCGGGCGAGCTGCCGGTCGAGTTGGGTCCAGCGCTCGGCGTCGACCTGGCGCTCGAGCGCGCGACGGATGTCGAGATCGCTGCGCAGCCCCAGCTCTTGCGTCACCAGGTCCTGGGCCCGGGCACGCATCCCCTCCTTGATGTAGTCGCGCGAAATGACGAGGTCCTGGCCGTCGTCGGCGACGCCGCGCACGATGATGTGGACGTGGGGATGCTGCGTATTCCAGTGATCGACGGCGACCCAATCGAGCTTGGTGCCGAGATCCTTCTCCATCTGGCCGACCAGCTCGCGGGTGAAGCCTTTCAGGTCGGCCATCTCCGGCGCGTCCTCGGGCGAGACGATGAAGCGGAAGTGATGGCGGTCCTTCTCGCCCCGCTCCGCGAAGGCCTTGGGGTCGGCGTCCTCGGTCTCGGGACCGAACAGCCTGGCCTTCTCCCCGTCCCGGGTGACGCCCTCGCGCCGGAGGTAGCCGAGGTGGGCTGCGAGCGGCGCAGCGCGAGCGGTATGGCGGACGACGCGGGTCTTCACCGTGACCAGACGAGAGCGGCCAGTCAGCAGATGGTTGGCCCGAACGCTGGCGGCTCGGCCGCGGCCGAAGGTGGAGCGCCGTCCGCTGCGCAAGAGACCTTGGCGCGAGACGCCGCCGCCGGCGCGTTGCGCTGCCGCGAGCGCCTGGGCGACGAAGGGCTTCGCGCGCTGGCTGCGGGTTGAGCGGATGCGGCCCGGGCGAGGCTGGAAATCGTTCTCGTCAGCCATCGCCGGCCCCGGCAATGTGCGGAAAAGTCAGCTCCGGCAAAGCGTTGTGGGTCCGGCGCACCTTGCGC
>Ga0209963_1001274_pt1 | contig 15373 bp, 15 predicted proteins | sample ThiBio_1000_biof_2_FD_183957 | JGI IMG/M metagenome (GOLD analysis project Ga0209963, IMG submission 183957) | Wastewater bioreactor microbial communities from Cape Town, South Africa - Thiocy_cont_1000_biof (SPAdes) | ecosystem: Engineered > Bioreactor > Thiocyanate-remediating >...
CATCAACGAAATATTCAACATTTATTATTCGTTGTCAATTAATAAAAGATTTTCTTATTCATTCAATTCAAACAAATATTCTTCAAATAGCTAATTATTCGATTCAAATCAATCATCAACTATCCGAACAAAACTATCATACCGATATTGACTTCAATCTTACAATAAAACAACTCAATGAAACACAAGAAAATCAATTAATCGAAATCGATTTAGCTACAATTATTCTTCGTATAAACACAACACATTTTTCACCATTAAAAACCGATTCAATTCGTTTCATTGATTGGTTTATTCTTGCTAATCACAGCCAAGAACCAATCTTACGCATACCGATTCACGTTCAGCCAGATCAAATTCAAACGATTGTTGCTCTCACAGATTTCACAAGTTTAATCAATACTGCTATGTTATCCATGCAAAATCAACAATTTCCTTTGAGAATACTCGCTGTCAATCATTCGGGACCGATTCACTCGATTGATCAAGCTGTTTGCCATTCGGAAAATGTACATTTAATTCAAGTCAATTCGAATTGTAATTATATTTTTTTTACTGGCAATGAACGTGATGATTTCTTCGATCAAAATCATAGTCCAACGTCGATACTTGTTCGACATGAAAAGTATCTTCAACGAGTTCATTTTACGATTTATATACCCGAACGACCGTTACGTATTGAATTGAGTGATACGAGATTGTCGAGAATCAATGGATGGTTTATACGAACGAGGAAGGAGTTGTTTGAGAAGAGTGAATCAACGACAAATAGTTTTGATGACGATGAGGACGATGATGAAGATGAAGGAGAAGAAGATGATGATGATGATGATGAAGAAGAACATGCAAAATGCTATGCAGTTTATCAACAAGCAAATGTTCAGATTTCAACGAGATTCTATCGAACGACACCGAGTAGGATTGTAAATTCGATTTTTGTCAATTTTAAGAACGATTTGTTTAGATGGTGATCGAATTTATTTGTTCAATAAACTTTATGTTTTGGTTACGTCACTTGTTCAAAACTATCTCGAAACCGATAATAAAACAGTTGCTATTATCAAAAACGGTCGAGTTATGGGCATTAGTCCTGGCAAAACAAGTGTTCGAGTTCGTTATCAACTAACTTCAAATTCAATTACTTCGACTAATTCGAATTGTTTTTCTTTAGATTTATCTCTCAGCAAATAAAATTCCTATGGGTTCAACAACGATTTCAGTCGGCGATCAAGATCTAGTTACTATACGAAATATATCATTTAATTTATTAACAAATATTAATCTTGAAACGAAATTAATCGAACATATCGATCCGATCTATAAACTATTCTTTCGAGTTCAACCTGTTTTCAATCGATTCAACATCGAACATAAAAAACAAGTAGAAAAAAAAATCGAATTTATTCTTCTTTCAAATTAGTTTTGTTTTTAGTTCGGTCAATTGAATATTATGCTGACTTATTCGGATAATACGTCGGTTTCGTTAGATGATATTCCAGCAGATTACTATCAATTCGATTTCGATTTTCGTCGATCGAATTTAGCTTTAATCTCTTTCAATTCAACGAATTCTTGGCAAACAATTCAAATCTATCCACTTGATCTGGGTGAGACAACAGTTCACGGGCGTTTGCGATTAGGTCAAGCACAATGTACAGATGACGAATTATTTTCTCAACGAAATCTTATGCAAAGTATTTCGATTGTATCGAAAAAATCGAATTTAACAAACAACGATCGATTGTCATCATCACCATCTCAACATTCAGATCATTATATTATTCTAAATGCAAATCAATCATCCGATCAACGATCGAAAGTTTCTCCACTTCTTATTACTGTTTCGATTCTTCTCAGTGCATGTGTTGTTTTATTTGTTTCGTTTTTTGTTCATTGGTTTATTAATTGCTATGCCAAACGTAAACCAATCGATCCAACAAGACAACGACGAAATTCGACACACAGTGGTGCTGAAGAAGATAATCACGATTGGATCTTTCTCGATCGAAATTCTCTTGAAATGCCAGTCAATCAACCGCAATGTTCGCCATCTGTACATAATTCTACACTTCATATAACACCAAATCCATTGATCAATACATCAACATTACAAAGACAACCAGATCTACCTGAATTATCTCATTCACAAATGATCGCTTATTTCGATAATCTTAAAGAATCTCATGCATAGTCCTTTTATTTATCTTGGGCAGTCAAACACCGGTGTCAATGTTCTTCTTCTTCTAGTCACTTTTGAATTAACAGTGAATTTTGCATTTAGTCTATTCAACCGAATTTATTAATAAACATATTCTTATTTCAAATATGCGTAGCAATTAGTGCAATGCTCAACATTGTCAAATATATGTGCAAATAGGGTGTGTGTGTGTATTCTGGTTTGTTACACCATAGACAATCGTTTTTTTAGTGTTTTTTTTATCGATATTCATATTCTTGAATTTTAAATAATGGTTTCTTTTGTTTTTCTTCAATATGTCAATTTGTATGTGTGTGTGTGTATGTATTGATTATCAGTATTTTCCTTTCAAATAGAATAAAAAGAAAGAAAGACAAACAGACATTGAATTTCAACTAATATGTTCTAACAAATAGAAGAATATGAGGATGTTGAACCCGAAGAGTTTATTCGTTATTAGTTGAAAGAGGTGTTGCTGGTGGTTTTTGTTGTTCATCATTGTTTTGTTCAGATGATTGGCTTCGATTAGCTGTTGAAGGCGGTCGTTCACTATTTTGTGGTGTTGCTGGAGGAGGATCATATTGTGTACCAACCGATGATTTTTCTTGGAATTGATATTGTTCATAATAATAAGGTAAACTTTTTTCGGTTGTATGAAATGTTGTTGCAATTGTTTGTTGTTGCTGCGGTTGAGATTGTTGATACGGATTGAGGTTGTATTGAGAATTGATTTGTGTGATCATATCAGCCGGTGCCATTCGGCCAACTAATCGAATCGCACCTAAATTTTTAATACCAAAACGGCTTAACGGCTCATTCGGATGAGGATGTAATTCTTGACCATGAAAAACAAGATTTTGTAGAACTCGTGGAACATGAAAATCATGTTCGACAACATTCATCAAATCACCGACAGTCGGTTCGGCACCATTGTATGCTGGTACGGAGATTTCATGAATATCTCCACCGAAATGTAATTGAAGTTTGACGCAGAAAATACGTGGTTGATACATCACTTATTATTATTATTCTCTCATAAACATATAAAAGAATCTAGTTACAATTCGATTCTTCCCGATTTCTTTTTCTTCTTCTGTTTGCAAACACAAAGCAATGAAGTGTTGCTTGACGGTGTTGCTATTGGAGTTAAGAAATAAAGTAAAAAAAACTCGGCAAGAAAGAACAGAAAGAGGGAGAGAGGACGATTGATACAGATTCTTTCATTCTTCTTGGACAAAAATTTCTCATTTCTTTTTGTATTGCTGATAGTTCTAACAATAATAAACTATCGAAAGACTCTTTTTTTTTATTTCAAATAAAACAAAAACAAATAACAAAAAACATTCACATCGGTTGATTATTCCATATCGGATAGTTGTTCATCATCGCTGAGTTCGAGTTTAGCTTTCTTTTTCGATCTTTGCAATTTCTAAAATAGACAAAAAGAAAAAGAATTCAGTTTGATAATTCGCTTTCTTTTTTTTTTTACATTGAATCTTTGTAATCGACGAGCTTTTTTCAATTTACTATATTCTTTTGCAATGTCATCGATACATTTGTCGTTTTCGGTTCGATCAGCTTCATCAAGAACTACTTGTTCGTTTTCTGCTTGTTCACGACGAAGACGTTTCAAACGTTTTTTAAGATTCTTTTCTTTTTGCAATGAAAATGCAACTGTCTATCAAACAAAAAGATACATTCAATTAGAATTCTTCAATATTCAAGTCGAATTGTTACTTTGACATGTTTTTTTGGTTTTAAATCCGGATCTTCTTTTTCCATTTGACGTTTTTTGGCTAAACTTTTATCCCTGAACACAAGGATAGAACAACGAAGATAGGAAATTTATGATTACTTGTATGGAATCGAGTCAGCTTTGAGTGTTCGATTTTCTCGATTAAATTTCGATGTATCTCGATTTTTCAATTCAGGCATTCTAGGCAAATGAACGAGTGCAAAAGCACCTTCGGCAACACCACAAAGATCTAATTCTTTCAAACGTAGAAGTAATGAACATTCATGTTTAGCATAAGCTTGAACATAGGATACATATGCTTGTTTCGATCGATCATAAATAGCTCTAGTTGAATGTGAGAGAAGAGATTTGATTGTTTATTTTGACATCGAAAAATACGAACTTATCACTGGTTGCCAATTCTCGAACTGTTGGCACAATATTTTCAATTGTTTGAAAATCTGGCGTTGGTATTTCATTTAAAGGAACTTTTTGACTGTTGAGAAGAAAATTGATGTAAGCTTCTTCATTTGGTAGAAGCATGAGAAGTGCATTTCCAAGTCTTCCGAGGCGAGCTGTTCGTCCGCAACTAAATTCCCAAATATTTTCATGAAAATCTTCGTTAGAACAAAAAAAAACAAAGAATACCGATGGACAAATTGTGCAACTGCTGTCGGTGGATCATACTGAATAACCCAATCGACATCGGGCAGATCGATTCCACGTGCGACAATATCTGTACAAAGAAGAATCGATGTTGATGTTGTCGATTTCTCCGAACGAAATTGTTCGATCACAGTTGAACGTTTATTTCGTAGTTTTCGATGCATTGAATAAATCGTTGTCGATGTCGATGAAGAATAGATATGTTTGAGTACATTAGTAAAGTATTGTACGCAAGCGCACGTCGAGAAAAAGATCATAATTTTAGCTGGACGTTGTTCGTTGATGAAATGAATTAGCTGACTGAGTTTTTCAGTAGGTTCACAGATCTAATTCAAAGATGAGAAAGAGAGATATTCAAAGAAAAACAGGATTCGAGTACCATGTAGAAGTTTTTTAGAGACGATGGCGTACGTTGTTGAGCAGCTGAACCGGTCTGTTTGACAGTTATTCGAACGGGATTTCGGAGGCCAGCACGAATGACTTTTTCTAATTCATCAGTTTGTGTTGCAGAAAATAAACCAGTTCGACGTTGTTTAGGAAGCGTATCGAGTATTGTATTCAAACTACAATTCGTACGTATGTAAACTAAACAAATCTAAGTCAAAAAAAAAACTTTAACTATGTTACCTTGTTAGAAATCCTAAATCTAACAATCGATCAGCTTCGTCTAAAATCAACATTTCCTAATCGAAGAAAAAAAAATACAAATAAACAAAATCGATGAAACAAGTTTTCGTTCAACGAACTAGACTTTTGAGATTAGCTGCAAGATTAAATGAATTGCTTTTCATTTTCAATAATTCCTCAAAACGACCTGGCGTTGTAATCACAATTGTTCCACCGAATTTCTCGAATTGTTCAATATCGAATTCATGTTTCGTTCCACCAATCAACTTAATACACGAAAATCTTTGTTCATCGTTAAATGATTGAATAAATTCATTTGTTATATCGAATGTTTGCTGAGCTAATTCACGTGTCGGCGAAATAATCAATGAATGAATGTGATACCGATCGAAACGTGTTTCGGCTGTGTATTTTTTCAAAAGCATTTCGAGTATTGGCACGATAAACGCAAGTGTTTTCCCACTGCCAGTTACTGCCTCGACACAAACATCTTTATGTTGAAGAAAAAGTGGAATCGTAATTGCCTAGATTAAATGGAGAAAATTAGTGTTTTGATTCGAGATGAAAAACTACCTGAACAGGCGTCATTTTAGTGAAGTTTTTGGCTTTCAGAAATGTTAATATTTTCGGATTTAATGTTTGCGGCCATTGATCAGTGAATGTGTCATTAGTTTTACTCATTTCCTTTTTCTTTTATCGATAATTAAACAAGAAGACAAAAAACAAAACAATCTAAAATAGGGGTCATGACATAAATGTGGATAGAAAAAAAAGCGTCTTTCTTTTTTGCTTTATTAACGGTGAACAGGTGTTTTTTTCCTTTTTTTCTGCTTCTAGGACAAAAGAAGAATTGATTTATACAAAAAAACCGAAGAAGAAGAAGAAGACGACGAGAGTAATCCTAACGATAAAGATAATCAGCTTGGATATTAGCAGCGATTTCAGCTTCCCATTTATCGCCATTTTGAAGGAGTTTTTCTTTGTTATAAAGTAATTCTTCACGCGTTTCAGTTGAATATTCAAAATTAGGTCCCTAAATACGAATTCATATTCTTAGTTCTGCACATGAAATTGAATTACTTCGACTATAGCATCGACAGGACATGCTTCTTGACAAAAACCACAGTAGATACATTTAGTCATGTCGATATCGTATCGAGTTGTACGACGACCGCCATCTTCTCGTTCTTCAGCTTCGATTGTAATAGCCTAATGAAATTCAATGTTCGAATGAATTTTTTTTTCTTTCTTTGAATTCGTTTTACTTGAGCTGGACAAATAGCTTCGCAGAGTTTACAAGCGATGCAACGTTCTTCACCTGATGCATAACGACGTAGTGCATGTTCGCCACGAAATCTCTAGAAACCAAACAAACAAACAACAAAAGATAAATCTATGATTCGATTTCGAAGTGATCGTACTGGAGAAAGTGGCCCTTTTTCAAATGGATAATTTATTGTTGTCGGTTCACGTAATAGCCAACCGAGAGCAATCATAAAACCTTTCAACATATCAGTCCAAAGAAGTACTTGCAAGCCACGTTTTGTTGATTGATACATATCAAGTGATGGTAATGGTTCACTGATATTAACTATGAAGAGAATTTATCAAGATCATTAAAAGGATTCTTATAAAATTTACTGTAGCATTTGAGTGATGGATCTTCGTTAGCTTTGTATTCATCTAATGCTTTTTGTTGTTGTTTTTCGAGATGAGGTGGAACTGAACTTTTAAACGGTTCAGGTGGTTGATTTTCGTTTTTCTTATCACGAAATACTAACGATCGAGTAAAAACAAATCGTGGTAGAGCTATAAAATACAAACAAATTTGTCACGAAAATCATCTAGATTTTGTTTTTTTTCATTTACCAGTACGCGAAAGATTAGTAAAACTTGATAACATGATTGAATTCCACTAGATCTTGTTTTAATAATAATCTTAAAAGTATAAGCGAAAAAGAAAACTAACAAACAAACTCAATCGACGACTATCAATAGCAAATTATAACGAATCAATGATAGTAGCGACCTCTGAGAGCAACAATAAATCGAAATATTCGAATAAAATGACGAAGATTTAGCATTAAGAAATAATCAATCGAAAATCTCGAAGATTTATATTGAAAAATATTTTGTTTAGATTTGTTTTCTTATTCATCATTGGTTAATTTACCGTAGATAGAAAGACAAGAATGAATAAAAGAAGAAGAAAAAAAAACACATAGAATCAATGACGTCACGTACACAGCGCTTTCTATTGCAAAAGACGTCTTTTCTCGTTAACATCGGTGAAAATCTCACGAATTAAATCGAGGTGTTTACAAAAAAGAACAAATCTTGTATTTATTTTGCGAAACTTAAAAGTTAAATTTGTAGGTAAAAAGGCAAAAAAGAAACAAATCCATCGAGCTACTATCGTTCCTATTTGTCGGTTAAACAATAGTTGTTTACGATTTCTTGACTTTTTATTCAATGAAAAGAATTTAAAGATAAAATAAACATAAATCAACTTTCATCTGATGACTCATCATAATCATTTTTACTAGCAAGATATACACCGGTCAGCTGTAATCATGACTCACGCAATGATGTTTTCTTTTTTAGAAGTAAACAACAACAAATAAACAGGGTCATGTCATCCGAATGGCCCGATGCACAATTGTCAAACATACAGAAGAGTAAGTGAAGAAACAAATAAATCAATTTTAGTATTAATTTCAATTTTATTTTGATCTAGCTTTGCAAAATAGTTGGCAAATTCCGTATATATCATTATATGCTCGGATATTTTGCGATGCTTTTCAACTATTCGATTTTCATCAAGAAGTAAGAACGAATCGATCGATGATTTTGATTTCAATTTTGATTTGCTTAGGAATTGGAAGATGCGCTATTATCGGACAATCCCGAAGAGATACATCCGTTTCTTCAAGAACTTCTCATTTCTCTACTCTCCGGATTGACACGTTTGCATGTCAAGTTCGTTTGAACTTTTCTCAATTTCAATTTATTTATTTTTCTTTCTTTCGAATAGTTCGAGTAATACGTTTCTTATGTTAAGCAGTGTACTCAAACGATGCGATCTGAATATTGTTACTTCACCACCATCGTCTCTAACGACCATATCCGATGATACAATATCAACAACTGAATGGAAAGAAATGGGAATTTTCGAGAAAGTCACCGTACTTCGAGCTCTATGCGATGCTCGACTCAATCGGCCAGATATCGAACAAGTGACTGAAGTAAGACAATACTTCGAAAAGACACTTGCAAATAACCAATAATATGTTTGACGTTTGCATTTGCAGAGTATGCCAGCTGATTCTCTTCGATTCGAACCATTCGGCGAAGATTCTCGTGGAAATAAATTATGGTACTTTGGTGATACGCGACTTTATTGTGATTCTTGGAATAAAACTACCGAGTAAATTCAAAACAAGACGAAATTTTCAAATAACTGATTTACTTTTCTAGAACATCGACATGGGAATGTGTTTGTCGTACGTTAGACGATTGGAATGCGTTTATTGCCAATTTTCGTAAGACATGTTCGAGAAAAAATTCCAGTTTGAAAGACCGAAAATTACTCGAACGTTTGGTGGCTTTGAATGCCGATTTGCCGGATATTTACGCGCGCAAAGATCGCGAACGACAACGTCGTTGGACATCCTACGAGCCGAAACGTTCGTCGACACGGCTCGAAGCCAAACGTCAACAGCGTTTAGAATTAGAAGAAATTACACAAGAACAAAAGATTCGACATGAGAAATTTCTCGAATTCAAACGAAAGCAAGAGGAAACTATTGCTAAAGAACGCGAACGATTGGAGCGAGACGAACGAGTCAAACGACGAGAAGGTAAAATCGACGAAACGAAAAGAATTTGTTCGACATTTTCGTTTTAATAATCAGAACGAGCCGATCGTATTCGACGTCGAGCTGCAGTCGGATCGAAAACAGGTGTTGTCGATGGTTCTGAACATTCAGAAAACAGCAATGAATCAGTAACATTAAATGGAGAAAGTAGTAACACAGCTGATACCAGTGATATACATCAAAAAGGTAGACAAACAAAAAACTACTTCGAAATTATGCTCGTTTCTTTTTTGTTCTTCTAGTTCTGACATTATTACGAACAAATGAGAACAGTTGGCCCTTTCTCGAACCTGTTACTGAAGAATTAGCACCAAACTATTTCACAATTGTCGAAGTACGATTATGAATTCATTTCGATTTCATGTTTATTTGTTTATCTGTTTAGAATCCAATGGATCTTTCGAAAATTCAACAAAAAATCACCGACAAAGTCTATGTGAATAATTCAGCAGAGTTTATTCGAGATGTTGAATTGATGGTTGCTAATTGTGAACAGTACAACGGCAAACGAAGCAGTAAATACTTTTGTTTTTTTTGTTTCAAAAAGAAAAAAAAACATATATCCATCGAATTGTTTAGTTATGGGTCGATTAGCCAACCGTTTACTTCGATATTTTAAAGATTGTTGGTCCGAATGTCAACCGATGACACCACAACTCGATGATGACGAATTCGATGATTATAATTATCATCATCATCGAGACAATCCACTAAAACGACGTTTAAATGATTCGACATCCGGTACAACGATCACACGCGATAAAAATAATAATACGAGACCGAGAAAAAACTATCGACAATTAGCAGGCTTGAGTGATGACGATGATAACGACGATGAAGCTGAATATGTTCCAGCACCAAGTTCAAAACGCGTATGTTTTAAGTCAAAAACAGTTTCTTGTTTGAATTCGATTTTTCTAGGCTCGTCATTCGAATACATCTCTCCCGATTTATGTCACTATCGATCCGAATTCTCCAGCAGCTATCGTCTATCATGATCATTCGTATTTTCTTCGTCATGATTCAACAAGTTCAACTCTTATCATACCAACAGATAATTCTAATCGACGTAGATCATCTATCTTACATTCGAAACCAGTCGTAGTACCTGCACAACCGCCACCGCTCCTAGTGCAACCAGTAGTCAATACTACAGTTCAAAGACCTAGTTTTTCCTCTGTTCATGTTCTTCAACAATTACTTCGTGATCATCAACAGAAAACGAAAAATTCCTCAACAAATCCCTCCGCTAATTCGTCAACACCAACAACGAGTTCGCTTGATCTCAATGCTATACTTCGTGCACTATTAGCTAAACAAAATCAACAGAAGTCAACTATCGACAAACAAGTTGAAACGAATTCGACTTCGACTCAGTCAACCTCATCGTCTCTACCTGTTCAATCCGTTCCTAATTCTCAAATTCAACTTGCAACATCATCGACGACTTCGTCCTAATCTTAAACAATCGATTCTTTTAAGAAGTAATTTCATAGAAAATATCTTCAAATTCTCATTCTCTTTTTTGTTTGTCTCTCTCTCTTTCTCTCTCGCACTCTTTCTCTCCGTCATTTCATTCTTATTGTTCTGTACAATTGATTATCTGCTAAAAAAACACCAACACAACAAGAATCTATATACATATATATATACATGTAATCCCTTCATGAGTATGTTTTCTTCCGCTTTTGTTTCTTCTTCTTCTTCTTCTTCTTCTCTTTTGTTTTTCATTGTATGTTTGTGTCTCTGTGTTTGTATGTATTGTTTTGATGCTAATGAAACAAAACAAAAATCGTACAACAGACGAATAAAAACAAATAACTAAATACAATTGGTTTTTCATATTTCAATGAGAATCAAACAAGATATAGTCACTACAAAATACGTATGATAAAAAAAGCAAGTGAAAAATGAACTGAAAGTTTAATCGTCGTAGTCATCTGCTTGATTGACTGGTCGAAAACCATTAGCTAGAGTACTTAATGTGGAAGTTTGAGCGGAATTTGTTGAGGGAATATTTCCGGCAAGATTTGTTCTCGAGATGAAATCGGTTAAACCAGACGATGCGCGATCATTCGATAATGGCGAAGGCGAACGATGAGAAATTGCATTTGGATTTGTTATTGGTCCGCTCTAGAATCATATTTCAAATTATGAAGAAAACCGAAAGGAAACAAAAACAACGAACTTACACTATGATGTTCGTATTGTGTTGTGTATGTTTTCGCTGGTGATACACCTGACTGATAGGTGGTTGATGTCGTACGTGTTGTTGACGATGAAGCATAGCCAGTTGTTATTGGTGATGATTCTCGTGAATGATATTGTTCACGATTTGGACTATTTGAATTGACACTTGTGCTGCTATATCGTGTTTGAGATGAGGATTGATATTTACGTGTTGACAAAGGGCTTCCCGATGGAAGGACATTCAAAGTGAAATCAGTTGAAGATTTTCGAGTTTTATCGTCATTGACACTCATACGTGAATAATCATCTAATAGACGAAGAAAAATAAAAACATACGTAGAAAGATTCAATTTCATTCAAAAAAAAATCTACCTGTGATATCAATTTGTCTTTCACGACTATTTCGTCGTTCGATAGGTATATCGTATCCACCAGTACTGGTATTCGATTGTTTTATTTGTGAAATGACAGGTATATTGACGAACGCCGATGTTCCATTTCCATACGACATTTTTTCACTTTCATATGCATATTTATTTCGATCATCTTCTTCAAGATAAGTTGAACGATGACGTTGATCATAATTATTTGAATTATCGACAGCCGATGGACTTGGTGACCGTTGATATTTTGTATCAACGACAGCATTGACCACATTATTCGTCTTTTGCGATGACGACGATCGTTGATATTGTGTATCAACGACAGAATTGATCACACTATTTGTCTTTGGTGGTGATGGTGATCGTTGATATTGTATATCGACGACAGAATTGATCACACTATTCGGTTTTTGTGATGATGACGATTGTTGATATCGTGTATCAACGACAACATTGATTCCATCGCTACTCTTTCGTGACGATGATGGCGAAGGTGAATGATCATCGATACGTTGAGAATGTCTTGCTGGTGATTGACTATTTCGATTGAAACGTTCATCATAGATAATATTCTCATTTGAACTTGTTCGATGTCGAATTGGTTGATATGTTGTACCAGTAGCATCAAGATCGTTGCCATATGATGGACGACGTCCTGTTGTTTGTTCGGTTGACATTGTTACACCACTGATCAAACCATGTGCACCAAATTGTTTGGTATAACAAGATTTGCAATAAATTTCACCTTTGTGTTCTGTTAGAACAGTTGAATCTAATTTTCGACGACATGTATTACAACTGAAACAGCTTATATGAAATGGCTAGAGAAAGAAAACAAGGATTTTGTTATTAATGAAAACAATTCAAATGAAAATAAGAAACATACTCGGCCAGCTCCGACTTTTTTCTCTGCAATATAGACTGTTTTTGAACATCGAGCACATTTTTCATTTCCGCCACCGTATTGAGGCATTCCTGCTTGTTGTTGTTGTTGTTGTTGAGTTGATTGACTTTGTCGACTGGGATTTTGTATAGGGTTAATATGATGTCCGATACCTGTTATTACTGATTGACGAGCAGATTTTGGACTACCAGTGATACTGAAATAGAATGAAAGAATTTATATTTACTGCTTGAAGCATTTATTGAATACAAAAAATCTATTTTTCTCTCTCTTTCTCCCCTCCTTCAACGATTAACATAAAATTTTTATCGCTATTAACCTATTCTACCTACTTGAATACGAAAAAAAGGAAAAAAGAACTGTCAATACATACTCAGCGACATATTTCGAATAATCAACTCGAACTGTTGATGATGAAGTGTTGTTATTATAATTTGCTGTTGAAGACATTTCGAATTCTGAGTTTATTTTTCAAGCGTATAAATTTCTTTCTTAAGATGTAAGATGAAGTTTCTCTTCATATATATATACAAAAAAAAAGTTTTCTCTCCTACGCATTTTCTTTTCTTTTTACTTCTTTTTCTTTTTTTAGTTCTCTAGTATTTTTTTTAAACACGATATTTCGTTCTTTCTCGTCATAAGCATGCTGTTTGCCAGCAATCGATGAAGATAATGTGTGGGCAATAAGAGAGAGAGAAAGAGTGCGAAAAATAACGTTGGAATGTGAGTGCAAGAGACAGTCATGTAGAGGTAATATTTATGATTCGTTTACCTTCTGTTGTTTTTCATCAGATCAGAACGCAAAAGAATGAATGAATGAATATTCATACATATTCTTTTTCTTCGATGAATCACAATTGATATTAGTCAATCAATTGAGGTGGGCTAAAATCGATTCGAAAAGAGAGGAATCAATTACATCAGTTGTTCAGACATTCTAGTTGATGATAGTAATGGTCTGTTACTTATTCGAACATACCAAACGTTATCTTAAATTGATAGACTAACACCTGACACACATACACTCGAATCGTATCAAAAAAAAACATTGCATTTGTTTCTTTTTCGTTGATATCAACCTAGATAATAAAATATTCTAATTTATTTACTGAAAAATACTGAAGTACACAAAAACAAATTGACAAAACAATAAATATCAGATAAATTCTCCTAAACTCACGAAAAATAAAATTCGAAGTGCTCTAGACAAATGTTAATTTCGATTGTGATGTCAATGTTGATTCTTTCCCGCGAAATATTCGAATAATACATCGACGAAACAATTGATTTGTTGCAAGAAAAATATAACCATTCGTTGAATAGAATACATATGAACTAAGATGAATAAATTGAATAAAAACATTTTCCCATGCTAAATAAACATCTGATTTGATTAGATTTCTACTCAATGTTGTATAAAGTAATTCACTATTATAGGGCAAAAAAGATACGAATAGAATTGTTGATTGAATAAGTAACATTGATGTCAGTTGATGATCAAGTTTTTGTAAACGTCGATGTTTCGTTTTCGTATGACAATCATCGATTAATGATTCGCATGTACGACGATTGACAACTAAACGAATATTTCGAATGATCATTGTACTTATGAATATAACGATGATCTGAGGTGCAAGACCATTTATAAAAATTTTATAACAAATTCTATACCACCAATAGAGTCCAGATTTGAGTTCGCAAACACTTGTTTCTGGATTAATGTTGTATAAAATAAAACGATGTATTGATATAATCATCCAAAATAATGTTAAACAAAGAATTAATTTAATTGCTAATGAATATCGATTGCCCCATGTACGAACGTGTACTTTGGAATGTGTAGAGAAATATCGATCGATCGATATTAAAACAAAGAAACTAAATGAGAGTGAAGATGTTAATGATGATAGATAACCACGAAGTTTACACATGAATTCATTTGTTTGAACGATTTGTAAGAGAAAACCATTTTGTAAAATTCGAGTTAAAAGAACGAAATTCAGAAGAATGAAATCGGCACATGTTGTCGCAAGAAAATAGACTGAAAATGATGTTTTATGCAATGATTTCGAACGAAATACGAAGATATTCATCAGACATCCAAGATTACCGATAATTAAAAGAAATGAACCGTACCATATATTTAAATGTTGAGCTACAATGTTTAACGTGTTGATTGTTGTGTCATTCATTTTGAAAATGAACACTATATAATAAACGAGCACATTCTTTTATTATTAGTTCGTTTAGTTTTCAAGCGGAAATCTCTCTAAATCTTCCTATCCGTTCTTTTCGTACGAAGATTTTTAGTTCATCTAAAAATAATATTTGACTTTGCACTGTTCGTGTCCCTTTAGATTGTCAAGGTTCAACTAAACTTCATAAACTAGCATCAGAATCCATGTGTTATGACTCATCTCATGAGTCATTTGAGGAAGGGTTGCCATTTCCACAACATCGAAGCAAGCTGATTGACGAATGACTCATCAAAATGAAGAATACGCCTTCGATGGAAGGAGAATGCTTCTCGTTTCGTACATGCGTGGGTTTTCTTTTTCGAAATGACTAATGTTTCGGCTCCGACATTCACCCGACGAAAAAGAAATATAGAGCGAGAGCATCGATAAATAAATCATCTCATTTTATATTTTTATTTGATCGAAGTAAGAGTGCAACGAAAGGTGAGACGAAGGACATGAGAAATTAAGCAGTTTTATTATCTTTTGCTTTTAAATTTCACTGCTGAGATTACACAAATATGTAATAATAGTTTCTGTGCTTTAGATATATCTC
>Ga0209963_1001282_pt1 | contig 15310 bp, 11 predicted proteins | sample ThiBio_1000_biof_2_FD_183957 | JGI IMG/M metagenome (GOLD analysis project Ga0209963, IMG submission 183957) | Wastewater bioreactor microbial communities from Cape Town, South Africa - Thiocy_cont_1000_biof (SPAdes) | ecosystem: Engineered > Bioreactor > Thiocyanate-remediating >...
AATTTGATATTTGGATGCCATCGATTTGCTTGACTTAAAAGATGATGTAATTGTTCTTCCGATTTATTCCATGTCAGAAAGATATCATCAATATATCTAATATAATCAAAATAGAGAAAAAGAAATAGATTATATTTTATTCACTAATAATATATGATGATACATACCGACCAAAGTATTCACCAGTTGTATCTTGAATACGAACTAATTCACGTTGCCATTTCCACATAAATATATTTGCTAATGTTAATGTAAATGATGAACCCATGGCACCACCAAGAATTAGGCATGCACCAAATCCGAATTTCTTGGTTTTGATGGAATAAGTTTTGGTTTTGCCCTATTACTAAACAAGTAGCGCTCATCCCAGGGATTCGCAGACCCTTTTCTGAAAGAGATTTACTACAAGACAGATATATAGTATTATTGATATTAAGCGTTCTCTTGATCAACAAAAAAGACCACTCACGACTCGAGGCGCTAAACATTACATAAAGCATTATAAACGAGCCCTCCTCAACGAAAGAGGATGTCCAAATAATCTCTTGTGAAGTTATCTATGATTCTGTCGGTTTAATACGCTCACTGACATCAGGCGCAAACTTTTTTTGCTTTCTTCTTACCCGACCTAATTTGACTTTTTTCCTGTTGGTTTTTCTATATTTAACTACAGCAGTGACAAAATCGAAGGACAACCGATGGTATAGGGACCTGGGATGTATAGAAATAAGAAATTTCTAAACCGGTTTGTAAAAAACTCAAAACATTCAAAAATGGATCTAATTGAATTTATGCACTCTCAAAGTCAGCAATATGGGTATTACAAGCACTCAAACCCTCAGCTTCTCTTTTTTTATTTGTAAATACTTACTTGAATAGGTCCATACGCGAATTGTCTTGTCGATATGCTGGAAAGAATTTTAATCGTTAATCGATAAAAATAGGAGGAGAGAACAGTCTTCTCCTCGTACTGTCTCCTTCTACATCAGGACCCCGATCATAGATGTATATAAGGAATGACTCATACATGAATATCTAATCTTCTATTAGTTAAGTTTAAACCTTCGTAAAATTTAAAGAATCCTCCTCATACATATTGTAATCTAAAAATACAAATGGTGTTACTAGAATCGAATACAAAAGTGCCTTTTTTTTAATTTCTTTTCATTCTATTAAGTATATTTTTTTATCTTTGTTTGTTTTTCTATTTAGCCGCTATCTTAATGAGAAGATATCAATTGTATACTACGTATAATATGTAAAAATGTCAACCTAACATAAAAGGGACAAATAAAGTTGATGTTAAAAAAAATTCTGTCCGTTTAATCCGATAGCAGAATACTTCCTATTTCCTAATATTGCATATTGTAGAGCTAGTTTCCACTGATTCTTTAAACAGAATTGATATAGTGGCGTAGCCAGAAAAATTATAGAGGGACATTTGTGCCTCTTATGAATGTTTCCGTTATAGATAAAAAGTATCATGTAGGGTTTTAGTAATAGAAATTTCATTCATTTTACTAGGAAAGTAATCCATGTTATGTTCCCGATTTAAAAATATCTCATTCGCATTCTTGTTCTCATTAGTTGAAAAAATCTTTAGATTTCTAGCTTAATAATGTAAATGTCTTTATAAAAACCAAAAGAAATCTTTTATTGCAATAAAATTCAACTGTTCTAACGTTTCTTTGAAAATCCTTCTACTGTTTGATCAAGATCGACGGTGCTTTTCTCGCTCAATCGCAAGAATAGTAATATCACGAGTAAATGCTTTAGCTAATTCCAGTCTATAGCTCTAACTTTCTTTCATTTTCACTCTACTTGCATGCTTTATCTTAGTAAATTTTACTCAACATACTAAATACATAAAAAGTTGTTCGTCGGATATTAACCAATACCAGGATTTGTCGAACCGAGCATCTCTTATCATTGTGACTGATAACACTCACATTTCATCATCTCTCATACCGAACATGCGCCTTTTAGCCATCTTTTACAATCAGAAAATAAGTTATTTCCTGTACTTCAGTAGAAAAATATTTTTATTCTTCCATTTCAAAACGTTGAACTCTAGAAGTTTCATTCAATTTACCAAATAAATCCATATATTCATCGTTCCCTATTACACCACTTTTAATAGTCACCGGATTCCGTAAAATCTCAATATCAAAGTGCTACTTGTATTATAACAATTGCACCAAAACAAACTAAGTTAAAGCTATCAAAACATGTAAGTCATTCAACTGAATCCATAACTTCATCTTTCCGAAAAAATCTCCACGAAATTATTCAATAAATTAATACCACCCAGCAATCATCCCTACTCCAGAAGCATTCAATCAAGATAAACATCTTAAAGCTTCAAAATTCATAGAGTTCAATCGCATTTTCCAATATTCATGTTTTCGTTTTTATCACCTAACCATTCTTTCAGATCAAAATTCACCAAAATCAATATCACACAATAATGTCTACATCATTACATACATTACCGGTGGATATAGTCTACCGAATATTCGACTACTTAAGTGTTAAAACTTTATTTTTCTCTGTTAGCAACATTTGTCAACGATTAAATGCAATCCAAAATTCATATCACCGATTTCAAGTAAGTGCACAATACTATTAATTTGGTACGTTTCATCCAGACATGCAAATCTCATGAATTCTCTTGTATCCATGCATTCATATCAGCAGCTGACTCCGAACAAAACTTTCTTACAGATGATCTACATTTCTTAATAGACACTTACACAACTCGACCTTGGCTGTAACTGGATTGGAGCTGAAAGCGCTCGACATCTTGCTCACGCATTACAACAAAACACAGTAACTTATATTACAATTTCTCTTTTATTTATATCACACACCATGACTCGATCTCTTCTTAGGTAATTACACAGCTCAACCTTCCATACAACTCGATTGGAGATGAAGGTGCTCGACATCTTGCTCAAGCATTAAAACATAACACAGTAACATTACAACTACCCTTTCATTTATATCAGACATCACTACTCGATCTCTCCTTAGACACTCACCCAACTCAATCTTTACGATAACAAGATTGGAGATGAAGGTGCTCGACATCTTGCTCAAGCGTTAGAACATAACACAGTACTTTCACAGCTACTCTTTCATTTATATCAGACATCACTACTTGATCTCTTCTTAGACACTTACAAAACTCAATCTTTGGAATAACAGGATTGGAGATGAAGGTGCTCAACATCTTGCTGAAGCATTAGAATACAACACAGTAACATTACAACTACCCTTTCATTTATATCAAACATCACTACTTGATCTCTCCTTAGACGCTTACACAACTCAATCTTTGGAATAACAGGATTGGAGACGAAGGTGCTCAACATCTTGCTCAAGCGTTAGAATACAACACAGTACTTTCACAGCTACTCTTTCATTCAGATCAGATATCACTACTCGATCTCTCCTTAGACACTTAGAAAACTCAACCTTCAATCGAACTCGATTGGAGATGAAGGTGCTCGACGCTTTGCTGAAGCATTAGAATACAACACAGTAACATTACAACTACCCTTTCATTTATATCAAACATCACTACTTGATCTCTCATCAGACACTTACACAGCTCGACCTTTCCAAGAACCGGATTGGAGCTAAAGGTGCTCGACATCTACATCGTGCTCAAGCATTACAAAACACAGTAACTTTACAGCTACTCTTTCATTCAGATCAGATATCACTACTCGATCTCTCCTTAGGCGCTTACACAACTCAACCTTGAATATAACTCGACTAGTAATGAATACAATCAGTATTCCTGTAGTATAATATAATGGAAACCAGAACAGGCTTGTGCATCATTTTATAATAAACTTTGTTATTTTCTGTGAGAACAATATATTTGTATTAAATAAACCGATATTAGCATTGAAAGATAGTGTAAACGAAATGAAAATTGATAATGATGACAGTGTTGTCAGATACAAAATGGTAATATCAGAAATTTAGTCGGAATAAAGTAGAATTTTGTCAGATGATATAATTCGCAAAATAAAGAGGAAAAGCATGTGTTTTTCTTTGATATTTGAAAAGAAGAAAAATTGTTAAGTATTTGAAACTGAAAGAAGCAGAGCTCACTTTCATTCATATTCATTATAGTATGCAGTTTGAGTATATCAGAGATAAAATTTTGTGAGAATACTTTCTATTCTTTAATGTTGAAAATTTCAATCATTTCACAATTATTTCACAACAAATATTTCAAAAATCAATTCATTTATTCAATATTGTATATGTCTGATAGCGATTATTTTGAGTCGTATATATTTTGGAATTCATATGAATCATTGGTTAAATTGAAATATAATGCGATGCACGGTTTGATTCTTAATAAACCATTCTGTTGAAATGTTTCTCTAAGAGAATTAGCTATTTCTTGACATGATATCAATGATCTTTGCGTCCTTTTCTATGGTCTTATTCCTAATTTCAATTTTCTCGATGTTACAGTTTGTGATTCGACTTTGTACAATGAAATATTAATCGAAGAATGTCTTCCACATTTCAAACAATTCGATTGTTCAATTCGAACAACGAATAATCTCGATATGAAAGTAAATTGATAAATTATCTTTAGAGTTTCGAATTTTTGAATGAACGTTGGTCAATTGGATTTTATTGTGATGATATCAATGATATGTATGCGTTGTCTTCTGTCTCAACATTCTGCTTGCCAGAGATGAAATGATCGTTAAACTCATTTTATTCGAATACAAATTCCGATGACCTTGTTAGTTTAACTTTTTCATTTTTATTCGATTTCACTATAAACAAAGTTTCTGTTGAATTAGTGCCATCTGATTTTGTTCTTTCATAAACTATTGTATGACTCTTGAAGAAAGACAATTGCAATTATCTCAGTCTTATTTTTGATTAATGACTTTGTACGCTGATCTGTTAAATATGTTTTCTGCATGAATCAATTTCATTCTTTGTTGTACCAGTCCATTGATGTCAAAGGTCAAAATATTGAACAAATAATCATTGTTATACATGAATATTTATGTTGACGAAGAGAAATGTGTTAATGGACATACAAGATATGAATCGATCGAATTTGAATCTCGTTGATTTGCCCGACGAAATGTTAATTTATATTTTGAATAAACTTGAGAATGTCGATGTTCTTTATTCATTCTATGGAATAAATAACAATCGATTGGAACGTTTAGTTCGAAGTGAAAAATTCTCTAGTCAATTGAAGTTCACAGCAAATGTTGTTGACGAAACAAAAGTATTTGATCAATTTTGTGATTTTCTCTTACGTGAAATTCATTTCAATGTGGAAAGTCTTACTGTTCAATTGGAATATTTGGAGCGTATTTTTGCTGTAAGTCATTATCCAAAATTATCTCAATTGGAAATTTTAAATTTTCGTGGCGATCAATTTTTACGTTATTTGTCAGGTAGGATTCGTAGATTCTATTTGATTTTTGATTTTGAATAAAGATCAATGTTTAGATCAATCATCTTTTCGAAACATTTTCAAAGAACAAATACGAAAATTAGTGATTCAAAATGAAGATAAGAGACGTTGTTACGGATCTTTGATAGAATATACAAAAACAATCTATTTACCTTTATTAACTTTACTCGAAAATGTCAAACATTTGACTATGGTTGAAAATGAAATTCATGCATATCCAGCATTGTCACTTCGTTATTTCCCGTCAACTTGTTTTTCGAATTCAAATTTGACTTATTTGTCTGTAAATGCAGTTGAATTTTCAGATTGTCTTCGTTTGCTTGATGGTCGTCTCAATCAATTGACAACATTTCTTGTTCAATTTTATTTGATGGAAAATGATTCGTCGATAATATCCAACACAGTATTGAATTTAAAATGTTTTTCTTTAATCTATGATGGATTAATCGATAGATCTTATGATGAGATTTGTTCACTTCTTCAACGTATGATTCATTTACAAGAATTAACTTTATATTTACGAATTGGTTATCAAGGTGTATTTCTCCATCCAATTGATCTGATCAATCAATTCTCAAGATATTCATCTGAACTTTGATTGTTTAATTTTTATGTTAGTGCCGAAAATCATCATGAACATTTACTGAGTTATTTGAACAAAGGTGAAATGAAACAAACATTTCTCGGTATCAAATTCTTCATCAATATTATCGAATCAAACGACAGCCGATGAAAATATTTCGAGAGATTCAATCATCGAATATCCTCACTTGATATCATTTGATTTATTTCGAACTTGTACTCAAATCATCGATCAATTTCTCAATGAAAACAAAACACGTCTTCCTCGTTTGGGTCACTTGACTATTCAATATGAAGACTTAAGAAATGTTACTCAAGATTTTACACGAGAAGCAACACGATATAACTGTGCGAATGTCACTAAACTAACTACTTATCGAGAGATGGTTGGTTCCAAACAATTTCATCTCTATTTTCCTTTGCTTTGATGTCATTGGTGTGAACAACAAAAGACAATCAAACAAATATTCTCATTCTATATTTTATTGAAAATGAAAACGATTGCAAAAGAAAATGATTAAAATAAACATGTTTGAGAAAGAAAAATGTTTTTTTCAGTTTATACTTGAATTGCTTGTGCCACGTTATCGTCATCGTCATTAAGCCAGGGGAGAGAGCAGTTGAAAATACAGAAATAAATAGAGATAGAACTGCAGTGAATATCATTTTATTTCTTTACAGAAAAAAAAGAGAGGGTGGGGTGTTGAGGAGTGAATATTTGATACCTATTTCTTTTTCTAGTGCTTCGTTTAAAAGGAGATAACGTTGTTTATCTGCTTTTAAATTTTTTGGTTTGTTTCGGCCATTTCATCTGCGGTGAGATTTGGATTAGTTAAATTGCTCTCTTCATGAGCCAAAGCATTTTCAGTATCACGAATATATCCTTCATTAATTGTTATCTAAACCACGTTAGATTTTATAGTTTTAAATGATATTTCTCAAATTATTACTTGAGTTTGAAGATGATCGATTTCACTCATTTATGGAAAAACAATATGTTTATCAATTGTTTTGATTAGATTTGCGATTTCTCGAAAGAAACTAAAAAATAGCAAAATTCGTTCTATGACTTCTTAAAAACACGATTTTTTTGTTTTTTTTGCATGATTAGACAGACGTTGACGAGCTGATTAAACGTAACTAAGACTCGATCGATTCGTCCCATTTTCAGTCAGTTTGAATTTGAAAAGAGATTGAAGTAATTATAATATAATTATGAAACAAATAAATTGTTCTTCTTCTTCGGAGATATTTCAACATAGAATTTTAGAAAATATAAACTCCATAATGAATTATGCATCTCATTAAAGAAATAGAGCTAATTAATTTTTATGGGGATTAGTATATTCGATTAACAGTCATTTCATTCATTCAGTCAGTTCTTTAAACGCACAATTCTTTCAATATAAACTGAACACATAGAGTACTCGTAAATCACTGTTCACCATAATAATGAATGTAAGCCGCACCTCGTCGTTCGTCCGTATCCCTGCGGTCCGTCGCTCACGACTCGAGCGGCTCAATCTTTCTTTCTTTATAACGCATATACAAAATTTCGATGGAAATGCACCTTCAAATATCATCGAATGAAATTCAACATTATAATTTGGATTGATATATTCTCTTATTGAATAATTAATACTTAATTGATGATTTTTTGTAAATATTACAGCAATGAATGTTCATGTTGGTACATACCATTAATGGCTGATACTTGTTATTGTTGTTGATAAGAGAAATATGGAAACACCTGTGATCATTCGAGAAACAACACCATAAAATCCTATTATACAACAGATCCACGAAATCTTACATATCATTACAAGTAATCGTAAACATCGATAATTATGAATTAGTAAGAAACAACGACTGAATTCATTTTGAATACACCAAAATAAACGATGTATTCGTTGAAATAAAAAATGAGATTGTAATGGAGAATTATCAATTGGAGGAAAAATTTTGAAGACAGAAAACTTTCCAAGAACAGATAACTGTAGATTAAACAACGAATCAAATCGGAAATTACCGACCCATCACAAAAAAATATTCAAAAACAACTTCTTCCATCAGTCGAAAACAAATAAATGATTCATGATCGAACTATATATTGTCACCAACACATTATTTCACATTTTTATTTTGTGAAAGTTGATTTGGTTCGTTTGAATTAGAAGATGATGGAACGCCCTCAAAATGCTAACTATATTCATGTCACAATTGCATTACATGATGTTTTGTTTGACTTCGTTCAGGTTAATCGAATATTTAATTAACTGTCAATGTGATTTATAAAAGATCACAAGAGATCAATAATGTTGGCAACTATCCTAAAATACGTGTATTTTCTGTTGCACTTGGGATTGCATTGAATTGGTCAGTCAGCTGTTTGCTGGCTTTATGGTTGTCCGATTGGGCTCATTTCAACGAGTTAAGATGGAACACACCGATTGAATTATGGATGCCACAACTAGCAGTCAAAGATTATAATATTCCATATCTTTTACTTAATTGAATGCATATCATTCACTTCTATTCAATTCAATGATCTACCCATTAATTACACGTACTGTTATCTATGAAGCCATTTGTTATCAACGAGAAACTAATCGAGATTTTAATCGGAATTATTATACTTGTTCTTTTTCAAACAAAAATGATTACGTATTGAAGAAAAATTTCGAATAATCGAACAAATACTTTAACTCATTTTTTGCAATTTCCATTCGGTTTTGTTCAAGTACAATGTTTTTCTTTAGTCATTAATTTGATATTGTGATATAGTCTAGAATCAGTTAGCTACATTTACACGTGATACAACGAAAGTTTATGGTTTTTTATGGATTCGTTGGCATCAAACATTATCTGATGTTGCTTATCAACAATAAATAGAATTTCAAGGCCCTCTTTTACAATAAAAACACTGAATTCGATGATTATTTGTGTCAGCAACATTGAGTTGATCTAATCGATCTCCTTAACCATTACCACCGACTATTGTTTCCATCTGCAACTGTGTTCTACTTCAGCGTAATCATTCCAGCCAATTGGAATTGTTGATGGCAAACGATGTGAAGATGAATATTTTTCAGATATGTTTGTTTTCGATAATTGACGTAAATAACGATTTTTATGTGTTAATCACATATGAATTTGTGGAATATGATCACCTTTTATAACATTCATGAATATAGATAAGACATTCTCATTAGGTTTTTCAATACGTTTGAGTAGATGTTTTGTAAGTGAACTTTGTTCGTTGAGATTGCCATCGTCTGCTATAGCTCCATCTGAACAAGAGAATAAAATTAGTGATTGATTTCCAGACATGTTTGCAGGTTTCTCCTGTTCACTTCTTGGCAAGACTTCACTTCGAGATCGTCTGTCAATGAAACAACGAGAACTTGATTCTTCGCAAGCTCGACAACAATTTAAAATGAATATTGTTGCAAATGGTCGTCTAGAAATCATATCATCAAGGATATGTTGAACATTGAACGCCTTTTCATATATTTTATCTTTATACTCATAATTCATTGGTAGAAGATAGTTTCTATTCTAAAATCCATTTTAATAGAACTTTGAAATTGCATTTTCGAGTCGAAACATTAACCGCTAACGGTATTCCATAAGCAGCAAAGTAAAACAAGACTAAATCGCCTCTTTCTATTGAATATTCAACGCGGATCAAAATACGTTGAAAATCAGTATAAGTTAAATTTTATTTTGGAACTCCAACAATAAAACCAATTCGTTTGAGTGAATTTGCAACATTGTCAGCGTTCTTTATAGCATTTTCTAAACTATTATGATATGAAAAATATTTCTCAATGCCAATAACAAGTGCAAGTCGACGCATTGGCTCATTTGACATTCTTGCTATTTCGGGTTACCGGATCATCGCCAATAAGACTTTCGCCAGTTATTGGCGAAAGACAGGAGGTATACTGGCGAAAGTGAACTTAAGTTTCGCCAATATTGGTGATCGTCCACTGAATAGAATGGCAATTCAAACAAACTTTTATTCATGTTATTAAGTAAAGTGGACCTTCGCCACTGGCGAAAGTTCATTTTGCGAAAGTCCTATTGGCGAAGTTCCGGAATCCCGCTATTTCAGTTGACTCTTATCTTAAAGAATAATTTTATAAAAAATTAAGTTTTTTTATTTTTGTTTATTATTTTGCAACATTCTCGTGACGAAAAGAAGAAAAGATGTCATCAGATATATTACGACATGTTTTACATATCAGTGAAGCACATCATTTATTGAGGGTGAGGACGACAAGAATATATAAGATGAAATTTCATATTATTTTCTGCGATGCTGATATTCTCTGATTTGTCTATAATTTTAGATTTTAATTTATCACCCTCGAGTTTTTCTTCGTGCAATGCGTCCTTTCTATCTACCTTAGATAATCGTTGCCACTGCCAAAGCAAATGGCAAATCACATACTTGCTTTGAAAGACTTGTAGTTAGTTATCGTCTGCAATCGTCTTTGGAATTTGTACAACGTCCACATAGTAGACGTATTTCACCTCAAAGTGAATTATAAATTGTTAATGTCCTTCTTAATCGTACTTTTTGTACTGTACAAGTCACTATTTTTGATAATATAACTATTGAACAACAAGTGCGACTTGTTGCTAGTTCTTCGATATTTATTCACGTGAGCGACTCCGGTTCTCATCATTTTATACGGCTGCCCGATAATGGAGCATCTGTAACTATCCATAACGATAACAAAAATTTTTTCGTATTTGAATCCATTTTCGGTACTGTGTCTGTAGAACGACATCTGTCGGTATGATGAGTCTTGCACAACATCGATGAGTACGTGGCAGATGATTCATTTTGTTCTGTCCTTAAATTGAAGCAACAATAGTCAGAAGACTATACTTATCAACAAATGAATTCGACTAATAGTCAAAAGGTGCCACCAGTTAATATCCTTCTATGTGGTCTTCGTGGAGCTGGTAGTTTCTTTTTCTTTCAAAATCACGGAATCTACTTCTTGTTGTTTTTCAGGTAAAACAGCTATTATTCGTGTTATAAAAGATGGCAAATTCGATCAAAGCAATAGTTATCCGACTATAGGCGTTGATTTTGAACGTGTTCACATAGGTAAAGTGGTTCTAAGAGCATGGGAACCTGGTGGACGAGAACGATTTCGTGTAATAAGTCAATCGTATTATCGAACTGCAAAAGGTTTCATTTTCCTTGTTGATTCGAATGATCGATGTCGAATGAATGAAGCACGACAAGAACTGCATCAGATGAAAAACGAAGGAAGACTCGATGGTAAACCTATTCTGATTCTTGCCAATAAACAAGATTTACCTGATGCAATGTCAATCGATGAAATTCGAAATGAACTTGCTTTGCATGAACTCGACGAAAAAATTATCTGGCATTTACAAGGTGCATCTGCTGTTCGAAATCAAGGTATTCAAGAAGGATTTCAATGGATAGCAGATCAATTCGTCACATCATTTGATGTTATGCAACCTATTTTGGAAACTATCAATGATTCAGTCAAGATCAAAAATCAGCTTTTCACGGCATTTTCTTGGGACAATTGGACAAATCGTTTTAAACGATGTTTGGATTTTGTATCATATCTTCTATACTTCAAATAAATATTTTGAGTTTAACATAAAACTAGTGATCTCTAGACCTGCGACTGTTGAGGTTCAATAGTGTCAACAAATAATAAAGTGCCGAGAGAAAATAGAATGGATAAATGGAAAAAATATATATAGAACTATTTGGACTAAACCGACATATGCGTATAGAGATGATTCTAACATAGCATCTGGGATAATCCATTTGTTCATACGGGTGCATGATGTAAGGAGAATTTCCGATGTAATATGTAAACAATTTCAAAGTCATTTATATCCATAATCCTTTCTTTGTAGAAAAAAGTAAGAGAAAATCCATACACATACTATAGAGAAAAGAGAGAAGCGCGAAATCAAAACAAAATATCAATGACTTTGAGAGACAAAAACTAAAGATAACGATAAAAATATTTTTAAATGGAGTAATCCTAAATCTTGCATTGTGATAACAGTATTTCTCCATACTTCTCCTACTATATAAAATGGTTCGTTTTCTCTGCATTGACACTATACCAAAAACTGAATGAAACATCAACCGAAAATTATGGTCAAATCACCAGCAAAATCAACTGTCGAAAAAGCGAAATCGACAAATGCGAGAACTTCGACTTCGGCAAGTGTCCAACGACGAACCGGTATCACTTCTAATGCTAATCGTCGACGAACGATCGATGCTGTGATAAACTACAGTTTTTATGGTTCGAAGAAGGATAGCGATGCAGATACATTAGACAATTCATCAATACCTGGACCTTATAGTGACATGAGTGGTGATGATGATGATGATAGTGAATCATCGCAATCTTCGAGTGTGCAAAAAAGACTTCACCACGAACACAAACATCTCTCGTGAAGGACGTTGCAGATAAATTGTCAGTCAATGAGTACAAATGCAAATATTCGTCGACACTTGGCGAACGCTCATGGAAAGACTGCTTTATATTCTAGGAGTCAGATACTAAATCTTCCTGATTCAGTGACTCCAGGAAGGAAAAAAAATTAGATGAAGCCGCTATTAAAGCAATCATTATTGATTCTCGCTCATTTGGAAAAGTTATACAATCAAAAGAAAAAAGCAGTCGAAAACGCCATTATGTATGTATAACGGCGCATTTTATTACAAAAGACTATGAAGAACATGGAACAATTTTGAGTTTCCGTCAATTTCATGGTAGAAGTTTTGCTATGCATCTTCGACGTCGTATTCATACTGCACTGGGTATGTTTGATCCCGAAAAGGGTAAAGTATATGCGACATGCGCAAGGCAACCCAATGTATAAAAGTGGAAGTTAAGATGGATTGTAGTTCTTCTACATCAGCAATCACAATTAATGAATCCAACGACGATGATAATCCTGTGATACTAGATATACAAGATATAGGTGCTTTCATGGTGAAAAATATCGAAAACTGGTTAATATGATTCTCAAATCAAGCATCTTAAAAGATGCTTTACTCAATTCAGCATGAGATTCGATTTCCGTTGACCTGATTTCGGATATAAAATGATTCAACGGCTTCTTTTATATCAAAATATTTTAGGTGTATTTTATAATAATTTCGATTCACTTGATGGTATTACATCAAAGCAGAAGACGAAACTGGTCGAATTGAAGTTGACAGATCTCGACTGGAATCTTCTACAATCAATACATGAAGTTTTAGAGCGATTCAATAATGCTACAGAAATGCTATCCGGGAGATCTTATCCAACTTTGTCGCTGGCGTATCCAGTTATATACTCTCTCTATAATTATTTAAATAATCGTTCTTCTGATGCAATTGAGAATCTTATAAAAGAGATTATGGTCGAGAAATTTCTCCAGCGTATTTCACCGACATCTGATTCGAAAGTCGCTGATATATTGTTCAGCTCAGCATTCTTAGATCCACTTGTTCATAAAACATTGTTGCCAGAACACAAATCAAAGGCTGAAAAATTTCTTTTGAATGAAGTTTAAAAGCATAAAAAACCAGTCCGATTCTTCAGAATTTATCTCAAAACGGTTCAACACTATCATCGACATCGTCAAAAAGTAGTATTATGTTAAAGAAATTCTTAACCAAGTGTAGAATGACTTAAATTCCAGATAGTAGTGATCAGTGTCGTACGCTAACTATTCAACAAGAACTCGAATGAATGGCATCTTTGCCTAAAATCGACGAAGATTTCTCCATTTTTTGGCAAAAGCACGAAACGACCATGCCTATGTTAGCTCTACAAGCAAAGAAATATTTGGTAATATGTGCAACAAGCGTACTAAGTGAAAGTGCTTTTCAGTATCTAACCATGTGTTACGCAAGAATCGATTATCTTTAACATCGAAGAATCTTAAATATTGTATGTTCCTTAAGGATAAGCTGGAATATTGAAGTGGATGATTACTTATATTGTTTTCTTTAAAGAAGATTTTAAATTTTATTGAAACTAGCTTTTGTTCTTTTTTATTGGTAACGCTTTGCTGATTAACTTTAAGTAAAACTATGTTATCTTACCTTTTCTATTATTTGTTCGTTTCATCAATACAGTTAGCCATAGTAGCAGAGAAGTAAAACTATCTCAGCTAGCATAGTATTTGATTAAATTACATTTGGCCACAAATTAATTTCCTAATGTTGTGTTGAATTAATGGTTAACTAATTCGATAATGATGTAAGATAGTTCTTTTAAACTTGAACTTCAACCTATTTATAGCTATAGTTTTTTTAACTAAACTGGAACTGTCACAGGCCTACTTTTGATGTCGAAGTATGATTATATATTTTATAGGTAGCACGGCGGATCAGTGACATCAGTTTTTGCATTGTATCGTAATCATATTTACATAACTGTTATTACTTGGACGAAACTGATTTTCGAACACAACAGATGTTGAATAAAAAAATCTATCTTGTCGAAGTTGTATACCAAGAACCATTTATTGCGCTATTTTTCTGTGTTCTAACAAATATGTATTTATATAGTCATCACCGTTTTCAAATTCATTTTTTGTTGGAAAATGTATGTATACTTCAGAACAATTGCATTAAGAGAAAGTTGTAAATAATGGTAGACATACATTTTGTTTAAGTTTGCATATCGAGCAATGTTGTTCATTTTTAGTTGGTTTCCACCAGTGATGAAATCTGTTCGTCATTTTAATGTATTTTATATTTATTTCTAATAATAAAAGGGAAAAATAAATGTTACGTATATTTTTTATGTTTGTTCTTTTAAATGAAACCACACTTTTAATTTATTCGTCAACATAAAATGTGTGATGATTCATTCATTTCCCCATATAGATAAAACAAAAACCCAAAATATGACATCTCCATGTCTTATATAAAGTGCGTCGTACATAATTTTTAAAAAGTCAACAATATCACAAAAAAAATTAATTCAACGTTTGTATCAATTCCTGTCTACATGGTCTATCGAATATTAGACCATCTCGAGAAATTGGATATTATTTGTTCAATGCGAAATGTATGCTCTCGTTTTAACACTATCGTCGATACTTATGATTGATATCAAGTAAATAACGAAACAAAGCGAAATAATTATTTTTTTTCTCTATATATATGACTAGAAACACAAGGATTTATATATTTCTAATGAGAAAATCAAAGATATAAAGATGCAAACT
>Ga0209963_1001283_pt1 | contig 15289 bp, 12 predicted proteins | sample ThiBio_1000_biof_2_FD_183957 | JGI IMG/M metagenome (GOLD analysis project Ga0209963, IMG submission 183957) | Wastewater bioreactor microbial communities from Cape Town, South Africa - Thiocy_cont_1000_biof (SPAdes) | ecosystem: Engineered > Bioreactor > Thiocyanate-remediating >...
AGCCAGCCGAACCGGTCGGCCCACTTCGGCACCGCCACGAGCACGACCAGGCCGAGCGCGGCGATCGGCAGCAGCACGACGGCGAAGTGGACGACGAGCGGGTGGAGCGGCAGTCCGGCGATGGAGTCGAAGATCCCGGACTCGAGAGGTCTCAGCATGCACCCGACGCTAGGGACGCCCGGCTCAAGCCAACCTCAAGCCGATGACAAGCTTCGGCCAAGCCCCGCTCCACCCGCCCCGCCCTCCCCGCCCCGTCCCCTCGTTCCCGTCCCGTCCCCTCGTCCGGTCCCTCAAGCGCCGAGCGCCACTGTTTCGGTCAAACGCTCCAGCCCACGCTGTGGCGGATGACCGGAACGGTGGCGTTGGGCGGGGTCCGGGCTGTCAGGGGCGGCGGAACGGAACAGTGGCGTTCGGCGGGGTCCGGGCCGTCAGAGGCGGCGGAACGGAACGGTGGCGTTCGGCGGGGATCCGGGCCGTCAGAGGCGGCGGAACTCGGGGCTGCCGTTCTGGCAGGCGGCACCGACCCGGACCTCGCTGCGGTCGTCCGGATCGGTGGACTCGAAGTCCACCCGGAGGGTCTCGGGGCCCGGGTCGTAGACCTTCACCCAGTAGCCGACGTCCGGAACCGCGGTGCCCAGGGCGATCGAGGCGTCCGTGCAGGTTGCGGTCAGCCGGCCGCCGCGTCCGGTCCAGGTGCGCGTCGCCTGCCCGGCCGTGGGGACGGAGGTCCCGGCCGGGGCTGAGGTCGGGACGGTCACCGGCCGGCTCACCTGGGTGCCGGCCGCGGAGATCACCGTCCAGGTCAGCGTCGAGGCGCCGGCGACGGTGAGCACCCAGACCAGCGGGATCATCCAGAACCTGCGGCCGGTCACCGGGCCATGATCCCACGCGGCCACAGGAGGGCCCGCTCGAACCGTGGGCCGACGCCCGTCCGCGACTCGGTCCGGCGTGCTCTCGGCACTGCTCAGGCCGGGACGGAGGTGCGCGGCAGCGCCACGGTGAAGGCGGAGCCCACGCCTGGCTCACTGGTCACCGTGATGCTGCCGCAGTGGGCGTGTGCGATCTCCTGGCAGATGGCCAGGCCCAGGCCCGTCCCGGGGGCGCTGCGGGACTCGTCGGCGCGGTAGAAGCGTTCGAAGACGTGCGGGAGGTGTTCGGGGGAGATGCCCTCGCCGGTGTCGCTGACCCGTATCGTCACCGTGTCGCCGGCGCCTTCGGCGAACACAGTGACGGATCCGCCCGCGGTGTACTTGACGGCGTTGTGGACGAGGTTGAGAAGGAGCCGGATCAGCGCATCGGTGTCGCCGGAGAGGGTCAGGTCACCGTGAAGCTCACAGGTGAGCACCAACCCCTTGGCCTCGGCTGCGGGACGCAGGCTCTCCACCACGTCGGGGACGAGTTCACCGAGGTCGACCGGCTCGGACGGACGGGTCGCGGACTCCGCCTTCGCCAGCTGCAGCAGGTCGGCGGTGAGCGCGCTGAGCTGGCTGGTCTCGTCCGCGAGGTCGTCCAGGGCGGACTCGTACTCGTCCGCGCGGCGACGACGCTGCCTGGTGACGCCGATGATCGACTGCATGACGGCGAGGGGCGTGCGCAGCTCGTGCGCGGCGTCGTTGGCGAATCGGCGTTCTCGCCGGAACGCCTCGTCCAGGCGTCCCAGCATCTCGTCGAAGGTCGCTGCCAGCCGTCCGACCTCGTCACCGGAGTCGGGCAGGTCCAGGCGCCGGGACAGGTCCTCGGCGGAGATCCTGCGGGCCGTGCGGGTGATCTCGTCGATGGGTGACAGCGCCCGGCGGGCCAGCAGGTAGCCCCCTGCGGCGGCGATCGCGATGACGATGGGGGAGCCCAGGAGGAGGGTGGCCAGCAGCGTGTGGCGGAGCGCCTCGACGTTGGCCAGGCTGCCAGACACCTGCGCGATCGCGATCACCCGCTGGCCGGCCGTGATCGGCTGGGTGAAGACCCTCACCTCACCGGTTTCGGACGTGGCCGCACGGGTGCTGAGGGAGGTCCGGCCGGCCAGGGCGGCGTCGAGGCTGCCGGGCTCGAGGCTGAGGGTGGCGGACGGGCCGAGCGCCTGCAGGAGCCGTCCCGAGGTGGCGAACACCTGGATGCCCATCCCTCGGGCCCGCAGCTGCTCGGTCAGCCCCGGGTCGAGCGTCACCGGGTTCTCGGAGACGTCGAGCTGTCCGTGGTCGATGTCGCTGGCAGCGATCAGCTGGGCTGCGCTGAGCCGGAGGGAGTCGTCCAGGCTGGTGGCGAGCCAGTGTCCGACGGCGAGATAGACGAAGGCGCCGAACGCCCCGAGCGTGACCAGCATCAACGCGGAAATCCACAGCGCGAACCTGGTCCGGAGGGTCACGGATGGACCTGACGCCCGGCGGCGGAGAGCCGGTATCCCGCCCCGCGCACGGTCTGGAGGAGCTTCAGCCCGTGGCCGTCGTCGATCTTCCGCCGGAGGTTGCGGACGTACACGTCGACGACGTTGGACTGGTTGTAGACGTCGTAGTTCCAGACGTGCTCGGCGATGCTCTCCCGGCTCAGGACGCGTTCGGGCTCGCGCAGGAAGCACTCCAGCACGGCGTACTCCTTGGCGGTGAGCTGGATCTCGTGACCGGCCCGGCTGACCCGCCGCGTGTTGGTGTCCATCGAGAGGTCCGCGACCGAGAGGACCGGCTGCCGATCACCGCTGTCGGCGCGCCGGGTCAGCGCGCGCATCCGGGCGAGCAGCTCCTTCAGCGAGAACGGCTTGACGAGGTAGTCATCGGCGCCGGCGTCCAGGCCGAGGACGCGGTCGTCGATCGAGCCGCGGGCGGTCAGGATCAGGACCGAGGCGCGGCAGTCCTGGCGCCGGAGCTCACGGCACACCTCGAGCCCGTTCAGGCCGGGCAGCAGCAGGTCGAGCAGGATCAGGTCATAGGGAGTGGAGCCCGCCCAGTACAGGGCGTCCGGCCCGGTGAAGACGGCATCGACGGCATACCCCTGCTCCTCCAGACCGCGCTTCACATAGGCGGCGATCCGGCGTTCGTCCTCGACGATCAAGACGCGGATGCACACCTCCTTGCCACCCACAACGGTAGTCGCGCCGGATGAAGACCAGATGAAGGACGCTGGGGCCGGGCGGCTCCCCGCAGAACACTCGAATCGATGCCCTGCTGGACGGAGATGACCGGCCCATGAAGCCGCTGAGTGTTGCACCGCTCACCCCACGCGATGGGGCGCCGACGGGTGCGACCGGGGACGCCGGCAGGTCTCGGCCAGGGCAGCGAGCGAGGCTCGACCGTGCACGCGGCTGAGGTGCAGGCGCGCCGGCATCCCGCGGCGCTGCGGACGTCGTGGCAGCCACGACCGCGCGTCCGGGTCGGCACGCGGGCGGCAGCCGGCCCCGGGACGAGCGTCCGTTCGTCCGCCGGTGCCCGGGTCGAGCACCCCGGCCGAGCGGTCGGCCCGTCCGCCGCGGTGTACCCGCGTCCCGTCGTCCCGGGCCGGCCCCGACCCTGGTGGGACGGCCGCGCGCTGGGTGGGTGGCTCGTCCTGGGCCTGACCGCGGTCGCCGCCGTCGTGCTGACGGCCGGCATCGGCGTCCCCTGGCCGTGGAGCGACGAGGGAGCCACCTACCTGGCCGTGCAGCGGAGCTGGGACGGGCTGGCGGTGCTGTTCGGCAGCCGGGACGCACCGTGGGTGCCGTACTACGCACTGGCGAAGGCGTGGACGATCGGGACGCACGCGATCCTGCCCGGTGTGTCCACGCTGGTGGCGGTGCGGACGCTCTCGGCTGTCGCCGCCGTCGCCACCGTCGGGACCCTGTACGCGATCGTCGCCCGCAACGCCGGCCGGCTGGCGGGCGTGCTGGCCGGGCTCCTGCTGATCAGCCTGCCCGGCTTCGACCGCTACGCCCAGGAGGCCCGTGGCTACGCCGTCCTGGCGTTCGCGGCCACCCTCAGCTGGCTGCTCCTCGACCGGCGACTTCGCCCGGGACGCGAGCCCACGCTGCTCGGCAGCACGATCACCGAGGCGCGCCTGCTGCGCGCCGGGGGCGCGGCGGAGTCGGCTTCGGCGGCCGGCTACGCGCTCAGCCTCGCCGGGGTCGCCGCGATTCACACCTTCGGTCTCTTCCAGTGGCCCGCCCACCTGGTGGAGACGCTCGCCGCACCCGCCACCGGCCCGGCGCGCCGCCGTCGGCTCGGGGCGTTCCTCGTCGTCGCGACCGTCGCAGCGCTGCTGGCGGCCGCGCAGCTGCTGGTGAGCCTCGAGCACGGAACCGGCCCGAGCAGTCCCCAGGCGGGCCGCGTGGTCACGCCGGCGGCGGTGATGGTCCAGCTGGTCCGCGGGATCTCGGTCACGCCCGTCCCGGCGGTCTCGATCCCCGTCCTGCTCCTGGCACTGGCCGGCGCGCTGAGCCGGGTCGACCGCAGCCGGGAGTTCCCTCGCAGCCTGGCGATCTGGTTGTGCGTGCCGCTGGTGCTGGAGATCGGGCTGGGGGCGGTGCGGACCAACCTGTTCCGGCTCCGCTACTGGATCGCCTTCCTGCCCCCGCTGGCGGCACTGGCCGCGCTCGGCATCGTGATGCTCGCCACAGCGGCCGCCCGGCTCGTCCGGCGCGTCCCGATCCGGAGCGGCGGCTGGCTCGGCCGGGGCACCGCAGTCCTCGCCGCCGTGCTGGTGCTGGGCGTCCAGGCGGGGGCCACGCTCCAGCCGCAGGAACAGGTGCGTGCGCCCGATGGCCACAGCGAGAACCTGTCGAGGGTGATGGCCATCGTCGGTGAGGCGCAGGCAGCCCATCCCGGACTGGTGACGGCGATCACCTCGGCCACCGCCAGCGGGATGCTGGCCGCGGCCGATCCGAAGCTCCTCGCCGAGAACCCGATGCGCCGGCTCGACGAGGCTGCGGCGACGGTCTACACCTCGGTCACGCCTGCGTCCGTCATCCGCGAACGGCTCATCGGCGCGCACGACGTCCTGTGGATCCACAGCGGATCCGAGTCGCCGGCCGGTGCCGTCCGCCTGATCCCCCACGTCCTGAGGACGCTGCATCCGACCGTGCTGTGGGCCAGGGCAGCGGGGACGGGCTGGACGGCTGTCCTCCTCAAGCTGCCGCGAGGCTCGGCGTGAGGACCGCGACGGCCACGCCATCCCTCCGCTGAGGTGACGCTGTTCGGCGCGGTCATCCGGGGTGGGGCGGGGAACCGGGTGGCATGGAGGGGCGCGTCCGTGGGCTGGAGTACGTTACGGCCATGACCCGGGTGCTCGTCATCGAGGACGACGCAGCCATCGGCCGGCTGCTGCGCCACAGCCTCACCGAGGCCGGGAACACCGTCGCCGTGGCCACCGACGGCACGAGCGGCCTCACGCTGGCGGTGCAGGAGCAGCCCGACGTCGTCCTGCTCGACCTCGGCCTGCCCGATCTGGACGGACGGCAGGTGCTGCGGATGCTCCGCGCCGTGAGCCGGGTGCCGGTGATCGTCGTCACCGCCCAGGACGACGACCGCACGGTCGTCGAGGCTCTGGACGCCGGCGCGGACGACTACCTGGTCAAGCCGTTCGGAGGAGAGCAGCTGGCTGCCCGGATCCGGGCGGTGCTCCGCAGGGCCGGCACCCCGGGCGCCGATCGCGTCGTCCGGCTCGGCGGACTGGAGGTCGACCCGGCCGCCCGCCAGGTGCGGCTGGACGGATCCCCGATCGAGCTGGCCCGCAAGGAGTTCGACCTGCTCTGGCTGCTCGCGTCCCGTCCCGGCGAGGTGGTCACCAAGAGGGAGATGCTCGCCGAGGTGTGGGGCCTGCCGTTCGGCGGCGGCGACCGCACCGTGGACGTTCACCTGAGCTGGCTGCGTCGCAAGCTCGGCGAGACCGCCGCAGCGCCGCGCTACCTGCGCACCGTCCGCGGCGTCGGCATGCGCCTGGCACCGCCGGCGGAGGACTGATGCGCCGCCAGATCAGTCTGCTGGTCGCGGTGATCAGCACCGCGATCGTCGCGTCCTTCGTGATCCCGCTGCTGCTGCTGGTGAACACCCTTGCCGGCGACCGTGCGATGGCCGTGGCCAGCCAGCAGGCGGACGCCGTGGCCATGCTGGTCTCCAGCCTCCACGACGACCCGAGGCTGGCCGACCTCCTCCAGCCCAGCCTCACCGGATCGCCGGCCGCGACCAGCGTGGTCCTTGCCGACGGTCGCCTGGTCGGCGAGTCGTGGCCGGGATTCGCGTCCGATCCGGCGTACCAGCGGGCCCGCGAGGGCCAGGCCTTCTCGGTGCGGGACGCCGAGGGCGGCCGGGTCTACGTCCCGGTGGTCGTGGACGGCGGCGTCGCCGTGATCCGCGCGTCGATGACGCCGGCGCAACTCACCCAAGGCGTGCCGCTGGCCTGGATCAGCATCATCGCGCTCGGCTTCGGACTCAGTGGCGTGGCGGTGCTCGTCGGCGCCCGGGTCGGACGCGGCGTCAGCCGTCCGCTGCTGGCGGTCGCCGACACCGCCCACCGCCTCAGGGCAGGGGAGCTCGCGGCCCGGGCTCCGCTCGCGGGACCGCCGGAGACCGTCGAGCTGGGGTCGGCACTGAACGGGCTGGCCGAACGGATCGGCCAGCTGCTCGCCGCCGAGCGGGACAGCGTCCGCGGTCTCGCGCACCGGCTGCGGACGCCGGTCACCGCTCTGCGGCTGGAGGCCGAGCAGGTCACCGATCCCGCCACGAGGACCGAGTTGGGCGCGCTCGTCGGTCAGCTGCAGGTCGCCATCGATCAGGTGGTGGCCGAGGCGCGCCGGCCGCTGCGGGAGGACCTCCCGGCCGGGTGCGACGCGGTCGCCGTCGTCGCCGCCCGCACCGACTACTGGCGTCCGCTCGCCGAGGACCAGGGACGCGCCGTCGAGCTCCACCTTCCCCGGCCGCCGCTGCGGGTGGCGTTGAGCGCGCTCGACCTGGCCGACATCGTCGACATCTGCATCGACAACATCTTCGCCCACACCGAGGACGGGGTCGGCTTCGGCGTCGGCCTCGAGGAGTCGGGACGTCGCGCCGTCCTGCTGGTGAGCGATGAGGGGGACGGATTCCCGGCGACCCCGGCGGAGCGGCGTCCGGGCACGTCGGGACTGGGCCTGCAGCTGGCCCGCCGGAGTGTCGAACGGGCGCAGGGATCGCTGACGACATCGGCACCCGGGCGCCCGGGCGCCGAGGTTCGGGTCGAGCTCCCGATGCTGGACGCACCGGCGTCCTGACTCTCACAGGAGCGCCACAGCGATCGCTGGCCGACCTGACGGGTCGACCGCCCAAGCTGGCCGGGCATCATCCGGACCGACGGGAGCGACATGGCCATCCTGACCGACGCGGCGCCTGCGCAGGCTGCGCGCCAGCCCGGCCTCCCGGTCGGCCGTCCGCCCGCCCGGGTTCCGGGGTGGTGGCGGGACGCGGTCGGCGTCGTCACCTGGGCGAGCATGCTCGTGGTCGTCGCGCTGTGGGTGGCCGGCGGCGGCGTCCAGGCGCTCTCCGGTTGGGCGGACGGGCTGACGACGCTCGGCCGGCTGACCGGCCTGGTGTCGGCGAATCTGCTGCTGATCCAGGTGTTGCTGATGGCCCGCGTCCCGGCGGTGGAGCGGGTGTACGGGCAGGACGAACTCGCCCGACGCCACCGGCTGGTGGGCTTCTGGTCGTTCTGGCTGATGGTGGCACACCTGGTGCTGGTCACGATCGGCTACGCGCTCACCGCACAGCTCACCGTGTTCGCCCAGTTCTGGGAACTCGTCGTCGACTACCCGGGCATGCTGCTCGCCCTCGCCGGGACGCTGCTGCTGGTGCTGGTCGTCGCCACCAGCATCCGGGCCTCCCGGCGGAAGCTGCGGTACGAGTCGTGGCACCTGCTGCACCTGTACGCCTATCTCGGGGTCGGCCTGGCCATTCCGCACATGCTGTGGACGGGGGCGGACTTCCTCGGCAACCCGGTCGCGACCGCGTACTGGTGGACGCTGTGGGCTGCGGCAGCAGGCTCGATCGCGATCTGGCGGATCGGTCTGCCGATCGTCCGCAGCCTGCGGCACGACCTCAGGGTCGCCGACGTCGTCCGTGAGAGCTCGGACGTGGTCTCGGTGACCATGCGCGGCCGCGGCCTCGACCGGTTGCCGGCCGCCGCTGGCCAGTTCTTCTCCTGGCGGTTCCTCACCGGCCCGGGTTGGATGCGCGCCCACCCGTACTCGCTCTCGGCGGCGCCGGACGGCGACTCGCTGCGGATCACGGTCAAGGACCTCGGCGACGGCAGCGGTGCGCTGGCATCCGTCCGTCCCGGGACGCGGGTGCTGGTGGAGGGCCCGTACGGGCGCCTGCACGCCGGTGTCCGGGCGTCCCACAAGGTGACCCTGATGGCCTCGGGGATCGGGATCAGCCCGATCCGCGCGCTGCTGGAGGCGCTGCCGCAGCAGCCCGGCGACGTGACCCTGATCTACCGCGGACGCAGCGAGGCCGATCTCGCCCTGCGCGGCGAACTGGAGCGGCTCGGCCAGGAGCGCGGCGCCCGGATGTTCTACGTCCTCGGGCCGCGCATCCCAGGCCGGCCCACCTGGCTGCCCGAGTCGGCTGCGGGTCTCAGCGACGCGGAGGCGCTGCGCCGGCTCGTCCCGGACATCGCCGCCAACGACGTCTACCTGTGCGGCGCGTCCGCCTGGATGGACGCCGCCGAACGGGCCGCGCGGGAGTGTGGCGTGCCCGCCGACCGGATCCACAGCGAACGCTTCAGCTGGTAGCCCCGACAGAGAGAAGGCCATGAAGAAGATCGTCATCGCCGTGATGAGCACCATCAGCGGCCTGGTGCTGCTGTTCAGCTACCGCACCAGCACCAACAGCGACGCGGCCATGACGCCGGCCACCGGTGTGTCCGGGGGGACGGAGCCGTCGGCGTCGGCGTCCACGACGCCCAACGCCGGCGGGGCGTCCGGTGCTGCGCCGTCCGCGGGTGGGTCGTCGGCGGCTTCCGGTTCGTCGGCGTCCGGCACGTACACCGGGGACGCCGTCGACACCCGCTGGGGTCCGGTGCAGGTGCAGATCGTCGTCAAGGACGGCAAGATCACCTCGGCCGATGCGATCGTGTACCCGTCCGGGAACCACGAGGACCAGAAGATCAACGCCTACGCCATTCCGCAGCTCAACGCGGAGGTGGTCGCCGCCCAGAGCGCCAAGATCGACGCGGTCTCGGGCGCCACGGTCACCAGCGACGGCTACCTCACCTCGCTGCAGTCGGCGATCGACCAGGCGCACCTCACGTGACCGCCGGCGTTGCCACCCGGATCGCGGACCTCCCGCGGAGAGCCTTCGTCGCCCAGATCATGGGGCTGCCGGTCAGCGTCCACGTCCGCGGGCCCGAGGCGGCAGCGGAGGCGGTATCCGGCCTTGTGGACGGCATGTTCGATGCCCTGCGTGCCGACGACGCGATGTTCAGCACCTGGCAGCCGGACAGTCCGGTCAGCCGCATCCGCGACGGACGCGACAGTCTCCGGGACGCGCACCCCCGCGTCCGGCACGTCGCGGCGCTGTGCGAGGTCGCCGCCCAGCGCACCGGCGGGGCGTTCTCCGCGTGGCTGCCGGGGCCGGACGGACGCGTCCGCTTCGATCCGACCGGGCTGGTCAAGGGCTGGGCCGTCGAGCAGGCGTTCGCGACGCTGACCGACGGCCTCCGACAGCTGGGCGCCCTCGATGCGATGGTCAACGCCGGCGGCGACATCGCCGTCCAGTGCCGCCGCACCGACACCCCGGACTGGGTCGTCGGCGTCGAGGATCCCCGCGACCGCAGCCGCCTGGTCCGGACCCTGAGGCTGCGTACCGGTGCCATCGCCACCTCCGGAACCGCGGCCCGCGGCCACCACATCACCGACCCGTCGACCGGCGCCGCAGCGGACGGGCTGCTGTCGGCCACGATCGCCGGCCCCGAGCTCACCTGGGCGGACGTCTACGCGACCGCAGCGTTCGTCAAGGGGCCGCGCGCGCTGGCGTGGATCGCCACCCTCGACGGCCACGCCGGGATCCTGGTCGACCGCGCGGGACGGGTCGGCACCGCCGGCCTGGGAGATCACCCCAGCTCGAGCCGGTAGCCCAGGCCGGGCTCGTTGACCAGGTGCCTCGGGTGGGCCGGGTCGACTTCGAGCTTGCGGCGGAGCTGGTTGGCGAACACCCGCAGGTACTGCCGCTCGCGTCCGTAGTGGGGACCCCAGACTGCCCGCAGCAGGTCTTCGTGGGAGACCACCCGGCCACGATGCCGGGCCAGCTCGGCGAGCAGCCGCCACTCGGTCGGGGTCAGGTGGACGGGGTGGCCGTCGCGGGTCGCCCGGTTGGCGGCGAAGTCGAGGACGAGGCCGTCAGCCTCGATGGTCTCCGGCGTGTCCGGGTCGGAGCCCGCCCGCCGCACCGCGGCGCGGACGCGAGCGAGGAGCTCGTCGATGCTGAACGGCTTGCTGACGTAGTCGTCCGCGCCCTCGTCGAGCGCCTCGACCTTGTCGTCGGCCTCCTGCCGGGCGGACAGCACGATCACCGGCACGCCAGACCTCTTCCGCAGCCGGCGCAACACCTCCACGCCGTCCAGGTCGGGCAGGCCGAGGTCGAGGATCACCAGTTCGGGCTGCTCGGAGAGGAACGTGGCCAGCGCCTGTTCGCCGGTCCCGGCGAGCAGCACCTCGTGGCCGCGTGCCCGCAGGTTGATCCGAAGCGTCCGCTGCAGGACGGAGTCGTCGTCCACGACCAGGATGCGGGTCACCGGCTGGCCTCCACTCCTTCTCGCTCGAGCCGCTCGCCCTCGCGGACGGGCAGCGAGATCACCACCGTCAGGCCGCCGCCGGGAGTCGGCTCGGCCTGCACCCGGCCGCCCATCGCCTCGGTCAGGCCACGGGCAACCGCCAGCCCGAGGCCCAGGCCGTCGCCGGCAGGCACGTCGCCGTGCCGCTGGAAGGGCTGGAAGATCCGCTCCTGCTCCTCCTCCGGGACGCCGACGCCGTTGTCCGTGATCCGGATCTCCACCCGCTCGGCCACCCGGCTGGCGCGGACGGTGACCGGCCGTCCCGGCGGCTGGTAGCGCAGCGCGTTCTCGGCGATGTTCGCCAGCACGCGCTCCAGCAGGCCGGCGTCCGTGGCGGCCTCGCGCGCGTCCGGGTCGATCTGCCAGCGCGTCCGCTCGGGCGCGGACACCCCGGCGAGGGTTGCGGGAATCACCTCGCCCAGGTCCGTCGGAGCCGGATGGGCCACCAGCGCGCCGGTCTGGAGGCGGGACAGGTCCAGGAGGTTGCCGACCAGTGCCTCCAGCTTGTCCGCGGACTCCTCGATGGCCTCCTTCAGCTCGTCGGAGTCCTCCTTCGACCACTCGACGTCGGTCGAGCGGAGGCTGCCGATGGCGGCCTTGATCCCGGCCAGCGGCGTCCGCAGGTCGTGGGAGACGGCCGACAGCAGGGCCGTCCTGGCCTCGTTCTCGCGGGCCAGCTGGGTCGCCGACGTCGCCGAACGCCGCAGCTCCTGCCGCTGCAGGATCGCCCCGGCATGCGCGGCGAACGCGTCGAACAGCCGGCGCTGCTCCGCCGCCAGCCCGGGCGGCTGCAGCACCAGCTCGTGGCTGCTGCCGGCGTCCTCGTGATCGGCGGGGGCGAGCGGGTCGAACGCGCCGACGGACGCGACCACGAAGGGGGCTCCGGCAGCCGGCCGCTGGACGATCGCGGCGGCCCGGACCCCGAACATGTCCACCGCCCGCTGCAGCAGCAGCGGCAGCTGGTCGGGAACGCCGAGCAGGGTGTGGGACAGCTCGGCGAGCGCGGCCGACTCGCGCTGGGCGGCCTGCGCCTCCTCGGTCCGGCGGGCATTGCGGTGAACGATCAGCGCGACCAGGACGCCGACCAGCACGAACACCACCAGTGCCAGCGCGTTCTGCGGGTCGGACACGGTCAGCGTCCCGATCGGCTGGACGAAGAACCAGTTCAGCAGCAGCGAGGAGAACACCGCGGCGATCACGGCCGGGACCACCCCTCCGATGACGGCGACCACGACGGTGGCGAGCAGGAAGATCGGGATGTCCAGGGGCAGGTCGGACGTGAACGGGTCGGGCAGCAGTACCGCGGTCAGCGCCGGCGGCAGCACCACCGCCGTGACCAGTCCGCCGAGGAGCCGGCTGCGGGAGAGGCCCCGCCGCCGGTGGACGAAGCCCTTGTCGGCACGGCCGTGGGTGACGACGTGGACGTCGATGTCGCCGGCCGCCGCGATGATCCGCTCGGGCATGGTGTGGGTGAAGCCGCGCTGCCACGGCGGCCGCCGGGAGGCTCCCACCAGGATCTGGGTGGCGTTCACCCCGCGAGCGAAGTCGAGGACCGCCTCGGCGGCGTCGTCCCCGGTGACGGTGTGGAACTCTCCGCCGAGCTGCTCGGTGAGCCGCCGGAGCTCGGCCACCTGGCTCAGCGGCGCGGTGGCCAGGCCGTCCGTCCTGGTGACGAGGACGCCCAGCATCAGCCCGCCGGCGAACCGGGACGCGATCCGTGCCCCGCGGCGGAGCAGCGTCTCGCCCTCGGGGCCGCCGGACAGGGCGACCACGACCCGCTCCCGGGTGGGCCAGGTGCCGGTGATGCCGTGCCGGGCGCGGTAGCCCTCCAGCCCCTCGTCCACCTTGTCGGCGAGCCAGAGCAGGGCGAGTTCGCGCAGCGCAGCCAGGTTGCCCACCCGGAAGTAGTTGGCCAGCGCCGCGTCCACCTTCTCGGGACGGTAGACGTTGCCGTGGGCCATCCGCCGGCGCAGCGCCTCGGGCGCCATGTCGACGAGCTCGATCTGCTCGGCCGCGCGGACCACCTCGTCGGGGACGGTCTCGCGCTGGACGATGCCGGTGATGGCGGTGACCGCGTCGTTCAGCGACTCCAGGTGCTGGATGTTCACCGTCGAGATGACGTCGATGCCGGCGTCCAGCAGTTCGTCGATGTCCTGCCAGCGCTTCTCATTGCGCGAACCGGGCACGTTGGTGTGCGCGAGCTCGTCCACCAGGGCCACCTCCGGCCGCCTGGCGAGGACCGCGTCGAGGTCCAGCTCGCCCAGCTGCGTCCCCCTGTACTCGAGGTGTCGCCGCGGGACGATCTCGAGGCCGGAGATCAGGCCGGCAGTGTGCGGACGGCCGTGGGTCTCGCACAGCCCGACCACCACATCGGTGCCGCGCTCGGCCCGGCGGTGGCCCTCCTCCAGCATGGCGACCGTCTTGCCGACCCCCGGGGCGGCGCCGAGGTAGATCCGCAGCCGGCCTCGACCCATGGCGCTACTCTCTCACCGCTGGTCGAGCGCGAGATTGAGCCGGGTGACGTTGACGCCGTCCTGGCCGAGGTAGCCGAGCGCCGCGTGGTCGGTGTTCGCGGCGATCAGCTGTTCCAGCACGAACGCCTCGACGCCACGCGCCCTGGCGACCCGCGGCACCTGCCACAGCGCGTAGGCGACCGAGATGTGCGGGTCCAGCCCCGAAGCGGACGCGGTCAGTGCGTCGTCCGGGACGGGACCGACGGCGTCCGGGTTGGCGGCCCGCAGTTCGGCCTCCCGCTCGGCGATCGCGTCCCTCTGGGCCGAGGAGACCGGCGACAGGTTCGTCCCACCGGAGGTCTTCCCCGAGTAGTCGGAGGCGGAGGGCCGCGGCTGGAACCACTGGGGACCGTCGAACCGCTGCCCCAGCAGCGACGAGCCGACGACCTGGCCGTCCCGGGTGACGAGGGAGCCGTTGGCCTGGGCCGGGAACGCCTGAGCCGCCAGCAGCACGACCGCCGGGTAGGCGAACCCGAGCAGCACGGTCATGACGAGAAGGAACCTCACCGCGGCGAGGGTTTGGCGAAGGAACGGCATGGGGTCACCCCAGTCCCGGGACGAGTGCGACGAGCAGGTCGATGAGCTTGATGCCGAGGAACGGCGCGACGATGCCGCCGACCCCGTAGACCAGCAGATTGCGGTTGAGCATCGCCGAGGCGCTCATCGGTCGGTACTTCACTCCGCGCAGCGCCAGCGGCACGAGCGCGAGGATGATCAGCGCGTTGAAGATGACCGCCGAGAGGATCGCCGAGGACGGCGAGCGCAGGCCCATGATGTTCAACGCCTGCAGGCCGGGGAAGACGGCGACGAACATGGCCGGGATGATCGCGAAGTACTTGGCGACGTCGTTGGCGATGGAGAACGTGGTCAGCGCCCCGCGGGTGATCAGCAACTGCTTGCCGATGGCGACGATGTCGATGAGCTTGGTCGGGTCGGAGTCGAGGTCGACCATGTTCCCGGCCTCCTTCGCCGCCGAGGTGCCGGTGTTCATGGCCACCCCGACGTCGGCCTGGGCCAGCGCGGGGGCGTCGTTGGTGCCGTCCCCGGTCATGGCGACGAGCCGTCCGCCGGTCTGCTCGGAGCGGATCAGCGCCATCTTGTCCTCGGGTGTCGCCTCGGCGAGGAAGTCGTCGACGCCGGCCTCGGCGGCGATCGCCTGGGCGGTGAGCGGGTTGTCGCCGGTGATCATCACCGTGCGGATGCCCATCGCCCGCAGCTGCGCGAACCGTTCGGCCATGCCGGGCTTGACCACGTCCTTCAGCTCGACCACGCCGAGGACGCGAGGGACGCCGTCCGGCTGCCGGCTGGCCACGACCAGCGGGGTGGCGCCGGCTGCGGACACGCCGTCCACGATGGTCTCCAGGCCGTGGACGGAGCTGCCGCCCTCGGCCGCCACCCAGGCCGTGACGGCCGAGCCGGCGCCCTTGCGCACCTGGGTGCCGTCGGCCAGGTCGATGCCGGACATTCTGGTCTGGGCGGTGAACGGGACGAGGCTGGCGCCGGAGCGGATCAGCTCGGGTTCGGTGGGGACGGGGTCGGAGATGCCCTGGTCCGCCGCGAACTCGACGATCGAGCGGCCCTCGGGAGTGAGGTCGGCGACCGAGGCCAGCCGGGCCGCGGAGACCAGCTCCCGGCGTCCCACGCCCTCGGCCGGGAACACGTCGGACGCGCGCCGGTTGCCGTAGGTGATGGTGCCGGTCTTGTCCAGCAGCAGGGTGTTGACGTCGCCGGCCGCCTCGACCGCCCGTCCCGACATCGCCAGCACGTTGTGCTGCACGAGCCGGTCCATGCCGGCGATGCCGATGGCCGACAGCAGCGCACCGATGGTGGTCGGGATGAGGCAGACCAGCAGCGCGACCAGGACGACCAGCGACAGCCGGTCTCCGGAGTAGATGGCCTGCGGCTGCAGGGCGATCACGGCGAGCAGGAAGATGATCGTCAGGGTCGCCAGCAGGATGCCGAGGGCGATCTCGTTGGGCGTCTTCTGCCGCGACGCCCCCTCGACCAGGGCGATCATCTTG
>Ga0209963_1001303_pt1 | contig 15113 bp, 12 predicted proteins | sample ThiBio_1000_biof_2_FD_183957 | JGI IMG/M metagenome (GOLD analysis project Ga0209963, IMG submission 183957) | Wastewater bioreactor microbial communities from Cape Town, South Africa - Thiocy_cont_1000_biof (SPAdes) | ecosystem: Engineered > Bioreactor > Thiocyanate-remediating >...
GCGCCTGATCCTGCGCCAGCAGGACCCGCGCCAGCCGTAACGTGAACAGGGACTTCAGCGCGGGCAGCTTGCTGTGCGCGACCGCCCATTGCAGGTTCTGCGCGGCAGGCTTCAATTCGTTCTTGCCGACGTCGTACTCTGCTACCGCGGCGCTGCCGAATGCGGCGTAAGGCGTGTTGTCGTAATTCTTCTGCAGGTCACCGAGGGCAGTCGCCATGGCCTGCTTGTTGTCGGCCTGCACCGCGTTCTGCACCACCGCGAACTGCGACGCCGCCTGGATTTCGTGGTTGGTCCGATGCGCCTGCCATTGCCGCCAGCCGAAGATCAGCGCCAGCGCAAGCACCACGCCGGTCGCCACGGCGATGCCGTTTTCCTTGATCCATTTGCGGACCTGTTCGCCCTGTTCGTATTCGTCGTAGTCTTCGAAAGCCATGATTCATCCACGTGCACGCAGCCAGCCCGCGCGGCGCGCGGGAACTGGCAAGGATACTGGAACTCAACCGTTTTCGCCGCTGTCCGGCTTGGCCGGGAACACGTCGAAACGGGCGACGTTGGCGTGCCGGTACTGGTCCAGCGGCAAGGCCTGGCCATCGCGCGTGACGCTGACGCCGTCGGCGTTCCCCAAGGTGACGTGCAAGGTGCCGGCCGAATGCCAGGTGCGGGAATCGCCGGTGTGCAGCATTCCGGAATCGACCTTGTTGCCGTCGGCATCGGTGATCTCGAACCAGCAGTCGGCGTTTGCGGAAACCGTGAGGGCGTGGTCGTCCGTTACGTCGACGGGAACCGGTGCCGGCGTGACCGGAACCGGTTTGGTGGAAGGGCTTGCGTCGCTGAGGCCGATGGCGGCGAATGGCGTCATCGAGGCGCGGAACGGCGTTTCATCCGGCGATGCCGTCGGCGTCTTGGCGGTGGCGGCGACAGTCGCCTTCGCCTGCTGCTGTGCGGTCGCAGGCGCCTGGTCCAGCGACACGATGCGCGCGGCAGGCCGTTCGAGTCCGCCGCGCAAGCCCAGCAGTACCAGCGGCACCGCGATGGTCGCGGTCAGCACGATGTAGGTCGCGGCCGTGCCGTAGCGCTGCAGCAGCCAGCGCGCGGGCGAAGTACGCGCAACTGATACCAGTGCGGGCTGTTCGGCGGGGGCCACCGAGCGCAGGGCCTCGTCGCAACTGCCGGGCGGCAACCCGAGGAAACGCGCGTAGCCCTGCAGGGCACCGCGCAGGAACACGAAATGCTCGGGTTCGCCGAAGTCGTCGGCTTCTAGGCGCTCCAGCACCTTGATCGGCAAGTGCAGCTGGCCGGCACAGGTGACGATGTCCAGTCCCTTCGCTTCGCGCGCCTCGCGCAGGCGTGCGCCGAGCGTTGCCTGCCCGGGTGCGACCGGTTTCGATTCCAGGGGCTGGGGCGCGCCTTCCGCCGCCTGCGCAGTGAACAAATCCTGGGGGTCTTCGCGATCGATCATTGGCTTGATCCGTTCAGCGATTGCGCCTGCGCGGAATTCGGGAACTGGTCCTGCAGGCGGCTGGAATAGTTGGCGGCGGTTTCCTTGTCACCAAGGCGGGTAGCGATCTGATAGCCGAGCAGCAGCGAATCGGGCGTGGCCTGGCCGGCCGATTCGAAACGCTGCAGGTAACCGCGTGCCTGGAAGGCGTCGCCCTTGCGGTAGTCGAGCATCGCCATGGTCAACAGCGCGGGGGCAAAATCCGGGGCGATCTCGAGCGCCTTGCGCAGGTACGGCTCGGCGCCAGCATAGTCGTTGCCCTTCAACAGGCAACTGCCGGCGTTGGTGTTGGCCAGCTCGGGGGTCTTGTAGAACGGGTCGGCCAGCGCGCGCTTGAAGTAGCGCATGGCATCCGCCTGCTTGCCGGTCTCGCACAGGAACCGGCCGTAATTGTTGTTGGTGTCGCCGTTCGAAGGATCGAGCGAGATCGCGGCGCGGAATTCCTTGTCGGCTTCCTGCAGGCGATTGATGCGCCAGTTCAGGATCCCGAGCATGGTGTGCGCCGGGATGTACTTGTCGTCGAAGCCCAGCGCCTTGTGCAAGGCCGTTTCGGCTTCCTTCAGATGCCCCTGCTTCATGTAGGCCGCGGCGAGCTGGGTATGCGTCTGCGCGGCGGACTGCTTGTCTTCCTGGGTGGAGTCGTGCGGTGCCTGCTTCAGGTTGCCCATCGACGACGGGTACTTGATGATGCCGGGATCGCGCTTGCAGGCCGCAAGCCCGAACGCGAGCACCATCGCCGCCAACACCAGGCAGGACCTAAGCCGCATGTGCTTGCACCTCTGCGTTCTGCGCTGCCTCGACACGACGCTGGAATTCGGCGTGGCGGCGAGTGCGGTCGGCCACCTTGCCTTTCAACTGCCCACAGGCGGCGTCGATGTCCTCGCCGCGCGTGCGGCGCACCATCGCCTGCACACCCGCGTTCAGGAGGATGGTCTGGAAATCGCGGATGACCGTTTCGTCCGAACGTTCGTACTGCGTGCCGGGGAACGGGTTGAAGGGAATCAGGTTGACCTTGGCCGGCAGGCGGCGCATCAGCTTGACGAGTTGTTTCGCCAGAGCCGGCGTGTCGTTGACGCCGCGCATCAGGGTGTATTCGAAGGTGATGGTCGCGCGTGGCTTGCGCGCGGCATAACGCGCGCAGGCGTCGAGCAGCTCGTCGATGCCCCAGCGCTTGTTGAGCGGCACCAGTTGTGTGCGCAACTCGTCGTTGGGCGCATGCAGCGACACCGCCAGCGAAACGTCCGCGACTTCGCCGAGCTTGTCGATCATCGGCACCACGCCGGCGGTCGAGAGCGTCACGCGCTTGGACGCGAGCCCGAAGCCGAGATCGTCGCGCATCAGGCTCATCGCCTTGACGACGTTGTCGAAGTTGAGCAGCGGCTCGCCCATACCCATCATCACCACATTGGTGATGCGGCGTTGCTGGTGCGTGACGTTGCCGAGTTGCTTCGCGGCATGCCACACCTGCCCGATGATTTCGGACGCGGCGAGGTTGCGATTGAAGCCTTGGGTACCGGTCGAGCAGAACGTGCAGTTGAGACCACAGCCGACCTGCGAGGACACGCACAAGGTGCCGCGCGTCGGTTCGGGGATGTACACCGTCTCGACAGCGTTGCCCGCGTCCAGGCCCAGTAGCCACTTGCGGGTGCCGTCGCTGGAAGCCTTGTCCAGCAAGGCTTTGGGAGGGTTGATCACTGCCACCTCGGGCAGTTTCTCGCGCAACGACTTGCCGAGATCGGTCATCGCCCCGAAATCGCTTTCGAGGCGGTGATAGATCCACTTCATCACCTGGTCGGCGCGCCAAGGCTTCTCGCCAAGCCCGGCGAAGAAGTCACGCATTCCGTCGCGATCGAAGTCCAGCAGATTGGCACGGGCCATGGCGGCCATGTGCATCCCCCAAAACAAATTACCCGCGAGGGCAGAGTTCCGTCGCGGCGAAGAAGTAACCGATTTCGAAATGCGCGGTATCCGGGCCGTCCGAGCCGTGCACCGCGTTGGCGTCAATACTTTGTGCGAAGTCCGCGCGGATGGTTCCCGCGGCCGCTTCCTTCGGATTGGTCGCGCCCATCAGCTCGCGATTCCTGGCGATGGCGCCCTCGCCTTCCAGCACCTGGATCATCACCGGACCCGATACCATGAACTCGACCAGCGGCTTGAAGAACGGACGTTCGCGATGCACTGCATAGAAGCCCTCGGCTTCTGCGGGCGAAAGTTGTTTCATCTTCGCGGCGACGACTTGCAAGCCGGCTTTTTCGAAGCGTGCGTAAATCTGCCCGATCACGTTCTTGGCAACGGCATCGGGTTTGATGATCGAAAGAGTGCGCTCCAGCGCCATGGGTTCCTCGGCTGATGACAAAGGGTAAAAAAGTGCGCACGAAGCCCGTTCAGGCCCGTGAGCATATTCCTAAATACCCGCACAAATGCGGGTTTAGCTCACAAATGAGCGAAAGATTCTAGCCCAACTATCGGCACTTGGCTATGAAACCTTGAGGGATTTGACCGCCGGCCGGGGCTCGCCTAGACTTCAAACGATTGTTTGAAACAGGCACCGGTATGCACGACACCCCTCAATTCTCGACCCGGCAGCGCATCCTCGGCGCCGCCGAGGAACTCTTCGCCGAACACGGCTTCGCGGGCGCATCATTGCGACAGGTCACGGCGGCGGCCAAGGTCAACCTGGCCGCAGTCAACTACCACTTTGGTTCCAAGAACAACTTGATCGAAGAGGTTTTCCGTCGTCGATTGGACGAACTCAGCCGTCGCCGCCTCGAGCGTCTCGCCGAAATCGGCGCAAACGCCACGCTCGAATCCCTTCTCGACGCCTTCATTACGCCGGCCTTGGAATTGTCGCTGAATCCGCGGGGAGGTTCGGTATTCATGCGCGTCCTCGCGCGGGCCTTCGCCGAACACAACAGCCATCTGCGCAAGTTCCTGTCCGACAATTACGGCTACGTGCTCAAGGATTTCGCCGCGGCGTTCGCCAACCTGCTGCCCCAGCTCGACAAGGAAGAACTGTACTGGCGCCTCGACATAGCGGTCGGCTCACTCACCTACGCGATGGCAGACTTCGGCATGATCCAGCGGCGTACCGGCGAAACCGAGCGCGCGCATCGCGAACACATGGCCAAGCATTTGATCCATTTCACCGCGGCGGGGTTGCGCGCGTAGGCACCCGCGCGCGCGGCTGAGCGATTTGCAGGAGCGAGCGTGCTCGCGACCGTCGCCTGCACGCAGGCTCCTGCAACAGGTAATCATTTGAACGGAGATTGACATGCCCCAAGAATTGTTGATTCGCAAAGCCGCCGTGTTGGGTGCCGGCGTGATGGGCGCGCAGATCGCGGCGCATCTCACCAACGCCGGCATCGAAACCGTGCTGTTCGACCTCGCCGCGAAAGACGGCGCGAAGAACGCGGTTGCCGTCAAGGCCATCCAGCACCTGGGCAAGCTGTCACCCGCCCCTCTGGCGCTGAAGGATCTCGCCGCCGCGATCACGCCGGCTGATTACGACGAAAACCTTGCACTGCTGAAAGACTGCGACTTCGTGATCGAGGCGATCGCCGAACGCATGGACTGGAAGCTCGACCTTTACAAGAAAGTCGCTGCGCACATTCCTGAACACACGATCCTCGCCAGCAACACCTCCGGCCTGTCGATCAACAAGCTGGCCGAGGCGTTGCCGGAAAACCTGCGGCATCGTTTCTGCGGCGTGCATTTCTTCAATCCGCCGCGTTACATGCACCTGGTCGAGGTGATTCCCGGCAAGGCGACCGACCGCAAGCTGCTGCATGGTCTGGAAGCCTTCCTCACTTCCACGCTCGGCAAGGGCGTGGTGTTCGCCAAGGACACGCCGAACTTCATCGGCAACCGCATCGGCGTGTTCTCGATCCTGTCCACCATGTACCACACCACCCAGTTCAAGCTGGGCTTCGACGCGGTGGACGTGCTAACCGGCCCTGCGATCGGGCGCCCGAAATCGGCGACGTATCGCACCGCCGACGTCGTGGGGCTCGACACCATGGCGCACGTCATCAAGACCATGGCCGACACACTGCCCGACGATCCGTGGCACGAGCACTTCAAGTCGCCCGCGTGGCTGACCGCGCTGATCGAAAAAGGCGCGCTGGGCGCCAAGGTCGGCGCGGGCTTCTATCGCAAGGCCGGCAAGGAAATCCAGGTGCTGGATCTTGCCAAGCAGGACTACCGCGCATCGGAACAGAAGGCTTCGGACGAGGTTGCCGCCATCCTCGCGATCAAGAATCCGGCCGAGAAGTTCGCCAAGCTGCGTGAGTCGAAAGACCCGCAGGCGCAGTTCCTGTGGGCCTGCTTCCGCGACCTGTTCCATTACACCGCGTATCACCTGGAATCCATCGCCGACACCGCACGCGATGTCGATTTTGCGATCCGCTGGGGCTACGGCTGGAAGCTCGGCCCGTTCGAAACGTGGCAGGCCGCGGGTTGGGAACAAGTGGCCAAGTGGATTGCCGAAGACATCGCCGCCGGCAAGGCGATGAGCAACGCACCCCTGCCCGCGTGGGTCACCGACGGCCGCAAGGGCGTGCATTTCGCGGACGGTTCGTACTCGCCGCGCGAGAACAAGGACGTGCCGCGTTCGACCGCGCCGGTCTACAAGCGCCAGTTGTTCCCCGACGCGCTGATCGGCGAGAAGTTCGACAACGGCACGACCGTCTGGGAAAACGACGGCATCCGATTGTGGACGCTGGGCAATGACGACGTCGGCGTCGTCAGCTTCAAGACCAAGATGTGCACCTTCGACGACCAGGTGCTCGACGGCATCCAGCACGCTGTCGGCCTTGCCGAGCAGAAACTGAAGGCGCTGGTGGTGTGGCAGTCAGGCCCGGTGTTCTCGGCCGGCGCCAATCTGAAGGGTGTGCTGGCGCTGCTGAAGGAAGGCAAGGTTTCGCAACTCGAAGCCATGATCGCCAACTTCCAGCGCGCAACGATGCGCGTCCAGCACGGTCTGGTTCCGACCGTTACCGCGGTGCGCGGGCTGTGCCTCGGCGGTGGCTGCGAACTGCAGATGCACAGCGCGCGCACGGTCGCCGCATTGGAAAGCTACATCGGCCTCGTCGAGGCCGGCGTGGGCCTGCTGCCCGCGGGTGGCGGTTTGAAGGAAATCGCCGAGCGCTGCGCGCGCGCCTCGTCCACCGACGATCCGTTCGACCAGGTCAAACGCTATTTCGAAACCGTGGCGATGGCCAAGGCCTCGACCAGTGCACTGGAAGCCAAGCAGCTCGGTTACCTGCGCGAAACCGACGTGGTGGTGTTCGACGCCAACGAACTCTTGTACGTCGCGAAGAATGTCGCATCGTCGCTGGCCGAATCCGGTTGGCGTCCACCGTTGCCGCAAACGACGTACGTCGCGGGCGACGTCGGTACCGCCACCATCAAGGCGCAACTGGTGAACATGCTGGCGGGACATTTCATTTCCGAGCACGACATGGAAATCGCCACGCGCATCGCCGACACCCTGTGCGGCGGCAACATCGAACGCGGCAGCACGGTCGATGCGCAATGGCTGCTTGACCTTGAACGCCACCACTTCATGGAACTGGCACAGATGGAAAAGACCCAGGCGCGCATTGCGCACACGATGACGACCGGCAAGCCACTCAGAAACTGAGAATCGAGAATCGGGAATGGGGAATCGCAAAGCGCGCTCCTCCGATTCCCGACTCTCGATTCACGATTCCCGATCGAGGAACGAGATCATGACCAAACAAGTTCAAGACGCCTACATCGTCGCCGTCAAGCGCACGCCGGTTGGCAAAGCCCCGCGCGGCGTATTCCGCCACACCCGCCCCGACGACCTGCTCGCGCACGTGCTGCGCGAAACGCTGGACGAATGCGCAGGCATCGACGTCAACCGCATCAGCGACGTGGTGATCGGTTGCGCGATGCCGGAAGCCGAGCAAGGCATGAACGTGGCGCGCATCGGCGCGCTGCTCGCGGGCTTGCCCAACTCGATACCCGGCATGACCATCAATCGCTTCTGTTCGTCCGGCCTGCAATCGGTCGCGATCGCGGCCAACACGATCCGCCTCGGCGAATCCGATCTCGTGCTGGCGGGCGGCACCGAGTCCATGAGCATGGTGCCGATGATGGGTTTCCATCCGGTGATGAATCCGGAAATCTTCAAGGACGAGAACATCGGCATTGCTTACGGCATGGGCATCACCGCCGAGAACGTCGCGACGCAATGGAAGATCAGTCGCGAGGAGCAGGACGCGTTTGCGCTGCGCAGCCACCAGCGTGCGCTCGCTGCGCAGGACGCGGGCAACTTCAAGGAAGAAATCGCGCCCTACCCGCTCGACGACCGCTATCCCGACCTGCGCTCACGCGGCGTGAAGGAAGATCGTCGCGTGATCGAGAACGACGAAGGCCCGCGTCGCGACACCAGCGCCGAGGTTCTCTCCAAATTGCGCACTGTGTTCCGCCGCGACGGCACCGTCACCGCGGGCAATTCATCGCAAATGTCGGACGGTGCAGGCGCCGTGCTGCTCGCCAGCGAACAGGCCATCAAGGATTACGGCCTGACCCCGCTCGCGCGCTTCGTCGGGTTTTCCGTCGCCGGCGTGCCACCGGAAATCATGGGTATCGGCCCCAAAGAAGCCATTCCGAAAGCGCTCAAGGCCACCGGCATCAAACAGGACCAGCTCGACTGGATCGAATTGAACGAGGCCTTCGCCGCGCAATCGCTCGCGGTCATCAAGGACCTCGGCCTCGACCCCGACAAGGTGAACCCCGAAGGCGGCGCCATCGCGCTCGGCCATCCACTCGGCGCCACCGGCTCCATCCGCATCGCCACGCTGGTGCACGGCATGCGCCGCAGGCAGCAGAAATACGGCATGGTCACGATGTGCATCGGCACCGGCATGGGCGCGGCGGGGATTTTCGAGATGGTTTGATTGACGTGCAGGGCGGGAGGAACGAAGTGAATCCCGCCTGTCGATTTGAACAATGGCGGGATCCGCTGCGCTACTCCCGCCCTACTTGCTGCGGTCAATCGATCAGACCAGCAACGCCAGCGCGAATGTTCCCAGCATCATGAACGCGGTGGCGAGTTTGATGGCGGTGCCAATCACAAGGCCTATCCAGGTACCGACGCCGACGCGCGCCGCGTGATCGACGCGGCTGCCGCTTGCCAGCTGCCCGATCACCGCGCCAATGAATGGCCCAAGGATGATGCCGGGGATGCCAAAGAACAGCCCGACGATCGTGCCGATGAAGGCGCCCCACACCGCGGCCTTGCTGGCGCCGTAGCGCTTCGCCCCAACGCTGCCCGCAACGAAGTCGAACACGATCGAAAACGTCGCGATAACGGCCAGGAAGATGACCACCCAAACGGGGATCTTCTCGAAATGCCCGACCCACGCGGCAAGCAGCATGCCGCCGAACATCAATGGAATGCCAGGCAGGTTGGGCAGGATCGTGGCAACCAGTCCGGCAACGATCAGGATGCCCGCGATGACGTACCAAAGGATGTTCCAGTCCATGGGCGCAGGATAGCCGGTCGCTCTGACAAGTGGCCGACGATGCACTTGTATTGTCATTCCGGAGCTGCCCGCGCCTGTGCGGGCAGAATCCGGGATCCCGGCGCCTGCCATAGCTCAAACCGATTCCGGATTCGGGCCTGCGGCCCGCTCCGGAATGACGAGGGTGTAGACGGTGGGCCGCTCCCAAGTGACAACTTCTGAAGGAACGCGATGCCCACTGGTTGCGTTCGAGTCCTATCTGGACGGCACCAACTCCAGCGTCAACACCTCAAACGGCTGCAACGTGACCGTGACCGGGTGATCGGCGTCCAGTGTTTTCGGAACACCTTTGCCGCCGGTTTGCCACACGTCGCTGACGTCGAACGTCCGCACCGCATCTTTTGGCAGCTGCAATTGCCGGCCGGCGTCGAGGATCGCGAGGCGCGGCTTGTCGTCGGGGTTGCGCAGCGTGATGAACGACTTCGACGGCGACCACGCTGCCCAGCCGTATACGTCCAACCGCCCGGGATCACCACCGATCCAGTGGGTATCGCGCAGTACATCGGCGTTGGCGCGGGACCAATTTGCGGCACCGGCCAGCGTGTTCCAGTCCGCGTCGGTCAGCAACGACGGCGTGATGTACATCTCCTGCAGGTCGGTGCCGGTCGCGAAGTAGGAATGCACTTCGTTGGCGAAGTCATGACCCGGATCCGTGTCCAGATGTATCGCGTGTTGCGCATAGATGATCCCGTGCAGCATCAACGAATTGATCGGGAACAGCGGACCCTTCTCCACGATGTTGCGGTAGGTCTGCTCGTCGCGGTAGGTGATCCACTGCTCGCGGTACGGGCCGACGCCTGTGAAGTTGTGGTCGTAGCCGTCGCGCCAGATCGAATCGGCGTACTTCAGCCAGAACGGCGATGCCCACGTGCCGGTGGTGAGGTTGATGAAGGTGTTCGGTTTGTCGGCGCGGATGTCGTCGATCAACTGGATCGCCGCCGAGAAGTCGCTGTCGAACTGGCTGCCGGGATAGACGCTGTTGACGTTGCCGGTGCCATCGAACTTGAACTGGTTGATGCAGTCGTCGTTCAACAGTGTCATCACCACTTCGTGGAAACGCTTCCAGTATTTCGGCGCGGACAATGCAAGGCCATCATCGACGATGCCGTAGCCGGCCTTGCGGCCGTTCGCGACGCGTTCATCGTGGGGTTTCCCGTAACCGCCCCATGGCGACAGCCATACCCCCGGCGCGGCGCCGTACTTTTCCGCCGCCTTGCACAGCGGCACGAAACCGTGCGGGAACGCCTTGCTGAAATTCCAGCTTCCGCTGTAATCATCCCAGCCGTCGTCGAACAGGAACGAATCCATCTTCACGTGGCGTTTTTCGACCAGTTCCTTGCCGAAGGTGTTGATGCGGTCCAACGCCTCAGCCTCGGTGTACGGCGTGAAGAAGCCGATGTCGTACCACGAGTTGTAATGCAGGAACGGGCGATATGGATGTGCGCGTTCGCGCTCGACGTATGCCGCGAAATCGCGCCGCATCTGACCCTTGTGCGCAACGCCGATCACTGCCGAGTACGTCACCGACTGGCCCTTCGGTAGCGGCAGCGTGCGCTCGATCCACATTTTCACCTTGCCACGCCATGCGTCGGCCTTGGACATCGGATGCTCGAAGCCAAGCCAGTTATCGTGCGACACCACCGGCGAGCCATCGACCGAACCGTTCACGATCGCATCGGGCGCGTTGGCGCCGAACAGCGACACCCTGGTGATCGGCGCGTCTTCATTCAACGCCGTGATGGTGACGATCTCGCGCAGGTAATCCGAACCGTCGCGCTGCACCAGCTTCCAATCGATGCGAAGGTTGCCTTGCGGCGCAAGGAACGCACCTTCGACGGCGCGGCCCGGAATGCGCTCGGCCATGCGCGAGGCTTTGGCATCGACGGGCAATGCGGCTCGGCGCAAGTTGCCCTGCAGGCGGAAGTCGCCCGTGCCGACCGTGCGACCGTCCTTGAACGTCAGCGAAAACGGATTGGTGACCTCGATCGCCACGTGGTGACGCTGATCGGCAACCACCAGATTGGACAACACGCCACCGTCGAGCTTCCAATTCGCGGTGACGACACCGCTGCCGAAATGCGCTGACTCGGCGTCACCGGATGATGCCGCTGCAAGTGCCGCACCGCTCGCGAAAGCAAGGCCGGCCGCGCCACACAGCAACCATGCGTACCTGCGCAGGCGGATTCGCGCCGAACGGCTTCGGGATTTTTCACACCAGCGATTGCCCGACATGCGGCCACCTCGACAGGAAAGCTTTCCCACAAGGTTGCCATTGTGCCGCAATCGCCCGCGGCTCGTCGAAAGCTTGCCGACGCGCCAGCCCTATTTCGACGGGTCGTCGGCCGGATTGACGTAATGGATCTGGAACGGACCGTAGAAACTGAGATCAATGATGGCGCCCTCATTCCCGGTATAGGCGTAGTGGTGATGCATGGCCGGCATCTCGGCAAAGCCCATGGCCGGCAACATTGTCGCGTGCGATTTGTCGACACTGTCGCCCATGCCGACATAGAACTTGCCCTGCAACACACTGAAGCTTTCGATGGTCGGATGCCAATGTGGCGCGAAAACCGTATGTGGCGGAATCTTCAGGCGTACGGTCGAAATGCCTTCCGCAAACGGGTTGCCGCGCAGCACCGCAAGCTGCACGCCCTTCGGAAGCACCGGTGGCGCCGGCATCCATTTGACGTCCGCAGGCGTCAACTGGACTTGATCGTCAGGCGATGCGCCTGCAGGCGAGAACATGGCAATGGCCGCCACCGCGCCGAACATCCATGCCGCAACGAAATGCTTTTTCATTTCCTGTCTCGCGGGTTGTGGGGGTTGCCCCGAAGCAGCCTCGTCTGGTCCATCGGGACTGCTGCAAAGTCTCGGCGCCGCCAACACCACCGGCAATGACCTATACTCCGCCAGGCATGCCCGAAACGCCGGGCGGAGCGCAGACATGGGCGTCGATCTGCTTTCCGAAGTGCTTGCTCTCGTGCGCTTGACCGGGGCGCTGATCTTTCGTGTCGATCTCCACGGACCGTGGGGCATCGCGTCGAATCCCACGCTGGAAAAGTACGCGCCGCTGTTGCCTGCGGGCACCAACCACATCGTCGCGTTCCACGTCGTGCTGGAAGGGAACTGCTGGGTGCGCCACGGTGCTCCCGATTGGCTGCATGTCGGCGTGGGCGAAGCCGTGGTGATGCCGCACGGCGATCAACACGACCTCGCCGACCGTCCGGACCGGCCGACCGTGCCATTCGCATCCATGCTGGGCGGACGTTCCGTGCTGGAACTCCGGCACGAACGCTTCGACACGGGCCCCGGCGAATCCGCCTGCATCATCTGCGGGTTCCTCGGCTGCGATCGACGTGCCTTCGAACCGCTGTTCCGTTCGCTTCCGCCCACGTTCAAATTCGGGATCGGCGAACGACTCGACGATATGCTGTGCTACGCCGTCGGTCATACGCTGGACGATCGGCCGGGTTCGGCCTGCCTGCGGGTGCGCTTCGCCGAGCTGCTGTTTCTGGAAGCACTGCGCTGGTACATGGAAAGCCTGCCGGCGGACGCCACCGGTTGGCTGGCGGGTCTGCGCGACCCGCTGGTCGGGCGTGCCCTGCGCATCTTGCATGGACAGCCGTGCCGGCGCTGGTCGGTGGACGAGCTTGCCACCGCCGTCGCGAGTTCGCGCTCGGTGCTGGCCGAGCGTTTCCGGGAAATCATCGGCGAACCGCCGATGCATTATCTGGCGCGGCTGCGCATGCAGATCGCCGCACGACGTCTCGCCGACAGCCGGCAAAGCATCGCGCGCATCGCCGACGAGGTCGGTTACGATTCCAGCGCCGCTTTCCAGCGTGCCTTCAAGCGCTGCTTCGGAGCACCACCGGCAACATGGCGGCGGCACGGTTCGACGACGTAACGCAGCAAGGTGCAATTCGGGCAGCGATTGCCGGGCAACCCGGCTCACGCCACGCGGCAATCGCGCAGGCTCACCCTTCCAGCATCGCTTTCCAGCGATCTTTCGACTCCTGCCACCAATACTGCGCCTGCGCGCCGAGATAGCCAAATGGGCGATGGGTGTTTTCCAGACCGAAGCGCGCGAATTCGCGCCAACTCTCGTCGCTCTGCGCGATCGCGCTGGCCAGCAATTCACCGGCGGCGCAGGTCGGCGCGGTACCATGGCCACCGAATGCCTGCATCCACCACAGGCTATCGCCACGAGTGCCGAGTTGCGGCATCTGGTGGCGCGCATAGCTCATCAGCCCCGACCACGCATGCTCGATCTTCACGCCGTCGAGTTGCGGGAATACCCGCAACAGGTCACGCAGCAACAGTTTCTTTACCGCTTGCGGCGAACGGTTGCGGATGGAAATGCGTCCGCCCCACAGCAGGCGGGTATCCTTGAGCGGCCGGTAGTAATCGAACGCGAAGCGCGTGTCGTAGATGGCGGCTTTGGTGTGCAGGCATTCGCGCAGGCGCGCACCCAGTGGCTCGGTCGTCACCACGTAGGTCGCGATCGGCAACACAGCGCGATCGATGTCGCGCCGCAGATGCGCGAGATAACCGCCGCAGGCCAGCACCACGGTTTGCGCCTTCACCTCGCCCGCGTCGGTGCGAACGCGCCAACCGGCGCCTTCGCGGTCGACACGCCGCACGCGGGAATGTTCATGGAAGCGCACGCCCTGCCCCTGCGCCGCGCGGACCATGCCGCGCAGGTAGTCCAGCGGGTGCAGGTGCAAGGCATTTCGTTCGAACAGGCCGCCGTGATAGCGGCGGCTGTGGATCACGCTGCGCAACTGATCCTCCGGCAACCATTCCCATTCGACGCCATAGGTTTCCCGGAGCAGCCGCTGCCGTTCGCGCAGGACTCCGGGATCACGGAACCAGTTGGCCCAGATCACGCCCGCATCGACCGCGTCGCATTCGATCGAGTACCTTGCGATGCGCTGGCGGATCAGATCCACCGCGTTGGTGGTTGCACCGTACAGGCAGCGCGCACGTTCGACGCCCAGTTGCCGCAGCAGCGCGGCTTCGCCCAGGGAATAACCGCCGAACACGAAACCGCCGTTGCGACCAGACGCGCCGTGACCAATGCCATCACGTTCCAGCAGCACCACGTCGCGCACGCCGCGCTCGGCGAGTCCGAGCGCCAGGCACGCACCTGCGTAACCGCCGCCAACGATGGCAACGCGTGCGTCGGCCGTGCCTTGCAGCGGCGGCAATGGATCGCATGGACGAGCGCTTGCCTGGTACCAAGTCTCGGTGTTCATCGCGCCAGCATAGCGCCGATCATTCGGCCCGGCCCACGGTCAACGCGCGCAGCGCTGCGTCCAAGGTCATCCACCACACGCGCGGCTCGTAACAGTCCTCGACTCGCGGGCTGGTTCGACGTGCTGCCCAGGACAGGATCGCGGCGAACGACGGATCAACCGGTGGCGACGGCGCCGGTCACGAGATGCCGCAAGTCGGGATCGATCGAGGCGAAATGCAAGGTCGCACGCACCATCCCCGCCTTGTTGCCGCAGTCGAAGCGGTGGCCGGCGAAGCGATGCGCCAGCACCGGCGATTCGGCCAGCAGCGCGGCGATGGCGTCGGTCAACTGGATTTCGCCGCCCGCGCCGGGCGTGGTCTTTTCCAGCAGTTCGAAAATGCGCGGCGGCAGCACGTAACGCCCAACCACCGCGAGATTGGAGGGCGCCTCGGCGGGCTTGGGTTTCTCGACCATGTGGCGGATGCGGTCGCCACCGGATTCGACGTCGACGATTCCGTACTTGCTGGTGTCCGCGTGCGGAACTTCCTCCACCGCCAGCACGCCGGTCCTGCCGTCCGCCGCGCGCTCGGCCATCTGTCGCAGTGCGCCGGGGCCGGCGTCGTTCACGATCAGGTCGTCGGGCAGGATGATGCCGAACGGCTCGTCGCCGATCACCGCTTTCGTGCACAGCACCGCGTGGCCAAGGCCGAGCGCCTGTTCCTGCGTCACGTACACGCAGCGCACGTGTCGCGGCAACAAGCCCTGCACCATCGCCAGCAATTCGAGCTTGCCCGCGCGTTCGAGGGTTTCCTCGAGCTCGTAGGCG
>Ga0209963_1001306_pt1 | contig 15083 bp, 19 predicted proteins | sample ThiBio_1000_biof_2_FD_183957 | JGI IMG/M metagenome (GOLD analysis project Ga0209963, IMG submission 183957) | Wastewater bioreactor microbial communities from Cape Town, South Africa - Thiocy_cont_1000_biof (SPAdes) | ecosystem: Engineered > Bioreactor > Thiocyanate-remediating >...
TCGAATGAACGTAAAGGCTTTGCTGTTGCCGGTTTTTCATCGACAGCTAATGTGAGTAACGCTCCAGCTGGTACAAATCGAACAGTTCGTATTCCAACACAACAAGGTTTACTATGTATTAAATTGAAAGGTGAACGTGTCAGTGAATTACCACTTGGTTTTACTGTTCACGCATTTAATTCAATATCAGAAAGTGACAATTGAAAATAAGAATATAAAAATATATATATATATATTCTGATATCTACTCGGTTTCTTTTGTTATGACCTTTGTTGTTATTTAAAGAGAAAAAATAAACAGAACAACGTTTGACGTATTTCTTTCGACAATGAATTTTGGTATGATGCTTATTGATTTCTTTTTCTTTTTCTTTTAATTGAATAATAAAATATCAAATTGACTGAAGATTTTCTTTGTTCTCTATTCATAAATATACAGATATATAAACGAATCATGACAAAAACAATGTACAAAACATTTCGTTGTTAGAAAAACGGAAGTTTAAGCAATCTGTTGTAATGTTTGATCATAATTTTCAATGGCATTTGCTAATGCCGTACTGTACGATGCTGGAAAATGATCGAGCCACATTCGTGGATGAACAATCAGTTGAAAGAATTGATTGTATGTCGCCATATAAGCACGATAGGAAATTTTCCGTGAAAATAACCCGATACGATCGACTGAATATAAATGAACAATTGTTCCTGGCATAACTAACGGTTCACGATCGTGAGAACGATCTGTGAGAACAATTTGCGATATCGATGGATCAATATCGATTTGTGTTGTTGATGGAAGTAGTGAATCATTGAGAAGAGTTTGCGTTCGACTATTTGTCGAATGAAATGCTTGTCGACGTTTGGATAACGTCTGAACGAGTGTCATTGTTAAAATTCGAATCTTATTTCGATTACATTTATCTAAAGCTTCAATAATTCGATCACGTAAATGTTCTAATGAACGAATCGATGCACGACCAATCATATCAACATCGACGATATATGAATAAATAAAATCTCGTGTTGCCAAAGCTAAATTCTCCGATAGAACTGAACCAGGCATGGCTATGCCATAACATTTCACATGTGGATATATCGGTTTTAATAAAATAGCAAGAATGACTGCAATACCTGCACCGAGAGAATAACCACATATGACTAATGTATAATCAGGATATTTCAGAAATATATCAATTAAACGTGCCGAAATATCATCATAGATATATTTGGCTGCTGAATGCATACCTATTTATCGATAAATGAATGATTTTATTTGCAAAAACAAAAGAGAGAAAACAATATTTTACCACTATGACAATGACCATTTCCGAATAATTCCGTTTCTAAAATATCTTCGACAGCATTTATATCAGTTAGAATATCGGTTGCACTCAATGTTCCACGAATCGATACAATGATATTTTTTCTCTCATTATCAGCAGCAATATAAAATGGAGCTTAAAAAAACAAAAAACAACATTTAAAAATTCAAAACACTTCTTTTGTTTTGTCCAACATACCTCGATGAAATGCACCGAGAAAATTCGCATATAAAATCACAGGTTTTTGTCGACGTAGTAAATAGGACAATGTTTTATATTGACTTCCACATGGATCATGAAGACTATCTTGATTTTGACAACAATTCGTACAACATCCACAACAAGCACAACAAAATCCAATCGTACTATTAATTAATTTTCAAATGATTCGACAGTTTTTCGTAAATTTATTTACCTGAAACGCATAGCAAAAAGAATACGTGGAAGAAATGTCAATCGATATTGATATGCCAAAGAAAACCTTTGAAAAAGAACATCATCAAATGAAAAAACCTAATCAATCGAATAGAATTATTTATTTACCATCCAAAAGCTGATTGTGCATAAGTATTATAATAGAGTCCATCTTTGAGCAATTCTAACGGAGCTGATTGAACAATATCAATTGAACGTTCTTCGAGTACATCTTCTTGTTGTAAAAGAATCAAACCAGCAGCTAAATCACTCGGTACAAGATCAAATCTTTCGTCATCAAATAAATATTGTAGAGTTTTAACAATGTTTTTTATATCTGATGATTGTCCACCTGAATCATAAAAGAAAACAATCAAGTTAATTGATATTCTTTTCTCGAAAATATTTACCATAACCTCTTCCACAACAGAATATCAATTTGATTCTCGTTTCCCATTTCTTTTCTGCACTAACAACTCCCGTTAAATCAATAAAAAATGCCAAAATAATAAACAAAGCTCCTGCAACTATCCAACTCAATACAATTGTTATAACAATTGTTGCACGTAGAATAATTGCACACGTATGAAATACTCGAACTATAATAACTAAACCAAGAATATTAATGCCAATATCAATTAAAACAAGAATCAATCGTATGTAAATCAAAAGAGGCATATGACGACGTGGTCGAGTATTTTTCACCGGTGTTCCTCGTAAACTAACATAACACATAAATAAAGCGAGAATACTTATAGCAGCATAGATGCTTAGCAATGGATAAAAATATCCGTTGTAGAATGTTGATGGACATTTTGAATCGGGTGAGTCATCTTTTAAACGAAAAATAACGAATGTGATTAATAATGGTAGACGAAATGCAACGTCAATTAATGAGGGAATGGTTAAATCATCCGATGCAAAATTAAATCGACGACCGAATAGACGAATACCGGGCATAATTTTTTAAAAGTAACTAAAATAATAACAAAACAAAAGTGTGTTTATTTATTTAAAAGTAAGAAAAGAAAACAATTATGTGTGTGTACCTTGCCATTCGACGTTACATATATGCTTTCTTTTCTTTTCTTTTCGAAAGTCGACGTATACTGAAGTCAGTATGATTCACAGGAGATAAAAATAAGTCGAAATATTTTGTTGATATCTAGAAACAATCGTATTGATTGTTAATTCTCTCGAAAGACAAAAGGCAAGATTTGTTATATCCTAATTTTATTTAAAATAAAACATAGACATATCTATATACAATTTCAAAAACTAAAAATCGAACGATTGCGAGATTCACTATCCAAATACAATCGTTTTTGAATTTTAATTCACTTTTTCCAAATGTTCCACATCATCAGCTTGAATGTGTGAATACAATTCTTTTCGTAGTTTGGTACTCGATACACCTTGAGTATAAGGTAGAAATTTGACAGGCATTAATTCTTCGACAACATGTCGCGATGGAAAATCGCCCATATCATCACCTCGAACGTACAAAGCCGTTTCATTTTCTTTTAAATGTACAGCACATTTAACGAAATTCGATGGATCTGTGCCGGCAACACAGTAAACTTGATCGGCGTAACGTTTAACATTGAGCATACGAGTTTCTGTGCCATCGACAGGTACACGGCTTTTTAATTTGAAGATACTTCGACTGTCATGAACGCCAACGATCACTTCTCGACCGTATTGTCTCATACGTTCAAGAAGAATACGATGACCATCATGAAATAGATCGAAACAACCGACTGTATAGACTTTATCGGCTCGGCCATCGATCCAAATAGCTGGTAATGATGCACTACGGTGATAGTTAACAATAGGTTCATCGGGTGTTTCACTTGATGATGTTGAATCAGTACGTTTAAGTTTGTCGGTTTCATCTTCTTGTTCTTTGGTTGGTGACGATCGACCATTGGTCACACTTGACACACTGCCTGATGGTGAAGTTTGAAGACTTGATGTGCTACTTAAACGTCGTTGTTTGTCAATCTAAATGAACAAAATTCGAATTTCAATTCTCGAATTCGAATAAACGAGATCTTACTTCTTGTGTATAAGTATCCAATGTCATAGCACGACTACGTTTGCTCTCGATTGATGAATTAATAGCATTGATAATATCAATGTTTTTTTCATCTGCAGTTTTTGGCGGTGAAATTGTTATTTCAGGTATATCAGCAACAGTAACAGTTTTTTTCGGTTCACGTGCTTGAAGTTTTCGAATCAATGATAAATAAGCCAAACGAATCGTCAATGCAAAACAAATAACTCCGGCAATACCAGCTAAAAATTTTCAATTCAATGATATTAAATTCGAATTCTTCGTTCAATCAATCGAAACTTACACCAATGAGTAAATGGCGAAAGATGACCAGTTGATAAACACAAGAATGCTAAGCCCATGGATTCAAGTTTTTCTTTCAATTTTCCTTCCATTCCAGCAGCTGTCGAATTTTGTGATGATGTTCTACAGAGAAAAAAACACACACACACAAATTTTTATACTTAATCGATTCATTTTTCATTCTATTTACTTGTTTTTATTCAATGTTGCTTGAAAATAATCTTGAACACGAACGACACCAATAGCTGTTTCTAAGCCGATGATTGTATAACATAACAAAACAAAGGCAAATACAGTAAGAATTTTCGTTTGTTGAAAATTTGTCTCTTGTAAAATTGTCCAAAGAGTAAATACATTGACAATTTTATCACAAAATGCGTCCATAAAACCGCCCAATAATGGATCATCGATGCCATTGCCGTACACTCGTTTATGAACTTTAGCAACAATACCATCGACATGATCGAGAAAATCATGAAATAAAACCAATAAACAAGCCAAAACTGGATAATTGTATCTAAACAACAGAAATAGATTTCAATGTTTTTTATTTTTGTTGCTTTTTAAAATTGATTTCTTACTTAAGACTCCAAGCAATTGGAATGATTAAAAATGTTCGTGAATATGTAACAATATTTGCATTGAAAACAGTCCAATCTTTTCCACTGACTTGAATTGTACGTGGAACACGTTCGATATGTGGCGAAAGATGAACTTGAAGTGGTGTGTAGACATATAAATCGTAGAATTGAATCTAAACATAATTAAAAATTGTAATCCATTGAAATGTTGTTCAATAGAAATGAATTTCTTACCAAACGAAACATAACAGCTTCGATCACTTGACTGACAATTGTAAAAAGACTCAAAAGTGATTGAGCTAATGAAACAAAACCATCGAGGTCTAAATGAAATTCAAAAAAAAACATTTAATAATTGTTTGACAACACAAAGTTTTTCGGATTACTTACTGAAATTTACATTGATAATATGTACGGACATATTTTAGAATATCGAATAATAAGAAGAAAATTCTTGTGAATTCAAATAAATGTATATGTGAAAAAACAACTCGTTTATATATACAAGTCAAACTATATTTACACTCTCAAGTGGGGTAAAGTGCAATATTACAGATAAGGAACAAAGTACAGCGCTCTGTAATAGGTGACAAAACATATTCTAGATCTTTTGTTAAAAAAATAGATTACTATGTCAGCAGAAAAATCTAGAGCAGTTCGAGATCTTCAATATTCTTTCGACAAAAAACTAATTTTTCGTTTCTAGCTGACAAATATACACGTGTAAAATAGAAATTAAATTCTCACCTCATTGATAAGTTATCCGTTTCATCCATGAGTGTTCTTAAAATACAAAAACAAAATAATTTGCATTCATAAAACTTTATTTTATTGTCAAATAATCGATTGATAATATTATTAAAGATTAAAAAAAGCAAGATATATATATGTACGATATTTATAAATCGAAAAAAAATAAATGTAGAATATATATCACAACAACAACAACAACATCTGACAGACAAAATACGACAAAGAACATGAATGCAGATTTGAGCCATCGCTTGATTTATGTGTAAACACGTATGACATCGTCGATACGTTTACGACAAACTGGACATGGATCTTTTCGATTGTATAATAACCGGGCACATTCATAACAAGTCACAAAATGATTACATGAACGAATAACAGAATTTCGCGGTCGATCCATACAAATCGAACAATCGACATTCTCATTCGCTAATGAATTGTTTGCATTACTATCATTCGAATTAACTGAAAATCAACATTTTTGTTTTCAAATTTAATTGAAATAAAACATCATTTACTGAGATCACTACGATGGCCACCGTGAGCCGAACGGCTTGAGCAAGAAGTTAATTCCGGTAATGTTCGACCACGAACAACCATAATTCCACTACTTTTCTTCAAAGATTCAATCCGTGCTAAACTCAAAAATCATAAATTCTCAAATATTTCGACAAAGAACAAGTCAACCTTTTCGTCGAGCTTCTCGTTGTTCTTCATCCAGTATCAACGGTTCCGAAGATGAACGAAAATATAAAACTTTGTCCATTTGTTCTAATAATTTTCTCACTTGAACAAAAAAAAACTGAACTTATCCAACAAAAAATCTAATGAATTTCATTTACAAGCACCGATTGTTTGTGTACTCGTTGATTTCGATGGATTTAATTCAACTTCAGATATATAATAAACCGGAAAGAGAAAACGAGCGCCGACAAAATTTTCTTTATGAAGTAAATTCTCGGAAAGTTTATCCAAATCTAACCGCATTGTATTCGAACAGATGATCACATTTTCCGATGCGAATTGACTGGCTTCTAAAAAAAAATCAGTCAAATCACAATTCACAATAACGAAGTTATTTCATTGCGTCTTTTTTTCTTTTAATAATAAACTAAAAATATCCTTTTTTTATTCGCGTTTCTTCTGCCTCTCGGTGACTCAGAGTTTTGGTATCTATTTAAGTTCTTTTCTTCTTCTTCTGGTTTGATCTACATTATTCTTACAAAATCTAAGACGAAATTTCGTTATGTTTATCTTTTTGAGTAAATAGAAGCCACATTCTTTTCATTTCTTACTTTCGATTAAACTTTGTTTTAATTCAAGATTTTCAACAATACATTCGAAAACAAATTCAACATCTTTAACCGCATCTTCCAATCGATTTAAACATAAGATTTGTCCCTGAATAAACGAGAAATCAAATTCAATAACTAAGAATTCGAGCGAACGAAGAAACAAAAACTCACGAGAAATTTCGGTACTTCAATAAGACCATCACGATATAATTGATCTTCATCATGATGAATACGTTCACATGCCGTATCCAATTGTTTTATGTCACTATCGAATATTTTCACAACATGACCATAGTAGGCAAATGTGCCTAGAGAAAAAGAAAACATCGATTACGAACGAAGTTTTTTTTTTCGGAAAAGATCAACCTGCAATTTTCAAGCCCATTATCCCACAACCCAAAACTGCGATTCGTACCATTACTTAGAAGAGAGTTCGTAGTTTTTAATCTGTAAAAAGTCATCTGTATGGTACAAATATGAATATAGAAGAGAGAGAGAGAGAATTCAACATTGTTTTTTTTCTTAGTTTTGCTTTACTTATCTTCCTTAGCTAACTTCATTTAGCCGGATGAATACAGTGACAAAAAAAGAAAGAGAGAGAGAGAGAGAGCGAAGAGACAAGTAGAGAATTACATGAAAAAAGTTAACAAGCAAAAAAAAGAAATGAAACAATTGCTTTGTTTTTTCTGTGTTTAATAAATCTTTATATCCATCATTTAAAGTAATACAGTAGAAGAAGTGATACACCAACAGCAAAAAAAGAAGAAAATAATGAAGACAAAGAAAAAAGTGATGGGACATGCATGACGACGACAGAGATTCTGTTCTCTGTGGTCTTTTGTTTGATTACATTTATTGAAGATAGTAAATCTATATGTTTTCGAAAGATATCACGTTGCATAAACACCATCAAGAGTTGGAAGATGTATTTGTCATTGAATGATTATCGACAAGACGTTGTTCGGATGGGAGACGATCGAAGAATGGATGTTGAAGCGATTCAGCTAAGGTTATACGACGTTTGGGATCATATTCAAGCATTTTTTCGATTAAATCAAATAGTTGTTGATGATCTTGTTCATCACTCAACATATAACGCTAAATGAAGAAAAAAAATAGAATTTCGAATCGATGAAAGAGAGAAGAAAAAAAACTAGATCTTACTCGTAATGGTTTACAATTCTCGCGTACATAACGACCAGCTGAGCTACGATCGTCCCAATCCAATCGTCCATGATAGAAATATTTCGTTTTTCTGCAAAACAAACGAATTTCAATTAATCCGAAAATTCGAAAATGAATATTTTTCCATTTACTTTGATTGCTTAGCCATTCGATATGGAATCGAACCTAATATCCGTTCCATCATTGCCAAATGTTCTTTATTATCGTGTGTCTTGAAGAAAAAAATCCAATAAAATATTAAAAATCATCGGTTTTCTTTACTTGAAAAAGTGTAAAACCAAGATAAAGTTCAAAAAGAATACATCCAATACTCCAAACATCACACGGTTGTGCCCAACCAAGTTCAAGTATAACTTCAGGTGCACGATAATGTCTCGTCGAAACAATAGTCGAATGATGTTCCCAATCGAACGTTGCCGAACCGAAGTCAATCACTTTGATATCAGTTCGACGAACGACACGTTCATCTCTTCTCTACAACACAAACAAAATCAATAAATTCTTTCGTTCGATCGAAAATTCACGCTCGTACCTTTCGATGATTAAACACAACATCATAATCAGAATTAACAAATAGAATATTTTCAGGCTGAAAAAACGATCAAAATGAACGATTAACTTTTTTTTATTTCCAATGAATTTTACTTTTAAATCTGTGTGAGTCAAGGCAATTTCATGGAGAACTAGAAGAAAAATATTGTTTTGAATTGAAACGACAATCAAATCTGTGAATCTTACATTTAACAGAAAGACATAATTGATAGGAAATATGACGAACTTGGTCAATAGGATACGGGATATAATTATTTTCTTTTAAAAAATCAAACACACTTAAACCTAACATATCAAAAGCAATACACATATGTCCATAGTAATCAAATGAATCAAGTAAGGCAACACAGAGACTAGAAAGAAAAACGTACATTTGAAGGCAAAATTCTTCGTCGATCGAACTTACTGAACACCATCGGGATCTTTATCTTTGATTGTTTTAAGTACATTTATTTCTAACCGGGCCGCTTCACGATATTTTTCAACATTCTTTATAATTTTCAATGCAAGTCGTGGATTTGTTTCACTAGAAAATCATCAATAGAAGATATTCTCGGAGTTGTCTTTTTCTCTTCTTACCCTCGAAGATCACGAACTTCGACGACTTTGCCAAATGTACCTTCGCCAAGTGTTCGACGAATTTCGTCTAAACAAAAAACAAAAAGCATTGTCTCGATATATCGAAAAACGTTTGATGAATTTTTACATTGACGATTGAGAACATCCCCTAAAAAAACGAACGAAACACATGTTTGAATTTGCATTTTTAATCAAATATCCGTCGATTCTCTTACCTGGCACATAAATCAAGTGACCTTCGTCATCATCACGAATATTAACATGGCCCGAATCACTTTTGTCTCGTCGATTCTAAATAAATCGAATGAGAATTTCATATTGAAATCGCTTTTCAGACAGTTGATTTTAATATTTAAGTAACTGAACACCTGCACGTACACACGCACGCGCGTACATAAAGGTAAGTTCAATGTCTTTCTCTTTTCAAGACACATTACATCATCATCGAACTTTCTTCTTCTTCTTCTTCTTCTTTTTCTGTCAGTAATAAAAAATCAACGAAAAAAAAAAGACAAATGATAAACGTGTTCGATCGTTCAAACTAAAGATCCGCTTGGCTGATTTGTGCTATAAATCAAAATCAACGAGAAGGTCAAATATTTCTACACGTGCTGATCTTCTGAACAAATATGACATTATACACACACGCACATATACTTAAGACACATCTGTACGTGTTATTTTTATTTAACAATGGATCTGATTTGTTTTGTTTCTTATTTATATTTCCTACCTCAACGATAATCGTTGAAGAGTTTGTCGTAATAATCGATGGAGGTGTTTGAATTGCATGATAATGTTGAGAGATTTTGTTTTTTGTTGTTGTTGAGAGAAACTGTCGATGATGAGTGAAAAAGTCTTGTTTAGTCGGAATGGACTCGTTGGATTTTATCGATGAACTTGTTGTTGCTATCGATGAATTCGATGAATGATGTGCTGGCGGTGCGAGATAATACTTTGGTGTATTTTCAACATCGTGTTGTTGTTGAACATCTTTGAGAACAACACGAAGGCCACTATTGAATTGAATCAGTCGCATATTGATCGCACAAACTGTCGGTTTAGATCATAATTTTTGACAAAACAGAAGCGTAAAAATGAAAATATCTCGGATTCGTTCGCGTTGGTTAACCTTGATGAACGACGAGAACCGATTGAAATGAATATATATACATGTAAAATATCGATTTAGAAGAAGAATGAATGTGTATGTATATGATGGCTTTAACGATATGGATATAAAGAGAGTATGTGTGAGTATGTATATGAGCGAATAACAATCTTTGTCTTTTTCGCGTTTTTTTTCTCTCTTTCTTCCGCCACCCAAAAAACTTTAAACGAAGGTCGTTGTCGTCGTCAGTTTGTGCTTGCTGCTTGTTCGAAAATTATTAATCAAATCGACCAAGTGACCATTTCTATATCAATAGTCGTATGTACGCTCATTCTCTCTCTCGTTTTTTTTTCTCCTCTTCTTCTTCTTCGTCGTCGTCGTTGTTCTCCTCTCTCTTCTCTTCTTTATCATTTGTCCATTAGAGTTCAGATGTATGAGTAGGCTGAATGTTCGTCATCTTTTTCTTTCCGACTAATCATCTGGACGGTAGAAAGGGCAGTAGTAGCACCAGTAACAACTGTTGACTCGCTTCGTTCTTTCTTTCTTTCTTCTCTTTACGCCTTTCAAGAATGTATTCAAAGTATAATCGTAGTAGTTCTACTACTACGACGGACTATGTCCCCGATTTGAATTGTGCGAACATCCGTAAGAAAAAAAAAAATTGAGAAGCTAGATTAAATTGACCATCGATTATTTCATAGTGTCATATGTGCGTGTATGTGTATGTATTTGAATTGAGAGAATTTTGGGTGGTATTTGATTACATAAGATGAAATATGTATTTAAAAAAAAGGGGGTTAGTTAGATCTAATTCCGTTCTCTTTTTATTTCTACTTCTCGACATATGTGCGCGCACACGTGTGGCACAATAGATGTTCGTTGATGATGTAAAAGAAAAGAAACGAAATGAAACTGTCGAACTTACTCTTTTATTCGACGAGGATGTCGATCGTTTATGATGATGATGATGGTGGTGGTGATGATGATCGTTCGTTGTATTGTTGCTTTTCTTCTGTCGTTTCGATGTCGATGACGTACTTTTAATGCTATCAGTTCGTGCCATATTCCCATCGTTGACTTCACGACGATTTTCCGATGAATCATGTCGATTATGCCGTCTCCTACGATGACGTTCAATGGATGAGCTCGTATGTAGATTATTTCGAAGTGGTGGTGTCGATGAACTGCAAACACACGCACATGCAAAAGATTTTGATGATAAACATGCGAGGAAAAAGAAAAAAAAAGAAAACATTTCCGTGTTGAGCACAGCAATCATTTTGTGTGTTGATATTAAATGCAGAGAGAATACAAACGAAGATGAGATTCGCGCACCCTTCATCGTCGATAGAGAGGACGAGAGATCGAGATGGTGATTGTTCTTTTTCGCGATGTAAAGGAACGAGATCGAGAAGAGAATTAAAAGCGATAGATTCAATCGTTGGTAGATTTTCTGTTGAAATAGGTTCGGATAATGGTGGCGGCGATGATGAGAGTATTGGAATTGGTGGTGTTGGATCGTGTGACGGGATAACAGTTGTTGTTGTTGTTGTTGTTTGTAAATTCGAAGAATTTGTTGGCAATGGTGATGGTGATGATACAGCGTGATTGTTGGTGATAATGATGCTTGAATCATTTTCTTTGGTTGTTGTTTTATTGTCATCTTCTAAGGATAGATTTTCGAAATTTGATAGAATGGGTTCGGTTTGATGCGATAGACTACTATCGGTACTACTCTTTGTTAGTAAATATTTTTTAATACGTCGTTTCGATGAACTTGGTGTTTGATAACTTGGATAGGAAGTTAGTGATGTATAAGATGTGTTTTTCTCAGCGGTTGATAATATTGGTCTCGTACTACTTATATATGTATGATCATCGTATGTACGATAAGAATTCAAAGGATTTGCAGTTGTTGTTGTTGTTGTTGATGATGAATTTGATATATCTGCTCCAAGTGCCGAATTTGTCATATAACTCGATTCGTAGTAGGTTGGTTTGATACGTTCTTTGGATTTTGCACGTAAATAATCATAATTATATGATGGATATGATGTTGCTGTTGTTATAGTTGATGATGATGATGGCGGTGGTGGTGGAGCTGGGGGGAGAGAAGGTGGGGGAATAATTGGCCGATTTAGAGTTTCATTGAGTGCAGTTGTTATTGTATTTGTTGGTAAATGATAGTGATAATAATGTGAATCTCTACGTACAGGTGTTGTTGGTGGAATAGGAGGAGAAGATTGGTAATCATCCAAAGGATTCGTTATTTGATCGATACGTTTAAATGAATTTGCTTTATGTAGATTAGTAGTCGAACGATTTTTTGAATCGCTTCGTCCGATCATTGAATCTTTAACTCGTGTATTAAAAACGAGATCTTTCAATTGATCAATCCGAGCTTTTCGTTCAGTTGGATTCGAAAATTTCTCATCAAGCATCGCTGATGATATGCCTAAAGGTGGTGGCGGCAGTGGCGGTGGTGGTGATGGTTGCAAACGTGATGCCGAAGATATATGTGTCGTCATCGAACCACCTGCATATTTCTTTTTTGTTCTTGATGATGAAGATGAAGGATTTGTTGTTGTTGTTGGTTCTGTAGCAAACTCATAATGAGAATTATTGTATGGTTGACGATAATAATGATGTGAATTAGAATTGGTACTATGTACAACGGGTTGCGACTGTTGTTGAGATTGATTTTCTTGTTGTTGTGATTGAGTGAATGAACCACGTCTTTCACTTGGAGCTCGTTCTTCGTTATAAAAATTGACTGACGATTGAGCTTGATGAAATGTCGAAGCAAATTTCTTTTTCAATTGTCGTGGTTTCGTTATATGACACCAAACCGGTGTTATATTCGCATATTTTCGTGCAAGTTGACTCGGCGATGAATAATGCCATGTCGGCGATGCAACAATCGGCGTTGTCGAAGCTGTCGATCCATAAAACGATGAATTACTATTATTATTCATATTCGCATTCGTTGATTGTCCAGTCAGTGTTGAATTCATATTATTATTACTACTACTAAAAGTATTTGTCGGCATTGGTCGATGTCGATATGCGTGACCGGTTGTATTTGAACTGATATTGCTTGTCATTTGCTGGTTGTCTTATAGCATTAGCTTATGTGTATGTAGATGTTAGTGGAAAGTAGAAGAAGAAGAAGAAAGAGAGAGAGAGAGAGTCGTCGTCGTTTTGCTGATGATTAGATAAGGATGAATAAGGAATCGAATGAAGGAAGTACACAGGAGATATGTATCGATGAATGGAAGACGCAAATAGGCAACAGAAAGAAACAACGCCTCTTTTTTCTATTTCCTCTCGTATTTGTAGAACAGCAAGAATTCTACGAGAAGAAGGTGTTGATCTTCAGAAAACTTCATTCATCGTAGCGACTGCTGTCGTTGTCGTTTTTTTTTCTTTTTCTTCTGATATTCATGAAGGATTGATATTATGTAGGCGATTGATTTTCTCATATGTTGTCCTATTTCTTTATCCTTCGCCTTTTTCCTCCAGTAACACGCACATATGTACAAGAAAAAGAAAAAGAACAGAAAATCATGGAGATTTTTTTTCTCTTTCGAATGTAATAATGTCTGTGCAAATGAGAGAAAGATATATGAGATGGGGCCTATATACAGAACTGTTTTTAATGATGAAGAAAACGAGCAAAAGTCTTGTCTTATTCGGTTCTGTTATCCGCCTTCTTAAACATAATTTATCAAGAGAAAGACAAATAATAATCAATGATGTTATGATTATTGTCAATATGTTGACTGTAGAAAATGACTGATTCGATGAAAGAAAAGTGAACGAATAGATTTTGTTTTCCGACAAGTAATCGAACTCAGATCGACAGGGACAAAAAAATATTATTGTTTTCCTACTGTTTCACTGAAGGATAAAAAATCGAAATGTTTGTATTCGCATGAACAAATCTTCATTAATAAACATACTTGTCCGTATTATTATTCGTCAGTTGATGTTTACGAATTTTCTCTCGATATCGTCGATATTTTTTACGATGATACGAACATAAATGAACATGTTCCAATTGTTCGGTGAGTTCATCATCGGCACTTGGATCGTAAACAGATGATGAGATTCTTTCCATAAGAAAATCGAGTTTAACGTTATTAACGATTATTTGTATTTCATATCAAGGCGAAATAAACATAAGAAAATACGAGACTGTCTACTCGTGCGATAGAATGTGTCTTTTTAATCGATAATAATCATCATAATGAGATAGGTAGGAAAAAGAACACAAGAAAGAAAAGAAAACATATCGACTTTCAAGGTGTAAAACATCATCGAACAAAATGATTACTGCACAACACGAATCATATCCGAGATATGTCCATGTTAAAGTCTGTTTTTATCTGTCAGATTTATCTCAACGATAACTGACTTGTTAATCAAAGTTGTTATCGACTATAAATTCAATTAAAACAAAAGATAGTTTTTACTCACCGTCGTCGTGATCTTGATCTCGATCTCGATCGTCGATGATGATGATGATGATGTCGTCGTCGTTTTTCACTGTCATACTTTCGTCTTGAATGACGATGACGTGAGTTAGCTGATCGTGATGATGACGATGATGATGACGATGTTGATGTTTGCGTCGATGAGGATGAAGATCGAGATGAAGAAGTCGATTTCGATCGACTTGTTCTACTGACTTCGTTTTTTACTGATGAACGTCGACGAGTTCTATGATTGATTGATGAACGTGATCGTCGTTCATCGTTACTATAACGTTCAGATGAATGACGTCGTTTAGGACGAGTCATTTAAGCAAAAAATATATGTATATATATATGTATATATGTATAGGTTTTTTAGAATAATAATCTTCAATTAAGAGTTATTGAACAAAAAAAAAACAAGAAAAACACAAAATAAGATCCATCGTTTTTT
>Ga0209963_1001309_pt1 | contig 15038 bp, 13 predicted proteins | sample ThiBio_1000_biof_2_FD_183957 | JGI IMG/M metagenome (GOLD analysis project Ga0209963, IMG submission 183957) | Wastewater bioreactor microbial communities from Cape Town, South Africa - Thiocy_cont_1000_biof (SPAdes) | ecosystem: Engineered > Bioreactor > Thiocyanate-remediating >...
GAAGGAATGATCGACGGCGCGGATCCGATGCGGAAAGCCATGATGACGCTAGGTTGGGCCAGCGGCACTGCTTCGTGGTGGGAGGGCGCCTATGGCGGCTTGGGGGCGATCCTCATGCTGCACCGGCTGGGCGGGGGCGAGGCCAGTCCGCTCGGGGTCAACCGCCATCTCTCGATGGAACCGGATTTCCTGGATCGAATGATCGGTGACCTGAAGGAGGCGGGCTACGAGTTCATTTCGATGGATGGCGTGCTGGATCGACTGAACACACCGCGGCCCGGGCATCGCCGCTTCGTTTGTCTCACTCTCGATGACGGATACCGCGACAATCTGGAGGCCGGTCTTCCGCTGTTCCGCAAGCATCAGGTGCCTTTCGCCGTCTACGTCGCACCGGGTCTTGTCGATGGCTCGGCCGTACTGTGGTGGGAGGTGGTGGAAAGGCTGGTGTCATCATGCAGCCGGATCACGCTGCCGGGGAGAAATGGCAATCATCCGATCCCCTGCCACAGCGTGGCCTTGAAACGGAAGGCCTATTTCGCGCTTCTGCGCCATTTCACCGAGGAGATCGGCGAGGAAGAGCAAATGGGGGTTCTGCAGGAACTCTGCGCGACGCATGGAATGGAATGGAGCACGGCCGCTGCGCACGACATCATGGGGTGGGACGAGATTCGCCGGATCGCGGCGGATCCCATCTGCACCATCGGAGCGCACAGCGTGAATCACTATCATCTGCGCCGCCTCGCGCCGGATGTCGCATTCGATGAGATGGTCCGCTCGGCGGAGATCCTCCAGGAGAAGCTGGGCAAACGACCGGAGCACCTCGCCTATCCCTACGGCTACGCTGATGCGGCAGGGCTCCGCGAGGCTGGAATGGCCGAGAAGATAGGATTCGCCTCAGCCGTCACCTCCAGGCACGGCACCATTCATCCCGACCATGCGCAACACCGCCATGCGCTGCCACGCATCTCGCTCAACGGCCGATATCAAAGGCCACGCTATGTCAGGGCCATGATATCAGGCTTTACCACGCCGCTCGCCAATGGCGGGCAGCGGGTCGTCACCGTTTGACCTCACTTGTGAACCGATTCGAATTCGCAGCTTCCGGTCTTCAGCGGGAGCGGATAATCTGACGCAAGATCGGATGCGGCTCTGGTCGCCGAACGCCGGTTCGATCGCAAGAGGACCTGATGCCGCAACGCTTTCTCGCAAGACTTGCCCGATTCCTGGAAGGCAACCCCGCAGTAGCGAAGATCGCCGACGATCCGGCGATGACCGCCGAGCTCCTCCTTCTGCTGAGGCTGGTGGCCGTGGACGCACCGGACGAGGCAAGAGAGGTCGCCGCGTTCAGGGCGATCGCGGGGCAGGCCTTCGGGATCGGCGACGACGACATGGCTGAGGTGTTGCAGTATCTGAAGCAGTTCGGATACGAGACGAATGCCCGTCAGGCTGCCTTGGAGTTCGTCGAAATGCCACCGGAGCGGAAGGCGGTACTTGTGAAGCACCTCATGACGATTGCGGAGGCGGATGGGAGCATCGATCCGCGCGAGCAGGGCTTCATCAGACGGGTCGCGGCCGTACTCGGCATCAGCGCCGACGCCATCAAGGCGCAGACGGGCTGAGTTGGGCAAAATCGCATCTGTCGCAATCGGGATGAAGAAGCGGCGGATTCGCGTTTGACCCGGCGGGTTCGCATCACTACGCTGCGCGGCTCATGACGGCGCCTGGAAACGGGCTGAAAGAAAGTCCGGTGAGGCCGACCCATGCAGGGGGTCCGATAGTCCGGGGCTGTCCTTCATCCGGCTCGCAATTGCGGGCCGCCCGGTATTCCGGCGCCACATCAGATCGGAACATCGGGGTTGCGCATGCCGTCCAGTTCGAAATCGCCCGCCGCGCCCGTGGCGCAGAACGCCCGACCCTTGCCGGTCGCGGGCGCGGCCAAGAAGTACGGCATCATGCTGTGCGGACATGGCAGCCGGAACCAGCGCGCTGTGGGCGAGTTCGCGCATCTGGCGAACATTCTGAAAGATCGCTTTCCCGAGTGGCCTGTCGATTACGGCTACCTCGAATTCGCCAATCCCGTTCTCGCCCACGGTCTCGATCGGCTGCGCGAGAAGGGCGTCGACCATGTGCTGGCTGTGCCGGGCATGCTCTTTGCCGCGGGCCATGCCAAGAACGACATACCTTCGGTGCTGAATACATATGCCGCGCAGCATGATGGCTTTTCGATCGAATATGGCCGCGAACTCGGCATCGACCTCAAGATGATCCGCGCTGCGGGCGACAGGGTCCGCGAAGCATTGCTCGCGGCCGGCTGGAGCGAGGGTGAGCCCCTGCATGACACGATGCTTGTCGTGGTAGGGCGAGGGGCCTCCGACCCCGACGCCAATTCCAATGTCGCCAAGGTCATGCGAATGCTGTGGGAGGGCCTCGGCTTCGGCTGGGGCGAGACAGCATATTCGGGCGTGACGTTCCCGCTGGTCGAACCGGCCCTCGAGCACGCCGCGAAGCTCGGATACAGGCGGATCGTGGTGTTTCCCTACTTCCTGTTTACCGGGGTTTTGGTGAAGCGCATCTACAGCCATACCGATCTCGTCGCCGAGCGGCATCCCGAGATCGAATTCATCAAGGCAGGCTATCTCAACGACCATCCGCTCGTGGTGGAGACGCTCGTCGATCGGATCCGCGAGATCCTCGATGGGCAGAATTTGATGAACTGCCAGATGTGCAAATATCGCGAGCAGGTGCTCGGTTTCGAGGCGGAAGTCGGCCTCAAGCAGGAGAGCCACCACCATCACGTGGAGGGCGTCGGAGGCGGCCTTGAGAACTGCCCCTGCGGCGGCGATTGCGATGCCTCCTGCCGGGACGAGGAATTCTGCCGCAGGCACGGACTGCCGTGGACGCCGCTGCATTCCCATGCCGAGCCGGGACCGCTGAAAGTGGTGCGCGATCATTCGCATCACCATGATGATCATGGGCATGATCATGGCCACGGCCACCATCATCACGGCGGCGACCACGATCACCATCATGACCATGACCACGCCGCCCACGATCATCCGCACGATCACGATCATGCCCACGGCCAGTCGCACGACCATCACCACCAGCCCTATCCGCATGCCGACCATCCGCTCGGCCCCCGCTCCATGCGAAAGGGAGCGCATTGAGGCGGGCAATGATGGATTATGTCCGCGATCCGGCCGAGATCTATCGACAGTCCTTTGCGACCATCGAGCGCGAGGCAAGGCTCGATGAGGTGCCCGACGACTTTCGTCCGCTCGCAACGCGGCTGATCCATGCCTGCGGGATGACGGACATCGTCGCGGATTTGCGGTTTTCCCCCGATGCAATGACCAAAGGGCGGCAGGCGCTTGCCGCAGGCGCGCCGGTCCTGACGGATGTCGACAGCGTACGCACGGGGATCATCCAGCGGCTGCTGCCGGCGGGCAATGCGGTTCAGTGCCGGATATCGGAAGCGGCGACGGCGGAAGCGGCGCGGGGGGGAGAGACGACCCGCGCGGCGGCGCAGATGGACCTGTGGGGCGAGACGATCGCCGGCGCAGTGGTCGCCGTTGGCAATGCCCCGACCGCGCTCTTCCGCCTTCTTGAGCTGATCGACGGGGGCAGCCCGAAGCCGGCGCTGATTCTCGGCTTCCCCGTCGGTTTCGTCGGAGCGGCCGAATCCAAGGCGGAGCTCGCCGCCAACCCGCGCGGCGTGCCGTTTGTCACGCTGCTCGGGCGGCGCGGCGGCAGCGCCATGGCGGCGGCGGCGGTGAATGCGATTGCGGCGGGGCTTGCCGCATGACCCCGTGGCTGACGATCATCGGGATCGGCGACGATGGCGCGGCTGGCTTGAGCCCTGCGGCCCGAGCGCTTCTCGACGCGGCAGAGACGGTGATCGCGCCGGAGCGCGTGCTCGCCTCGACGCAGCTTCCGGGAAAGCGGATCGAGCCATGGACCGGCCGGCTGCATGAGACCGTCGAAGACCTCCTGCGCAGGCGCGGCGAGCAGATCACGATCCTTGCGACTGGCGATCCCATGCATTTCGGCATCGGCGCGACGCTGGCAAAGCGGATTCCATTCGAAGAGATGCGCATCGTGCCGTCGCCCTCCGCCTTTTCGCTGGCTGCGAGCCGAATGGGGTGGGCGCTTCAGGAGGTGGACTGCATTTCGCTGCACGGCCGCGCGGTTTCGCAGCTTCAGCTGTTCCTTGCGCCCGGCAACCGCATTCTCGCGCTGACCTCCAATGGCCGCACGGTGCGCGAGGCGGCAAGGCTGATGGCGGAGGCAGGCTTCGGTGCATCGCGCCTGTCGGTGCTCGAACATATGGGCGGCGAGGCCGAGCGCCGGGTGGACCTGACCGCGGATGATGCAGCGACAAGCGACTTCGCCGACTTCAACACGCTTGCGATCGAATGCGTGGCCGGGCAGGGGGCGTCTTGGCGGCCGCGCGTTCCGGGCCTGCCCGATGATGCCTTTACCCACGATGGCCAGATCACCAAACGCGAGGTGCGGGCGGCAACGCTGGCGCGTCTCGGCCCGTTCCCCGGAGCGCTGCTCTGGGATATCGGCGCGGGCTGCGGCTCGGTTTCCATCGAATGGATGCGCGCGGCGCGCGGCGCGCGGGCGATCGCCATCGAGCGGAATGCCGCCCGCCGGACCATGATCGCCGGGAATGCCATCGCGCTCGGCGTTCCGTCTCTGAAGGTTGTGGAAGGGCAGGCACCGGGCGCGCTTGAAGGGCTGGAGCGTCCGGACGCTGTCTTTATCGGCGGCGGCATCGCAGGAGACGGTGTGTTCGAAGCCGCATTCGACGCGCTAAAGCCCGGCGGCGTGCTGGCAGCGAATGCGGTGACGCTTGACGGAGAAGCCAAGTTGCTCGCCCTGCAGGGGGCTCATGGCGGTGAGCTCGTGCGCATCGCGGTATCGCGCGCCGAGCCGCTCGGAGGACATATGGCATGGCGGCCCCTGATGCCGGTGACGATCTGGTCGCTCCTGAAAGGAGCCGGCCGATGACCGGGACGCTCTACGGGATCGGCGTCGGGCCCGGTGATCCGGAACTCCTGACGCTGAAGGCGCATCGCATCCTGAGGGACGCCTATGTCGTCGCATATCCGAAGCCGGACAATGCGGACAGCTTCGCCCGCGCCATCGTGGCGCGCCACTTGCGGCCGGAGCAGCTCGAAATCCCTATTGTGGTGCCGATGAAGACGGAGCGGTTTCCGGCCAAGGCCGTCTATGACTGCGCGGCGCAGGAGATTGCACGTCATCTCGATGTTGGCTCGGATGTCGTGGTGCTCTGCGAAGGCGACCCGTTCTTCTACGGCTCGTTCATGTATCTCCATGAGCGGCTCGGCAGCCGATACCGCACCGAAGTCGTGCCGGGGGTCTCGTCCGTCATGGCGGCGGGCGCGGCGCTCGGCCGGCCGCTCGCAGCAAGAAACGACGTGCTTTCGATTATTCCCGCGCCGCTGGCGGACGAAGTCATCCGCGCGCGGATCGCAGGCGCCGACGCGGTCGCGATCATCAAGATCGGCCGCCATTTCAAACGGGTGGCGGCATTGCTTGAGGAATTGAATCTGGTCGGCCATGCCGCCTATGTCGAGCGCGTGGGGCTGCCCGAACAAAGGCTGATACCGCTGTCCGAGGCCCTTTCCGAGGAGGCGCCTTATTTCTCGATGATCCTCGTCTACAAGGGAGCGGAGGACTGGGTTTCCGCTTCCGAAATCCACGGAGGCGCAGCGTGAAGCCTGCGGTCGTCATCCTTTCTTCGGGCCCCCTCCAGCTTGCGCGCAAGATCGCGGGCGAGATCGGTGGCGAGGTGCATGGCCTTACCCGTCGTGTCGACGGTTGCGACCGGGGATTCGATGATGTGGCCAGCCACATGCGCGCGCTCTTTGCCGAACGCCGCCCGGTCGTCGCGGTCATGGCGGCGGGGGCCGTCATCCGGCTGCTTGCCGACAGCCTGACCTACAAGCACACGGAACCGCCGGTCATCGCCGTCTCGGAGGATGGGGCGAGCGTGGTTCCGCTACTCGGCGGCCACCATGGCGCCAACGCGCTGGCGCGCCGGATCGCATCGCTGCTCGGCGGTCATGCCGCGATCACGACGGCGGGCGACTTGCGCTTCGGCGTGGCGCTGGACGAGCCCCCTGCGGGCTATCGACTGGCCAATCCCGAACGCGCCAAAGAGGCGATGGCCGCGCTGCTCGCCGGTGCGTCAGTGCGGATCGAGGGAGAGGCACCGTGGCTGGAGGCAAGCGGACTGCCGATATCGGATGATGGCGAAGTGAAGATTGTGGTGAGCGAGCGGGCGGGGGAAACGTCGGGACGGCCGCTCACCCCCCTCTGGCCTGCCGGAGAAGCGTCTGCCCCGCCCGTAAGCTCCTCGCGAAGCTCGTCGCTGGCGGGTCCCCGGCCCTACATGGGGGGAGATCAGCCTGCATCGATTGAAGTACCTCTCTTGCAGCGCAGGCGATTGGCAGACGCACCAGGCAACCGCGTAATCTCCCCCCTTGAGGGGGAGATGGCCGGCAGGCCAGAGGGGGGTGCGAACGAAGGCGCGGACCCGGGCCAGCTGGTGCTGCAATACGTTCCTCAGATCCTTTCTCTCGGCCTCGGCTGCGAGCGCGGGACGGACCCTGCGGAGGCGATTGAACTGGCGGAGGCCGCGCTTGTGGCGCATGACCTGTCGCCACTAGCAATTGCCGGGGTGTTCTCGCTCGATCTGAAGGCCGATGAGGCGGCGGTGCATGCGGTAACGGCGCATTTCGGCGTTGCGGCGCGGTTCTTCGATGCCGCCCGTCTCGAGGGGGAGACGGCGCGGCTTCAAAATCCATCCGATGCCGTCTTCGCCGAGGTCGGCTGCCATGGCGTTGCGGAAGCGGCGGCGCTGGCTGCGGCGGGGCCGGAGGCGGTGCTTGCCGTGCCGAAGATGAAATCGAAGCGCGCGACGGTGGCGCTCGCCCGCGCGCCGCGGCCGCTTGACGCGGGATCTCTCGGGCGCGCGCGCGGCACGCTCTTCGTCGTTGGCATCGGTCCCGGTTCGGATGGCTGGCGCTCGCCGGAGGTGACGCGGATGGTGGAGCGGGCGACCGATCTCGTCGGTTATTCGCTCTATCTCGATCTGCTCGGCCCGCTCGCCAAGGGCAAGGCGCGCCACGATTACGATCTCGGCGCGGAGGAGCTACGGGTGCGCCGTGCCATGGAACTTGCGGGGGAGGGGCGCACCGTGGCGCTCGTCTGCTCGGGGGATGCCGGCATCTACGCGATGGCGACGCTGGTCTTCGAGCTCTTGGCCAAAGGCGACCTGCCGGATGCGGCGAGGCGCATCGAAATCACCGTCTCGCCCGGCATTTCGGCGTTGCAGGCGGCGGCGGCCCGGGCCGGCGCGCCGCTCGGCCATGATTTCTGCACCATCTCGCTTTCCGACCTCCTGACCCCGTGGGAGGCGATCGAAGCACGTATCAAGGCTGCGGCGGAGGCGGACTTTGTGATCGCCTTCTACAACCCCGTCTCTAAGAAGCGGCGCACGCAGCTAGCCTTCGCCCGCGACGTGTTGCTAGCCCACCGCCCGGCGGATTGTCCGGTGATCCTCGCAACCAATCTCGGCCGCGAGGGCGAAGAGGTGCGGATCGTGCCGCTGGCCGCGCTCGATGTGGACGAGGTGGACATGCTGACGGTCGTGATCGTGGGCTCCTCGCAGACCCGCACCGTGCAGACCGGCGACGGTCGGAACCGGGTCTATACGCCGCGCGGCTACGCCGGAAAGGCGGGCAGCGCAATGGCGACGCGGAACGATGCGTCAGGGACAAAGGCTGAGCTTGGATGACCGTCTATTTCATCGGCGCGGGACCGGGGGCGCCCGACCTCATCACCGTGCGAGGGCTGAAGCTGATCGAGCGCTGCCCGGTCTGCCTCTATGCCGGCTCGCTGGTGCCCGAAGAGATCGTCGCTGCCGCGCCCTCCGGCGCAAGCGTTCGCGATACCGCGCCCATGCATCTCGACGAGATCGTCGCGGAAATGGAAGCCGCGCATGGGCGAGGCGAGGATGTGGCGCGGGTGCATTCCGGCGACCCGTCGATCTATGGCGCGATCGCCGAGCAGATGCGGCGGCTGGACGCGCTTGGCATTCCTTACGAGGTCGTGCCCGGCGTTCCGGCCTTCGCCGGCGCGGCGGCGCGGCTGAGCGCTGAGCTGACGCTGCCGGAAATCGCCCAGACGATCATCATCACGCGGACTGGCATGAAAGCCTCCGCCATGCCGGAAGGCGAGCAACTTGAAGTGCTGGGCCGCTCGGGCGCGACGCTCGCCATCCATCTCTCCATTCGTAACCTTGCCTATGTGCGCGAGGCGCTGGAGCCCTATTACGGGCCGGACTGCCCGGTGATCATCGCCTATCGCGCGACATGGCCGGACGAGCTCTATATCCGCACCACGCTTGCCGGGATGAAGGAGAAGGTGCGCGAGGCCAAGCTTACGCGCACGACCCTGATCCTGGTCGGGCGCGTGTTCGGCGAGGCGAAGTTCCGCGATTCGGCGCTTTACGACGCGGACTACGCGCATGTGCTGCGCAATCGCGGCAAGAAGAAAGCGGCGTCAGGCTGAGAGGACGGATCCGATGAATGCGATCGCTTCCTCGACCGTCTCAGCTACCGGCGGCACCGGCTCTGCCGGCCGGCGGATCATGATGACCGGAATTTTGAGATCGCGCGCGGCGATGATCTTCGCGTATGAGGCCTCGCCTCCCGAGTTGCGACAGACGAGATGGGTTATCCGCCTGCCGCGAAGAAGGGCAGTCTCGGATTCGATGTCTCCCGGAAGGCCCAGCACAATCTCATGGCTTGCAAGCGCAGGCGCGGACTGCGGTGCATCGACCATGCGCAGGACGAAATGCACGTCGTCGCGCTTTGCGAACGGCGCAAGATGCTGGCTTCCCAGCGCGAGGAAGGCGCGGGCTCCGGAAGGAAGAGCTGCGGCAGCGGCCTCTTCGTCTGCGACCTCGATCCAGCTGTCATCCGCCCGAGGTTCCCATGCAGGGCGTTCGAGGCGTAGCCGCGGTATGCCGGCCTTTGCGGCTGCCACCACGGCGTTCGCCGACATCTGTGCGGCGAATGGATGGGTGGCATCGACCAGCACGGCGATCTGGTTGTCCCGCAGATATGAGGCGAGCCCCTCGACGCCGCCGAAGCCGCCGATGCGGGTCTCACCGGGGAGCGGTGCCGGATCGCGGGTGCGGCCGGCAAGGGATGTGATGACGCTCAGCCCTTCAGCGGCCAGTTTTCGGGCGAGCGCCGCCGCTTCGGTGGTTCCGCCAAGGATGAGGACGGGGTCAGTTGAAAACATCGGGCGCTTCACGCTGCCGAACAAACTGGAAAGCTGCGCAACGCATGTTTGCCTAGACCCGCGCCAGAATCGCGCCTGCGCGGTCCGTCACAATGACTTCCACGGCGACCGGCGCGCCTCTGAGCGTATCGTGCGCGAAGGCGCGCGCCTTGTCGGCGATGGCGGCTGCGAGGTCGATGTCCGCATCGCGAGTCGTTTCAAGCACTTCCTGGGCGGTGTTCGCATTCAGAATCCGGTCACGGTGTCCCTCGTCGAGGCCAAGGTCCCGCGCGGCCTCCCACAGGAACCCCATGTCGACCTGGCTGCGGCCGGAATGGAGGTCGAGCGCGCCCTGGGCGAGCTTGGCCATCTTGGCAAAGCCGCCGGCGATGGTGAGCTTCGCCACGGGATGCGCCCGCAAATATTTCAGCACCGCGCCGGCGAAATCGCCCATGTCGAGGAGCGCAATCTCGGGAAGCCCGTAGATCGCCTGGGCCGCGCTTTCGGAGGTCGAGCCCGTCGCGGCGATGACGTGTGTGAGGCCGGCCGCGCGCGCGACATCGATGCCGCGATGAATCGAATGGATCCAGGACGAGCAGGAGAACGGGTGGACGATTCCCGTCGTGCCGAGGATCGAAATGCCGCCGACGATGCCGAGGCGCGGGTTCCATGTCTTCGCCGCGATCTCCTCGCCGCCGGGGACCGAAATCGTGACGACGAGATCGGCCGGAAGCCCCGCCGCGTCGCAGACCTCCTCGCAGGCGGCGCGGATGATCTGCCGGGGAACCGGGTTGATCGCCGGCTCGCCGGGCGGAATCGGCAGGCCGGCCTTCGTGACGGTGCCTACTCCTTCGCCGGCGGCAAAGACGATCCCGCTTCCCGGCGCCGCCGGGTGGACGGTGGCGAGGATCATCGCGCCATGCGTCACGTCCGGGTCGTCGCCCGCATCCTTGACAATGCCCGCGGTCGCATAGCCGTCGCCGAGTGCCTCGAAGGCGAGGGCGAATTCCGGCGTTTCGCCCTTGGGGAGGGTGATCGCGACGGGATCGGGGAAATCGCCGGTCACCAGAGCCACGAGGGCGGCTTTTGTCGCGGCCGTGGCGCAGGCGCCGGTGGTCCAGCCGGTGCGCAGCGGTCCCTCGGGCCTGCGCATGCCGGCATCGGGTTCATCCTTCATGCCCCGCTTATAGGTCAGGCCGGGCGTGGACGAAAGCGAGGTTGCGACACATGACGGGCATTCGCGACCGGCTCCCGTGTTTTCGGCCGGGCCATGTGTGGCTGGTGGGGGCGGGCCCGGGGGATCCGGGGCTCCTGACGCTGCACGCGGTCAATGCGCTCGAGCAGGCGGACGTCATCGTCTACGACGCGCTGGTCAATGCCGATTGCCTGTCGCTGGCGCGCGAGGGAGCGGCGCTCGAATATGCCGGCAAGCGCGGCGGCAAGCCTTCGGCCAAGCAGCGTGATATCTCGCTGCGGCTCATCGAACTTGCCCGGGAAGACAAGCGGGTATTGCGGCTGAAGGGTGGCGATCCTTTCGTCTTCGGCCGGGGCGGCGAAGAGGCCCTGGCGCTCGCCCATCACGGAATTTCCTTCCGGATCGTGCCCGGGGTGACGGCTGGAATTGCCGCGCCGGCCTATGCCGGCATCCCCGTCACGCATCGCGACACCAACCACACGGTCACGTTCCTTACTGGGCATGACGCTTCCGGGCTCGTTCCCGATACGATCAACTGGGAAAGCGTCGCGACGAGCTCGCGGGTGATCGTTCTCTACATGGCGATGAAGCATATCGGCCATATCTTCGGGCGGTTGATGTCCGCCGGACGATCGCCGGACGAGCCGGTCGCATTCATCTGCAACGCCACGACGAGCGCGCAGCGGGTGCTCGTCACGAGCCTCGGGAAAGGCGGAGCGGAGCTCCTGGCGGCCGGCCTCGAGCCGCCGGCGATCGTCGTCGTCGGTGAGGTCGTGCGCCTGCGTGGCGAACTCGGCTGGTTCGAAGACATGGCGCAGGCGGTCGCGGGGCAGGGCGGATGAACGGGCTCATGATCGCCGCGCCGTCATCGGGCTGCGGCAAGACGACCGTGACGCTCGGCCTCCTGCGTGCGCTGCGCAAACGCGGCGTCGCGGTGGCTTCGACGAAGGCAGGGCCCGACTATATCGATCCCGCCTTCCACGCTTTCGCTTCCGGAGGCAGTTGTATCAATCTTGACCCCTGGGCGATGCGGCCCGGCCTGCTGAGGCAGCTTGCGCGAGAGAGCACCGCATCAGGCGCGATGCTGGTCGTGGAAGGCATGATGGGCCTCTTCGACGGTGCGGCGGATGGCAGCGGTTCGGCGGCCGATCTCGCAAGCCTTCTCGAACTGCCGGTGATCCTCGTGGTCGATTGCGCGAAACAATCGCAATCGGTGGCGGCGCTGGTGCGGGGATTCCGTGACCATCGCTCCGACATGCGGATCGCGGGCGTCGTCCTCAATCGGGTCGGGAGCGGGCGGCATGAGGCGATGCTCCGGCAGGCGTTGGGCGCGGTCGGCGCGGAAGTGCTGGGCGTGATCCCGCGTGACGAGCGGTTGGCGCTGCCCGAGCGCCATCTCGGGCTCGTGCAGGCGGGTGAGCACCGGGACATTGAGGGGTTCGTCGAGCAGGCGGCGGAGATCGTGGCGGTGGGGGTCGATCTGGTTGCGCTGCAAGGAATCGCAGGGCTGGAGCATCAGTCCAACTTCCCTTCAATCCGCGTTCCGCGCCTGCCCCCCTTCGGGCAGCGTATCGCAATTGCGCGCGACGAGGCATTTGCCTTCGCCTATCCGCACGTGCTGGACGGATGGCGGGACATGGGTGCGGAGATTTCGTTTTTCTCGCCGCTTGCGGACGAAGCACCGGATGCGGCGGCCGATGCGGTCTATCTCCCTGGGGGATATCCGGAACTCAATGCCGGCAGGCTGGCGGTTGCGGATCGATTCAGGCGCGGCATGACAGAGGCAGCAGCACGCGGCGCGGCCATCTACGGCGAGTGCGGCGGCTATATGGTTCTCGGGGAGGGGCTCACCGACGCGGCGGGCTCGCGTCACGCCATGCTTGGGCTGCTGCCGCTCGAAACGAGCTTTGCCGAACGCCGGCTGCATCTCGGCTATCGGCGGCTTCAGCCGCTTGCGGGCGCGCCGTGGTCCACGGGCCTGGTTGCGCACGAGTTCCACTATGCCCGCATCGTGCGGGAAGGACAGGCACCGCGGCTCTTTGCAGCGCGGGATGCCGTCGACGAGGACCTGGGGCCGGCGGGTTTGCGGGTGCGATCGGTATGCGGCGCCTTCATGCATGTCATCGACCTGTCGGAGGAAGGGCGATGAGCATCGAGCATGGAGGTGCGCTTGACCGCGCGATCGCGGTCCATGGCGGCAAGCGTTCCGAGTGGCTCGATCTGTCGACGGGCATCAATCCGGTTCCGTTCCCGCTGCCGGATTTTGGGCCTGAGGTCTGGGCCCGCCTGCCGGACGAGGGCCTCCATCGCGCCGCGATCGATGGCGCGCGGCAATTCTATCGGCTCCCGGAGAGGGCTGGTGTCGTGGCTGCGCCGGGCACGCAGTCCCTCATTCAGGTTCTTCCACAGCTTCGCGCAGCCGGCGAGGTGGCAATTGTCAGCCCGACCTACGCCGAACATGCCGTCTCGTTCGCCCGGTGCGGCTGGCGCGTGCGCGAGATAGCCGATCTGGCCGATCTGCCGGATAACGCCACCGCGGCCGTTCTCGTCAATCCGAACAATCCGGATGGGCGCATCGCGGAACCGGCGGCGATCATAGCGGCTCATGAGCGGCTCAGGGCGCGCGGCGGGATGTTGATCGTCGACGAGGCATTCGCCGATATGACGCCCGAGGCGAGCGCCGCCGAATATGCCGCCGGCGCGGGGCTGGTCCTGCTTAAATCCTTCGGCAAGTTCTTCGGACTTGCCGGACTCAGACTCGGCTTTGCGGTAGCGCATCGCGAGGATGCCGCATGGCTCGAAGAGCGGCTCGGTCCATGGGCGACGTCCGGGCCGGCGCTCGCCATTGCGGCGCATGCCTTTGCCGACCATGACGGAATCCGGCGCATGCGCGAAAGGCTGAGGCATCAGCGCGAGCTTCTTGCCAGTGCGTTGCGCGCGGCGGAGCTTCGGGAGATCGGCGGAACGACGCTCTTCGCGCTCACGGAGCACAAGGCGGCGGGGCTGATCCACGAGACGCTCTGCCGGCATGCGGTCCTGGTGCGGCGATTCGATTATGCGCCGACGTGGCTGCGCTTCGGGCTGCCGAGCGGCGAGGCCGAGGCGATCCGGCTGGAGGAAGCGCTGCTGAGCGCGCTTGACGAAGTCTCGGTGAGTCGGTCGTAAACTGTCCTCATGGAACGCAACCTTCTGATTCTTGTCCTGGCACTGATCGCCGACAGGCTCATCGGCGATCCGGACTGGCTCTGGCGCCGGATTCCGCATCCGGTCGTCCTCTTCGGAAAGGCGATCGGCTGGGCGGATGCCCGCTTCAACGACAAGCTCGCCTCATCGCAGGAGCGGCGGTGGCGCGGCATGCTGGCGATGCTCGCGCTTCTTGCCGGCGCGGCGGCCGTGGGTGTCGTTCTGCGATGGATCCTGCGCGGAATCCCCGTCATGGGATTTGTCGCGGAGATTATCCTTGTCGCTGTCTTCCTCGCTCAAAAGAGCCTCGCCGATCATGTCGCACGGGTGGCGGGCGCCTTGCGCGAGGAGGGGCTCTCAGGCGGAAGGAAGGCGGTTTCCATGATCGTCGGCCGCGATCCGGATCGCCTCGACGCCCCGGGCGTCTGCCGCGCCGCCATCGAGAGCCTGGCGGAGAATTTTTCCGATGGCGCGGTCGCGCCCGCCTTCTGGTACGCGCTCTTGGGCCTGCCGGGGCTTCTTGCCTACAAAATGCTGAACACGGCAGACTCGATGATCGGCCACAAGAGCGAACGTCACCTGGATTTCGGGCGGTTCGCGGCGAAGGCCGACGATGCGGCGAACTGGATACCGGCGCGGCTGGCAGGCGCCTTGATCGCCCTTGCCGCGTGGATCGCGAAGGACACGGGGTCGGGCCACCGCTCGTGGCGCATCATGATGCGCGACGCGCGGGTCCACCGTTCGCCCAATGCGGGATGGCCGGAAGCGGCGATGGCCGGAGCGCTCGGCATCGCGCTCCTCGGACCTCGGACCTATGCCGGACAGGTCGCCAATGAACCGATGCTCAATGGGGGCGGACGGCGCGATGCCGCTTCAACCGACATCGAGGCGGCTCTTCGTCTGTTCTGGATGGCGTGCAGCCTGCTGGCCGGGGTCGCGGCGCTGGGGTTCGTGCTGGCGTGAGAGTTCAGCCCTGTTCCACCAGCCGCATGGCAATCGCGCGATGCAGGTCGGGCGCGGCAGCGACGAGGTTCTGCGCGGCCGCGGAATGCGGATGGGCAAGTACCTCCGCCGTCGCGCCGCTCTCGACGATCTTTCCCTCGCTCATGACCATGACGCGGTCGGTGATGGCGCGGGCGACGGTCAGGTCATGGGTGATGAAGAGCCAGGCGACGCCGAGCCGGACGTTCAGGTCGGCGAAGAGATCGAGAATCTGCGCACGGATGGACACGTCGAGGGCAGACACCGGTTCGTCAGCGACGATCAGCCTGGGGGCGGTGATGATCGCGCGTGCGATCGCCAGCCTCTGGCGCTGCCCGCCCGAGAATTCGTGCGG
>Ga0209963_1001311_pt1 | contig 15009 bp, 10 predicted proteins | sample ThiBio_1000_biof_2_FD_183957 | JGI IMG/M metagenome (GOLD analysis project Ga0209963, IMG submission 183957) | Wastewater bioreactor microbial communities from Cape Town, South Africa - Thiocy_cont_1000_biof (SPAdes) | ecosystem: Engineered > Bioreactor > Thiocyanate-remediating >...
CGCTCCGAGCCACGTGCACCTGGCCTACCGTCCGGGTGTCCCGCTGGTGAGCAGGGTCCTCGTGGCCGAGGTCTGAGGAGCTGCCTGACCGGATTTGCACTCGATTCGTCCGAATTGCCCCGATTCGGGCCTCTGGGACAAACGAGTGTGCAATTCCGTTCGGGCACGCGCAGGCCAGTGGCAGACTGGACGGTTCAGGAGGGCACGATGTCACTCACGCCAGCACAGCAGCGGCAGACGGCGGCTGAGCTCCAGGCGAACTTCGAGTTGTCCGGGCTGTCGACGGCCGACCTGCGCCAGCTCACCGGCTGGATCCAGGAGCGCATCGTCGCCACGCTGACCGTCGACAGCGCCGATCCGGCCGACGTCTGGCGGCTCCGCGACCTGCTGGAGTCCGAGGTGCGCTCGGCGGGACGGACACCGGTGCCCTACTCCGTCCTCACCGAACAGGCGCGCGCTTCCGCCAGAGCGTGGTTCGGCATCTGAGCGCCTGGCCGAGTCACTCCCGGCGTGCCGTCCTTCCCGGCCCGGTGGGCGTCCGACCGAAGCACACCGCCAGTCGCCCGCCTATGCGGAGGGATACGCCCCACAGGGGAGGGTTCCCGGTCGTCACGCCTCTGCGCAGCAGCCTCTCTCGCGGGAACTGAGGGAAGTCGCCAGCCAGCCGGAATGCCCGCCGGCCGGGATGGGTTGGGCCCGTCATGAGAGCACTGTTCTACGAGGAGTTCGGCGAACTCGACGTCCTCAAGCTCGGGGAGCTGCCCGACCCGCACATCGGGCCGGACACGCTGCTGGTCGAGGTGAAGGCGGCCGGGCTGAACCCCGTCGACTACAAGATCCGCCAGGGCCACCTGGCCCGGTTGATCGACACCGACTTCCCGGTCATCCCGGGCTGGGACGTGGCCGGCGTGGTCGTCCGGGCGGGCCTGGACACCCCCGAGTACCAGGTCGGCGACGAGGTGCTCGCCTACGCGCGCAAGGACGTCGTGCACGGCGGGACGCTGGCCGAGCTGGTCTCCGTCCCGGTGCGGACGGCAGCCCACAAGCCGTCCGGGGTGTCCTTCGAGGAGGCTGCTGCGCTGCCGCTGGCCGGGCTGACCGCGCTTCAGTCCGTCCGGCGTTCCGGGCTGGTCGCCGGCCAGACCGTACTGGTGCATGCCGCGTCCGGTGGCGTGGGGTCGTTCGCGACCCAACTCGCCGTCCTCGCCGGCGCGAAGGTGGTGGGCACCGCTGGCCCCGCGAACCAGGACTACGTCCGCTCGCTGGGCGCCGAAGCGATCGAGCACGGCGATGGGCTGGTCGAGCGGGCGCGGGCGCTCGTCCCCGGCGGCTTCGACGTGGTCCTGGATTACGTCGGCGGAGCCGCGATGGACACCACCGCCGAGCTGCTGCGTCCCGGCGGCAGCGTGGTCTCGATCACCGACGGACGTGCCGTCCACTACGGCGGACAGTCGATCTGGGTGCGTCCCGACCACGACGGGCTGGCCGAACTCGCCGGCCTGGTCGCGGACGGGCGGCTCACGGTCAGCCTCGCCGGCACCTACCCGCTGGAGCAAGCCGTGGACGCCTACCGCGAGCTCGAAGGCGGACACGTCCGCGGGAAGCTGGTCGTCCGGCTCTGACCCGAACCGACAGCCGAACCCGAGCCAACGTCGCGGACGGTTCCCCCGGCCCGGGGTGAGGTCAGCCCCGGTCGCCGACCCCGATGGCCTCGGCCTCGCCGATCGCGGTCTCGTGCGGACGGCGTCCGACGTGGGCGAGAGTGTGGCCGCCGACGGCCAGGACGACGATCGCCACGGCGAGGGCACCGACCGCGAACCAGTACGGCGCGCCGGCACCCAGTGCCGCCGCGAGGCCGCCGGACACCGCGGGCGCGATCGCTCCGCCCAGGAACCGGACGCCGGAGTACGTCGACGACGCCACCGAACGCGGCAGGTCGGTGGCTTCCATCACGGTCTCGGTGAGCGCGGTGTTGAGGACGCCGAGGACGAGCCCGGCGACCACGACCGCGCCGATCAGCACCGGCAGCGACGCGACGCCTAGCCCCATCACCGCGAGGATCACGCCCAGCAGCCCGAACGCCGCGAACAGCACCGGACGCAGCCCGACCCGCCGGGTGAGGATCGGTGCCACGAACACCGACGTGATGGCCAGCGCCAGGCCCCAGCCGAAGAACACCAGGCCGAGTTCGTGGGCGCCGAAGCGCAGCCCGAGCCGCTCGGCCGCAGCCGCCATCGGGTACGGCGAGTAGGCCAGCAGGGTGAAGAACCCGTAGTTGTAGAACAGTGCGGTCACCGCGAGCGTGAGCAGGGCCGGCTTGCGCAGCGCCGCGAAGCCGGCGGTGAGCGGCACCGGCTCGGGCGGCTGCAGCGGCTTGCGCAGCAGGACGGCGATCGCGAGGAAGCCGATCGCCATCAGCGCCGCCGTGCCGAAGAACGGACCGCGCCAGGAGACCTCGCCGAGGGCTCCGCCGAGCAGCGGCCCGACCGCCATGCCGACGCCCAGCGCCGCCTCGTAGAGGATCACCGCCTGCGCGCTGCCGCCGCTGGCCGCCCCGACGATGGCCGCCAGTGCCGTCGAGATGAACAGCGCATTGCCGAGCCCCCAGCCGGCGCGGAAGCCGATGATCTGCCCCACCGTCCCGGACGCGCCCGCCAGCGTGGCGAAGACGACGATCAGCGCGAGCCCGGCGAGCATCGTCCGCTTCACGCCGAGGCGGCTGGAGATGAAGCCGGTGAAGAACATCGCGACCGCGGTGATCAACAGGTAGCTGGTGAACAGCAGCATCGTCTGGGACGGGGTCGCGTCCAGCTCGGCGCTGATCGCGGGCAGAATCGGGTCGACCAGTCCGATGCCCATGAAGGACACCGCGCTGGCGAACGCGATCGCCCAGACCGCGACCGGCTGGGTGAGGATGGACGTCTTCTGCTCAGTGGTCATCGGACTCCTTCGAGGGGGTGGGTGCTGCTCCGACGCGCCGCGGGGACGCGGGCAGGCAGTCGTCGGCGAGCTTCTCCAGCAAGTCGGCCGCCCGGGCGAGGACGGCGAGGTCATCGGCACCGAGTCGCTCCATGGCCGGCAGGACGTGGGCTGCGGCCTTCGCGCGGAAGGCGGTCATCTCGGCGAGCCCGGCTTCGGTCAGCGTGACGACGACGGCGCGGGCGTCGGACGGGTCGGTGGTCCTGGTGACCAGCCCGTCCGCCTCGAGCCGGTTGATCGTCGCTGTCATCGCGGGCTGGGTGAACCGCTCGTGGGCGGCGAGCTGGCCGATCCGCTGCGGTCCGTCGAACTGCAGCGTCGCCAGGACGCGCATCGCGACGAGGGGCCGCGACGATCCGGTGGCGCGGGATGCGATCCGGGCGAAGCGGCTGCCCTGGGCGATCAGCCGCGCAGCGAACTGGTCGGGAGGGGTGGCTGACACGCGACCCAATATACATCAGACATTTATATACCTCAGCTAAGTAACGCTGCTCCCGCACGGGCGGGTGGTGTACTCGAGCTCCTGCGAAGGCCGGTTTCGTCCCTTCGCGTGACCGGGGTGGTGAGCGGGAGACTCCGGGTGGGCGCCGCTGCCGGGCGTCGGTCGATGCCGGTGGGTGGCGATCGGTTGTCGAAGCGAGAGCCGTCCGCTCCAGCCGGAGGCCGGTCGCTCCACCACTAGAGCCGCGGCAGCGAGAACCGGCTGGCGCGCCGATGGACGCGGTGCTCGCGGCTGCGTCCCAGGGACGCGGGCGCTGCCTCCGCCGAGGCGTAGAACCAGACCTTGGCGAACTCGATCAGCGTCAGGTAGGCGACGACCATCCCGACCAGCGCCACGAAGTAGACGGCCGGCAACGGGGTGAAGCCCAGCACGCCGGCGAGCGGGGTCAGCGGCAGGGCGATGCCGATGCCCAGCACCGCGATCACCCCGAGGGCCAGCGGAAGGCTCGGACGGCTCCGCCAGAAGGGCGTCCGGCGGGTGCGGATGGCGAACACGATCAGGGTCTGGGTGGCAAGGGACTCCACGAACCAGCCGGTGCGGAATTCGACCGGACCGGCGTGCAGCAGGCCGAGCATCACGGCGAACGTGAGGAAGTCGAAGACCGAGGAGATCGGCCCGAAGAACAGCATGAACCGCCTGATGAAGCCGATGTCCCAGTGGGACGGCCGGCGCAGCTGCTCGTCGTCCACCCGGTCGGTGGGGATGGTCAGCTGGCTGGCGTCGTAGAGCAGGTTGTTCAGCAGGATCTGGCTCGGCAGCATCGGCAGGAAGCTCAGCAGGGCGGACGCGCCGGCGGCCGAGAACATATTCCCGAAGTTCGAGGACGTGCCCATCATCACGTACTTGATCGTGTTGGCGAAGATCCGCCGGCCACCCTGGATGCCGTCGGCGAGGATGTCCAGGCTCTTGTCGAGCAGGATGATGTCCGCGGCGTCCTTGGCCACGTCCGCCCCGGTGTCGACGGAGATGCCGACGTCGGCCGCGTGCAGTGCGAGGGCGTCGTTGACGCCGTCCCCGAGGAAGCCGACCGCGTGCCCCTGGTGGCGCAGCAGCCGGATCAGCCGGGCCTTCTGGTCGGGCGTCACCCGGGCGAACACGGTCGCCTGCTGGGCGGACGCGGCGAGCGCGGTGTCGTCCATGCCGTCGATCTGGACGCCGGTGAGGACGCCGCCCACCTCCAGCCCGAGTTCGCGGCAGACGGTCTCGGCGACCAGCGGGTTGTCGCCGGTGGCGACCTTCACGGCGATCCCCAGACCGGCGAGCCTCGCCAGCGCGGCGGCCGCGTCCGGCTTGGGACGGTCGGCGAAGGTGACGAAGCCCGCCAGCGTCAGCCCGGTCTCGTCGGACGCGCCGAGGGTGTCCAGCCCGGCCGCGTCCCGGCTGGCCACGGCGATCACGCGTTCCCCGGCCGCGAACAGCTGGTCGAGCAGCTGGGACTGGGGCGAGCCGGTCTCCAGCCCGCAGCGGCTCAGCACGGCCTCGGGTGCGCCCTTGGCGATGAGCCGGCGTGCTCCGTCCTGGTCGACGAGGACGCTGCTCAGTTGCCGGTCGTGGTCGAACGGCAGTTCCGCGATCCGGGTGGCCGAGCGGACGGCGCCGAGGTCGGCGCCCGGGGCGGCGAACAGGGCGCTGTCGAGGTCGTTTCCGCCGGCCACGCTGCCGTCCGCGCCGAACTCGACGCTGCTGGCCAGCATCGCCAGCAGCCGGACGTTGTCGTCGTCCTTGCCGTCGGGAGACAGCGACTTCTCGTAGCTGATGTGGCCGGCGGTCAGCGTCCCGGTCTTGTCGGTGACCAGGACGTCGACGTCGCCGAGGTCCTCGATGCAGACCAGGCGCTTGACCAGCACCTTCACCTTCGCCAGCGACCGGGAGCCGGCGGAGAGGCTGGTGCTGACCACGGCCGGCAGCAGCTGCGGGGTGATCCCGACGGCGATCGCGAGTGCGAACAGGGCGGCGTCGAGGAGCGGGCGTCCCAGCACCAGGTTGGTGACCAGGATCAGGGCGCTGAGCACGAGCGCCACCCGCATCAGCAGCACCGAGAACCGGCGCAGCCCCAGCTGGAAGTCGGTCTGCGGATGGCTGGTGCCGAGGTCGTGCGCGATCCGTCCGAACTCGGCGTTGCGTCCGGTGGCGACGACGACGGCCTCGGCCGAGCCGGCTGTGACCACGGTGCCCATCAGGGCGCAGTCGGGCAGGTCGGAGACCGACGCGGCGGCGGCGACCGGCTCGACCTGCTTGGCCACCGCCACCGACTCGCCGGTGATCATGGACTCGTCGCACTCCAGCGCGTGGACGTCGAGCAGGCGGACATCGGCCGGCACGATCTGGCCCAGCTGCAGTCGGACCACGTCCCCGGGGACGAGCGCGGTGACGTCCACCTCGGCGGGGGAGCCGTCCCGGACGACCGTCGCGGTGTGCCGGATCCGGTCGTGGAGGGAGGCGGCGGTGCGCTCGGCGCGGTACTCGTTGGCGAAGCCCAGCGCGACGCTGACCAGCAGGATGATGCCGATGATCGTCGCGTCCGTCTGGTCGCCGAGGAAGAAGGACGCGATCGCGGTCGCCGCGAGCAGCCACAGCAGCGGGCTGTTCAGCTGACGGCCGAGGACCCGGGCGGCCGTGGCGCGATGCTCGCGGATGGCGTTCGGGCCGTAGCGTCGCAGTCGGCTCGTCACGGCGTCCGCGGCGAGCCCTGTCGGGGTCGTGCCGAGAGCGGTGAGAACCGCGCCGGCGTCCCTTCGGGCGGCGTCGACGAGTTCCAGCGTGCCGGGTGCATCCGTCCCGGTCGGTCGTGCGGTCTGTGTCATGCCAACCACCTCAGGTCGGTTCCAGTGTGCCGCTGTCCTCCGCATGACGCGGGAGGGGGCGGCTCGGTGACACATCGGCACCATCAGTGCGCGTCGAGCCGCCCGTCCGGGGGTATGCCCGGTCACTGATGCGGCAGGTGTGTCGCCCGCGAGTCGGAGCCTCCGGGCTGCCGCTCACCCAGTGGGTACTGGGCAGCAATGGGAGTTGACACGCCATCGCCCCGACCGGCCTGCGCGGTGGTCGGGCCGCTGCTGTACCTGACCGTGACCATCGAGCAGGAGGACGGCTCGTCCCGCGTCCACCTCCATCCGGGCGGCCAGGGGTTCTGGATCGCCCGGATGATCACCGCCCTGGGCTGTCAGGCGCGGCTGGTCTCGCCGATCGGCGGCGAGGCCGGGGACGTGCTGGCGGCCCTGCTGCCGAGCTGGCAGGTCGAACTGCGGGCGCTGCGGACGTCGATCACGTCGCCCACGCAGGTCCACGACCGGCGTTCCGGCGAACGCGTGGAGATCGTCGAGGTCGAGCATCCCGCCCTGGACCGGCATGAGGCCAACGACCTGTACGCGATCGCGCTCGAGACCGCGCTCACGTCCCACGCGCTGGTGCTGACCGCGGCCGCGACCAGCCTGCTCGACGCCGACTCCTACCGGCGGCTGCTCAGCGATGTCGGCGCGCAGGGCGTCCCGGTGTTCGCCGACCTGCACGGCGAGCCGCTGGACGCCGTCCTCGACGGCGGACGCCTGGACCTGCTCAAGGTCAGCGAGGACGACCTCCGCGAGGACGGCTGGAGCATGGGCTCCGAGGCGCAGGCCGTCGCCGCCGCCCGCGAGCTCGTCTCACGAGGCGTCGAGACGGTGGTGGTGAGTCGCGGGAACGGGCCGGCCATCGCCGCCTCCGCAGGGCAGGTGATGCGCGTCGTCCCCCCGGCGCTGGAAGAGGTCGACCACCGCGGCGCCGGCGACTCGATGACCGCGGGCATGGTCGTCGGACGGCTGATCGGCCTGTCGCCGATCGCAGCGGTCGCGCTCGGCGCGGCGGCCGGAGCGGCGAACGTCACCCGGCACGGGCTCGGCAGCGGGCGTCCGGAACTGATCGCAGAGCTCGCCGGACGCGTGGTCCTGGAGGAGGTGCGATGACCGAACCGAAGACACCGACGCCGCAGGTCGAGCGACGGATCGTCGTCGACCGTCCGCCGGTCGTTGCCCGGGGCCTGGAAAGGGTGCTGGTCACCAACGACGACGGCTTCGACGCGCCGGGCATCCGGGTGCTCGCCCAGGCGCTCGCCCGCGAGTTCGACGTGACGGTGGCCGCGCCCGAGCGGGATCGCAGCGGCGCCGGGACCGGCATCGGACGGGTCGAGGCAGCCACCGGCATCCCGATGCGTCGCGTGGACATCGGCGTCGACCGGGCGTACGCGCTGGACGGGCCGCCGGGGCTGGCCGTGATGGCGGCGGCCCTCGGCGCGTTCGGCGACGCGTTCCCCCTTGTCGTGTCGGGCATCAACGCCGGCAGGAACACCGGGCAGTCGGTGATCCACTCCGGCACGGTCGGGGCGGCCCTGACCGCACGGACCTTCGGCGCCCACGGGCTGGCCGTGAGCCTGGACCCGTCCGAGCCGTGGCACTGGGAGACGGCGGCCGGGATCGCGGTGGCGACGGCCCGCTGGATCACCTCCCGCGAGCGGAAACCGGTGGCGATCAACCTCAACGTCCCTGGGGTGGAGCTCGATCAGGTGCGCGGCCTGCGCTCGGCGAGACTCGACCAGTTCGGGTACTTCCGGGTCGCGGTCGCCGACGAGAGCGGCGAGAAGCTCCAGCTGGAACTGGCCGCCGAGGGCGAGCCCACGTTCGCCGAGGGGTCGGACAGCTGGCTGCTGCGGCAGCAGTACGCGACCATCACGATGCTCGGGCACCTGTTCGGTTCGGACGGCTTGCTGCCGGACGACCTGGCCGAGATCTGGCAGCCGGTCGCCACCGGGTCGTGAGCTTCGCGGCGGACCTGTATATGCCTGGGCGAGCGGAAGGGGTCCGACCATCATTCGCCGAGGGTCGGACAGCTGGTTGCTGCGGCAGCAGTGAGCGACCCGTCACGATGCCCGGTCACCTGTTCGGTTCGGACGGCTCGCTGCGTCGACCTCGCCGAGATCTGGGGTCGGGCCCGTGACGAGTCTGGGCCCATCGGGCGCTCGCGAGCTGGTGGGCGTCTCGGGTCCGTCGGCGACCCATTTGCGCCGCTAGTGCGACTTCGAAGCCCGATTTCGGGCCCGCGCTGACCACTGGAGCCGCAAATGGGTCGCTCTCGCGTCCTGACCTGGAGCGGGCCGGCCGCAGTTGCCCGATCCGCCCGTCCCGTGGCACCCTGAAGGACGTCCCCGCGGAGTCTCCGCGATGCCAGGGGGCCAACCAGGGAGTCGCATGCTGAGCACCGGAAGTGTCCTGACCCGGCACTGACGTCTGCCCCTGCGCGGGTTCGAGGTCGGTGCGCCATCCGACACCTCTGGAGCCCGCATGCCCGCCCTCAACGCGGTCGTCCTGACCGATCTCACTTTCTCCTGGCCCGACGGCACCCCCGTCCTGGCCGGGCTCAGCACCACCTTCGGCACCGGACGCACTGGCCTGATCGGAGCCAACGGCACCGGCAAGTCGACCCTGTTACGCCTCGTCGCAGGCGAGTTGGCGCCATCCCGCGGGACGATCGCCGTCCTCGGCGACGTCGACTACCTGCCCCAGTCGCTCACCCTCGACGCGGACGCGTCCCTGGCCGACCTGCTCGGTGTCCGTGGCGTCCGGGACGCGGTGCGCGCGATCGAGGCCGGCGACCCGGACCCGGCCTGGTTCGACATCGTCGGCGACGACTGGGACGTCGAGGAGCGTTCCGCTGCGGCGCTGGCCGAGGTCGGCCTGCCCACCGACCTCGACCGGCGGGTCGGCACCCTCTCCGGCGGGGAGGCCGTACTGGCCGCGGTCACCGGCGTCCGGCTGCGGCGCTCACCGGTGGCGCTGCTCGACGAGCCGACGAACAACCTGGACGCGTCCGCCCGCGAGCGGCTGTACGAGCTGGTCCGCGGCTGGCGCGGCGCGCTGGTGGTGGTCAGTCACGACCTCGCGCTGCTGGAGTTGATGGACGCGACCGCGGAACTCCGGGAGGGCGGCCTGGCCACCTACGGAGGCCCGTACAGCGAGTACTCCGCGGCGGTGGCCGCCGAGCAGGAGGCGGCCCGGCAGGCGTTGCGGACGGCCGAGCAGAAGCTGCAGGTGGAGAAGCGGCAGCGGATCAAGGCCGAGGAGAAGATCGCCCACGCCGAGCGCCAGGGACGCAAGGACTGGGCCAACGCCCGCTACGTCAAGGGTGCGATCAACGAGCGGCGGAACTCGGCGGAGAAGTCGGCCGGCAGCCGCCGCGGCATGCTCGACGCGAAGATCGAGGCCGCCCGGGACGCGGTCGCCAACGCCGAGGCCCGCGTCCGCGACGACGACCGGATCCGGCTCGACCTGCCCGACCCCGGGCTGCCCGCCGGACGGCGGATCGCCACCCTGACCAGCGCGGACGGCACAGAGATCGTCATCCAGGGCCCGGAGCGGGTGGCGCTCACCGGCCCGAACGGAGTCGGCAAGACGACGCTCCTGGAGCGCCTCGTCGTGAACCATGGGGACAGGTACTTCGGTTCAGCCGGGGGGCCGGGCGTGAACCATGGGGACAGGTACTTCGGTTCAGCCGGGGGGCCGGGCGTGAACCATGGGGACAGGTACTTTGGTTCACAGGCTGAGACGGATGCGACGGCCCGACGGGGTCGGAGCCGCCCCGGAGCCGGGCCAGCACAGGCGGACGCGGTCGCGCACACCTTGAGGGTCGGCTACCTGCCCCAGCGCCTCGACGACCTGGATGACGACGCCAGCGTCCTCGACAACGTCCAGGCGGCCGCGCCTGGCGTCCCGTCCGGGGTGCTGCGTGGACGACTCGCGCGCTTCCTCCTCCGGGGCGATGCCGCCTACCGGCCGGTGGGTTCGCTCTCCGGTGGCGAGCGGTTCCGGGTGGCGCTGGCCCGCGTCCTGCTCGCCGATCCGCCCCCCGAGCTGCTGGTGCTGGACGAGCCCACCAACAACCTCGACCTGACCAGCGTCGAGCAGTTGGTGGACGCCCTGTCGGCCTATCGCGGTGCGCTCTTGGTGGTCTCCCACGACCATGGCTTCCTCGACCGGCTCGGCCTGGACGCGGAGTTCGTCCTCGACGACAGCGGACGCCTGACCCGCCGGCGGTGATCCCCATCGCCTTCTCCCGGAACCGCCGTTCCGGGCTCCGATCGCGGACGCAGGCGGTACCGGCGGAGGTCTCGGCGTTCGCCGGGATGACAGTTGGAGCGCCTGGTCCGGCCCAGGTGTCATCCCGGGCCTTGACCCGGGATCCCCGTCGCGGACGCCAGCGATGCCGACGGAGGTCCCGGCGTTCGCCGGGATGACAGCGTGAGTGGGTTGGGTGGAGCGGATGCCTCGGCTTGGGTGTCGTCCCGGGCTCCGACCCGGGATCCCCGTAGCGGACGCAGGCGGTGCCAACGGAGGTCTTCCGGTCCAGCCGAACGACGGCGAACGAACCGATGACTCCCGGATTGGGACGGACGCCGCTGCGGGCGTAGCATGGCCGGTCTCCAGAGCCCGCGTGAGCGGGCCGTACGGCGGGTGCTCTCGCCGGACACCGGGCCTCGCCCGTTCCTCCACCCGGTCCCTGACGGACCGGCTCGTCCATGCCGCTGGAGCCTGCCATGTCCGACGACCCCGTCCTCGCTGCCGAGCGCGCCCACCTCGCCGCGTCCCGGGAAGCGCTCGCCGCCATGCGCGCCCGCACCTCTCACTGGACGGACGCTGTCGCCGGCGACCACGTCTCGACCCAGTACCTGCGTCAGCAGCTGTACCGCCGGGCGGAGTCGCTGATCGACGACCCGTCCGTCCCGCTGTTCTTCGGACGGATCGACTACGGCGCGATCCCGGGTCGAGCCCGGGAGGCCGAGATCTGCCACATCGGTCGTCGCCACGTCGAGGCAGCGATCGGCGACGAGCCGCTGGTGATGGACTGGCGCGCTCCGATGGCACTGCCCTTCTACCGCGCTCGGCCGGGCGACCCGATGGGCGTCGAGCTGCGCCGCCGGTTCGGCTTCTCCCACGGCGCGATCACGGCCTACGAGGACGAACACCTCGCCGAACCCGCCACCGCAGAGACGTCCGCGCTGCTGGAAGCCGAGATCGAGCGTCCCCGCTCCGGACCGATGCGCGACATCGTCGCCACCATCCAGCCGGATCAGGACGTCCTCGTCCGCACCGACCTCGCTATGTCCCTGGCCATCCAGGGCGCACCGGGCACCGGCAAGACCGCCGTCGGCCTGCACCGGGCCGCGTACCTGCTCTACACCTACCGCAACCAACTCTCGCGCTCCGGCGTCCTCGTGCTCGGGCCGAACGACTCGTTCCTGTCCTACATCGGCGACGTCCTGCCCGCGCTCGGCGAGATCGACGCCACCCAGGCCACCATCGAGTCGCTGGTCGCCGACGCCACCGGGCTGGCCGTCACGGGGACGGACGAGGCCCCGGTCGCGGTGCTGAAGGGCGACCCGCGGATGGCCGAGGTGCTGCACCGCGCCGTGTGGGGGCACGTCGCCGTGGCGGACGGGACGCTGGAGATCCCCTACGGCCACCGCCTGCACCGGGTCGGGCCGCGCGCGCTCGAGCGGATCGTCAGCGGCATCCGCGAGCAGGGCGTCCGCTACGAGGCGGGACGGGCGATGCTGCCGCAGCGGATCGCGCACCGCGTCCTGCTGCAGATGGAGGCGGACGGGGACACCACCGACGACCGGGTCCAGAACGCCGTGGCACGCTCGCGTCCCGTGGTCGCGCTGTGCAAGCAGCTGTGGCCGAAGCTGTCGGCCGCCCAGGTCGTGCACACGCTGCTCTCGGACGCGAATGCCCTTGCCAAGGCGGCGGAGGGCGTCCTGGATGAGGGCGAGCAGGAGCTGCTGCTGCGGGTCCGCCCGAGGTCGCTGCGGTCGCGGGCGTGGACGCTGGCCGACGCCGTCCTCGTCGACGAGGTGAACGACCTGCTCAGCCGCCAGCCGAGCCTCGGCCACGTGATCATCGACGAGGCCCAGGACCTGTCGCCGATGATGCTGCGGGCAGCCGGACGGCGGGCCACCACGGGTTCGGTCACCCTGCTCGGCGACCTCGCCCAGGCCACGACGGCGTGGGCGGTCCTCGACTGGGCGGACGCGCTCGCGCACGTCGGCCACCCCGAAGCCCCGGTGACCGAGTTGGTCGAGGGCTTCCGGGTGCCCGGGGACGTCATCGACTACGCCGCCCGGCTGCTGCCGCACATCGCTCCCGGGCTGACCCCACCGCGTTCGATCCGGCACGCCCGCGGCCAGCTCGACGTGCGTCCGGCCGACCCCCTGGGCGAGGTCGGCGTTACGGTCGCCGGACTGCTCGACCGCGAAGGGACGCTGGGCGTGATCGTCCCGTCCGCATGGGTGGGACCGGTGGACGCGGCGCTCGCCGGCATCGAGCACCGCATCCTCGGCCGGGCCGTGGATCCCGACGACTTCGTCCGCGTCGAGGTGGTGGACGCCGCGCTGGCCAAGGGACTGGAGTTCGACCACGTCCTGCTGCTCGAGCCGTCCCGGCTGGTCGCCGACGAGCCCGACCGGGCCACCGGCCTGCGGCGGCTCTACGTCTGCCTGACCCGTGCGGTGACCAGTCTCACCGTCCTCCACGCGGAGCCGCTGCCGGCCGAGCTGGCCTGAACTGGTCGTCGAGCGACTGGGTCGAGGTGCCTGCTTGATGGCGCCGACGGAGACCCTGTGCCGCCTCGAATCGGTCTCCGGATGCCTTCCCGTTGGCGTCGAGCCGGCCGGCAGGGCTGTCCCTGCTCCGAGCTTCCGTCTGAACCGTCCCGACAAGCTGCGGCCTTCGCGTCGTCCGCCTCCGCCCCGGGGGCGTGCGGCCGGAGGGGGAGGCAATCGGCGAGGCGGAGCCGGCTTGGTGGGACCGGTGGCCCGGGGTGGGACGGGACGGGTCGTCGGTGGTGCTGCCGCCGCTGCAGGTTCCCTCCGGTTGCTAGAGTTGCTCGGTAATGCCGTCCGACAAGCACAACCATCACGTCCTGCGCGCCCTGCGGCGCTGGGCGAACTGGACGCTGCTCGCTCTCGCGCTCATGTTCGTCGCGCTCGCGGTGTGGATCCGCGTCCGCTTCGGGGACGTCAGCTTCGACCAGATCGTCACCAACCTGCCGATCGGCGCCGGCAAGGGGATCGGCAACAACACGCTCGCCATCGAGGTGGCCGTCTGGTGCATCGTCGTCCCGGTGGCGTTCGTCGTGCTGCTCGCTCTGACGGCCCGGCGCTTCGGCCGGATCGGCGCGCGGCGTCCGGTCAAGCTGATCCCGGCGGTGTCCCTGGTGGCAGGGTTCTCGGTGTTCCTCGCCGTGGCCGGCGTCCCCGAGTTCGCGATGGCGCAGCTGTCCGAGACGTCCATCGCGCCGTACTACGTCGCGCCTTCGGTGACGAGTGCCCCGGCGAAGCCCAGGAACCTGATCACGATCTATCTCGAGTCGGGCGAGAACACGTACGGCGACGAAGCGGTGATGGGCGAGAACCTGCTCGCCAATCTGGACGCCGCCACCGACCCCGGCGACGGCTGGATCGACTACCAGGGACTCAACCAGTACGAGGGCGGCGGCTGGACGATGGCCGGCCTCGTCGGCACCCAGTGCGGCGTCCCGCTGAAGAGCCTGATCGCCACCGAGGGCCTGGACTTCAACAAGCTGGGAGAGGAGGTCGCCCACTACCTGCCGGGCGCGACCTGCCTCGGCGACGTCCTCGCGGGCCAGGGCTACCGCAGCGTCTTCGTCGGCGGTGCGGACGACGATTTCGCCGGCAAGAAGACCTTCCTCACCGACCACGGCTACGACCAGGTGCTCGGCCTGTCCGACTGGAAGGGTTCGGACTCGGCGGACTACATCTCGGAGGAGTGGGGTCTGGCCGATTCCCACACCCTGAAGCACGCGGCGGACGTCCTGGACAAGCTGCACGCGCCCAGGAGCACCGCACGATCATCTTCCGCTTGTGGAGCCCGGACGGACTGAGCATCACCCGGGAGTCGGTCGACCAGCTCAGCGTCCTGCCGACGACACTGGAGCTGCTGGGCTTCGGTCTGGACGGGGGCCGGGCCGGCGTCGGCGTCTCCTTCGTGGGAGACCACGACCTGACCGGGACCGCGCTCGCGCTCAGCGACCAGGAGTACCGCACGTTGCTCAAGGCGCCGTCCACCGAGATCTACCAGCAGTTCTGGAACGCCGACCACTGAGCCGCTGACCGCCGTCCTCGCGTCCCCGTCGGCGCCGTGAACCGTCGGGGACAGGTACTTCGGTTCACAGGGGGACTGAACCGTTGGGGACAGGTACTTCGGTTCACAGGGGACTGAACCGTTGGGGACAGGTACTTCGGTTCACAGGGGACTGAACCGTTGGGGACAGGTACTTCGGTTCACAGGGGGACTAAACCGTTGGGGACAGGTACTTCGGTTCACAGGGGACTGAACCGTTGGGGACAGGTACTTCGGTTCAGGGGCGTCGTCCCGGGCTCCGACCCGGGACCTCCGGCTGCTGAGTCGCTGGACGGGCGCGGGAGTCCCGGCGTTCGCCGGGACGACGAGAGCGAACGGCTGGCCTGTCCCCGACGGTTCAGG
>Ga0209963_1001317_pt1 | contig 14987 bp, 16 predicted proteins | sample ThiBio_1000_biof_2_FD_183957 | JGI IMG/M metagenome (GOLD analysis project Ga0209963, IMG submission 183957) | Wastewater bioreactor microbial communities from Cape Town, South Africa - Thiocy_cont_1000_biof (SPAdes) | ecosystem: Engineered > Bioreactor > Thiocyanate-remediating >...
TCCCCTGTCCGCGTCCGGCTCGTCGCCGACCTCCGCCTCGGCGGGAGCGAGTGCATGAGCGGATGCGGGTCTGTCAACCCCCTCCACCCGGCGCCGGCCTTCGCCGTAGCGTCGACATCGATACACCGAGACCACCAACGGATGGAGCCCAGATGAACATCCTGCTCATCATCATCATCATCATCGCGGTCGTCCTGCTCATCACGGGAGGCTTCGTGCAGTCACTGAGCTTCCTGCTGTGGGTGGGCATCGTGCTCGCCGTGATCGCGGTGATCGCCTTCCTGATCCGGGCGATCTCCGGACGTAGGGCGCCCTGATCCCCGCGAAGGTCGCGGACGCTCCGAAGGGCCTGCGGGGGCGCTCGTGGAGATACGTCATCGGTCGGTCGGCGCGCGAGTTCTCGGCCGACCGATGCGTGGATCTCGCCGCGGCGCTGACCTACCGAGCCGTGCTCGCGCTGTTCCCGGCACTGCTCGCGGTCTTCTCGCTGCTCGGCCTGGTCGGTCAGAACCAGCGCGTCGCGACGGCCATCATGGGGATCATCCGGGATGTCGCGCCGCCCGACACCGCAGCGGCGCTGCGCGGTCCGATCGAGCAGCTGGCCCGTGCGCCCGGCGCGGGTCTCGCCCTCGTGATCGGGATCGTCGGGGCGCTGTGGGCCGCCTCGGGCTACGTGGGTGCGTTCGGCCGCGCGATGAACCGGGTCTACGGGGTCGAGGAGGGGCGTCCGTTCTGGAAGCTGCGGCCCATGCAGCTCGTCGTGACGCTGACGGTGGTCGTGGCGCTCGCCGTCATCGCGATCGCCCTCGTGCTGTCCGGCGGCGTGGCCGATGCGATCGGCAACGCGGTGGGGCTGGGGGAAGGCGTGCGGATCGTCTGGTACGTGATCCAGTGGCCGCTCATCCTCCTCGCCGTCATGGTCCTGGTCGCCGTGCTCTACCATTTCACGCCGAACGTGCGACCCTCCCGTTTCCGATGGCTCAGCCTCGGGGCGGTCCTGGCCATCGTCGTGATGGCGGTGGGCAGTCTCGGTCTGGCCCTGTACGTCGCGAACTTCGCCGGCTACGACCGGACCTACGGGTCACTCGCCGGCATCGTGGTCTTCCTGCTCTGGCTGTGGATGGCGAACCTCGCGCTGCTGTTCGGAGCGGAGTTCGACTCGGAGCTGGAGCGCGCAAGGCAGCTGCGCGCCGGCATCGAGGCCGAGCAGGAGATCCGGCTGCCCGCCCGCGACACCCGGCTGGCCGACAAGCGGGCGGCGCGCATTGCGGCCGACCGCGAGGAGGGGCGGCTCATCCGCGCACAGTACGAGGGGGTCGCCGCGCGGGATCGCTGATCGTCCTCGGCGCGCTAACGCCACCGGGATGCCGTGTCAAGCCCCTCACGTGAGCCGGCGCGTCGGCGGACGCTGAGGGTGACGAGAGAGGAGAACGCCATGCCAGGCGGACGCGGCTCGAACAGCCTGAAGGACCCGAAGCTCTACGAGGATCTGCGCGAGGAGGGCGCCTCGAAGCAGAAGGCGGCCCGGATCTCCAACGCTGCCGCTCGCGACGGCCGGAAGGCGGTCGGCAAGCGGGGCGGGAAAGCCGGCGACTACGAGGACTGGACGGTGGCGCGCCTGCGCTCACGTGCTCGCGAACTCGGCCTGAAGGGCTACTCGGGCAAGCGCAAGGCCGAGCTCATCTCCATGCTCCGCGATCACTGAACGGCGGCGAGCGCCTCTCTGAGCTTCACGCGCGCGCCCATCCGCAGCAGCGAGTTGGAGTAGATCCGCGCGCCGACCCAGATCGCCAGCGCGCAGGTCGCGACGAGGATCAGGAGCGAGAGCAGCGGCTCCCACCACTGGGCCTCGCCGAGGTACACCCGCAGCGGCATCGCCACCGGCGCGGAGAACGGGACGTACGACATGACCCCGATCACCACCGGGTTGTCGTTGAAGAGGATCACCAGCAGGTACGGCAGCAGGATGAGCATCGTGAGCGGTGCGGTCGTCGAGCCGACGTCCTCCTGACGCGACACCAGCGCGCCGGCCGCGGCGAACAGCGCAGCCAGCAGCACGAAGCCGAACAGGAAGAACACCGCGAACCACGCGATCGGCACGCCGAGTCCGGTGAGCACCACGGCCTGCCCCGTGACGCCCAGCCCGACCAGGGCGATGCCGACGAGCAGCACGATCTGCGCCATCGCGAGGATCGTGTTGCCGATCACCTTGCCCGCCAGCAGCGACCGGACCGGGATGGCGGAGATCAGGATCTCGACGACGCGGGTCGACTTCTCCTCCACGACGCTCTGCGCGATCGTGCCGCCGAACATGCTCGCGGCCATGAGGAACACCACTCCGAAGCCCACCGCCACGAGGTAGCGCAGCAGCCAGTTCTGACTCGTCGACGGCATGTGCCGTCTCGCTCGTGACGGCGACGGGCGTCCTGGGCGGGCTCGCGGCGGTGATGCCGCCCCAGACGACTCCGCCCAGCACGAACAGGAGCAGCACGAGGGTCGAGATGACGAATGCCTTGCTGCGCAGCTTCGAGCCGATCTCGCGCTCGGCGACCAGCCACACCGTTCGGGCGATCCCCGGCGTCGTGGGGCGTGCGGCGGTGGCGCTCACTGGATGACCTCCTTGAAGATCTCGGCGAGGGAGGTATGCCGTGGCGCGAAACTCGTGACCTCGCCCTGCGCCACGGCGCGCTGCAGCACGCGCTGCGCGGCCGGCGGATCGGTGTCGAAGGACGCGACGCCGTCGCCGATGGCGGCCACCGCCACGTCCGGCTCGTCGCGCAGCCATCCCAGGTCGCCGGCGGTGCGCAGCTCGTAGCGCCGCCCGGCGTGGGCGGCGCGTAGCGCGTCGGTCGACCCGGCGGCGCGGATGGTGCCGGCCGCGATGATCACGAGGTCGTCGCACAGCCGCTCGACGACGTCGAGCTGGTGCGACGAGAACAGGACCGCAACGCCCTGTTCGGCTCGCTCCTGCAGCACGCCCGCGACGACGTCGACCGCGAGCGGGTCCAGGCCCGAGAACGGCTCGTCGAGGATCAGCACCTCCGGCTCGTGGACGAGGGCGGCGGCGATCTGTGCCCGCTGCTGGTTGCCGAGCGACAGCGTCTCCACCCGGTCGTCGAGTCGCTCTCCGAGGCCGAGGCGCTGCAGCAGCACGGTGGCCTTCGCCGTGGCATCCGCCTTCGAGAAGCCGTGCAGGCGGGCGAGGTAGGCGATGTGCTCGGCCACCTTCATCTTCGGGTACAGGCCGCCCCTTTCCGTTCCCTCTCCTCCCGTCCTTCCCTGGGGGACTCCTCCCTTCCCTCCGTTCGAGACTCCTCCCTTCCCTCCGTTCGAGACTCCTCCCCTCCCGCCGCTCGAGAAGCCCCGATTGGCTGCTTCCCGGGCGCGAGGAGCAGCCATTCGGGGCTTCTCGGCGGGCCGGGTTCGCGCCGGTGGACGGGATGGCGGTCGATTGGGGGACGGGTGGCCGGGTCGAGCGTAGGCCGGGCGACGGGCCGGGTGGGCCCTCTGCTCCTCCCTCCGTTCGAGAAGCCCCGAATGGCTGCTTCCCGAGCGCGAGGAGCAGCCATTCGGGGCTTCTCGGCGAGCCAGGTTCGGGCGGCATCGGCCGGGAGGTGCGGGCCTCAGCTCGAACTTGCTCTTGACAAGCGTGGTTGTTTTTTGCAAGTATCACGGTCATGGGAACCAACATCTTCGTCAACCTGCCCACCGACGACCTGGAGCGCAGCAAGGCGTTCTACGCGGCTCTCGGCGCGGGCATCAACCCGCAGTTCACCGACGACAACGCCGCCTGCATCGTGTGGGACGACAACGTCTACTTCATGGTGCTCAGACGGGAGTTCTTCGCGACGTTCACCGACAAGCCCATCGCCGACCCGCGCGTGACGCTCCAGACCTCGGTGGGTCTCAGCCGCGCCTCCCGCGAGGACGTGGATGCCGTTATGGCCGCCGGTCTCGCAGCGGGCGGCACCGAGCCGCGACCCGTGCAGGACTACGGATTCATGTACTCGCGCGACCTGGACGACCCGGACGGCAACAGCCTCGGCTTCCTCTACATGACCCCCGAGGCGGTCGAGAGCGGCCCGGCCGCGTACCTGTCCGAAGAGGCCGCGGGTCAGGCGTAGGTGGCATCCCGCAGTTACGGACAGTACTGCGGGGTCACGACGGCCGTCGAGCTGATCGGCGAGCGATGGGCGCTGCTCATCGTCCGCGATCTGCTCGTCGGACCGCGGCGCTACACCGACCTCAAGCAGGGACTGCCCAAGATCCCCACCAACATCCTCTCCACGCGGCTGAAGGAGCTGCAGGACGGCGGCGTCGTCCAGCGGGTGCCGCTGCGCAACTGCGGTCTCGTGTACGAGCTCACGCCGTACGGGCGCGAGCTCGAGCCGATCGTGCTCGCGCTGGGGCGGTGGGGGTTCCAGGAGATGGGCGACCCGCGTCCCGGCGACGTCGTGACCGCCGACTCGCTCACGATGGCGCTGCGCACCGCCTTCCAGCCGGATGCCGCGGTCCCCGCCGACTACGAGCTGCATGTCGCAGACGTGGTGCTGCGCGTCCAGGTGCGCGGTGCGGAGCTGGCGGTGACGCAGCTCGCACCGCCGGCGCCGCCGGTGGGCGGACGGCTGCCGGAGGGCGAGCCGCAGATCGTGCTCGCGGCGACGCCCGGCATCCGCCGCGTCATCTCGGGACAGCTCGCCCCCGCGGATGCGCTGGCGTCCGGAGTGATCCACGTGCTCTCCGGAGACCCGGGTCTCGTCGGCGACTTCGCCCGCACTTTCCACATCGAGGACCCGCACGCGGGGTCGCGTGCAGAACGTCAGAGAGAGGCAGGAGAATCATGACCGGACGTATTCGCATCGACCTGTTCACGACGCTCGACGGGGTCGCCCAGGCACCGGGCGGCCCCGAGGAGGACACGAGCGGCGGCTTCCCGTTCGGCGGCTGGCAGGCGCCGTTGCCCGACGACATGGTCGGGCGCCAGGTGGGCGCGGGGATGCAGACGATGGATGCCCTGCTGCTCGGCCGGCGCACGTACGACATCTTCGCGGCGTACTGGCCGCACCACACCACCGGGCCCGAGGGCTCGATCGGGCAGCTGTTCGACCGCATCCCGAAGTACGTCGCCTCGCGCGGGACTCCGGCGCTGGACTGGCAGGGCAGCACGCAGCTCGGGCCGGACATCGCCGCCGAGGTCGCCGCGCTGCGCGAGCGGCACCAGGACGTGCACGTCATCGGGAGCATCGACTTCGTCCAGACGCTGCTGGCGCTCGAGCTCTACGACGTGCTGACGCTGTGGGTGCACCCCGTCGTGCTCGGCCAGGGCAAGAAGGTCTTCCCGAACGGTGCGGTGCCCGCCGCCCTGCGGCTGCTCGAGCCGCCCGAGACGGGGAGCGAGGGGGTCGTCCAGCTGCGCTACGGGCCTGCCGGCACGCCCACGACCGGCGACATGACGCGGTCCTGAGCATCCGCCCTGGATGCCTCGACGCGGTCGTCCGGGAGGGCGAGGAAGTCCGCGGCATCCTGGGCCGCGAGCGCATCGCTGGCCGCCTCGGCGGGATGGGCGAGATGCCCGACGGCACGCACGGTCAGTCGGCGTGCTCCGCCCAGTGCGTGGTAGACGGCGAACTGGCCGCGCGGGTCGACCGCGGGGTCGAGCACGGCCGCACTCACGTGGACGGGGATCCGGATGCGGCGGGCCGAGACGGCCGCATCGAAGTATCGCAGCACGTCCTGCGCCTCGGGATGCGCGGACACGTGTCGCCGCACGGCCTCGCCGCTGCCGGTGGAGCGGCGGGTGAGCCGCAGCGGGTGGTGGCCGAAGCTCGGGACGTCCAGCGACGCGCGCCGGAACCGGGCATCCCACGGCAGGGCCATCGCACCGATGCCGCCGCCGAAGCTGCCGCCGAGGTAGTCGAGGGATGCCGCTGCGACCGGTGCGGCATCCAGGAGCACGGTCGCCGCGCGCCACAGATCCGCGACGGCGTACCGGTGCGAGTACGTGCGGCGGCTATCGATGCCGGCGAGAACGTGGCGTTCGGCGGTCGCGGGGAACCGGCCGGGTGCGTTGGCCGGCAGACCGGGAGCGACCGGGAAGATCGCCGCCGTGCCGGCGGGTACCCGGTCGAGGTCGGGCTCCAGCCGTCCGCCGTAGCCGTGGCCGACCACGAGGCCGCGGGCGGTGCGCTCGGCATCCGCCGGCACCACGAGCCAGGCCACCACGCGCTCGCCGGTGGACGATGCGAACCGGATCTCCTCGATCCGGTGCGTCGGCGTCGGCGGCAGCTCCCGGGCGACGGACCACTCGACCGGGCCGGTGCCGAGCTCGTCGAACGTCTCGCGCCAGAACGCGTCGAAGTCCCCGGGCTCGGGCGGCGGCAGAGGCGGGGCGAGCAAATCGCGCAGCGAGTACTCGGTCAGCTCCTCGGCGGCATCCATCCGGCTCAGAAGATCATCGGGCGATCGTCGTCGTCCGGGCCGCTCAGATCGAGGTCGACGACGACCGGGACGTGGTCGCTGGGGGCCTCGCCCTTGCGCTCGTTGCGGTGGATCGACGCCCCCGCCACGGCATCGGCGAACGCGTGCGAGCCGAGGATGAAGTCGATGCGCATGCCCTCGTTGCGCGGGAAGCGCAGCTGCTTGTAGTCCCAGTACGTGAAACCGGTCGGCACGAGCGGCCGCACGACGTCCGTCAGCCCCGCCCCCTCGAGTGCCGCGAAGGCCTCGCGCTCGGGTGGGGAGACGTGGGTGGATGCTCCGACCACCACGGCCGGGTCGCCGTTGTCGGCATCCGTCGGCGCGATGTTGAAGTCGCCGACCAGCGCCAGCGCGAGGTCGGGATCACGGGTCAGCTCTCCGGAGGTGTACTCGGTGAGCGCGGACAGCCAGTCGAGCTTGTAGACGAGGTGCGGGTCGTCGAGCGAGCGGCCGTTGGGGACATACAGGCTCCACACGCGCACCCCGTCGATCGTCGCGCCCATCGCGCGGGCTTCGAGAGGGGCGTCCGGCCCGATGTGGCCCTTCGCGAACCCGGGCATGCCGGGGAAGCCGATCTCGACGTCCTGCGCGGGGATGCGGCTCGCGATCGCGACGCCGTTCCACTGGTTCAGCCCGTGCGCATGCACCTCGTAGCCGGCATCCTCGAACTCGGCGTACGGGAACTGCTCGGGCTTGCACTTGATCTCCTGCATCGCCAGCACGTCGATGCTCTCGCGCACGGCGAACTCGACGGTGCGGGTGACGCGGGCGCGGATCGAGTTGACGTTCCAGGTGGCCAGGCGCATGGCATCCAGCCTAGGGCCGGCCGGGGACACCCCTGCCGCTCCCGCGTCCCCGCCGGATGTCGGAGAATCCCTCCCGCCGGATTTCGGAGAATCGCCCGCTTTTCGGATGGATCCGCCCGGGGCACCCGAAATCGGCCCCGATCTCCGAAATCAGGAGAACAGGTGGGGGCGCAGGTGGGGGCGCAAGTGCGGGGGCGCAGGTGCGGAGGTGGGGTCAGAGGGCCTTGAGGATGTCCTCCACGCGCTCCTTCGCGTCGCCGAACAGCATCTGGGCGTTGTCGCGATAGAACAGCGGGTTCGCCACGCCCGCGTAGCCGGCGGCCATCGAGCGCTTGAACACGATGACGTTCTCCGCCTCCCACACGCGCAGCACCGGCATCCCGGCGATCGGGCTGCCGGGGTCCTCCGCCGCGGCCGGGTTGACCGTGTCGTTGGCGCCGATCACGAGCACGACCGACGTCGACGCGAAGTCGTCGTTGATCTCGTCCATCTCCAGGACGATGTCGTACGGCACCTTGGCCTCGGCCAGCAGCACGTTCATGTGCCCCGGCAGGCGGCCGGCGACCGGATGGATGCCGAAGCGCACCTCGACGCCGCGTTCGCGCAGCCGCTTCGCGAGCTCGGCGACCGGGTACTGCGCCTGGGCCACGGCCATCCCGTAGCCGGGGGTGATGATGACGCTGGAGGCTCCGTCGAGCATCGCCGCGGCGCCGGCCGCGTCGATCTCGCGGTACTCGCCGGTCTCCTCGTCCGCAGCCTTGGGCGCCTCGATGCCGAAGCCGCCCGCGATGACCGAGATGAACGAGCGGTTCATCGCCTTGCACATGATGTAGGACAGATACGCACCGGAGGATCCCACCAGCGCTCCGGTCACGATCAGCAGGTCGTTGTTCAGCAGGAAGCCGGCCGCCGCGGCCGCCCATCCGGAGTAGCTGTTGAGCATCGAGATGACGACGGGCATGTCGCCGCCGCCGATGGATGCCACGAGGTGCCAGCCCAGCGCGAGCGCCAGCGCGGTCACCACGATCAGCAGCCACAGCTCCGGCGTGATCACGTACCAGACCGTGAGCGCCACGAAGACGACGAGCGCGCCCAGGTTGAGGATGTTCTTGCCCGGGAGCATGAGCGGCTTGGACGACATCCGCGCCGACAGCTTCAGGAACGCGACGATCGAGCCGGTGAGGGTCACACCGCCGATGAAGACGCCGATGAACACCTCGGCGTGGTGGATGCCCTCGAGGTTCGCCGGGATGCCCTCGGTGTAGAGGGCGCCGTTCCAGCCCACGAGCACCGCGGCGGCGCCCACAAAGCTGTGGAACAGGGCGATCAGCTGCGGCATCCCCGTCATCTCGACGACGCGGGCGCGCCACAGTCCGATGACGGCGCCGATGAGCACCGCGACGACGAGGAGCGTGAGGCCGAGGACCGCCTGCGGCTGCCCCCACGCGCCCGCGGCGATGAGCCAGACGGTCGCCACCAGGGCGATCGTCATGCCGACGATGCCGTACACGACGCCGCGGCGGGCGGTCTCGTGCCTGGAGAGCCCGGCCAGGCTCAGGATGAACAGCAGCGCGGCGACGATGTAGGCCGCGGTGGCGACGGAGGCGGCGACGGCGATCATCGGTCACCCGCCTTCGAGAACATCGCGAGCATGCGGCGCGTGACCGCGAAGCCGCCGAACACGTTGATGCTGGCCAGCAGCACCGCGATCGTGGCGAGCACCTGCACGATCGCGGACGGCGCGGTGATCTGCACCATCGCGCCCACGATGATGATGCCCGAGATCGCGTTCGTGACGCTCATCAGGGGCGTGTGCAGCGCGTGCGCCACGTGCCCGATGACGTAGAAGCCCACCACGACCGCCAGGGTCAGCACCAGGAAGTGCTGCGGCAAGGGCGGTGGCGCGAACGCGCACACCGCGAACAGGGCTGCGATGCCGAGGGCGATGAGGCCCGTCCTCCCGGCCGGCGACAGCGTGCGCTTGGGCTTCGGCGAGGGCGGGGATGCCGCGGCATCCGGCTTCGCCGCCGGCGCCGCCGACACCTGCACCGGCGGTGGTGGCCACGTCACGCTGCCGTCGCGCACGACCGTGACCGCGCGCTGGACGACGTCGTCGAAGTCGATCGCGAGCGTGCCGTCCTTGCCGGGGGTGAGCAGGCCGAGCAGGTTCACGAGGTTGGTGCCGTAGAGCTGGGATGCCTGGGCCGGCAGCCGCCCGGCGAGGTCGGTGTAGCCGAGGATGATCACGCCGTTGTCGGTGACGATGCGCTCGCCGGCGACGGTCCCCTCGACGTTGCCGCCGCCCGCGGCCGCCATGTCGACGATGACGCTGCCGGGCTTCATGCTCGCGACATCGGCTGCCGTGATCAGCCGGGGGGACGCGCGCCCGGGGATCTGCGCGGTCGTGATGATGATGTCGACATCCCTCGCCTGCTCGGAGTAGATCTCCGCGGCGCGGCGGTCGTAGGCCTCGCTGGTCGCCTTCGCGTAGCCGTCCGTGGACTGCTCGACCTCCACGTCCACGGGCAGGTAGTGACCGCCGATCGAGGTCACCTGGTCGGCGACCTCGGGGCGCGGGTCGGTCGCGCGCACCACCGCGCCCAGACTCGACGCGGCGCCGATCGCGGCGAGGCCGGCCACGCCGGCGCCCGCGACCAGCACCTTCGCCGGTGGCACCTTGCCGGCCGCGGTGACCTGTCCGGTGAAGAACCGCCCGAACTCGTGCGCCGCCTCCACGACCGCGCGATACCCGGCGATGTTCGCCATCGAGCTCAGCACGTCCATCGACTGGGCGCGGGAGATGCGCGGCACGGCATCCATCGCGAGGGCCGTGATGCCGCGCGTCGCGAGCGACTCGAGGACGTCGGGGCGCAGGGCCGGGCTCAGCAGCCCGATGTAGGTCGCCCCGTCGCCGAGCCTGGCGACGTCGTCGGGCGTCGGCGCGTTGACGGCGAGCACGACATCCGCGCGCCACGCGGTCGCGGCGTCGACGACGGTCGCGCCGGCGGCGGCGTACTCGTGATCCGGGAAGGCGGACAGCGCGCCGGCGCCGGTCTCGACGACGACGTCATAGCCCAGCGCGATGATCTTGGTGACGGTGGTGGGGGTCGCGGCGACGCGGGTCTCGCCGTCGTGCTCCCGGATGATGCCGATGCGTGACATGGTGCTCCGTTGCGTGACGTTCTCTCCCGACTGTAGGGGAGGGGTGGGGCGCCGAGCCACCGATGACACCCTCGCGGGCGGAAAGATCCGCGGTTCTTACCGATCTGTGTCGCCCGTAGACTTTCACGCATGACCGCTGCGTCGACGCCCGAGATCGAAGCCGACCGCCGGGCCCTCATCGGCCTCATCACCGCAGAGGCGGTGTTCCACGGCGACTTCACGCTGTCCAGCGGCAAGAAGGCCACGTACTACGTCGACATGCGCAAGCTCACGCTCGACCACCGCGCCGCTCCCGCCATCGGGCGCATCATGCTCGATCTCATCCGGGAGGTCGACGCGATCGTCGCGGTCGGCGGCCTCACCCTCGGCGCCGACCCGATCGCCAATGCGGTCATGCACGAATCCGTGCGGGCCGGGCATCCCCTCGACGCCTTCGTCGTGCGGAAGGAGCCGAAGGACCACGGCCGCGGACGGCAGGTCGAGGGCGCGGATGTCGCGGGCAAGCGCGTCGTCGTCGTCGAGGACACCTCCACCACCGGGCAGTCCGCGCTGAAGGCGGTCGAGGCGCTGCGCCGCGCCGGTGCCGAGCCCGTGGCCGTCGCGGTGATCGTCGACCGCAAGACCGGCGCGCAGGCCGCGGTCGAGGCGGAGGGTCTGCAGTGGCTCGCCGCGATCGACCTCGACGATCTCGGCCTCGCGCCGCAGTAGTCGCAGTAGTGGCGGCTCGCAGCCGACGAACGGCCCCGGCCGGGGCTAGGGTCGACACGTGGCACGCGGTGATTGGGACCCTCGGCGGCTGCCCGACCTCACCGGCAGGCGCTACCTCATCACGGGGTCCAATGCGGGTCTCGGATACTTCGCGACCGAGCAGCTGACCTCCGCGGGCGCGCACGTCATCATGACCGGCCGCAATCCGAACCGGCTCGCCGCCGCGCACGCCGCGGTCGAGCGACGGGTGCTCGACGTGTCCGCCGGGGGCACGGGAGCCGGGTCCGTCGAGACGCTGCTGCTGGACACGAGCAATCAGGGGTCCGTACGCGCGGCGGCGGCGACGGCGCGCAGCCGCGGGCCGCTGCACGGGCTGCTGCTGAACGCCGGCCTCGTGCATCCCCCCAAGGAGCGCCAGACCGTCGACGGGCACGAGCTCGTCTTCGCGACGAACGTCCTGGGTCACTTCGCGCTCGCCGGCGAGCTGCTGCAGGTGCTCGCCGTCGTGAGCGGGCGGATGGTGTGGGTCGGCAGCATGGCGACCGCTCTGGGCAGCTACGACCCGGTGGATCCGGAGCTCATCGACCACTACTCGCCGTGGCGCGCGTACGCGCAGTCCAAGGTCGCGACCACCGCGCTCGGCTTCGAGGCCGACCGGCGCCTGCGCGACGCCGGCGTGCCGGTGTCGAGCATCGTCGTCCACCCCGGCTACTCCGCGAGCGGGCGCACCCCCGGCATCCGCGGGGTCAACGAGCCGTCCCGGTTCACGCGCTTCGCGGACAACCTGCAGACCCCGTTCCTGCAGTCGAAGGAGCACGGGGCCTGGTCGCTCGTGCGCGCCCTCGTCGACCCCGGGATCGAGGGCGGCGAGTTCTGGGGGCCGCGCTTCGTCACGAAGGGCGAGCCGAGGAAGGCGGATGCCGCGAAGCTCACCCGCGCGCCCGAGGTGGGTGAGCGCCTGTGGCGCTACTGCGAGCAGGCGACGCGCGTGCGCTGGCCGTTCGAGAAGGCCTCGCGTGCGCGCCGCCGCTGGTAGCGACGCGCCGGATGCGGCGCCCGACGACAGGCCCACGGTGCGTGCGCGCCTGCGCGCGCGGCTCACGGATGCCGCGTCGTTCCGGTCGTGGGCCGTGGATGCGAACGACGGCGTCATCGCGACGGCGGGTCTGCTGGAGGGCTTCGCGGGGGCCGGCGCCTCCGACCACGTGCTGCTGACGGCGGCGGTCGCGGCCACGGTCGCCGGCTCGCTCGGTCTCGGCGGGGCGAAGTGGGCCGAGGCCGCCGCGGAGCGCGAGACGCAGCTCAGCTCGGTGGCCGCCGAGACGGCGGAGCTCGCCCGCGATCCGGATGCCGAGCTGCGCGAGCTCACCGACCACTATGTGCGCAAGGGCCTCGACCCGGAGCTCGCCCGCCGCGTCGCGGAGCAGCTCAGCGCCCGCGACGCCCTGTCCGCTCAGCTGGAGTCCGAGTACGGCATCGACCGCATCATGTCCGCTGCGGCGACCGCCTGGGAGGGCGTCTCGGCCGCCGTCGCCTATCTCGTCGGCGCGCTCATCCCGCTCCTGATCACCCTGTTCGTCCCGGCGCGCATGGAAGGGTGGATCCTCGTCATCGCCGTCGTCGTGTCGCTGACGGTCACGTCGTTCATCGCCGCGCGCCGCGGTCGCGTGTCGCTGGGGCGCACCCTGCTGCGCACTCTCGTGGTGGGCCTCGGGACGCTCGCCATCAGCTACACCGCCGGGCTGCTGCTCTTCTGACCGCACCCGTGCAACGTCCGCAGGCTCTCGGCCTCAGGTCGTGAGCCAGACGGCCGCCGGCGTGCCCTCGGGCAGCGCCACGGCGGCGCCCCCGTCGATCTCGACGATCGCGGGGCGGACGACACGCACCTCGTGCCCGACCGAGAGCCCGGCGTCCTCGAGCGCGCGCAGGAGGGCCGGGTCGCGGTCGCTCACGCGCAGGACGCGTCCGCGATGGCCGGCCGCGGCGTCGGCCAGCAGCACGAAGTCCTCCCGGTGGACGACCCCGTCGGCATCCGGGATCGCGTCGCCGTGGGGGTCGAACCGCGGCTGGCCGAGGCGCGCGTCGATCCCCTCCAGCAGCCGGTCGCTGAGGGCGTGCTCGAGCACCTCGGCCTCGTCGTGCACCTCGTCCCAGCTGTAGCCGAACTCCCGCACGAGCCACGTCTCGATGAGGCGGTGGCGCCGGATGATCGCGGCGGCGCGCTGCTCGCCGGCGGCGGTGAGGGCGATGGGCCCGTACGGCCGGTGGTCGACGAGCCGTTGCGCCGCGAGCTTCTGCACCATCTCGGTGACGCTCGAGGGCGCGAGCCCCAGCGTCGTGGCGAGCTGCGACGGGGTGATGCGCTCGTCCTGCCACTCGGTGTGGTGGTAGATCGCCTTCAGGTAGTCGTCGATCGCGGCGGATGGCACCCGTTCAGGGTACCCGCGAGCGCCCCGGCGCTGTCCCCTCTGCCGTGCCGAACTCCTCCAGAATCCGCGCCGGGACGGCGACCGCTTCCGGATCCGCGGGGTCGCCGCCGGGCGCGCCGTCGATTCTGGAGGAGTTGCGAACGTGGTGGCGGGACGACCGGCGTGCCGGGCGAGCAGCGCGCCGTTCAGCGCGATGAGGAAGACGGATGCCACGACGGCGGCGATCGTCGTGAGCCGGGTGTTGCGGAAGCGGCCGAGCACGTCCGTCCGCGACGTCAGCCGGGCCAGCGGGATGAGCGCGAAGGGGATGCCGAACGACAGCACGACCTGACTGAGGACCAGGGAGGCGGTGGGGTCGGCGCCGAGGCCGAGCAGCAGCAGTGCAGGCACGAGCGACACCAGCCGGCGCGTGACGAGCGGCACCCGCATGTGCAGGAGCCCGTGCATGATCTCGGCGCCGGCGTAGGCGCCGACGGACGTGCTGGCCAGGCCGCTGGCGAGCAGTCCGACGGCGAACATCACGGCCACGACCGGGCCGATTCCGGCGCGCAGCGCCGTGTAGGCGCCCTCGAGCGTGTCCGTCCCGGGGACGCCCTGCAGGTTCGCCCCGGCCAGCAGCAGCATGCCGACGTTGACGGCGCCGGCGATGGTCATGGCGATCGTGACATCCCACCGCGTCGCCCTCAGCAGGCGCGCGAGGGAGGGGCCGCCGGCGTCGAAGCGTTCGCGGCCGAAGCGGTCGCGGACGAGGGCGGAGTGGGCATAGATCGCGTGCGGCATGATCGTCGCGCCGAGGATGGATGTCGCCAGCAGGACCGAGTCGGAACCCTGGAATCGCGGCACGAGGCCGGCAAGCACTCCGCCGGGGCTGGGCGGTGCGACGAACACGCCCGCGACGAATCCGATCGAGGTGATCGCGACGAGACCGATGATCACGAACTCGAAGGCGCGCGCGCTCCGTCGCGTCTGCACCGCGAGCAGCACGAGGGAGACGGCGCCGGTGATCACCCCGCCCCACACGAGCGGGAGCCCGAACAGGAGGTTCAGAGCGACGGCGCCGCCGATCACCTCGGCGATGTCGGTCGCGATCGCCACGAGCTCAGCCTGAAGCCAGTAGGCGCGGCGCGCCCAGGGATGCCGGATGCGGTCGCCGAGCTGCTCGGGCAGGCTCTTCCCGGTGACCAGCCCCAGCTTCGCGGAGAGGTACTGGACGAGCCACGCGATCACGTTGGCGAGGACGACGACCCAGACGAGCAGGTAGCCGAACTGGGCGCCCGCACTCATGTTGCTGGCGACATTGCCCGGATCGATGTACGCGACTCCCGCGACGAGTGCCGGGCCGAGCAGCCACGCCGCTCGTGAGCCCGTCGCCGTATCGCTTCGTCGCTCGAGGGTCTCGGTATTT
>Ga0209963_1001318_pt1 | contig 14982 bp, 10 predicted proteins | sample ThiBio_1000_biof_2_FD_183957 | JGI IMG/M metagenome (GOLD analysis project Ga0209963, IMG submission 183957) | Wastewater bioreactor microbial communities from Cape Town, South Africa - Thiocy_cont_1000_biof (SPAdes) | ecosystem: Engineered > Bioreactor > Thiocyanate-remediating >...
TGGCCACGTTGTCACCGATCGTCAGGCTGCCCGCCAGCCCGCACTGGGCCGCGATCAGCGAGTGGCGGCCGATGGTCACGTTATGGCCGATCTGCACCTGATTGTCGATTTTGGTGCCCTCGCCAATCACGGTATCACGCAGGCTGCCGCGATCGATCGTGGTGCCCGCGCCGATCTCGACGTGGTTCTGGATCAGCACGCGGCCGGTCTGCGGCACCTTGATGTGACCGTCCTTGCCGAAAACGAAACCGTAACCATCCTGACCGAGATGGCAGCCGGGATGGATCAGCACGTTGTTGCCAATGAAGGTGTTGTGGATTGATGAGTTCGGTCCGACATTGCAGTCCCGGCCGATCTTGACGCCGGGGCCAAGCACCACGCTGGCCCCGATCACGGTGCCCGAGCCGATTTCGACATCGGGACCGATTACCGCCAGCGGATCGACGATGACGTCATCCTCCAGATGCGCGGACGGATCGATGATCGCCGACGGCGAAATGCCGGTGTTGCCGCAGGACGACTGCGGACGCAGCACGTCGGCGTGAAGATGACGGGCGAGTTCGACAAATGCGCGAAACGGCTGCGCCGCCCGGAGCACCGCGACATGCGCCGGCACCCTGCCCTCGAACCTTTCGTGGACCAGACAGGCTCCGGCGTGGGTCCGGGCCAGTTGGTCGGCGTATTTCAGGTTGTCGAAGAAGGCCAGGTGCATCGGCCCGGCCTCGTCGAGCGAAGCCAGCCCGTCGACGGACTGGCTCGCACGCGAAGCGTCGACCAAATGCGCCTTGGTCAACGCGGCTATTTCAGCCAGCGTCAACCTCGGCGGTTGTCGGAAGAATGTCTGCTGCGCCATGCCACCCGCTGCGACCGGTCGCGGGGGCACGTTTAGAACGTCGTGCCGCCGCCGAACCGGAATTCCTGCACGCGATCATACTTACCCTTGGTGAGGGGTATAGCGTAATCGAAGCGCAGCGGTCCAAACGGGGACTGCCAGATCAGACCCACGCCCACCGAGCTGCGGACCGTTGAGTCGCTGTAGGGGTCGAAAGCGAGCCGCTTGGCCTGCAATATCGGGTCCACGTCCGGCGCCTGTCCGGCATAGGGCGGTCCCTTATAGCCGGTCAGTTGACCCGCGTCGGCATAGATCGCGCCCTTCAGACCCACTTCCTTCGGCAGGAACCAGAACGGCATCTGCAATTCGACCGATGCGCCCCAGTACTGGGTGCCTCCCAGCGCATCGCCGTAACCAAATTGGTTGATCGTCGAAATATCACGCGGACCGATGCCGTTCGGGGCGAAACCGCGCACCAGGTTCGGACCCATCTGGAAATGATCCAGCATCCGGATTTCGTTGTTGCCGACCTTGTTCAGGATACCGCCCTGCAGTCGGATGATCCCGACAATGTCGGACACCAGCGGCGTGTAATACTTCGCGTCGATCGTCGACTTGAAGTAGCTGACGTCACCGCCGACACCCGCGAAGTCCTGCTTCCAGTCGATCAACAGACCGTCGGTCGGGTTCTTGTTGTTGTCGAGGGTATTGTAGGTCAGCGTGTAACCGACCATCGAGGTGAGCTTGGCGCCCTCGGTCAATTCCTTGAGAATTGGATACGAGATGTACGTCGTATCGGTTCCGGCCGGCAGGGTGATTTCCTGCTGGTACAGCGAGTAGCGCAACTGCAAGCTCAGATCTTCGCGCAACTGGAAGCCGAGACGCGGGCTAAAGCCCAACGTCTTGGTGCCGTACGAAATGTAGTAGTTGTTGGGCAACTGCGTGCGCTGATACAGGTCGAGGCCCAGCGCGACGCGGTAGTCGAGCAGATACGGCTCGACGAACGACAGCGAGTAACCCCGCGCGTACTGGCCGTACTGCACCGACGCCTTGGCGAACATACCGCGGCCGAGGAAGTTGCGCTCGGCGATGCTGACTTCACCCAACGCGCCATCGGTTGTCGAATAACCGCCCGACACCGAGAAGTCGCCGGTCGATTTCTCTTCGAGATTGACCACCACGATAACCCGGTCGTTCGACGAGCCCGGCTCGGTGGTGATCTTCACCGACTTGAAGAAGTCGAGATTCTTCAGGCGCCGTTCCGCGCGATCGACCAGCGCGCGATTGTAGGCGTCGCCCTCGGAGATATCGAACTCACGCCGAATGACATAGTCGCGGGTCCGCGTATTGCCGCGCACGTCGATGCGTTCGATGTAGGTGCGCGGGCCCTCGTCGATAGCGAACGTGATCGCCACCGTGTGTGCCTCGAAATTGCGTTCGCCGCGCGGCCGGACCACCGCGAACGCGTAACCGCGACGCGACGTCTCGACCTGCATCTCCTCGACCGACTTCTCCAATGCCTCGGCATTGTAGACGCCGCCGACACTGACGCGGGACCAGCTTCGCAGCGAATCGCCGTTGAGCGTCGGGATGGTCGACTGGAAGTTCACCGAACCGACGCGATACTGCTGACCTTCCTCGATCTTGAAGGTGACCAGGAAGCCCTTCTTCGCCGGATCGTATTCCGTCAGCGCGGCGACCACCTGCACGTCGGCATAGCCGTTCTTCAGATAGAAACGGCGAATCAGGTCGCGGTCGGCCTCGACCCGATCCGGATCGTAGACGTCGCCGGACGACAGAAAGCTCAGCCAGTTCGACTCATGCGTCTTGATGACGTCCTTCAGACGATAGGACGAGAAGGCATGATTGCCGATGAATTCGACCGATTTCACGCCGGTCTTCTCGCCTTCGGTGATGACGAAGATCAGATCGACGCGGTTGTTCGGCTGCTGAATCATCTCCGGATCAACGCGCACGTCGTAGCGGCCGGAACGCCGATAGATTTCGGTGATCCGCAACGCATCCGCCTGCACCATCGGGCGGGACAGGGTGCCGCGCGACTTGCTCTGAATTTCGGCCGAGAGTTGCTCGTCCTTGACCTTCTTGTTGCCTTCGAAAGCAACGCGGTTGATGACCGGGTTCTCCACCACCGAAACGACCAGACGGCCGCCGGCGTGATTGATCTTCACATCCTGGAACAGGCCGGTTTCGATCAAGGCCTTGAGGCCGTCGTCGATGGCACCCTGATCGAGACGGCCGCTGGCGCCGGTCTTGAAATAGGAACGGATCGTCGCCGCTTCGACGCGCTGGTTGCCCTGAACCGCAATGGAGGACGCCGTCTGGGCTGTCGCAGCCGACGAAACCAGAACGGTTCCCATCGTCGCCGCGACCGGCATGGCGATCATGATCAAAGCGGCAAGGAGACTGCCCCGTAGAACTCGCATTCCGACCTTCATGCGCCGTGCGCCCTTATTCTTCATTTCCAGTGTCCAGCCCCATCCCCCGGAACACCGGCAGATTCTCTCGTGTTGCCCTGCTTGTAGCCAATTTTGCCCACCTGGCAAACGCTCTTTCGCAACGCAATTTCAATTTCAATCCAAGACGTTGCCCAATAGTCACGCCATCGGGAACATCACGACGTCGCGAAGTGCAGAATGTCGTTGTAAGTCGCGAACACCATCAACATCAGCACAAGGCCCAGTCCGATGCGGAATCCCACTTCCTGGGCCCGTTCCGACAGCGGACGGCCCCGGATCGCCTCCACCGCGTAGAACAAAAGATGCCCGCCATCGAGCAGCGGCACCGGGAACAGGTTCAGCAGGCCGATCGATACCGACAATACCGCCGTCAGATGGATCAGTGCGGCGAGACCGATCGTAGCCACCTGCCCCGAGATCTGGGCGATGCGCAGCGGGCCGCCGACCTGATCGGCGGCTTCGCGGCCGACAAAGACGCCGCCGACATAGGCCAGGGTGCGGTCGATCACGAACCAGGTTTCCTTGGCGCCGAGCCACAGCGCGGTTGCCGGATCGACCCGTTCGGTCAGGACGTCGCCGGGCGCGTTGGAGCGGGTGATGCCGAGCACGCCGAGCTTATGGACATTGCCGAAATTGTCTTTGATTTCCTTGAGTTCCGGCGTGGCCTGGAGCGTCAGCGAGGCCTCGCCCCGCTTCACGGTGAAGGACAATTGCCGTCCCGCCTCGGTCCCGACGATGCGCTGCATCTCGGAGAAATTGCCGATTTTGGTCCCGTCGATCGCGGTGACGAGGTCGCCGGACTGGAAACCGGCGACGGCGGCGGCGCTGCCCTCCATTACCTTGTCGACGCGCGCGGTCGCATTCGGTCGGCCGAAGAACGTGAACAGGCCGGCGAAGATCACGATCGCCAGGATGAAATTGGCGATCGGTCCGGCGGCGACGATGGCGGCGCGAGGCCCGAGCTTCTTGTGATGGAAACTGCCCTTGCGCTCGTCCTCGGTCATGGTCGCGAGCTTGGCGCTATCCGGCGTGCTGGCTTCGCTTTCGTCGCCAAAAAAACGCACGTAGCCGCCCAGCGGGATCGCCGACAGCTTCCAGCGCGTGCCATGCCTGTCGTTGAACCCGGCCAGCTCGGGGCCGAATCCCAAGGAAAACGTCAGCACCTTCACACCCGCCCAGCGGGCCACCAGGAAGTGTCCGAGTTCGTGAAAGAAAACAACGATCGTCAGAACGAACAGGAAGGGAACGATGTAACCGATCACGCCATGGCTTAACGTACTGAAACCATGCAGAAAAAACTCTGACATTCGTATTCCCTCACCAAGACCGGCAGTCACGCGCAGAACCGCCCGACCTTGTCACGAAGTTCCTAGGATGCCTTTGCGGCAATTTGAGGCAAGAGGGAGGCAGCGAGATTTCTCGCGTTATGGTCAACAGCAATCGCGTCGTCGGCCGACGTGAGCGGCGCGAGATTGCCGGCACGGACCCATTGCTCCAGCGTTGCCTCCACCAGCCGCGCGATGGCGCCGAACCGGATCTTCTTGCCGATGAACGCGGCCACCGCGATCTCGTTGGCGGCGTTGAAAACCGTAGTTGCCCCCTGCCCGGTCCGCAGCGCCTCGAACGCCAGCCGCAGGCCGGGGAATCGTTCGAAGTCCGGCGCCTCGAAGGTCAGTTGGCCGATTTTGGCCAGATCGAGCCGCGTCGACGGGCCGACGATGCGGTCCGGCCAGCCGAGGCAATGCGCGATCGGAATGCGCATATCGGGCGAACCGAGCTGCGCCACCACCGAGCGGTCGGAGAATTCGACGAGGCCATGGACGATCGACTGCGGATGCACCAGCACGTCGATCTGGTCCGGGCTCAATGCGAACAGGTAGGCCGCTTCGATCACCTCGAGGCCCTTGTTCATCATTGACGCCGAGTCGATGGTGATCTTCTGCCCCATGCTCCAGTTCGGATGCTTGAGCGCCTGCTCCAGCGTCGCCTGTTCGATATCGGCCGCGGCCCAGGTGCGGAACGGACCGCCGGATGCGGTGATGATCACCCGAGTCAATTCGGCGCGATTGCCGGAGCTGAGCGCCTGAAACAGCGCGTTATGCTCGGAATCCGCCGGCAGGATGCGCGCGCCGGCATCGACCGCGCGCTGCATGAAGAAATCGCCGGCACAGACCAGGCATTCCTTGTTGGCCAGCGCGACGGTGGTGCCGCGATCGACCGCCGCCAACGCCGGCTTCAGACCGGCCGCACCACTCACTGCCGCCATCAGCCAGTCGGCCGGGCGCGCCGCCGCCTCGATGATCGCGCTCTCGCCGGCGCCGCAGGCGATGCCAGTGCCGGACAGCGCCTCTTTCAACTCGCCGAGACGCGCGGGATCGGCGATCGCGGCGAAGCGCGCGTTGAACTCGCGTGCCAGCTTGGCCAGCCCTTCCACGTTGCTGTGCGCGGTCAAGGCCTCGACCTGATAGCGCTCGGGTGCGAGCCGCAGCAGATCCATGGTGCTGTCGCCGATCGAACCGGTCGCGCCGAGCACGGTGACGGCGCGCGGACCGTTGATGGCCGGCGGATCGTTCCTTAACGGTACTGCACTCATTCCATCACCACATCAAAAGGCCGCGGCCGGCCCCATCGAGACCCCCACGCATTACGCCGATCACGGCGGCCATGACAATGGCCGCGACGAAACCATCCAGCCGATCAAGCAAGCCGCCGTGGCCCGGAATGACGTTGCTGGAGTCCTTCACGCCAAAGCGCCGCTTCACCGCGGATTCGAACAGATCGCCGCACTGCGATACGATCGACAATACCGCGCCGAGCAACAGCAACGGCAACATTCGACCGAATCCCGAAGCGGCGAAACCTGCGGCCACCGCAAGACTCCCGGCAAAGCCGCCGATGGCACCGGCCCAGGTTTTCTTCGGGCTAACGCGGACCCAGAGTTTTGGTCCCCCGATGCCGCGACCGGCGAAGTAGCCGCCGATGTCGGTGACCCAGACCACCAGCAGCACGAACAGCAGCGCGATGAAGCCGGACTGCGGATCGGCACGAACCAGCACCGCGCCGAACAGTGCGGCCGCGGCATAAATCAATCCGGCCAGCGCCCACCCACGATTGACACGCGCCAGCAACGCAATCGCGATCAACCCCGCGGCGATCGCGAGCAGCGCCTTTCCGGAAAATCCGATGGCCAACGCAATCCCCGCAACGGCAAGGGGCGCGATGCCCGCAGCCACCACGCGCGGCCGGGTCGCCTGCACCACAAACAGCCACTCGGCGTACATGCCCATCGTCGCCAGCGTGGCGAGAGCAGCCCACAGCCAACCGCCGAAATAAGCGGCAGCGATGGTCAGCGGCGCCAGCACGGCGCCGGCCAATATCCGCAGCATCAGATTTCTGGAATCGCGCACGTCGTTCCCGGCCGGCGGCGCCTGTTGCGGCGTCACGCGCGGCCCGCTCCGGCTTTGGCGGCAAGCCCACCGAAACGGCGCTCGCGCTTGGCGTATTCGGTAATGGCATCTTCAAGCGCGGCCTTGTCGAAATCCGGCCAATGCACCGGCACGAACACCAGTTCGCTGTAAGCTGCCTGCCACATCAGAAAGTTCGACAATCGCTGCTCGCCCGAGGTGCGGATAATCAGATCGGGATCCGGAAGCTCCGATGTGTCGAGGTACCCGGAGATCGCGGCGACGTCGATGCTGGACGGATCGCGCTTGCCCTCGGCCACTTCGCGCGCCAGCCGTTGCGCAGCATTGGCGATTTCCTGCCGCGAACCGTAATTGAATGCAACCGTGAGATTGAGCCGGACATTGCCGCGGGTCAGTTCCTCGGCCTCGTCAAGCAGCGCCACGATATCGGGCTCGAGCCCTTCGCGTTCGCCGATCACCCGCACCCGCACCCCATCGCGATGCAGGGATGCAAGATCGTTGCGAATGAAGCGACGCAGCAGGCCGAACAGATCGCCGATCTCACTCGCCGGCCGCGACCAGTTCTCCGAGCTGAACGAAAAGATCGTCAAATAACGGATGCCCAACTCACTGGCGGCGCGGACCACGCGCCGCAGCGCTTCGACGCCGCGTCGATGGCCCTCGGCGCGCGGCAGGCTGCGTGCCGCCGCCCAGCGTCCGTTGCCGTCCATGATGATCGCAACATGCTCCGGCGTACCGGAGCGATCCGGTCCATCGGTCAAGGGCATTGCGACATTCGACATCGGCGAGGTTCCTGGAAGCGCCAGCTGCGCTCCGTTGACGTTAAACGGTGAGGATTTCCTTTTCCTTGCCGGCCAGCATCTGGTCGATCTCCGCGATCACGCTGTCGGTGGCCTTCTGCACGTCGGCGGCAAAACGCTTCTCATCGTCCTCGGAAATCTCGCTGGCTTTTTCAAGCTTCTTGAGCGTGTCGAGGCCGTCGCGGCGAACGTGGCGAACCGCGACCTTGGCGGCTTCGGCGTACTTGTGCGCAACCTTCACCAGTTCCTTGCGGCGCTCCTCGTTGAGTTCGGGAATACGCAGCCGCAGCACCTGCCCTTCGGTGGCCGGGCTGAGGCCGAGATTGGAATCGACGATGGCTTTCTCCACCGCCTTGACCATCGACTTGTCCCAGACCTGCACCGATAGCAGGCGCGGCTCCGGCACGCTGACGGTGGCGAGCTGGTTCAGCGGCATGTGGCTGCCATAGGCCTCGACCTGTACCGGCTCCAGCATCGACGCCGCGGCGCGCCCGGTACGCAATCCACCCAGTTCGTGCTTGAGCGACTGGGTTGCGCCCTGCATACGCCGTTTCAATTCGCTGATGTCGAAACTTCCGGACGGCATACCGCTCTCCTTCTTGAAATCGCAGTCTTATTCTTGAGTAGCCTTATTCCCGAACGTCGCCCGGCTTTGCCCTTCGGTCGCCGCGAAGCGGATCGCTCCGCTCAGGGCGTCAGCCAGCGACAATCGTACCGTACCCCGTCCCGCTGAGAATCGCCCCGATCGATCCCGCCTCCACGATGGAAAACACGATGATAGGCAGCGACGTTTCGCGGGCAAGGGCGAATGCAGTGGCATCCATCACCTTATAGCCACCTTCCAACGCCTGAGAATGGGTCAGCCGGTCGAACCGCTTGGCAGTCGGGTCGCGCTTCGGATCGGCGCTGTAGACGCCGTCGACATTGGTGGCCTTCAGTACCGCCTGCGCACCAATCTCGCCGGCACGCAGCACGGCGGTGGTGTCGGTGGTGAAAAACGGATTGCCGGTGCCGCCGGCCAGCAGCACGATCTTGCCCTCGGCCAGATAACGATGGGCGGTGCCCCGGGTGAACAGTTCGCAGACCTGCGGCATCACCATCGCCGACAATGTCCGCGCCGCCTGCCCGCGCCGTTCGAGCGCCGCTTCCAGCGCCAGGCAGTTCATGACGGTGGCGAGCATGCCCATGGTGTCGCCGGTCGGGCGCGATACGCCGCGCGACGAGACCTCGACGCCGCGAAAGATGTTGCCGCCGCCGACGACGACGGCAATCTCCACACCAAGCTGCCGGGCCGCGACAAGATCGCCGGCGACCCGATCCATGGTTTCCTGATCGATGCCGAACGGTTTGCCGCCGGCGAAGTACTCACCCGACAGCTTGACGACGACCCGGCGGTAGACTGGCTCACCCATGATGCGATCGATCCTCCGATGAGCCTTCGCCTCTACGCCGACGCCTCCCGATGCCGTTGTCCCGGCATCAAGCCTTGGTCTGTCCGCTTACCGCGGCGACCTCGGCGGCGAAGTCCGACTCGGCCTTCTCGATTCCCTCACCGAGAGCATAGCGCACGAAGCCGGCAATTTTCACCGGACCGCCGACCTTGCCTTCGGCTTCCTTCACCGCCTGCGCCACCGACTTGCCGGTGTCGTGGATGAAGGCCTGCTCGAGCAGGCAGACTTCCTTGTAGTAGGTCTTGAGGCCGGACTCGACGATCTTCTCGATCACGTTCTCCGGCTTGCCCTGCTGACGATATTTGTCGGCCAGCACGTCCTTCTCGCGCTTCACCACTTCCGGGTCGAGGCCGGAGGCATCGAGCGCCAGCGGATTTGCGGCTGCGACATGCATCGCGATCTGACGGCCGAGCGCGGCCAGTTCGTCGGCCTTGCCGGCCGACTCCAGCGCGACGATCACGCCCATCTTGCCGGCGCCGTCGATCACTGCGCCATGAACGTAGCTCGCGACCACACCCTTGCCGACTTCGAGCGAAGCGGCGCGACGCAGCGACATGTTCTCGCCGATAGTGGCGATGGCGTCGTTGATCGCGGCCTCGACGGTGGCGGAGCCGACCTTGGTCGCCTTGATCTTCTCGACGTCGGCGCCGGCGTGCAGCGCGACCTGCGCGATCATCTTGACCAGCCCCTGGAACTGATCGTTGCGAGCGACGAAATCGGTTTCGGAATTGACCTCGACGACGACGCCCTTGTTGCCGGACGTCATCGCACCGATCAGACCTTCAGCGGCAACGCGGCCAGCCTTCTTGGCAGCCTTCGAAAGCCCCTTCTTGCGCAGCCAGTCGATGGACGCCTGCATGTCGCCGCCGTTCTCCGTCAACGCCGCCTTGCAGTCCATCATGCCGGCACCGGTGGTCTCGCGAAGTTCCTTGACCATTGCCGCGCTGATCGTTGCCATGTCCGTTTTCCTTTGCCTGTTCGGGCGAACGCCGCGACGTTGCCGCCGCGCCGCTCACCATCAGGAATCTATCAAGTGATAAAGCCGAAAAAGCACGCGGCCGGGTGCCCCCGCCGCGCGCGAAAAATTATTCCGCCTCGGCGGTAAGCGCCTTGGCCTGCGCGACCCAGGCGTCGGCGCGGCTCGGCAGACCGACTTCTTCACCGATCTTGTGCGCGGTCGCGCTGTCGAGTTCGGCCAACTGCCAGTGGTGGAAGATGCCGAGGTCGTTGAGCTTCTTCTCGATCTCGCCGGACACGCCGGTGAGCTTCTTGAGGTCGTCGGCAGTGCCGCGCGGACCGGCCAATCCCTGGAAACCGGCGGTGGCCGGAATTTCTTCAGCGACCGGCTTCACGGCAGCGCCGATGTCGATGCCCGAATCGCCCTGCGCGCGTGAAATGCCGTCGATCGCGGCGCGCGCGATCAGGTCGCAGTAGAGACTGATGGCGCGGCCGGCGTCGTCATTGCCGGGCACGAGATAGGTGATGCCCTTCGGATCGCAGTTGGTATCGACAATCGCCGCGACCGGGATGTTGAGCCGCTGGGCTTCCTGAATCGCGATATCTTCCTTGTTGGTGTCGATCACGAAGATCAGGTCGGGCAGACCGCCCATGTCCTTGATGCCGCCGAGCGAGCGGTCGAGCTTGTCGCGCTCGCGCTGCAAGGTCAGGCGCTCTTTCTTGGTGTAGGCGCTGGCGTCGCCCGACGACAGCACTTCGTCGAGATGGCGCAGACGCTTGATCGAACCCGAGATGGTCTTCCAGTTGGTCAGCGTGCCGCCGAGCCAGCGCGAATTGACGAAGTACTGCGCCGAGCGCTTCGCGGCTTCGGCAACACCGTCCTGCGCCTGACGCTTGGTGCCGACGAACAGGATGCGACCGCCCTTGGCGACGGTGTCGCTCACCGCCTGCAACGCGCGATGCAGCATCGGCACGGTCTGCGCGAGGTCGATGATGTGGATGTTGTTACGCGCACCGAAAATGTACTCGGCCATTTTGGGATTCCAGCGGTGCGACTGGTGGCCGAAGTGAACGCCAGCCTCGAGCAACTGACGCATAGTGAAATCAGGAAGTGACATTTTTTAATTCTCCGGTTGGTTCCTCCGGAAACGTGTGAGCAATACGAGCTTTAAAGCGACATGCTTTGCGGCCCGGATAGCCACCGGACGGCCAAATCAGCCATGTTTCCGTGTGAGATGGCGCGGTATATAGCGGCGTACCCGGCCATAAGCAAGGGAATCCGGGGCTCGAATCCACCCCACCGGTCCCCCCCCCGCTTCCAACGGGAACCGGACGCGCCCCACTACAGCGTTTCGACCTGCTCAACCCCTTGAACCGCCTTGATGGCACCGGCGATCTGCGGTGACACCGGGAAGCGGCCGGACAATTCGAACTCCACCTCGGTTTGCGGGTCGAGGCGCAACACAAGGGAAATATTCCCATTGGCCGCACCGGCACCGGGCGCTTGCAGACGCTTGGTGATCGAATCGAGTGGTTTGGTGTCGCGCAGGAAGATGCGCAGCCCCTTCTGGGTCTTGGCGGCCGCGTCGTCGAGCGGTTCGGCGTGCAGCACCCGCGCCCGGACATCGTCACCCTGCAACTCGGCGCCGAGCTTGAGCAGCACGGCAGCGCCGGGCTCCAGCACTTCGCGGAATTGGGCCAACCCTTCCGAGAACAGTACCGCCTCGAAATGGCCGGTCGGGTCCGACAGGCCGATGATGCCCATCTTGTTGCCAGTCTTGGTGCGCCGCTCCATCCGTGACACCACCGTTGCCGCCACCTTGCCCGCTGTCGCGCCGCTCTTCACCGCGCGCGAGAACTCCGCCCAGGATTGCACCCGCAACCGCTTCAGGATCGCCGCATAGTCATCCAGCGGGTGGCCGGACAGGAAGAAACCGATGGCGTCGTATTCGCGACGCAGCTTGTCGGCCGGCAACCAGTTGTCGATCGCCGGCAGCATCACGCTCGGCACGTCCGCCATGCCGCCGAACATGTCGTTCTGCCCGGACGTCGCCGCTTCGAAACCGCGTTGGCTTGCCGCGAGAATGGCTTCGGCTCCAGCAAAGGCGCGGGCGCGATTGCGCTCAATGGTGTCGAACGCACCGGCGGCCGCAAGGCTTTCGATTACCCGCTTGTTGATGGCGCGCGGCGTGACGCGGCCGGCGAAATCCGCCAGCGACGTGAACAACCCTTTCTGACGCGCCTCGACGATCTGCTCGATGGCGTGCGCGCCGACGCCTTTCAACGCGGCCAAGGCGTAGTAGATCGTGTTCTCGCTGACCTCGAACGTCGCGCCCGAGCGGTTGATCGACGGCGGTTCGACCTGGATGCCGAGCCGCTGCGCCTCGGAACGGAATTCCGACAGCTTGTCGGTGTTGCTCATGTCGAGCGTCATCGACGCCGCGATGAACTCCACCGGATAGTGCGCCTTCATATACGCGGTCTGATACGACACCAGCGCGTAGGCGGCGGCGTGGCTCTTGTTGAAGCCGTAGTCGGCGAACTTCGCCAGCAATTCGAAGATGGTTTCTGCCTGCCCCTTGGCGACGTTGTTCTTCATCGCGCCGGCGACGAAAATCTCGCGCTGCTTGTCCATCTCGGCGCGGATCTTCTTGCCCATCGCGCGGCGCAACAGGTCGGCGTCGCCGAGCGAATAGCCCGCCATCACCTGCGCGATCTGCATCACCTGTTCCTGATAAATGATGACGCCGAAGGTCTCCTTCAGGATCGGCTCGAGCATCGGATGCATGTATTCCGGCTCTTCATCACCGTGCTTGCGCGCGCAATAGGTCGGAATGTTCGCCATCGGGCCGGGACGATACAGCGCGACCAGCGCGATCAAATCCTCCAGACGGTCCGGCCGCATGTCGACCAGCGCGCGCCGCATGCCCTGACTTTCAACCTGGAACACACCGACCACGTCGCCGCGCGCGAGCATGTCGTAAGTATCTTTGTCGTTAAGGTTCAGCGTCGACAGATCAAGATCGATGTCGCGCTGCTTGAGCAACTTCACCGCGACGTCGAGCACCGTCAGCGTCTTCAAGCCGAGGAAGTCGAACTTCACCAGGCCCGCAGGCTCGACCCATTTCATGTTGAACTGGGTCACCGGCATATCGGATTTCGGATCGCGATAGAGTGGTACCAGTTCGTGCAGCGGCCGGTCGCCGATCACGATGCCGGCGGCGTGGGTCGAGGCGTGGCGGTTCAAGCCTTCCAGCTTCTGCGCGATCGAGAAGGCGCGCGCGATCACCGGGTCCTCGTCGCGGAAGGCTTGCAGCTTCGGCTCGCCCTCGATCGCCTGCTTCAGCGACACCGGCGCCGCCGGATTCTGCGGCACCAGCTTGGTCAGCTTATCGACCTGCCCGTAAGGCATCTGCAACACGCGACCGACGTCGCGCAGCACGCCGCGCGCCTGCAACGTTCCGAATGTGATGATCTGGGCGACGTGATCGCTGCCGTAGCGGCGTTGCACGTAGTCGATCACCTCGCCGCGCCGGTCCTGGCAGAAGTCGATGTCGAAGTCCGGCATCGACACGCGTTCCGGGTTGAGGAAGCGCTCGAACAGCAGGCCGAAGCGGATCGGATCGAGGTCGGTAATGGTGAGCGAGTAAGCCACCAGCGAACCGGCACCGGAGCCGCGCCCCGGTCCCACCGGAATGCCCTGCGCCTTGGCCCACTTGATGAAGTCGGACACGATCAGGAAGTAGCCGGAGTATTTCATCCGGGTGATGACATCGAGTTCGAAGCTCAATCGCTTCTGATAATCCTCCTCGGTCACGCCTTGCGTCAGGCCATGCAGCGCCAGCCGCCGCGCGAGCCCCTCCTCCGCCTGCTTGCGCAGTTCGGCCGCCTCCTCGCGCTCGGCCTCCTCGCCGCTGGTGTTGGGATCGACGGTGAAATGCGGCAGCAGCGGTTTACGCGTGCGCGGCCGATAAGCGCAACGCGCGGCGATCTCGACTGTCGAGGCCAAGGCCTCCGGCAGATCGGCGAACAGCACCGCCATCTCGGCGCGGGTTTTGAAGCGATGATCCGGCGTCAGTTGATCGCGGTCGGCCTCAGCAATCAGTTTGCCGGCGGCGATGCAGAGCAGCGCGTCGTGAGCCTCGTAGTCGTCGGCCGCGGCGAAATACGGTTCGTTAGTCGCGACCAGCGGAAAGCCCTTGGCATAGGCGAGATCGATCAATGCCGGCTCGGCGCGGCGCTCACGCTCGACGCCGTGGCGTTGCAGTTCGATATAGAAGCGGTCGCCGAACAACGCGGCGAGTTGGTCGCAACGCGACGCCGCGAGCGCGGCCTGATCGGCGGTGACCGCCAGCGAGATCGGCCCGTCCGGTCCGCCGCTCAACGCGATCAAACCGTCCGTCTCGCCCTGCAGCCAGTCGAGCTTGATATGCGACGCCTGATGCGTCGGGGTTTCGAGGAAGGCGCGCGAATTGAGCCGCATCAGGCTGCGGTAACCGGCCTCGCGCGCTGCCAGCAGCACGATCCGCGCCGGTCCCGGCACGATACCGTTGCGCGCGTTCGGGTCCTGGTCGCAAAAGTCCACCGCCAGCGCGAGGCCGGCGATCGGCTGAATGCCGTAGCCCGCCAGTTTGTCGGAGAATTCCAGCGCGCCGAACAGATTGTCGGTGTCGGTCAACGCCAGCGCCGGCTGATGGTCGGCCTTCGCCAGTTCGGCCAGCTTCTGCACCTTCATCGCGCCGCGCAGCAACGAATAGGCGGAATGAACGTGGAGATGGACAAAACCGGGATTGGCCGGCGGCGTATCGGGCGTGCGCATGAATCACAATCAAGTTTGGCTGGCGAGCGATCGGTCGGCTAACGCGCCGACTCGGGCTGCTCATGGTGCGATGGGCTCACCTGCCTGTCCATGGCGCACCGGTCCATTCCGGCCGTTTTCAAACGGTGTCCCTGCTTTCCCCAGCCCTGAAAGACGGCGCCGGACGGCCGCAAAGTAGGACCGGATTAACCATCCAGGGCAAATCGAGCATTCGTGAGTAC
>Ga0209963_1001320_pt1 | contig 14977 bp, 10 predicted proteins | sample ThiBio_1000_biof_2_FD_183957 | JGI IMG/M metagenome (GOLD analysis project Ga0209963, IMG submission 183957) | Wastewater bioreactor microbial communities from Cape Town, South Africa - Thiocy_cont_1000_biof (SPAdes) | ecosystem: Engineered > Bioreactor > Thiocyanate-remediating >...
TGATCCTGGCCGCAGCCTCCTCCGCGGTGCAGACCTTGGCGCGGAAGGCGGGGTTCTCGATTCGGGACATCTTGCTCCTCAGCAGGTGACTCGTGCTCTGCCTACGCTACCGGACGGGGTGGTAACGATGCTTATCCAGCCGATCGTCTCGCGGGGGGATCAGAGCAGTCCCACATGTTGCGACAAGGCATGTTGCTCGCCGGGCGCCAGAGTGATCGCCGCCGAGCGGACGTTCGCCGCCTCCACGCAGACGAACTCCGACCAGTACTGGCCGATGTCGCGGACGCTCTTGCCGAGGGTCCGTCCCGGGTTCCAGACGACCGTGTTCGCCGCCCCGTGCGTGGTCAGCCGGATGCGGCGGGAGAAGCCCGGATCGTCCACCACGACCGGTCCGGCGCAGTCGTAGATCCGGTCGATCTCGCCGTCGAAGCGGACGGGTTCGGTCTGGAGCTGCCTGGTCGGGGCGGCCCCCGTTGCGGTGTCGGTGTACGAGCAGCCCTCCAGGCCGGACACCGAGACCCGGGTGACGTCGCACACCTTGAGATAGGTGTGCAACCCCTCCTCGTAGGTGAACGGCTGGACTCCGGTGTTGGTGATCGTCAACGTCGTGGTCAGCGCCGCGTTGCCGAAGGACGCGGTGAGCTCCGCGGCGAAGCTGGGGAACTCGGCGGCGTCCGGCCGGTCCGGCACGTCCGCGGCTCCGAGGGTGTAGCGGACGGTGAGTTCGCCGGTCTCCTTGACGGTCTCGGTGACCTCGGCGCGGTGCCACAGCGCCGTCCGGGCGAAGCCGTGCTTGGGCTGCCGATTGCCGTCCGGGCCGTTGCCGAACCAGGGGAACACCACCGGCACTCCACCGCGGACGGCGTTGCCCGGGTCGAAGTCGGCCAGCGGGCTCAACCAGAGGACGGGCAGTTGTCCGGCCGGCTCCCACGCGATCGTCTGGGCTCCGGCGTCCAGGATCGCGTACTGCCGGCCGTTGAAGTGGGTCTCCACTCCGGGGAACGGTGTCTCGGGCACCTGAGAGAGGCTAGCCGATTTGCGCCGGCGCTCGTCATCTCGGGGTGTTGGTCCGGGATCCTGCCGGTCGGCGCTCGGTCGCGCTCGCGGGGGACGACGGTCGGGGACGGGGGCCGTTCGGGGACGACTGCTGTCGGGACACCGGCGGTATTGGACAGGCGGCGAATTCCGCGATTCGCCCGCGCGCGCGAGCGTCCGTCGTTATCGTGATTGCGGATCGGCAACCGGCCGGCAGCACAAGCGAGGGGACGCAGTGACTGACGTTCAGGGCCTCACCCGCGCTCTCACGGAACTCAAGCCGTCCCGCCGGACTGTGCTCGTCGCCGCCGCCTGGACTGCGCCTGCGGTGATGGGGCTGAGTGCGGTGCCTGCGGTTGCGGCATCCGGGGATGACGAGCCAGACCCCGAGCCGACTGTCGATCCCTACACGGGGGGGCTCCTGTCCGCGCTGTGGACGTCGACGAAAGGCTCAGCCAGCGGTGCAGTCGGATGGACCAACCCTCGCAGGGGCCTGTACAACACCGACGGCGGCCACGGAGAGGCGGATTATGATGATTCTGCTGGCTTCGCCGGGCCTCTGGGGCCGGGGTTCTTGTCCGCGCAGGACGCCACCGAAGACACCGAGATCCTTGTCGCTTTCACGTTCAGAGCTACCCCAGGTCGACCACACGGTGTAGGCCTCGCGATCCGGTCAACCGACGGGGCGCCAAAGGCACAGCTTCTCGACATAGACGTGACCGGGTACACACCTGACCCAGAGCTACCGATGGTGCTGAGCTACGCGGCTGGCACGCCCGAAGGCGCGTATGCGCCGGTAGGCGACGACTTCGTTCTCACCGTCGTACCAGAGGACGACAACATTCTAGTGAGCTTCCTATTCACGATCCCGGCGGGGGTGTCGGGCCACTTCTGGATTGCTGAACCTATAGTCGGGCTACAACCCGCCTAGGTCTGGTCGGGCGACGCCGTCGGCCGGATCACCAGGCCCGTTCGCAACTTCGGCGTGAAGAAGGTCGACTTGGGCGGCATCAGGAGACCTTCGCGGGCAGTCCGGCGAATCTCCTCCAGCGAGGTCGGACGGATGAGGACGGCGGCGTCCGCGGCTCCGTCCGCCAGTCGGGCGAGGGTCTCGTCCAGCCCGTGCTGATAGCCGACCTCGGCGTCCGCTCCGGCGAGGGCGTGCTCAAGCCAGGCGCCGTCGAGTGAGCGAACCCCGTCGAACGCGCCGGCCTTCGGGGTGAGCCACTCGGCCGAACCGTCCGGAGACAGCAGGACGAGGCGTCCCAGGTCGACCATCTGCGCGAGCGTCGCCGGGGTCGGCGCCGGCGCGGGCTCGATGTCGAAGTGGACGGCCAGCCGGGCGCGCAGGGTGTCCACCGTCGTCCCCGTGTAGACACGGTGGATGGCCTCGATGCTGAGCTGGTCGGCGACGAGCTCGTTGATGAAGGTGAGCGTGAACTCGGCGTCGGTGTCGGTCCGTCCGCTCGCTGCGCGCACCTCGTCGCGGTAGGTGCGCGAGATCCCGTAGCGGTGGTGTCCGTCGGCGATCAGGACGTCGTCAGCGGCGATGACGGCCGTGATCGCCGCGATTCGCCCCGGGTCGGAGACCCGCTCGACCGTGTGCCGGACGCCGTCGAAGGTGACCTCTCCCACGGGCTCGGCAGGCTCGCGCAGGGCGTCGCTGAGGCCGTCCGCGAGCGAGAGACCCCAGACCGGGGACAGGTTCGCTGCGGTGGCGCGGGTCAGGTCGAGGCGGTCGGTGGACGCCTTGGGCGTGACGCGCTCGTGCGGCAGGACTCCCCCGGCACCCTCGTCCACAACCTCGAGGCCGGCGAGGACGCCGACGATCGTCCGGGGCGTGCCGGTGGCATCGGTGAAGGACATCCGGTAGATGGTGAGCGTGTCCTGGTCGTCGGCGACGAGGACGCCGGAGTCGAGCCACTCGCCGAGGACCCGCGCGGCGACGTCGTAGCGGTCGTCACCGCCGGCCGGCACGTCGACATGGACGATGTTGTGCTCGCTGCGTCCGCCGAGCTCGGTGACGTCCGCGTCGGAGAGGACGTCGTACGGCGGCGCGATCACCTGTTGCAGGTCGGTCCCCGAGGCGTAGCGGATGGCCCTGAACGGCGCGATCTTCGGCATGGGTTGAGGGTATCGGTCGGACGGTCGGGGCGGCTGCCGGGTTCGAGAGGCCGAACGGCCGGTGACTGGGTCATCAATTTTGGTACCTGTGGACAGCGAGAGAGTTGTCCACAGGTGTTCGATTTGGGTTCGATTTTGTCGGTGGTGGGTGTTTGACTTGGTTCATGGACGGACGAGGTGGGCTGGTGTCGGCAGGCGAGCTGCTGACCGAGCTGCTCGCCGACCTGGACCGGCTGGATCCTGACCGTGCCGGCCTGGAGCCGTCGGTGCGTCTGGAGTGGCTCCGGCTGGCACGCAAGGCGCAGTCGCGGGTGACCGGGCTGTGCTCGATGCTGGCGGCCGAGGCGGAGAAGGCGGACGCAGCCGAGAAGGCTACCGGGAGTCCGTTGAAGGTGTGGCTGGGTCGGCAGGAGCCGCTGTCCCGTTCGGAGGCGTCCGCTGTGGTCCATCAGGCGCGGGCTCTCGCTGGGCGTCCGGTGGTGGCCGAAGCTGCCGTGGCGGGCCGGGTCAACACGGGGCAGGCACGGTCCATCGGCAGGCTTCTGGATGGGCTGAAGAACAGCCTCGATGCGCCGCAACTCGGCCGCGCGGAGGAACTGCTGGTCGGGTGGGCCAACCGCATGGACGCCAGTCAACTGGAGGGTGCGGCAGCGAAGGTGCTGGCCGAAGTCGCTCCCGTCGACGCTGACGAACTGCTGGAGCGCCGGTTGCAGGCCGAGGCCGAGGAAGGCTGGCGGAACAGGCACCTGCGGTTCTGGCCGGTGGCCGGTTCGATGCGATTCGAGGGATCGCTGCCTCGGGTGGAGGGCGAGGCGTGGGTCGCATTGATCAATGCGCATACCGAAGCAGCCCGGCGGACGGCCATCGAGGCTCGCGACCCGCTGGCGTCCCGGCCCACGCTGGAACAGCGTCGGGCGGACGCGTTGATCAGCCTGGTTCGCGGCGTGTCGAAGTCGAAACCGGTGTTCGGCGCCGGCACCGCCAAGGTGATCGTGACCCTTGACTACGCCATGCTCGCTGCCGACGCGGCAGGGGCGGGACTCATCCGCGACGGCGAGAAGCTGTCGGCCGGGGAACTGCGCCGACTGTGCTGCGACGCCGAGATCATCCCGGTCGTCCTCGGCGACAACTCGGAGGTGCTGGACGTGGGCCGGGCTTCGCGGTTCGTCACCCCGGCGATCCGGACAGCGTTGGTCGTCCGGGACGGGGGCTGCGCCTTCCCGGGCTGCGACGTGCCGCCGGACCTGTGTGAAGCGCACCACACCCGTCCCTGGCGACTCGGCGGACGGACTTCGTTGCGGGAGATGGTCCTCCAGTGCCACAGCCACCACGGAATGGTGGAACCCGCGAGGTACGCCACCCGAGATCAATGGGAGGTTCGAATAGCCGAGGACGGGCTGCCGGAGTTCCTCCCGCCCAGGCGCCTCGATCCGGAGCGAAGACCCTTGCGGCACGCCCGACACGTCGGCGCGGCCACCGCAGAGGGTTCCGGCGGGACGGTTGCCGCGTCCGGAGCCACGACTCAGGGTGGGGCCAGGCGGCCCGCCTCGACCGCCGCCGGGTAGTGGCGGTGGGGTGGCGGTGAGGTATCTGGACGAGGCGCGACGGAGGCCTGCGGAGACCGAGGGTGGCGGGCGGACGCCGGTAGGGCGCCGGGGGCCGGCACACGCACAGCGGAGGCGGACCAGAAAGGGGGCGATGATCTGGAAGGGGGACAAGAGACCTTGGGAGGAAGCGTCTGCAGAAGTGAGGCATTGGGAGTGAGGCGTTTCTGGGGATGAGTTCGAAGGGAGCACTCGGCGGGCGCCCGGTGACGGGGTCGCCGAACGACCGACCAGGCGCCCGCGTCCCGATGGACGAGCGATCCAGGGGGTGACGGTCGCGGACGGGCGAGCGATCCGAGTGCGACGATCGTGGGTAGACGAGCGATCCGAGCCAATCGGGCCTGGTTGGACGAACGGTCCGGGCCGACGGAGCCTGGTGGCGACGATCCGGGTGACCGCCTGAGTGGACGAGCGATCCGGGCCAACGGTGCCCGGCCGGGCGAACGATCCCAGCGACAGCGCATTGCCGATCTGCAGTCCGGGCTGACGCTCCCGAGCGGACGAACAGCGCGCGGAACGCCGGCGGCGGCCTAACGATTCGGCGAGCGAGCACGGGCCCGGAATGTGGTCTGGGCCCGGAGCTGAGCGTCGCGATGAGCGGCGCAATTGGGCGGCGCGCCAGGCGGACGGCGGTAGCGTGGCCGTCGTGGGTCAGGACACGTTGTGGTACCGGATCGGGCGGGCGATCGGTGATGCGGTGCGGCCGCGGCGCGACCCGACGCGCACGGGGCGGCGCCCAGGACCAGCTCTGACGCGGCAGCAGGGTCGGGGCCGGGCGGCCGGCGGTGGCGAGGACTACCCGGGCGACTTCGAGGGACGCTTCGACATCACCTATGCGCCCAACGAGGACGCACTGGCCGATCCCGGCGAGGTCGTCTGGACCTGGGTGCCCTACGAGGAGGACCACACGCAGGGCAAGGACCGTCCGGTGCTGATCGTGGGCCGCGACGATCCGTGGCTGCTGGGCCTACCGCTGAGCAGCAAGGATCACCAGTTGGACGCCGCCCAGGAGGCCGCCGAGGGCCGCTACTGGGTCGAGATCGGCACCGGCGAGTGGGACAGGTCGGGCCGGCAGAGTGCGGTCCGGGTGAACCGCGTCGTCCGGGTCGATCCCGGGGGTGTCCGGCGGATCGGCGCACGGCTGGACAAGTGGCGCTTCCAGCTGGTCGCGGACGCGGTCCAGCGGCACGCGGCGCCGGCGGAATAGGCTGCGTCCTACGCGTCACGGCGTCGCCGAACGACCGGCCGTCGGCCGGAAGACGGGGATGCCGGCTGTACGGACGAAACAACACCCGGGGGGAGCAGCGCAGGTGCCGACGAGCGAGGCCGCGGGAGCAGCGCAGGTGCCGACGAGCGAGGCCGCGGGAGTGGCGAACGACGCCGCGGCGACACCACTCGACGCCGTGGCGACAGCCTTCAAGGCCGCCGAACCCGGCAACGCACGAGCCGATTGCCGCGAGCATGCACCGACGAGCCGCGTCGAGGTGTTGTGCGTCTGCACCGGCAACGTGGCTCGCTCCCCCGCCGCCGAGCGCCTCCTCGGCAAGGCATTGGGACCGTTCGGCGTCCGGGTCACCAGCGCCGGCACCGGCGCCCCACAGGGAGCCCCGATCGCACCCCAGATGGATGAGCGTCTGCTCGCCTGCGGCATCGACGCCCGCGACCACCAGGCTCGCTGGCTCACCGAGGCGGAGGTTCAGCGCGCCGACCTCGTCCTGGGCATGGCCAGGGAGCACCGCTCCCGAGCCGTCGAACTCGTACCGTCCGCGCTTCGCCGCAGTTTCACCCTGCTCGGGTTCGCCGCCATCGCGCGAGCCGTCCCCGCGACGGAGCTCGCTCAGGCGGCAGCCAGCGACCACCCGGCCGACCGGCTGCGGGCCCTGATCCAGCTGGCGCCGCGATACCGCCCGCTCTCCGGCTCCGACGAGATCGACGACCCCGTCGACTGCGACGTCGCGACCTACGCCCGGGTCTTCGCCGAGATCGAGAGCGCCGTTGCCGCCATCGCGGCCGTCGTCACCGCGACCGCAGACGACCCCGTCCCGTCCCAGAACTCCTAGCGGGAGGCCTCGCAGGCCTGGCCCTCCAGGCTGATCTTGACCGGATGGACGGTCGGCGTCGTCAACACCTCTGTCGGGCCCAGTTTCGCGCCGGGAGCGACCGTGTACGTCGCCGTCAGCGAGCCCGTCTCGCCCGGCTTGGTCGAGACCACGAACTTGAGCACGCGCCGGTCGAGGTCCTTCACCCGCCAGCGGAACACAGCGCCCTTGCCCTCCTGATAGCCCTCGATGTGCGACTTCAGCGGCCCGTAGATGAACACCTCGGTGTCGTAGCGCTGGTGAGGCAGATGCGCGCGGACGTAGTCCGGAAGCTTCTTCTCCGCCGCCTTTCCGATGTTCAGCTTGAGGTCGACCTTGACCGTGTAGACGGTCGTCCCGTCCGCCCGGCACGCGGTCGTGACCGTTGTCGTCGGCTGCATGTAATAGTCGATCTTCGTCCCCATCGAGTGGTCGCGGAAGAAGACCCCGATGCTCGTCGTCACCTTGTTGGTGTGCGGCAACACCCCGCCGAGCTTCGTCGACGCCACGAACTTCTCCAGGTCGGCGTCGGCGCTCCAGAACATCAGGCTGCGGTTGCGGACGCCCTCCTGGATCGCCTGCAGCATCACCTTCGGATCGAAGCCGCCACCGGCGACCCGCTCGAAGACCGCCATCGCGATCGCCTTGAAGTAGCTGTTGCCGTGGTCGCCGGTGTCGCCGTACTTGGCGTACGAGTCGCTCAGCGCCACCTTGACGATGTTGTCGCTGGTCAGCGTCTGGCCGTCCGGCATCGTCACCGGCCCGGTGGCCTTGAGCATGTACGACAGCGCGATCGGGTCCAGTGACGCCACGCCGTCGATGCGGTCCTTGGAGATGTCCCGGTTCCACAACTGCTGCAGGAGGCTGGCGGCGGTCGGCCAGTCGGGACGGCTCACGGTCGCATTCGGATGGGTCTTCATGATCGGCCCGTACAGGTGGATCACCCCGATAGGCAGCTCCTGCTTCAGCGGAGTGACGTAGTCGAAGTCCTGGCTCGTCACCTGCTTGACGATCGACAGCTTGCCGGCGTCCACCCGGATCAGCGTGTGGGACGCGGCACTGCCACCCAGCGGCATCAACTCGGCGTTGTTCTGCGCCACGACAAGGTAGTTCTTCGGACCGTCCGCGCCGAGGAGTCCGGGTAGGAACCTCACCGCCGGCGTGACCAGCTTCATCACCGACTTCACCTGTGCGACGCCGTCCCGCACCTCTGGCACGAGGTTGTCCGTCGGCAGGTCAGCCAACTCGGCCGACAGCGCGGAGACCTTCGGCTGGGCCGCCTGCAGCGGCCGGATCAGCGCCGCAAGCGAACCGCCATCGCCCTTCATCCCGTCCAGCACCGGGAGCGCGACGCCGTTGCTCAACTCGTCCAGGGTCTGGGCCGCGACCCGCACCGCCCGCAGGTTGTCGCCAGCCACCGGAACCTGCTCTGCGACCGCCCACACCGGATCGGATGCGGCCCGCCCGGCCACCGCGGCGCTCGCAGCGAGCTTGTGAAGATTGTCCCCGATGTCGCCGCCACTACGCAGTTCACCGACGGCGGCCTGTGCCTGACCCAGTTCGTTACGGACGGTCAGGACCTGGAAGCCCAGCCAGCCGATGAGGCCGACGAGCGCCAGCGCGACCACGCCGACGGTGATCCACACCGCCCTGCGTCGACGCCTCGGCCCGCGCGGGCCGTCCCCCCCAACCACTCGACCATCCTAGGGTCCGGCTCCAATCGGCATCCCGGAAACAGTCAGGCCCCGGAAACAGTCAGGCCTTGGCCGGCTCGACCCCGTAGTGGCGGTAGTAGTGGTCGCGGCCGTAGCCGACATGCTCCACCTTGGCCATGTTCAGCACGAGGCCGAGGACGCGCCCGCCGGCCAGCTCGACCGACTGCAGCGAGTCGGCCAACTCGGGACGCGTCACCGAGCCACTCCCCACCACGACCAGGGCACCGGCGGCCAGGCTGCTCAGGACCGCCGCATCGGTCACCGGCAGCAGCGGCGGGCAGTCCAGGAGCACCGTGTCGTAGGTCGCGGCGGCTTCCTCCAGCAGAGCCTTCATCGCGTCCGAGGCGAGCAGCTCGGCCGGGTTCGGCGGCAGCTGCCCGGACGCCATCACGTGCAGCACCCCGGCACCGACCGGCTGCACCACGTCCGCCAGACTGGCTCGTCCGATGATCACCGTCGACAGGCCCGCCGCGCTCTCGATGCCGAGGTAGTCCCCGATCTTCGGACGGCGCATGTCCGCCTCGATGAGCAGGACCGACTCGCCCGCATCCGCCAGGGTGGTGGCGATGTTGATCGCGGTCGTGCTCTTGCCCTCGCCGGCGATCGACGAGGTGATCACGAGGATGCGGCTGCGTCCCTCGAGCGTGAGGAACTGAAGATTCGTGCGCAGCCGGCGGAAGGCCTCCGCCCGCGGTGACTGCGGATCGGCGGTCATGACCAGCGGCTCGGTGGCGAAGATCTTGTCGTAGCTGATCGTGCCGATCACCGAGCTGTCCGTGACCAGCGCGACGTCGTCCTCGGTGACCACCCGGGTGTCGAGCCGACTGCGCAGCACCGCCTGCCCGACGCCGACGAGGAGTCCGAGCAGCAGGCCGAGCGCGAGATTGAGGCTCACCCGCGGCGACGTCCATTCGGTCGGGACGGCGGCCGGCGCGACGACGGTTGCCACGACGGCCTGCTGGTTGTCCTTGCCGGACGGTGCCAGTTGGCCCACGACAGCCACGAGCCGGGTGCTGACCTCGTTCGCGATGTCCGCCGTCGCCACCGGATCGGTGCCGACCACGCCGATCTCGATGATTGCCGTGTTGGTCGGCACGGTGGCCGTCACCGACTTGGCCAGATCGACGGCCGTGGTGTCGAGCCCGAGCTTCGCGATCACCGGGTCGAGCACGACCGGCATGGTCGCGATCTGCGCGAAAGACTTGACCTGGTTGGCCGCATAGGTCGAACCCTGCTGCAACTCTCCTGCGCTGGTGCCACTCTGCACCGAGACGAAGACAGACGCGGACGCGGTATAGATCGGTCGCATCAGCAGCGAAACGATCCCTGCGAGCAGCCCTCCCAGAATCACGGCCGCCAGCACGCTCAGCCAATGTCTCCGAATCACGCCCCAATACTCGGCGAGTTCCACGGCGATCCTTCCAGGGAGGTCAAGCTCACAAGCAGTCTAGTGGTGGGCCCCCATATGGGTCACCGACCAGCGGCACTGGACGCGCACCTCACGGCGTTCCCTTCGGTCGCGATACGACCGAGAACACCGCGCGGACGCATCCGTACGGCCATTTCGCCAAGTATCGGCGCCGCATCGCCTGAGCGAACTCCGGTATGACGCGAACAGCCCGTCCCATTCCGTGAGATCGGGGGGAGGCATGACCCATTGGGCCGCGTCCCGGGGAGGACCGATCTCAGTAGGCGCCACTGCCGCGCAGGACGACGCCGACCGTCTTCAGGATGATGACCAAATCAGTGGCGATCGACCAGTTCTCGACGTAGCGCAGGTCGAGCCGGATGCTCTCCTCGAGTGACAGTCGGGAACGACCGTTCACCTGCCACAGACCAGTGATGCCCGGCTTGATCAGCAATCGACGCAGGTGTACCTGGCTGTACTCGGCTACCTCGCGCGGAACCTGGGGTCGGGGGCCGACGATACTCATCCCGCCTCGGAGCACCGACCAGAACTGCGGCAGCTCGTCCAGGGAGTACCTGCGCAGGAGGTGGCCAAGCCGGGTGATCCGCGGGTCGTCCGCGAGCTTGAACAGCAGCGCCTGACCCCCGTTGGCGGCGATCAGGTCGGCGACCCGGTTCTCGGCGTCCACGCACATCGTCCGGAACTTGTGGATCGTGAAGGGCTGCCCCCGCAGTCCTACCCGCTGTTGGCGGAACAGCACCGGGCCGCCGTCGTCCAGCTTGATCGCGATCGCCACGACCAGCAGGACGGGCGACAGGACGGCGAGTGCCGCCAGCGACGCCACGATGTCGAACCCTCGCTTCAGCAACACCTTCGCGCCGCTGAAGGCGGGCAGGTCCACGTGCAGCAGCGACAGTCCCTCGACTTCTCGGACGGCCATCCGAGGCCCGGAGATGTCGATCAGCCTCGGCAGGATCATCAACTCGACCGGGCTGGCCTCCAGGGTCCACGCCAACTGCTTGGTCTGCTGGTGGGACAGCCCGTCCGCCAGGATCACCGCGCCGTAGTGGCCGTCGATGACCATCCGGCCGATCTCGGGGTAGCCGATCCGGGTGCACTCGACGGCTGGGCCGTAGGCATCCTCAGGGAACGGATCGAGAAGGCAGACGGCCTCGGGCCGGTAACCGACCTCCGGGCGATGTGCCAGGTCCCGCACCAGGGTTGCGACGCTCTGCCCCGATCCGACGACCACGGCGCGGGTGAGGGCGCGCCCACGAGCTCGCGCCCTACCGAGGATGCGCCGGACGAGCCACCGCGCCGACAGGAGGAGTGCCAGGCCGACGGGCAGTGTGATGGCGAAGACCGCCCGCGACGGCCGCACCTTGAACAGGTAGGAGAGGATCGCGGCGCCACCGAACACCTGGAGACTCGTGCTGATCACGCGGCCGTATTCGACCAATCCCGACCCGACCACGCGGTGGTTACGGGAATCGGCAAGGCCCAGGGCGACCGTCCACACCACCGCCAGTGCGACCGCAACGATCCCGTAGTCGATTCCGACAATCTCGCCGGCAGCCTTGCCCGGCACCAGCACCAGCGGAGCGAGGGTTGCACCGAGTGCGGCGACCAGATCGACTCCGGTCAGTATCCAGACGATCTTTGTCTGCCAGCCACGCGGCTTCGACGCAGCGGTAGAGACCGGCCACGGAAAGGCATTGCCCTCCGCAGTGGAAACTGCAGACATTCGCCCCCCTCAAGGCATTAAGCCGACTCCTGCATCCCAGTGCCGTGGATCAGAGGCCTGCCGGAAGTGAGTATGGCACCCCTGGGGTGTCCATTGACAGCAAAGTCACGGAATTCGGACACCAGCGGCTATCCAAGCGCATTAGCCGTAGTCAGAGCACTCTTTCCGGCGCGGTGCCAGTGCGACTCCGGATGACCCGGGCAAACCGGCCGGGTAGTACCCGGGTAGGGGTTCCGGCTAGAAGCGGGTGGGAGCCCCGCCGAGCCGGGTCAGGCCTGACTCAGCCGGGGTAGGACGCGCGCAGGCTGGCGGCGCCGTGCTGGCGCCACTGGACGGCCGAGCCGGCCACCGCGAGGACCACGAAGATTCCGAGCCACACCAGATGCGGCTGGAGGCTGGAACCCCAGGACGTCGAGTTCAGCCAGTTGACCAGCTGTCCGGTGAGCTGCTGAATGGCGCTGACCGATACCACCGCACCGACCACCGCGGTGCCGACGATCATCAGCTTGCGCGGAATGTCGGCGGCGATGCCGATCCCGGCCAGCACCAGCCCGGCGATGATGCTCACGCCGACATGCCAGGCGTCGGGGATCGCGAGCCAGCCCACGACCAGCTGGCCCAGCCCCCACCCGACCGAGCCGAGCAGCAACAGCACGCCGGCCACATAGAACGCGTACGCGGCCCACGCGAAGAGCGCCGCCACCACGATCCCGACCAGCCAGTACGGCACCGCCCGCATCGTCGCCGCCGAGAGCAGCGCGGTCAGTCCCTCATAGATGACCAGGCCGCAGACATAGCCCAGCGCCGCGCCACCCAGCGCGAGCACGATCCTGGCGATCCGGTGCCCGAAGAAGCAGAAAAGCAGTCCGACCGCCAACAGGGCGGCCCCCACCCAGACCTGTTGCATGCATCGAAGATACCTACGCCGTGGATCAACGGGGGCCGACCATCGAATTCCGCGCGCGCCAACGAAATCCTGCCGAGGCGAGGTCCCCCGGCCTGGGGACGGCTCGCCGGCCGCGCCGCACCACCCCCGAGCCGGGATCATCGCCACGGACGCGACGGTGCCCGGCGAAGCGAATCCCGCCGCCGCCGAAGGCCCGTCCCACCGCGTCCTCTCGTGCTCACGCACCATCTCCTCGTCGGCTGGGGATGCCGACTCGGCGGTCCGCAGCCCACCGCTGCACGCGGAGCACGGCAGTGGGTAACAGGCGGCAGAGGGCTGCACATCTGTCCGCATCCGCGGGACGGGGGTGCTCGCGCCGCCACACATGCGAAGAATTGGGACCATGACCTTCGAACACGCTGCGATCAACCTGCGTCTGGCCCAGATCGGGCAACCCGTGCCGATCTCGCTGCAGGACTCCGCCTCGGGACGTCTGGTGGCGCCCATCCTGGCGCGCCAGCGCGAACTGAGCCGGCGACTGGCCGACCGGCTCTGCGCGGCGGACGGACGGATCCAGGCCTGGCTCGACGGCTACCTCGCCGACACCGGCATCAGCCCGCAACTGCCGCGGCGTACCCTCGTCCTCGACGAACCCGGACTCGCCCGCGAACTCTCCCTCCCCTACGACGCCGACGAATTCACCTCGCCACTGCTGAGTAGCTACCGGCTCGCCAACGGCGTCCTGCACAACCCGGCCAACGACCGCCGCACCACAGCCGGCGTCTTCCACATCGCCGAGGGCGGCCTGCCCATCCCCGACGACAAGCTCGCCGTCCCGAAGCCGGTGTTCGCCCGGCTCCTCGAACTGGCCTTCCAGCCGCCGGAGTCCGACCTGCGCCTGCCCTATTCGGCGAACGCGGAGAAGCCGGCCGCCTGCTTCGTCTCGCTGATGCTGCGTCCCCTGGTCGCCCCCGAGGTGCCCGGCTGGGTGCCCGAGAAGCGGATGGAGACCCGGTTCATCGTCCCCGGCGGGCTGGTCGCCAACCTCGACTTCGTCGAAGGCATCTTCGGCAACGGCGGCGACCCCTACCTGCCCGAGAACGACGCGTCCCTCAACCCTCACACCTGGACCGGGCACACCGGCGCGGTCATCCTCGCCCCGCACCTGACCCGGGTCACCAAGCGGGAGCTGGGCCTGCCGCACGTCAGCGAGGCCACGCCCCGGCAGCAGCGGGACGGCATGTGCTGGACCGACGAGGACGAGCCGTACAACGGCGGCCACGCCTTCAAGGTGTGCGCCCGGGACGCTTCCGGCGTCATCGTCACCGTCATCGCCGACAACTACTTCGGCTACTGCAAGAAGGAGGTCAAGACCCAGATCTCCTACTCAGCGAACCTGTTCGGGAACGCCGAGGAGGAGCACGCCGGCGGCGCCCTCGTCTTCCCCAGCTACAACCTCGGCCAGGAGTACACCGTCAGCCCGCGGCTGGACGGCGACCACGACCTCGCCGACGTCCTCGAGCGGAACCCCGAGCGGTTCCACCTCCAGGCCGAAGGGCACGCCACCGATTCCGAGCAGCCGCACATCGTGCTGGTGCCGATGGGCTCGACCTTCTCGCTGCGCACCCAGACGGTCAGCTGGACGAACGCCAACGGCTCGACCGGATCGGTCAAACTGCGCGCCGACAAGGTCTATCTCTCCCCCGACGGCTACCAGGTGAAGATGGCCCAGCAGGCCGCCGACCCCACCCAGTGGAGCCTGATGGGGACGCTCGCCGTCGCCACCAGCTGCCACAAGCCGGCCACCGTCTCCGGCGGCGGCAAGTCCGAGATCTCCAAGGCCATCACGGACGCGTTCATCTTCGGCAACGCCTACGTCCCCGACTTCGACACCGACCTGGACGCCGTCGCGGCCATCCTCGGCCGGGACTTCTCCGACCGCTTCATCGACCCGTCCCGCCTCGACCATCGGGCGCTGCTGGCCGACGACCGCTCGATCGGTTCGGTGATCAAGCTGCTCACCCCGTCCAGCACCGACTACACCGCGGCGTACAACGCCTGGCTGGAGACCATCCCCCAGCACATCAAGGAGCTCGTCTTCGTCGTGAAGCGGTTCTACCGCTCCGAGTGGGGCACCGACTGGCGCAGCCACTTCACCGTCGGCATCATCAACGGCCGCCGGGGCAACAACCTGCGCCTCGACGGGGTCAAGATCATGGTGAACATGCTCCGGGTCGGCTTCCTCCCGGACGGGTCCTGGCGGCTGTTCGGCCTGCGGCACGACTTCGCCCCGGCGGTGAAGGTGCAGACCGAGGACGACATCACCGCATCCACCGTCGTCGGCGGGCGGCTCCTCGGCCTGTCGGACGATCGCTCGTACAAG
>Ga0209963_1001321_pt1 | contig 14973 bp, 19 predicted proteins | sample ThiBio_1000_biof_2_FD_183957 | JGI IMG/M metagenome (GOLD analysis project Ga0209963, IMG submission 183957) | Wastewater bioreactor microbial communities from Cape Town, South Africa - Thiocy_cont_1000_biof (SPAdes) | ecosystem: Engineered > Bioreactor > Thiocyanate-remediating >...
TGGTCGCTGCACAACTCAACTCCCGGCCCCGGGCAACCCTCGGCTGGAAGACCCCGGCCCAGGCCCTTACAGGGCTACTGTTCAACCCACTGACCACCGGTGTTGCGACGACCCCTTGAACCCGCAGACGCTGACGTGCGGCGCACGCTGATCATGCGGCCGCCCGGGCGCCGGTGACGCTTCTATGTATGTCAAGCGCTCCGGCGGCTCAGATCGCGATGATCATGGTGGTTGTGAGGGTGCGGTAGAGCTCGCGGGTGATGTAGCGCTTGAGGCAGCGTCGGATCTCGCGGGGGGTTTTGCCCTCTGCGGTGCGGCGTGTGACGTAGGTCCGGGTCTTGTCGCAGCAGCGCATCCTGGTCAGGGCGATGGTGTGGATGGCGCGGTTGAGGGCCCGGTCGCCTCCGCGGTTGAGGCGGTGTCGCACGGTGCGCCCGCTGCTGGCCTCGAGCGGGCTGGTCCCGGACAGCGCAGCGAACGCGGCGTCGTTTCGACACCGGCCGGGGTGGGAGAAGCTGATGATCACCTGAGCGGCGGTGACCGGTCCGACCCCGCGCCGATCGGTGAGTCCGGGGGCGAGGTCGTCGACGATGCCCGCGAGCTGGGCGCGGTTCGCGGTGAGCGCGCGGGCGCCGTCGCGGACTGCGACGGCGAGACGTCGGATCTCGGCGTGGCGCACGGCGTGGGCGCGGTCGGCGCCGGCGGGGCATCGGCGTCGGGTCAGCCCGGCCAGGACGGTGTCGGTGAGTCGGGCACGGGCGATCTGCCGGTCGAGGTCGTCTCCGCCCAGCAGCAGCGCGCGGAGCCGGTTGGTCTGCGCGGTGTGGCTGGTGGTGAGGTCGTGGCGGGCACCGAGCAGGATCCGCAGCGCTTCACGGTCACCGTCCGCGCGGGGAGTGGGCAGCCGGTCGGTGTCACAGCGCAGCGCGGTGAGCACGGCCAGGTGCGCGTCGATCGGGTCGGACTTCCCGCGCCCGCGCCGGGTTTTGCGGTTGGGCTGCTCGCACTCGATGACGATCAGCCCGGCGGCGGCGATCGCGCGGGCCAGTCCGATCCCGTAGCTGCGTGTCCCCTCGATCGACACCGCCACCCTGGGGCCCGGCGCGTGGTCGATGATCCAGGCCAGCAGTTCGGCGAACCCGCCGCTGTCGTTGCTGATCGTGATCGTGGTGATCGGTGTCCCGGTCGGGAGTGCGATCTCCACCTGGTGGGTGTCGCGGTGGGTGTCGATACCGACGACGGCATCGACAACTTCTGAGAGCATGGGCAACGGCCTGTCCCCTTTCCTGGGCGCGGGCCAACGTCGGCACCGGCCTGGGTGGGATCACCGAGTGGCACATCTGTGACGGGTCACGCCCGTGGGCGGACAGGCTTCTGATCAGGCCAACTGGTGGGCCAGGCCGGTGCCGGCAACTGCGGTGGACAAGTCACGACGAAGGGCACGCCGAAGCGGCCGGATCGCTGTTGAGTCACACCGGGTTGCCGACACCGAGCCTGGAGCACCCCCACCCGGAGGCACCGCAACGACACTCACAGATCGCCGTCCGCCGCACCTGGTCGCGTCGACGGGGCGATGACGTGCGACACGGGCCGATCACCTACTCGCGGTCGTGGTGGGGCGGGCGGTCGGCCAGCAGCTGCTCGTCACCCGCGTCGAGGGTGCGTGGAGCGTCGTCGTCACGCTCGTCGCTGGTCGTGCTGGGCAGGACGTCCCCGAACACCTCTTCGAGTCGTCTGCGCACCTGATCCGGCATTTCTCCCACACCTCCATCCTGCACCGGTGCCACCATGGGCGCATGGGAATCACCGACAAGGCCAAGGAACTCGCCGATCTCGCGCTGGAGAAGGCGGGTGAGTACTCCGAGAAGGCCACCGAGCTGGCCGGCAAGGCGGGCGAGAAGGCCGCCGAGCTCACCGAGACCGCCCGGGAGAAGGCCCCCGCCTACGTCGACCGCGCCACCCAGCTCGCGGGCAAGGCCGTGGACGCCACGGCCGCCGGCGTCGACAAGGCCACCCAGGGCCGCTTCCACGACAAGATCGAGACGGCCACGGGGAAGGTCGGGGAGACCCTCGACCGGGCCCGCACGGCCGGGGGCAGCAAGGACGAGCCCGAGGCCCCGCCGTTCGCGGGCGGCCTCGGCACCCCGACGCCGGAGGCCGTGCCCGACGAGGAGTGACCGAACGGGGCGTGGTGCCGGGCCGCGGGGAGCGGGCAGGTCGACGCGGGCCCGGCGGCTCACCGGGCTTCCCGTGACCGAGCTGGACGCGCACTTCTGGCCGGCCGACCTGCGAGCGCCGTCGCCGCGGGCCGGGCGGCCGCGCTGGGTCATGAACGGCGATCTCGGCCCGTACGGGGATCCTGGCCGCGATCGCCCCGGAACGGACCGTCGTCGGTCCACGTGCTGCGCACGCCGCGCGCGGTGGAGCGGTTCGTGGCCTCAGTCGTCGTCGAGGCCGGAGAGCTCCGCGATGACGTGCGCGACCAGCGGGGTGAGGGTGGCCATCCCGTCGCGGATGGCGGCGCGGGACGGCGCGAGGTTCACCACGAGCGTGCTGCCCGAGACCCCGACGAGCCCGCGTGAGAGCCCGGCGTCCACCGCGCCGGCCGCGAGCCCGGACGAGCGGATGGCCTCGGCGATGCCGGGGATGGGCCGGTCGAGCACACCCGCGGTGGCGTCGGCGGTGACGTCGCGCGGCGACACGCCCGTGCCGCCGACGGTGACCACCAGGTCGACGCCGCCGATCACCGCGGTGTTGAGCGCGTTGCGGATGGCCACCGGGTCGCCCGGCACCACCACCACCGCGTCGACGACGAGCCGGGCCTCCTCGAGCAGCTCGCGCACGAGCGGGCCGATCGTGTCCTCGCGCTCACCGTGGCTGACGCGGTCGTCCACGATCACCACGAGGGACCGGCCGATCTGGGGTGGCGCCATCTCCATGCGCCCACCGTAGCGGGACGGGTACGGCCTACCCTTCCCCGGTGCGCATCCTGATCACGGGCGGTGCGGGCTTCATCGGTTCGCACATCGCCGACCAGCTCGCCGCCGACTGCCACGACGTCGTCGTGCTCGACGCGCTGCTCCCCCAGGCCCACGGCTCCGGCGGCGCCCCTGCGTGGACGGCCGAGCACGAGTTCGTCGAGGGCGACGTCCGCGATCCCGAGCTGCTGGCCCGGTTGCTGCCCGGCGTCGACGCGGTCTGCCACCAGGCCGCGATGGTCGGTCACGGCGTCGACCCGTCGGACGCGCCGCTCTACGCCTCGCACAACGACTACGGCACCGCGGTGCTGCTGGCCGCCATGCACGCGGCGGGCCTGAAGTGGCTGGTGCTGGCCGGGTCGATGGTCGTCTACGGCGAGGGTCGCTACGAGTGTGTCGAGCACGGGGTGGTCCGCCCGGGCCAGCGCCGTGTCGTGGACGTCGACGCCGGCCGGTTCGAGCCGCCGTGCCCGGTGTGCGGGATGCCGCTCCGCTCGGGCCTGGTGGGCGAGGACGCCCCGCTGGACCCGCGTTCCACCTACGCGGCCACGAAGCTCGCACAGGAGCACCTGGCCGCGGCGTGGGCCCGGCAGACCGGCGGCTCGGTGTGGTCGATGCGCTACCACAACGTCTACGGCCCACGGATGCCCCGCGACACCCCGTACGCCGGTGTCGCGTCGATCTTCCGGTCGGCGCTGGAACGCGGTGAGGCCCCCCGGGTCATGGAGGACGGGAAGCAGCGCCGCGACTTCGTGCACGTCACCGACATCGCCCGCGCCAACGTCCTGGCGCTCGCGGCGAACGCGGGCGAGGGCGTCCTGGTGCCGGTGAACGTCTGCTCCGGCGAGCCCCACACCATCGGTGACCTGGCCATGGAGCTGTCGTCGGCGATGGACGGCCCGCCCCCGGTGGTCGTCGGCGGAGCGAGAGCGGGCGACGTCCGCCACGTGGTGGCCGACCCGACCCGCGCCCACGAGCTCCTCGGCTTCCACGCGTCGGTCAGATTCGCCGACGGCGTGAAGGCCTTCGCCACCGACCCCCTCCGCACCTCGGTGACGACCACCCCCTGACGCCCGCGAGTCGCGCTCTCCGTGCCCGCGAGTCGGGGTCTGCGTGCCCGCGAGTCGGGGTCTGCGTGCGTCCGAGTCGCGCGCTGAGCGTCACCCTCCCGCGGGTCGGTCGCGGCCCCGGGTCGTGCCCACAGCGCGACTCACCCGCAGGGAGACACCAACTCGCGCACATCTGGACCCCGACTCGCGGGGTCAGGGGGTGGGGGCAAGGGGGAGGGTGATCTCGAAGCGGCAGCCCTCGCCGTGGTTCCGGGCCACGATCTTCCCCTCGTGGGCCTCCACCAAGCCGCGGGCGATGGCCAGGCCGAGGCCGCCGCGGGACTGGTCGTCGGGGGTGCGGGCGGCCGCGCCGCGGAAGGCGACGTCGAAGACGCGGTCGAGATCGTCGTCGCGGATGCCGCCGCAGCCGTCGTCGACGCGCAGCCAGGCCCGGTCGTCGGCCACCCCGGCCGCGACGACGACCGCTCCGTCGGGCGGGGTGTGCCGGATCGCGTTGGACAGCAGGTTGCGCACCACCCGCGCGAGCTCGGGATCGCTGCCGAGCACCACGGGCCAGTCGCCGTGCTCCTCGGCGCGCACCTCCACGCCCTTGCGCGCGGCCGCCACCCCCTCGACGGCCACGGCCTCGGACACCACCTCGTGCAGCGGCACCGCCGACAGCGTGAGCCGCAGGGCCCCCGAGGTGATCCGCGAGAGCTGGAACAGGTCGTCGACCATGCCGGACAGGCGCATCGTCTCGCCCTGGATGCGCTTCGCGTAGTCCGCGACATCGTCGGGCTCGCTGACGATGCCGTCGGAGAGCGCCTCGGTCATCGCGCGGATGCCGGCCAGCGGCGTGCGCAGGTCGTGGCTGATCCAGGCGACGAGCTCGCGCCGGGACCTCTCCGCGGCCCGCTCGGCGTCGTGGGCCTCGTGCAGCCACATGACGTCCCGGGCGATGCCCCGCCCCAGCATCATCGCGGTGGGGACGGTGATCAGCACGACCACGGCACAGACCACGACCGCCCCACCGAGCAGCGGGGTGTACATGAAGCCGCTGACCCCGATGAGGCCGAGCACCGCCGCCGCGACCGGTACCAGCACCAGCACCGTGACGGCGGCGGTGATCGAGTGGCGCCGCATCCGGTGCAGCAGCAGCCCGCCGAGCAGCGCCACCGGAACGGCGAACGCCAGCGCCACCGGCAGCACCGTCCACGCCTCGTCGATCATGACGTCAGCACCCCCGCCCCGTCGTAGCGGTACCCGACGCCCCACACGGTGGCGATGCGCGTCGGCTTCGTCGGGTCGGCCTCGACCTTCTCCCGCAGCCGCCGGACGTGCACCGTGACGGTGGACTGGTCGCCGAAGTCCCAACCCCACACCCGTTCCAGCAGCTCACCGCGGGTGAACACCTGGCCGGGACGCCGGACGAGGAACGCCAGCAGGTCGAACTCGCGCACGGTCAGGGCCAGCTCGCGGCCGCCCAGCGACGCGCGCCGGCCGGGGATGTCCACGCGCAGGTCGCCGTCGACGACCGGTTCCGTGCCCCCGTCGCGGGCGGGGATCTCGCGGGAGCGGCGCAGCACCGAGGCCACCCGCAGCACCAGCTCCCGCGGGCTGAACGGCTTCGTGACGTAGTCGTCCGCGCCCATCTCCAGCCCCAGGACGCGGTCCTCCTCCTCACCGAGGGCCGTGAGCATCACGATGGGCACGTTCACCGATTCGCGGCGCAGCCGCCGGCACACCTCGAGACCGCCGAGGCGGGGCAGCATCAGGTCCAGCACGACGACGTCGGGGACCCTCGCCGCCACGGAGCGCAGCGCGTGCTCGCCGTCGCCGGCGATCTCGACGCGGTAGCCGGCGCGGTCGAGGTAGCGGCTCACCACGTCGCGCACGGTCATGTCGTCGTCCACCACGAGCACCAGCGGGCGATCGGTCATGTCCGGGAGGTTAATCCGGACGGGCCCGGTGAACCGCTGTCGTCCCCGAACCGTAAGCCCCCAATGGAACGTCATCGATCGGTAAGCCGATTCACCCGGCGGGATTCCGCCCCCGGCCCTAGCGTTCGTTCATGATCGACGTCATTCTCCCGTGCCTCGACGAGGCACAGGCGCTCCCCGGTGTGCTCGCCGCACTCCCGCCCGGCTTCCGCGGCCTCGTCGTGGACAACGGTTCCACCGACGGCACCCCCGAGGTGGCGGCCGCCCTCGGCGCGGTGGTCGTCCACGAGTCCCGGCGCGGCTACGGCGCCGCCGTCCACACCGGGCTGGCCGCGGCCACGTCCGAGATCGTCGCGTTCGTCGACGCCGACGGTTCACTCGATCCCGGGCAGCTCCCGGCGATGGTCGAACTGCTCGACCCGGCCGACGATCAGAGGGTGGACCTGGTGGCGGGTCGACGCGTCCCGGTCGGTCGTGGCGCATGGCCGTGGCACGCCCGCGCCGGCAATGTGGCCATCGCCGCGCTGCTGCGCCGGCGGGGCGTGCCGGTGCACGACATCGCGCCGCTGCGGGTCGCCCGCCGGCAGGCGCTGCTCGACCTCGGCATCACCGACCGCGCGTTCGGCTACCCCCTGGAACTCCTCGTCCGCGCCGGTGCGGCGGGCTGGCGCATCCGCGAGATCGACGTGGCCTACCGGCCGCGCACGGGCGGGAGGTCCAAGGTGTCCGGCTCGGTGCGCGGCACGCTGCGCGCCGCGCGCGACATGGCGTCGGTCCTCCAGTGACACGGGATGTGGGGCCAGCGATCCTCGTCCTCGCGAAGGCGCCCGAGCCGGGCCGCGTGAAGACCCGCCTGTGCCCGCCCCTGTCCCCCGCGCAGTCCGCCGACCTGGCCGCCGCGGCCCTGCTCGACAGCATCACCGCGGCCTCCGGCGTGCCCGGTGCCCGGCCCGTCGTCGTCATGACCGGGACGCTGCACCGCGCGGCCCGGCGTGACGAGATCACCGCGACGCTGGCCGGGCTCACCGTGCTGACGCAGCGCGGTGGCACGCTCGGCGAGCGCATCTCCGCGGCCCACGCCGACGCCGCGACGGCCCTGCCCGGACGGCGCACGCTGCAGATCGGCATGGACACCCCGCAGGTCGACGCCGACCTGCTGCGCGACGCCGACGACGCGCTCGCCCATCCCGGGGTGGACGCCGTGCTCGGCCCGGCCGTGGACGGCGGGTGGTGGGCCCTGGGCCTGCGCAGACCGTCCGACGCCGCGCTGGTCGTCGACGTCCCGACGTCGCGTGACGACACCGGCGCCCGCACCCTCGACGCCCTGCGCGCCGGCGGGCTCCGCGTCCACCTGCTCCCCGAGCTGTCCGACGTGGACACCGCCGCCGACGCCGTCGCGGTGGCCGCGGCGGCACCCCGGTCCAGGTTCGCCGCCGCCGTCGCCGCCCTGCCGACCGGCACCCTCGACCTGCACCTCACGGGAGGACGCTCATGACCACGGCGTTCGCCCGCGCTCTCGACGGCGACCAGGCCGAGCTCGTCCGCTGCGACGGCGGCATCGTCCCGCTCGACGTCGAGCGCTGGCGCGGAGCCGTGGCCGGTGAGGACCACTGGCTGCTGGCGCGATGTCGTGGCTCCACGATCGACCTGGGCTGCGGGCCCGGCCGGTTCATCGAGGCGCTCGAGGCCCGCGGGGTGCGCGCGCTCGGCGTGGACCTGGCGCCCGAGGCCGTCGCGCAGTGCCTCAGCCGCGGCGTGTCCGTCGTGCACGCCGACGTGTTCGGCCCGCTGCCCGACGAGGGCAGCTGGGCGCACGTCCTGCTGGTGGACGGCAACGTCGGCATCGGGGGCGACCCGGTGGCCCTGCTGCGCCGCGCCGCCGCCCTGATCTGCGCGACCGGTTCGGTGATCGTCGAGCTCGACGCCACCGAGCCCGGCCTGTGGTGCGGCCACGCGCAGCTGCGCAGCAGCCACGCGATGGGCAGCCCGTTCCCGTGGGCGTCGGCGGGCACGGCGGCGCTGCCCCGGCTGGCCGGCCAGGCCGGACTGCGCCCCAGCGTGACCTACCGCGGCCGGCGGAGCTTCGCCGAGCTGGTGCCGCTGACGGCCTGAGGCCCGGGAAGAGAACCGCACCGGCGCCGGGGAGGGGGTGCCGGCGCCGGCGCGGTCCGAACAGTCCTGCTGCGGGGCACCACAGCGGGAACCCCGACAACGGAAGCACCCCGGAGTCGCCGCGTCAACAGTCGGCGACCGTCCGGTCGCTGACCGGAGCCGAAATCGTCCACTGTGGAGCGAAGTTCGGCGTGTCGCTCAGCCTGTCGCACCCGCGAGCGTGACGACGACGTCCCTGCCGTCCACCACCAGCGTGACCTGGTCGCCCGGTGCGTGCTCCCGGATCGCGGCCACCAGCTCCTTGCCGCCCGGGATCACGCGGCTGTCGATCCGGGACACGGTCTGGCCCTGACGGATGCCCGCCCTCGCGGCGGGACCGTCCGGGGTGATGGCCCCGAGCACGGCCCCGCCGAGCTCCTGACCGTTGGTGGCGACGCTGGCGCCGAGCACGGTGCGCGTGGCGCGACCCGTGGTCTCCAGCTCCTGCGCGGTGCGGCGCGCCTCGTTGATGGGGATCGAGAAGCCGACGCCGATGGAGCCGCCCTCGGCGCCGGTGGTGGCGATGGCGGAGTTGATCCCGACCACCCGGCCCTGGGTGTCCACGAGGGGGCCACCCGAGTTCCCGGGGTTGATCGCCGCGTCGGTCTGCAGGGCGTTGAGCACGGTGGAGGCGCTAGCGAGCCTCCACCGGTGGTGTCGCCACCGACACTGACGGCCCGGTCGAGCGCGCTCACGATGCCGGAGGTGACGGTGCCGCCCAGCCCGAGCGGCGACCCGAACGCGACCACCTGCTGTCCCACCCGCACCGAGTCGGAATCGCCCAGCGCGATCGGGGTCAGGTCGCTCACCCCGGATGCGCGCAGCACGGCGATGTCCGAGCTGGGGTCCCGGCCGATGATGCGCACCGGGCAGGTGCGGCCGTCCTGGAAGACGGCCGTGACGCTGCCGCCGGTGGCCGCCGCGGCGACGACGTGGTTGTTGGTGAGCATCAGCCCGTCGGCGCTGAGCACCATTCCCGAGCCCTCGCCCGACTGCGCCGGCCCGGTGACGCGCAGCTGCACCACGCTCGGCAGCACCTGCCGGGCCACGGCCTCGATCGGCCCGAGCGGCGCACCCGACGCGTCGGCGGTGGGCAGCGGGGCCCCGAGCGCGGCCGGGGCGCCGGCCGTCTGCCGCCCGACCACCCCGCCTACGGCCCCCCCGACGAGCGCGGCGGCGACCGCGACCACCAGCACGACGCCGCGCCCGGACCTGTCGTTCGCCATGCCATCACCGTTCGAGGTCGAGTCCCGACCCCAGCGTAGAAGCCCCTACTCCTCCGGCGGTCGCCGGCCGGGCAGGCGCAGCACCAGGAGCGCCCCGCCCTCGGGCGCGCGACCGGCCCAGACCGCGCCGCCGTGGCGTACCGCGACCTGCCGGACGATGGCCAGCCCCAGCCCGGAGCCGGGCATGGTGCGCGAGGTGTCGGCGCGGTAGAAGCGGTCGAACACGTGCGGGAGGTCGGCGTCGGAGATGCCGGGACCCGCGTCGGCCACCTCCAGCACCACCGACCACTCGTCCAGCTGCTTCATCTGCACCCGGACCGCGGAGCCGGCCGGGCTCCACTTCGCGGCGTTGTCGAGCAGGTTCAGCACGGCCCGTTCCAGTGCGGTGGTGTCACCGACGAGCGTCCACGGCACCAGCATGGGCACGAACTCGACGTCACCGGCGCGGCGCCGCGCGCGCTCAAGGGCCCGGGACACGACGTCGGTGAACTCGACGGGTTCGTGCACCACCGTGGGGGCGTCGTCGCGAGCCAGCTCGACGAGGTCGCCGACCAGCGTGGACAGCTCCGCGACCTGCGCCTGCACGTCCTCGAGGATCTCCGCGCGGTCGCTCGCGGGCAGCTGCGGGGCGCCGGGCACGCTCGCGGCGGCGAGGAGCTCGAGGTTGGTGCGCATCGACGTCAGCGGCGTGCGCAGCTCGTGCCCGGCGTCGGCGACGAGGCGCCGCTGCTGCTCCTGCGACGCGGCGAGCCCGCCGAGCATGTCGTTGAAGCTGCGGGTGAGGCGGGCGAGCTCGTCGTTGCCGTCGACGGGGATCGGGCGCAGGTCGCCGGTGGAGGCGATGTTCTCGGTGGCCGCGGTGAGGCGGTCCACCGGCCGCAGGCCCGTCCGCGCCACCGCCACACCGGCGATCGCGGCGAGCAGCACGCCGATGCCCCCGACCAGCGGCAACGTGAAGGCGAGCGAGGTGAGCACCTGCTGGGTGGGGGCGAGCCGCTGGGCGATCACCAGCGCCTGCCCCGCTCCGGCCGGCACGGCGACGACGCGGTAGGCGACCCCACCGACCGACGCGGTGCGCACCGACTGGTCGGCCGAACCACCCGCGACGGCGAGCTCCGGATCACCCAGGGGTGGCGCCGAGGCCTGGCCCTGCGCGGAGAAGCCGCGGCCGCTGTCGGTGACGATGGCGAGACGCAGGTCGGCCGCGCCGAACACCTGTGTGGGGAACGTGACGAGCTGCGCCGGCGTCAGCCCGCTCGACGCGGCGGCCTGCGCCCGTTGCAGCAGGTTGGTGTCGAGCGCGTCGAGGACGTTGGCGCGCACCACGAAGAAGGCCGCGCCGGACACGAGCACCGCGACCAGCGCCGCCACGCCCGCCGCGAGGATGCCGATGCGGGCGCGCAGGGAGAACCGGTCGAGCACCTCGACGCGAGGCTTCGTGCCGTCGGGGCGAACACTCACAGCGCTGACCCACTCACGGCGGGGTGTCCCTCAGGACGTAGCCGACGCCCCGGACGGTGTGGATCAGCCGCGTCTCGCCCTCGGCCTCGGTCTTGCGACGCAGGTAGCCGATGTAGACCTCCAGCGCGTTGCCGGTGGTCGGGAAGTCGTAGCCCCACACCTGCTCGAGGATCTGGGAGCGGGTGAGCACGCGGCGCGGGTTGGTGAGCAGCAGCTCCAGCAGCGAGAACTCGGTGCGGGTGAGGCTGATCGCGCGGTCGCCCCGGCGGACGTCGCGCGTGTCGGGGTCGAGGGAGAGATCCGCGAACTCCAGCGGCTTGCTCATCCCCGCCACCGACGCGGCGATCTCGTCGGGGGTGCGGCGGCGCAGCAGGGCGCGCAGGCGGGCGAGCAGCTCCTCCAGCGCGAACGGCTTGGGCAGGTAGTCGTCGGCGCCCGCGTCGAGGCCGGAGACGCGGTCGGACACCGCGTCGCGGGCGGTGAGCACGAGGATCGGGAGGTCGTCGCCGATGCTGCGCAGCCGCCGGCAGACCTCCAGGCCGTCCAGCCGCGGCATCATGACGTCGAGGACCATGGCGTCGGGGCGCTGGTCGAGCAGGTAGTCCAGAGCGGCCTGGCCGTCGCTCGCCAGCTCCACCTGGTAGCCGTTGAACGCGAGGGAGCGTCGCAGCGACTCGCGCACGGAGCGGTCGTCGTCCACCACGAGGATGCGCATGACGGCCAGTGTGGACGCCGCGTCTGAGACGCGCCTGAGAGCCTGCTGTGCGACCTACTCGAAGCTGGCCAGGTAGTTGGCCGCCATGTCGGCGTCACCGTGCCCGGCGTCGGCGGCGCGGTGGTAGCGGGCGGCGGCCGCGGCGGCGACGTCGAGCTGGACCCCGGCCCCCTGGCCCGCGGCGACGATGAGGTCGGCGTCCTTGGCGGCGTTGGTGACCGAGAAGTTGGGCGTCCAGTCCCCGGCGAGGATCGCCTTGGCCTTGTTCTGCAGGTAGGGCAGGTCGAGCGGGCCGCCCGCGACGGAGTCGAGGAACGCCTGCGGATCGACCTCGAGGCCCTTGGCCAGCGCGACCGCCTCCGCGGTGGCCGCCGTGACCGCGAGCACCCAGCTGTTGACCACGAGCTTGAGCCGGCTCGCGGGGAGCCCCGCGGCGTCGTCGGCGACCCAGGTGGTGGCCTTGCCGACGGCGTCGAACACCGGCTGAACGGCGTCCTTCGCGGTGGCCGGGCCGGCGGCGAGGACCACGAGCTGGCCCGACTCCGCGGGCTGGCGCGTGCCGACCACCGGGGCGTCGACGAACAGCAGCCCGTGCTTGTCCGCGAGGGCGAGGAGGTCGGACTGGTCGACGCCGGCGGTGGTGGTCTGCGCCCAGACCTGCCCGGCCGCGAGCCCGTCGGCCGCCCGCCCCATCACGTCGAGGACGTGGTGGCCGTCGCCGAGCATCGTGACGACGACGTCCGCGCCGCGCACGGCGTCGGACGGGTCGGCGGCGAGGGTGGCGCCCGCGTCGACGAGGGGCTGGGCCTTCTCGGGCGAGCGGTTCCACACCCGCAGGTCGAGCCCGGCGGCGAGGATGTTGCGGCCCATGCCGGCGCCCATGATCCCGGTACCCAGCAACGCGACGGTCGTCATGGTTACGAGGTTAGGCGGCCGGCGGGTTCCTCGCAGACGCAGCGTGCTCCGCGCAGGATGCGGGGACCCTGCGCGGAGCGGACGCGGTCTGCGAGGAGCGCCTCAGCGGACGCGGCGGGGGCGGGTCAGTCCTTCGTGAACGCGTCCTTCACCTTCTCGCCGGTCTGCTTGAGACCGGCCTTGCCCTGGTCGGCCTGGCCCTCGGCCTCAAGCTTCTCGTTGCCGGTCTTCTCGCCGATGACCTCCTTGGCCTTGCCGACGGTCTCCTCCAGCTTGTTCTCGGCCTTGTCGACGAAGCTCATGTGCACTCCCTGGTACGAACGAGGTGTTTTGCGGACACCCCGGGAGACACGGCGTCGTCGGCGATCGTCACGGTGGCCTGCATCACTTGCCGATACAGCAAGATTCTTTGTCGTTCTGGCGGGCCGAGGCGCACCCTCGCCCCCATGACGAACTACGACGTACTGGTGGTGGGCGGCGGGGCGGCCGGACTGAGCGCCGCCCTGGTCCTGGGACGGGCGCGGCGCCGCGTCCTCGTGGTCGACGCCGGCCACCCCCGCAACGCTCCGGCCGCCCACATGCACGGCTACCTCTCCCGTGACGGCATGGCACCCGGTGACTTCCTCGCCGCCGGACGGACCGAGGTGCGGGGCTACGGCGGTGAGATCGCCGACGACACGGTCGTCTCGATCGGGGCCGGTTTCCGGGCGCGGCTCGCCTCGGGCCGGACCGTCGGGGCCCGTGCCGTGCTCGTCACCACCGGCCTCGTCGACGAGCTGCCCGACGTCGACGGACTCGCGGACCGCTGGGGCCGCGACGTGCTGCACTGCCCGTACTGCCACGGTCACGAGGTGCGCGACCGGCCGCTCGGGGTGCTCGCGTCCTCACCGATGGCGGTGCACCAGGCGCTGATGGTGCGTCAGTGGTCCGACGACGTCACGCTGTTCCTGCACCGCGCCGGCGAGCTGCCCGACGAGGACCGTGAACGCCTCGCCGCGCGGAACGTGCAGGTCGTGGCGGGGGAGGTCGCCGGACTCGTCGTCGACGGCGACCGGCTCACCGGCGTCCGCCTGGCGTCGGGCGCGGTCGTGGCGCGGGAGGCGCTGTTCGTCGGTGGTGGCCTGCGCGCGGCCGACGGCGCGCTCGCCGCGCTCGGCGCCCGGACCGAGAGCGGCCCGTTCGGCAGCTGGGTGGCGGTGGACGCGACGGGCCGCACGTCCGTCGACGGGGTGTGGGCGGCGGGCAACGTCGTGGAGCCGATGGCCCAGGTGATCCTCGCGGCCGCCGCGGGCTCCCGCGCGGCCGCCGACATCAACGGCGCCCTCATCACCGCCGAGACCGATGCCGCCGTTCAGGAGGCCCGTCGGTGGCGGACCGGCAGGTCCGCGGGCACCCCGGTCAGTTCCTGAGTACCGCCGCAGAAGGTGGCGGTCACGGGGTCGCCGTCAATGTTATCTAGAGACAGACCAACGTCGCGGCCGAACCCATCGCGGATGGCTGCACAACTCGCGGGCTCCGCCCACACCCGACACCGCTCGGAGATCGGGGGAGTGCGCGGGACACGACGCGTGTGATGGGGCCACGAACCGGGACGCCGCGAAACCATCACGAAACCACCCGGCTGCCGGCTCCGCATCGAGGACGGGCCGAGGCGGGACACCCCCGCCGAGCAGCTAGGATCGGCCCGCACGCCCTCGTAGCTCAGGGGATAGAGCATCGGTTTCCTAAACCGTGTGTCGCAGGTTCGAATCCTGCCGGGGGCACCAGGTCAGAGCGTTGACCAGCACGACCGCAAGCTCCGCGTGGAGCCATACGTGGAGCGAAACGCCTGGTAACCTCCTTGCATGACGCCTTCTGGCTCCACGCGGAGACGGCGGCAGCGGGGCGAGGTCGAGACGCTGCCGAGCGGTTCGCTGCGCGTGCGGGTCTACGCGGGCATCGATCCGATCTCCGGTAAGCGGCACTACCTCACGGAGGTCATCCCGGCCGGCAAGGACGCGGCCAAGCTCGCGGAGAAGGCCCGTACCCGGATACAGAGCCAGGTCGACGAGCGCCGGAGCCCCCGCTCCAAGGTCACCGTGGATCAGCTCATGGACCGGCACCTGGACCTACTCGACGTCGACGTGACCACCCGGGCCGGCTACGAGGGGTAGATCCGCAACCACGTGCGTCCGCTGCTTGGCCATCTCCAGGTCGGCAAGCTCGACGGCGAGACGCTGGACTCGTTCTACGCAATCCTCCGCCGGTGCCGCGCGCACTGCGACGGCCGGCCGTTCGTCGAGCACCGCACGGCCGGCGAGCACACCTGCGACGCCAAGTGCCGGCCGCACACCTGCCGGCCACTTGCCGCGTCGTCGGTCCGGCAGGTGCACTTCTGCCTGAGCGGAGCGCTCAAGCGCGCGGTGCGCTGGCCTCCGTCTTTCACCGGGGTTGGCGACACGCCGGGCTTGATCGCCGGATAGACGAGGCGAGGTGCACCTGACCAGCCAGAATGCGATTTCTCTAGGATCGCGACGGGCTGAGGCAGGTGCACCTCAT
>Ga0209963_1001324_pt1 | contig 14949 bp, 9 predicted proteins | sample ThiBio_1000_biof_2_FD_183957 | JGI IMG/M metagenome (GOLD analysis project Ga0209963, IMG submission 183957) | Wastewater bioreactor microbial communities from Cape Town, South Africa - Thiocy_cont_1000_biof (SPAdes) | ecosystem: Engineered > Bioreactor > Thiocyanate-remediating >...
CAGACCGGCCGCCTTCTGCTGACGTATTGCGTGCTGCCGATGGTGCTGTTGTTTCCGCTATCGCTGTGGCTGCTGCGCCGGCTCGATCCGAGGATTGTGCTGACGATCGGTCTGATGGCGTTCGCCGCCGCCGCATTGCTGGGAACGCAGATCACCCACGACTGGCGGCCGGTCGATTTCGTGCCGATGGTGCTGCTGCAATCGGTCGGGCAGACTTTCTCGCTGATGCCGATCATCCTGATCGCCCTCGCCAACTCCGATCCCACGCGGGCGACGGCGTTCGCGGCCTATATCCAGATCATGCGACTGGGCGGCGCCGAAATCGGCATCGCGCTGATGGGGACGTGGCTGCGGGTGCGGGAGCAGATGCATTCCAATCTGCTCGGCCAGCACGTCACCGACGCCAGCGCCCAGGTGGCGCACCTGCTCGCGAAACTCTCGGCGCATTTCTCGAGCTTCGGGCTCGGCGCCGCGCTGCCGCGCAGTCTCGGCACTCTGTCCGGCATCGTCCAACGCGAATCGAACGTGCTCGCTTATATCGATGCGTTTTGGCTGACCTTCGTTGCCGCCGTCGCAGGGCTTCTGATCACCGCCCTGATCACGCGTCCGCCTCCGGGACCGTTCACCCCGCCGGCAAGCGGCGGACGGAAATAAAACAACTATAAAACAACGCGTTATGCGGTTATTCTAAATTCCTCTCGCACCGTGCTCGCGAGACCGCTGTGCCAAACGCGCCGGGCGCACAAACGTGCGGCGAATATGCTGCAAAGCCGCAAACCGCCTCGCCTTCCAGCCCGCGAAAGCGGGTGCTATAGCCACGGTTGCGAACCGCTCGCCGCGGTTCTTCCGTCCGATCCCGTTTCTAATGTAAGGCCCTATTCCCCATGGCGAAAATCAAGGTGACCAACCCCGTCGTCGAACTCGACGGCGACGAGATGACCCGGATCATCTGGCAATACATTAAGGACAAGCTCATCCATCCCTTCCTCGATGTGAACCTTGACTATTACGACCTCGGCATCGAGTACCGCGACAAGACCAACGATCAGGTCACCGTCGACGCCGCCAACGCCATCAAGAAGCACGGCGTCGGCGTCAAATGCGCCACCATCACCCCGGACGAAGCGCGGGTGAAGGAATTCAACCTCAAGCAGATGTGGAAGTCGCCGAACGGCACCATCCGCAACATCCTCGGCGGCGTGATCTTCCGTGAGCCGATCATCTGCAAGAACGTGCCGCGCCTTGTGCCGGGCTGGTCGAAGCCGATCATCATCGGCCGCCATGCCTTCGGCGACCAGTACCGCGCCACCGATTTCAAATTCCCCGGCAAGGGCACGCTGACGATGAAGTTCGTCGGCGAGGACGGCAGCGTGATCGAACGCGAAGTCTTCCAGTCCCCCGGCGCCGGAGTCGCCATGGGAATGTATAATTTGGACGATTCCATCCGCGACTTCGCCCGCGCTTCGTTCAATTACGGCCTGTCGCGCGGCTACCCGGTCTATCTCTCGACCAAGAACACTATCCTCAAGGTCTATGACGGCCGCTTCAAGGATATCTTCCAGGAACTCTACGACGCCGAGTTCAAGAAGGACTTCGAGGCCAAGGGCCTGACCTACGAGCACCGCCTGATCGACGACATGGTGGCTTCGGCGCTGAAGTGGTCCGGCGGCTATGTCTGGGCCTGCAAGAACTACGACGGCGACGTGCAGTCCGACACCGTGGCACAGGGTTATGGCTCGCTCGGCCTGATGACGTCGGTGCTGCTGACGCCGGACGGCAAGACCGTGGAAGCCGAAGCCGCCCACGGCACGGTCACGCGCCACTACCGCGAACACCAGAAGGGCAAGGAAACCTCGACCAACTCCATCGCGTCGATCTTTGCCTGGACCCAGGGCCTCGCCCATCGCGCCAAGCTCGACAACAACGCGGAACTGGCGAAGTTCGCCAAGACGCTGGAGCGGGTTTGCGTGGAGACCGTCGAGTCCGGCTTCATGACCAAGGACCTCGCGCTGCTTGTCGGTGCCGACCAGCGCTGGCTTTCCACCACCGGCTTCCTCGACAAGGTCGCGACGAACCTCACCGCCGCAGTGACCCCGGCATAATCGCGGCTTGCATTCATTACAAAGGGTGGCACGGAATCCGCGCCACCCTTTTTCATGAGTTCGAACCAGAGAAAGAGATGATACGGCCATGACGACACGCGACCAGTTTCGTTTCTTCCATCCGTTCCGGGTGCGCTATTCCGAGATTGACGGCCAGGGCGTACTGTTCAACGCGCACTACCTCACCTATTACGACACCGCCATCACCGAGTTCTTCCGCGCGCTGGGCTATGACCAGTACGCCGACGCGCAGAAGTCCGGCGTCGATTTCCACGTCGTGAAAGCAGTGGTCGAATACAAGGCACCGATCCGGTTCGATTGGGATTTGGATGTCGGCGCGCGCGTCGGGAAGATCGGCAATTCCAGCATGACATTCGAACTCGCGATCTTCCGCAAGGACGAAAGCGAACTGTTGGCGACCGGCGAGATTGTCTGGGTCAACACCGACCAGACCACGCATCGCCCGGTGTCGATCCCGGCGGCAACGCGGGAATTGCTCGGCGGCGATATTTCGCGAACCGCCTGACATTCACGCCGCTGACGGCGCGCTGTCTTCCACCGGCTTCGGCGCAAGTGCAGCCACCACACCGCCGGCGATTTGTGCCAGCATGGCTTTGGCGATTTCCTGCTCGCCCATGATCACCGAGGTCGCGCCGTGATGCTTGAGGTGCGCAATCTCCTCCTCGGAATGGGCACGCGCGATGATCGGCAAAGTCGCGCTGATGCCACGCGCTTTCGCGACGATCTGACCGCCCTCGAATGCATCGGGGATCGCCACCAGTAGACCGCGCGCGGCCCCAACATTGGCGGCTTGCAGCATGTCGGGTGCCGCGGCATTACCGCTGATGATCTCGACGCCCTGCTCTCGCAAGCGCTCGATAATGCCGGGATTGTCCTCGATCACCAGCATCGGCGTGCCCGCCTGGCGCAATGCCGCACTGACCACGCTGCCGACGCGGCCATGCCCGACCAGCACCACATGATCGGTCAGCGGCGACACCGGCAGCGGCTCACGGGTGGCGGTGCCTTCGTCGGCGACGGCGATCTCCACGCCGCCTTCTTCCGTGGTCGACTTAGCGGCCTCGCGCTTCGCCAGGAAGCGATCCAGCAACGCGAACCATAGCGGGTTGAGCATGATTGAGATGATCGCCCCGGCCAGCACCAGGTCGCGACCGCGATCAGTCATCAGCGACAGGCTGACGCCGAGTGTCACGAGGATGAAAGAGAATTCGCCGATCTGCGCAAGACTTGCGGAAATCGTCAGCGCGGTCGAGGTCGGATGCCCGAACAGCCGGACGATGGCGAACGCCGCCAGCGATTTGCCGAACAGGATGATGAACAGCGTCGCCAACAGCGGCAACGGCTCCTTCACGATGATGGCGGGATCGAACAGCATGCCGACCGAGACGAAGAACAGCACCGCGAATGCATCGCGCAGCGGCAGCGTCTCGTTGGCGGCGCGCTGGCTCAGTTCGGATTCGCTGAGAATCATGCCGGCAAAGAACGCACCGAGCGCAAACGACACATCGAACAGGATCGCCGCGCCGAAGGCGACGCCGAGCGAGATGGCGAACACCGCCAGCCTAAACAGTTCGCGCGAGCCGGTGTGCGCGACATAATGCAGGATCCACGGGATCACCCGCCGCCCGACCACGAGCATGAACACTACGAAGGCCGCGACCTTGCCGAGCGTAATCGCGATCGGCAAGGTCAGCGCCGACAGGTCGAAACTGCCCGTCGTGTTGTCGCTCATCAGGCCCGCCAGTGCCGGCAGCAGCACCAGCGTCAGCACCATGGCGACGTCCTCGACGATCAGCCAGCCGACCGCGATCCGGCCGCGCTCGGTGTCGATCAGTCGCCGTTCCTGCATGGCGCGCAGCAGCACCACGGTGGACGCGGTCGAGAGGGCAAGGCCAAACATGATGCCTTTGCCACTGCTCCAGCCCAGCGCCCAGCCCAGCGCCCAGCCCATCACGGTGGCGGCGGAAATCTGCACCACGGCGCCGGGCACTGCGATGGCCCGCACCGACCACAGGTCCTTGAGCGAGAAATGCAGGCCGACACCGAACATCAGCAGGATGATGCCGATTTCAGCAAGTTCGTTGGCAATATTCTGATCGGCGACGAACCCCGGCGTGAACGGGCCCATCACCACGCCGGCCAGCAGATAGCCTACCAGCGGCGACACACGCACGCGCTGAACCAGCGCGCCAAGAATAAAGGCCAGCACGAGGCCGACCACGACCGTGGAAATCAATGGGGTATTGTGATGCATGGGACATTTTGCTGCGGACGCGAGCGAGATTCCAGCGGGCATTTGGCTACCCATCGCCGCACCACGGCACCAAGGTGTCGTGAGATCGTTACACAAGCACGAAATTGTGAAGCCGATACCGCCCCGATCCCCACCGTCCGCGCGGATGCGCGCCCATACCGCACGCACCAAAAAATCTCGCCGCTGATTGCGGGCTCGCAAATTGGTTCCGCGACGCTACGTTAAGTTAGGTCACCGTCATCGAGGAGTGTCAGCCATGAAGGACCTTATCGTCAAACTTGAGCATGATAAGTCGCACGATCAGGCTCTCAATTTCGCCGTCTCCGTTGCGGAGATCTTTAACGCTCATCTCGCCGGCGTCGCCTATGGCAATCTGACCGGCCTCCCCGATTATGGCATGGCCGGCGTCCCCGGCAGCGTGGTGGCGGAACTCCTCGCGCAGAGCGAACAGGCGGCACGCACCGCGCTGGCGCGTTTCCATGCCATCGCCGAGCGCAACGGAATTTCCATCTCGGATCATCTGGTGCTCGATACCGGCTTCGGCGCGGCGGACACTTTCGCGTCGTTCGCACGGCACTACGATCTCAGCATCCTGCGCCAGACCGACGATGAGGGACCGGACAACGGCCTGGTCATCGAGGCCGCGCTGTTCAATACCGGGCGACCGGCGATCGTCGTTCCCTACATCCAGTCTGAAGGATTGAAACTCGATCGCGTGCTGTGCTGCTGGGACGGCGGCGCACCGGCCGCGCGTGCGGTGAACGACGCGCTGCCGTTCCTCAAGCGCGCGGGCACCGTCGAAGTCCTCAACGTCACGAAGAGCAAGGACGAAACATCGCATCGCGAAATCCGCGGCATGGAGATCGCCAATCACCTGGCCCGGCACGATGTTCAGGTCGAAATCGAAACGACGTCAGCACCAGACCGCAGCATCGCCGACGTGATCCTGTCGCATGCGGCGGACAAGTCGGCGGACCTGATCGTAATGGGCGGCTACGGCCATTCGCGCTTGCGCGAATTCGTCCTCGGCGGCGTCACGCGCGACATCCTGCGCTCAATGACGGTGCCGGCGTTCCTGTCGCGGTGACCACACCCAGTGCTTTCATGCGTCATTGCCGGGCATGACCCGGCAATCCATTCTTCCTTCCAAAAAATGATGGATACGCGGATCAAGTCCGCGCATGACGCCGATGACTACATGAAGCACAGCTTTGCAGTCGGCTGCCGCTAGGCCCCGCCCATCGCCGCCGCGACCGCTTCGAGCGCGGCCGCCGCTTTGGCGCCGTCGGGACCGCCGGCCTGCGCCATGTCGGGCTTGCCGCCGCCGCCCTTGCCGCCCAGCACCTCGGACGCCTTGCGGACGAGGTCGACAGCGTTGAAGCGTGGCGTCAGGTCCGGCGTTACGCCGACGACGACACTGGCCTTGCCGTCCTCCGAGGTAGCCACCAGCGCGACGATACCGGAGCCGAGCTGCTTCTTGCCCTGATCGGCAAGGCTCTTGAGATCCTTGATTTCAATGCCCTCGACGGCGCGGCCGAGAAACTTGACGTTGCCCACGGTGCGGATGTCGCTGGTCGTGGCATCGCCCGAACCGCTGCCGCCCATCGCCAGCTTCTTGCGCGCGTCGGAGAGTTCGCGCTCGAGCTTCTTGCGCTCCTCCATCAGGCTGGCGATGCGCGCCGGCATGTCGTCGATCGTGGTGCGCAACTCGGCCGCCGCCGTGCGCGCCAGTTGCATGGTGTCGTTGGCGTGGTGACGCGCCTGCGAACCGGTCAGTGCCTCGATGCGGCGTACGCCGGAGGCCACCGCGCTTTCGCCGGTGACTGAGATCAAGCCGATATCACCGGTACGCCGCACATGGGTGCCGCCGCACAGTTCGACTGACCAGCCGAGCGCGTTTGGGGTCTGCACGTTGTCGCGCGCACGTTGGCCCATCGAGACCACGCGTACCTCGTCGCCGTATTTTTCGCCAAACAACGCACGTGCGCCGGACTCGCGTGCATCGTCGAGCGCCATCAGCCGCGTCGTTACTTCGCCGTTCTCGAGCACGACGTCGTTGGCAATGTCCTCGATGCGACGCAGTTCGTCCGCCGAGATCGGCTTGTTGTGCGCGAAGTCGAAACGCAGCCGTTCCGGCGACACCAGCGAACCGCGTTGCGCGATGTGATCACCCAGCACCTGCCGCAGCGCTTCGTGCAACAAATGCGTCGCCGAATGGTTGGCGCGAATGGCGCCGCGCCGCGCATGATCCACCTCGAGCTGAAGCGCCGTGTCCGGCTTCAAGGAGCCCTGCTCCACCGTGCCGAAATGCACGAAAAGGTCGCCGGCCTTCTTATGAGTTTCGGTGACGCGGAACGTGACGCCCTCGCCGGTCATCACGCCGGTATCGCCGACCTGACCGCCGGACTCGGCATAAAAGGGCGTCTGGTTGAGCACGATGGCACCGCTTTCGCCGGCCTTGAGTTGATCGACCTGCGCGCCGTCCTTGACGATGGCGGCAACCACGCCTTCGGCGCTTTCGGTTTCGTAGCCGAGGAATTCGGTTGCGCCGAGCTTCTCACGCAGCGGAAACCACACAGCTTCGGCGGCGGTATCGCCTGAACCCGACCACGACGCACGCGCCTTGGCTTTCTGCTGCTCCATCGCATCGGTGAAGGAGGCGAGATCGACACCGATACCGCGCGCGCGGAGCGCGTCCTGCGTCAGGTCGAGCGGGAAACCGTAAGTGTCGTACAGCGTGAACGCGGTCTCGCCGTCGAACATGTCGCCCTTCTTCAGGCTGCCGCTCTTCTCGTCGAGGATCGCGAGCCCGCGCTCCAGCGTCTTGCGGAAGCGCGTCTCCTCCAGTCGCAGCGTTTCCTCGATCAAGGACTCCGCGCGCACCAGTTCAGGATAGGCTTGCCCCATCTCGCGCACCAGCGACGGCACCAGCCGCCACATCAGCGGTTCACGGGCACCGAGCAACTGTGCGTGACGCATGGCGCGGCGCATGATCCGGCGCAGCACGTAGCCGCGGCCTTCGTTCGACGGCAGCACTCCGTCGGCGATCAGGAACGACGACGCGCGCAGGTGGTCGGCAATCACGCGATGCGAGGCACGGTGCGGCCCGTCGGCGCTGACGCCGGTGAGTTCGGAGATGGCGCGGATCAGCGCGGCGAACAGGTCGATGTCGTAATTGTCGTGCTTGCCTTGCAGCACCGCCGCGACGCGCTCCAGCCCCATGCCGGTGTCGATCGACGGGCGCGGCAACGACAAACGATTGCCCGGCGCGACCTGCTCGAACTGCATGAACACGAGATTCCAGATCTCGATGAAGCGGTCGCCGTCCTCGTCCGGCGATCCCGGAGGGCCGCCGGGAATGTGCTCGCCGTGGTCGTAGAAGATTTCCGAGCATGGACCGCAAGGGCCGGTGTCGCCCATCTGCCAGAAGTTGTCCGAGCCGGCGATGCGGATGATGCGCGATTCCGGCAGACCGGCGATCTTCTTCCAGAGATCGAAAGCCTCATCATCGTCGATATAGACCGTTGCCGTCAGCTTGTCCTTCGGCAGCCCGTATTCCTTGGTGATCAGATTCCACGCCAGTTCGATGGCACGGTCCTTGAAATAGTCGCCGAACGAGAAGTTGCCGAGCATCTCGAAGAAGGTGTGATGCCGCGCGGTGTAGCCGACATTGTCGAGATCGTTATGCTTGCCGCCGGCACGCACGCACTTCTGCGAGGTGGTGGCGCGCTGGTAAGGGCGCTTCTCGACGCCGGTAAAGACGTTCTTGAACTGCACCATGCCGGCGTTGGTGAACATCAACGTCGGATCGTTGCGCGGCACCAGCGGCGACGACGGAACGATCGCATGATCGTTCTTCGCGAAGTAGTTCAGGAACGTCGACCTGATTTCGTTAACGCCACTCATCTTGGACCTATCGCGCTTTCGCTTTCCGGATGTCGCCCGCCGGCTTTTACCAGCGCCCCGCTTTTAGACGGCGCGACTGGCGCTGTCCACAAAATGGGCTCCCGATCAGAGGGTTGCGGCCGCGCGATCAAGCCCGGCGATAACCCCGTTGATAGCCCTTCCGGGCGAGTTGACAGCCTTAGGGAAGCCGTGTTTTGGGTGTTCCCCTGACGACTGATCACGTCGGGAGAGACCGGCAGCTTTTGACTCAAAGGCTGGCGGCGCCGAAGGAGCAACCGCCCCAGGAAACTCTCAGGCAAAAGGACCGTGTGATCTGGACTCTGCATCTGGAAAGAGACGTGACGGCCGTTGCGCCGGGAGCGTCCGCCGACGGGATAATACTCTCAGGCACAGCGACAGATGGGGCTTCGACAGCGCTTCCGGGGAACTTCCGGAACCAGAGGAGCCTTATCGCGATGGATGCCCACGACACCGCGTCTCCCCCCTTGAGCCGAACTCCGCTGCACGCGCTGCATCTGGCGCGCGGCGGCAAGATGGTGCCCTTCGCCGGCTACGACATGCCGGTGCAGTACCCCATGGGCGTGCTCAAGGAGCATCTGCACACTCGAACAAACGCTGGACTGTTCGACGTCTCCCACATGGGCCAGATCGCGCTGCGGCCGAAGTCCGGAAAAGTCGAAGACGCCGCCCTCGCCCTGGAGCGGCTGGTGCCGCAGGACATCGTCGCGGTTCCGCAGGGCCGCCAGCGCTACGCTCAGTTCACCAATGCGGCAGGCGGCATCCTTGACGACCTGATGGTGGCGAATTTCGGCGATCACCTGTTCCTGGTGGTCAACGCCGCCTGCAAGACCGAGGACGAGGCTCTCCTGCGCAAAGAACTGTCCGGCGACTGCATCATCGAGGTTCTGGCGGATCGCGCCCTGCTCGCCTTGCAGGGGCCGAAGACCGTCGAGGTGCTGACCCGGCTCGGGGCCGACGTCGCCGCGATGCGTTTCATGGATGCAGGACCGCGCAAGGTGATGGGGCTCGACTGTTTCGTCTCGCGTTCGGGCTACACCGGCGAGGACGGGTTTGAGATTTCTGTGCCGGCTGCCGACGCCGAGGCATTCGCCAGCGCGCTGCTCGCCGATGCCGCAGTGGCGCCGATCGGCCTCGGGGCCCGCGACAGCCTGCGGCTCGAGGCCGGGCTCTGCCTCTATGGCCACGACATCGATACCACGACCACGCCGGTCGAGGGCGGTCTGGTGTGGTCGATCCAGAAAAGCCGCCGCAACGGCGGCGCGCGCGCCGGCGGCTTTCCCGGTGCGACCGCCATTCTGTCTCAGATCGATGGCGGCACCGCGCGCAAGCGCGTTGGACTGCGGCCCGAAGGCCGCGCTCCGGTGCGCGACGGCGCGGCGCTCTACGCCGATACCGAGGCGCGCGAGGCGATCGGCAGCGTCACCTCCGGCGGCTTCGGGCCGAGCCTGAACGGCCCGATCGCGATGGGATATCTGCCGATCTCACATGTCGCGGCCGGCGCCCGCGTGTTCGCGGAAGTCCGCGGCCAGCGCCTGCCCATGACTGTCACCGCTTTGCCTTTCGTTCCCCACAGCTATCAGCGTTGAGGATTGACCATGCCTACTCTCTACACCGCCGACCATGAATGGCTCCGTATCGACGGCGACGTCGCCACCGTCGGCATCACCGACTACGCGCAATCGCAACTCGGCGACGTGGTGTTCGTCGAACTGCCGAAGCTCGGCCGCCAATTGAAGAAAGCCGAAGCCGCCGCCGTCGTCGAATCCGTCAAGGCGGCGTCCGACGTCTACGCACCCATCAGCGGCGAAGTCGTCGAGGTCAACGACGCGGTGACCGGCGATCCGACGCTGGTGAATTCCGACGCCGCCGACAAGGCGTGGCTGTTCAAGGTCAAGATCGCCGACAAGAGCGAACTCGACGGCATGATGGATGCGGACGCCTACGAGAAGCACACCGCGTAACACGCTGAGAGTCTTTGTTTTGACGCGTTTTCTTCACGCGAACCGGCTTCCACTTCGCTCGAAAACGCCATGAGGATGATGATGCGATGACCAAGCACACCGCGATTGCCAGCGAGCCGGCCACCACATTTGTCCGCCGCCACATCGGCCCCTCGCCTCGCGACATCGACGCGATGCTCTCGACCGTCGGCGCCGCCAGCCTGACGGCGCTGATGGACGAGACGCTGCCGTCGGATATCCGCCAGCGTGCACCGCTCGATCTCGGCCGCGCGCTGAGCGAGACCGAGGCGCTGGCACATATCGGCGAGGTCGCCGCGAAGAACCAGGTGTTCACCTCGCTGATCGGGCAAGGCTACAGCGGCACCATCCTGCCGGCAGTGATCCAGCGCAACATCCTCGAAAACCCCGCGTGGTACACGGCTTACACGCCGTATCAGCCGGAGATTAGCCAGGGCCGACTGGAAGCGCTGTTCAACTTCCAGACCATGATCTGCGACCTGACCGGGCTCGATGTCGCCAACGCCTCGCTGCTCGACGAAGCGACCGCCGCCGCCGAAGCCATGGCCATCGCGGAACGCGCCGCGCACGGCAACAACAAGAACGAAGTCGCGGCATTCTTTGTCGATCACGAGGTGCATCCGCAGACGCTCGCCGTGCTGCGCACCCGCGCCGAGCCGCTCGGCTGGACCATCGTGGTCGGCGATCCGCTGCGCGATCTCGAACACAAGTCGGTGGTCGGCGCGCTGCTGCAATATCCCGGTACGTCCGGCGCGGTGCGCGATCTGCGCCCGGCCATCGAGGCCGTGCACGCGCAAGGCGGCCTCGCCATCGTCGCCGCCGATCTGCTGGCACTGACGCTCTTGGCCTCGCCCGGCGATCTCGGCGCCGACATCGCCATCGGTTCGGCGCAACGCTTCGGCGTTCCGATGGGCTATGGCGGCCCGCACGCTGCCTACATGGCGGTGCGCGACGGCCTGAAGCGCGCCATTCCCGGCCGTCTCGTCGGCCTCTCGGTCGATGCGCGCGGCGCGCCCGCCTATCGTCTCGCCTTGCAGACGCGCGAGCAGCATATCCGCCGCGAGAAGGCCACCTCCAACATCTGCACCGCGCAGGTGCTGCTGGCGGTGATCGCTGCGATGTACGCCACTTACCACGGCCCCGAAGGGCTGGCGCAGATCGCGCGCACCGTGCATCGCCGCACCAGTGTGCTGGCGGCGGGCTTGCGCAAGCTCGGCTTCGCGCCGCTGAGCGAAAATTTCTTCGACACCATCACCGTCGATGCCGGCGCGAAGGCCGACGACATCATCACCCGTGCGTTGTCCGCACGCATCAACCTGCGCCGCGACGGCAGTAAGATCGGTATCGCGCTGGATGAAACCACAACACCCGCCATCGTCGAAGCAGTGTGGCAGGCATTCGGCGGCAATCTCGCTTATGCCGACGTCGAGGTCGGCGCGGACGCGGCGCTGCCGCAGGGCCTGCTGCGCACCAGCGCCTATCTAACCCATCCGGTATTTCACGCGCATCGCTCGGAAACCGAGCTGCTACGTTACATGCGCAAGCTCGCCGACCGCGACCTCGCGCTCGACCGCGCGATGATTCCGCTCGGCTCCTGCACCATGAAGCTCAACGCCACCACCGAAATGATGCCATTGACGTGGCCAGCGTTTGGCGCGCTGCATCCGTTCGCACCGCGCGAGCAGGCGGCAGGCTATCATCAACTGTTCGCACAACTCGAGAAGTGGCTGGTGGACATCACCGGCTACGACGCGGTGTCGTTGCAGCCGAACTCCGGCGCACAGGGCGAATATGCCGGGCTGCTGGCGATCCGCGGCTATCATGCCGCGCGCGGCGACAGCCACCGCAAGGTCTGCCTGATCCCGTCGTCGGCGCACGGCACCAACCCCGCCTCCGCCGCGATGGTCGGCATGGAGGTGGTGGTGGTGGCCTGCGACAAGCACGGCAACGTTTCGGTTGACGACCTGCGAGCCAAGGCCGAGCAACATGCCGACCGTCTCGCGGCAGTGATGATCACCTATCCGTCGACCCACGGCGTGTTTGAGAAGAAGATCCGCGAGATCTGCGACATCGTTCATAGCCATGGCGGACAGGTCTATCTCGACGGCGCCAACCTCAACGCCCAGGTCGGCCTCTCCCGCCCCGGCGAGTACGGTGCCGACGTCAGCCACCTCAACCTGCACAAGACCTTCTGCATTCCGCACGGCGGCGGCGGTCCCGGCATGGGCCCGATCGGCGTCAAGGCGCATCTCAAGCCGTTCCTGCCGGGCCATCCGGCGCTGGACGGCGGCAAGGCGCCGGTCGGCCCGGTGGCGGCGGCGCCATTCGGCTCAGCGTCGATCCTCACCATCTCGTATCTCTACATCCTGATGATGGGCGGCGAAGGCCTGACGCGGGCGACCGAAGTGGCGATCCTCAACGCCAACTACATCGCCGACCGGCTCGAGCCGCACTTCCCGGTGCTCTATCGCGGCGTCAGCGGCCGCGTCGCGCATGAATGCATCATCGACCCGCGCGCGCTGAAGACCAGTTGTGGTGTCACCGTCGATGACATCGCCAAGCGGCTGATCGATTACGGCTTCCATGCCCCGACCATGAGCTTCCCGGTCGCGGGGACGCTGATGATCGAGCCGACCGAATCCGAATCGAAGGCCGAGATCGATCGCTTCGTCGAAGCCATGATCGCAATCCGGCACGAGATCGCTGAAGTCGAGGCCGGGCGTTGGACCATCGAAGCCTCGCCGCTGCGGCACGCGCCGCACACCGTGCATGACATCGCCGACGACAACTGGGACCGGCCCTACTCGCGCACCGACGGCTGTTTCCCCGCCGGCACCTCCCGCAACGACAAGTACTGGTCGCCGGTCGGCCGCGTCGACAACGTTTATGGCGATCGCAACCTGGTGTGCTCGTGCCCACCGATCGAGGATTACGCGCAAGCCGCGGAATAGCACCTCACCGTCAAATCGGAAATGCAGCAGGCGCGATTGAGGACTTGTCGCAGACGAACTGCGGTTGATCGTCATTGCGGTACTCGATCAGCGCTCTGCGCTGTCCGAGTACAGGCTCCGCGAAGCAATCCAGTCTTACTTCGAGAATCCGGATTGCTTCGTCACTAACGCTCCTCGCAATGACGAAGCCACGCCGCTGTAAAAAAATCTGAAGACAGAACCCTGTCAAAAATCAAACGGGCACTGGGGACGTCGGCAACTCAACGTCCACAGCGCCCGTCCGCTTCCAAAGGCATGACCGTATCCGAAGCCGATTCCCGAGGCTTCGGGGTCACGCCGCAACTCAAGTTACGACGAACTCAAGTCGCGGAAGCTCAATCTTCCGCAGGCTCTTCGCCGTCCGCATCACGCTCCGGCGTGCCGGCCAGAATCTGTTCGGCAATCAGTCCGGAATTCTGCCGGATCGCGACCTCGATCTTGGCCGTCATGTCCGGATTGGCGCGCAGGAAAGCCTTGGCGTTCTCGCGGCCCTGCCCGAGCCGCTGGCTGTCGTAGGAGAACCAGGCACCCGACTTCTCGACGATCCCGGCCTTGACGCCAAGGTCGAGGATTTCTCCCATCTTCGACACGCCCTCGCCGTACATGATGTCGAATTCGACCTGTTTGAACGGCGGCGCCAGCTTGTTCTTCACCACCTTGACGCGGGTGGAGTTGCCGATCACCTCGTCACGCTCCTTGATGGCGCCGATGCGGCGGATATCGAGTCGCACGGATGCATAGAACTTCAGCGCATTGCCGCCGGTGGTGGTCTCAGGCGAGCCATACATCACCCCGATCTTCATACGGATCTGGTTGATGAAGATCACCATGGTGTTGGACTTGTTGATCGAGGCGGTCAGCTTGCGCAGCGCCTGGCTCATCAGCCGCGCCTGCAAGCCGGGCAGCGCGTCGCCCATCTCGCCCTCGAGTTCGGCGCGCGGCACCAACGCGGCGACCGAATCGATGATCAGCACGTCCACTGCGCCGGAGCGCACCAGCGTGTCAGCGATCTCCAGCGCCTGTTCGCCATGGTCGGGCTGCGAGATCAGAAGTTCGTCGACATTGACGCCGAGTTTGCGGGCATAGACCGGGTCGAGCGCGTGTTCGGCATCGATGAAGGCGCAGATGCCGCCCTTCTTCTGCGCCTCCGCCACGCAATGCAGCGCCAGCGTGGTCTTACCTGAGGATTCGGGCCCGTAAATTTCGACGATGCGCCCCTTCGGCAGCCCGCCGACGCCGAGCGCGATGTCCAGCCCGAGCGACCCCGAGGAAATCGTCTCGATTTCCATCGCACGGTCGTTCTTGCCCAGTTTCATCACCGAGCCCTTGCCGAACTGACGCTCGATCTGCGACAGCGCGGCGGACAGCGCCTTGGTTTTGTCCATGGAAGATCCTTCGACGATACGCAGGGCAGTGGCAGACATGTGGTGCTCCTTATGAACGGGATTCGCCAGGGGGACAACGAAGGCGGAGGCAGCTGAACAGAAACTTGGGTCGTCAATTCGAATGACCGATAATGTACCCTATTTGTTCCTTGTTCGCAATATGTTCTTTTCGAGAGTTTGGATCATCTCCGTCTTCCCTAGCCCAATCGGCATAAGCCCCCCCCCCCGCCTGAAAGGGTGCTATTCTCGTGCGGTCGACTTACGCGGTTTCCGGCACGGCTTCGGCAGCGG
>Ga0209963_1001326_pt1 | contig 14940 bp, 19 predicted proteins | sample ThiBio_1000_biof_2_FD_183957 | JGI IMG/M metagenome (GOLD analysis project Ga0209963, IMG submission 183957) | Wastewater bioreactor microbial communities from Cape Town, South Africa - Thiocy_cont_1000_biof (SPAdes) | ecosystem: Engineered > Bioreactor > Thiocyanate-remediating >...
GAAGGACGTCGGCCTGGGGTATCTCACGATCGGGCAGCCCCTCACGACGCTGTCCGGCGGCGAGCGTCAGCGGCTGAAGCTCGCGATGAACATGGCCGAGCCGGGAGGCGTCTTCGTCCTCGACGAGCCGACGACGGGTCTCCATCTCGCCGACGTGGAGCAGCTCCTCGGCCTGCTCGACCGCCTGGTCGACAAGGGCACCTCGGTCATCGTGATCGAGCACCACCAGGCCGTGATGGCGCACGCCGACTGGATCATCGACATCGGTCCCGGTGCGGGCCACGACGGCGGCCGAATCGTCTTCGAGGGCACGCCCGCCGACCTCGTCGCGTCGCGCTCGACGCTCACCGGCCAGTATCTGGCCGACTACGTCGGGGCCTGAGCGTCAGCCCTCCCTGCCCCAGAAGACGGCGTCCGATCCCTGGCCGTCCGCGTCGAGGAACAGCCGGAAGCCGTAGACACCGTGGGTCAGGTTGGTCGGCCGCACGTCGAACACGTCGTAGAAGGTGACCGGCCGCGCCGTCGGCAGGTCGACGTCCTGCAGGCCTGGGTACCCCGGGACCGAGATGTCGACCGGCCCGACCTCCTCCCCCGACGAGCTCACCCATTCCGACGCCGGGATGACGATGTTCTCGCTCTCCTCGTCGGTGAGCGCATCACCGTCGAGCACCGAGATCGTGACGGGGACCGCCACATACGCACCGTTCTCGGGAGCCGCGGCTCCGCCGGTCCGCGCGGCCGACGACACGTCGATGGCCGCCCCCACGGAGACCCGCAGGGCATCCCGTCCCGATCCGATGGCCTTCGCCGTCAGCGTCGTGCCGGGAGACAGCGGGTCGGAAAGCGTCGTGCCCGCGTCAGAGGGCAGGGTGACGTAGACGTCGTACGAACGGGGTCCGTCGGCGGCCGCACTGGGCGACGCCTGCGGCTGCGGGTCTGCCAGGCGCGCCTGCACGTCGCGGGCGATCGTCCCGGTGAGCGCGATCGTGACGACGATCATCCCCGCGGAGACGAGCACCGCCGCGCCGGATGTCACGAGGGCGCCGATCGCGAGCCCGCGCCCGCGCGGACCCTTCGCGAGCGCGACGATCGCGAGCACGATCGCGGGGATCAGGAGCAGGCCCGCCGCGAACGTGACGAAGGGCAGCAGCGCGAACACGATGCCCACGATCGCGAGCACCAGCGCGGTGATCGCGATCGGCGACGCCCGGGACTGCGGGGGCGGCATCGGCGGCACCAGCGCGGGCGGCATCGTCGGCGCGGCACCGGGCTGCGGCGCATCCCACCCCTGCGGAGGCGGCAGGGGGGCGGGCGGGGGTGTGGACATCGCGATCCTTTCGTCGTCGCACCATCATGGGTGCGCGCGACGCCGGGAGCAAGCGCGACGGGGTCAGGCCGGGATGTACGCCATCGGCGCACGACCGGTCTCGAGGAAGGCCTCCACCATCATCGTGGCGATCTCCGGCTTGTCGCGCATCACGAAGTGGGTGCCGCCGCGGATGACCCGCCGCTGGGCACCGCGGATCAACCGGGCGATCATGCGCGTGTGCGCCGGACGGATGAGATCACGCGAGCCGGCGAGGACGAGCGTCGGCACGGTGATGCGACCGAGGTCCGCCGCCGTGATCCCGGGCTGGTCGAGCATCAGCCGGATGAGCTCGTGCTCGTGGGTCAGCAGGCCCAGCTCACGGTACTTCACGCGCAGGAAGCCGTCGGCGAGTCGCAGCTTCCACCGCAGGCTCCAGCGCATGCCGTTGACGGCGATGTTGCCGGAGTTGAGGACGAGCGAGCGGACGAGCTCCGGATGCCGCACCGCCAGCGTCATCGCCACGTTCGCCCCGTCGGAGAATCCCACGACGTCGAATCCCGTCTCCTCGTGGTCGGCGAGCGCCCGGATGACGTCGGCCGCGTCCTCGGCCATGCGCGCGATCGTCAGCGGACCCGTGCCGCGGGCGGAGCGCCCCTGCCCACGGCAGTCCATCGCGACCACGCGCCGATGCGCCGCGAACGTCGGCACGTTGCGATCGAAGTAGTGCAGGTCGCCGGAATTCCCGTGGATGAGCAGCACCGGGCGCCCGCCGCCGTGGATCTCGACGTGGATGTCGCCGATCGTGTGATCGACGGCTGCCGGGACGGTCATGCCCGCACGGTATCGCCGCTCGCTATGAGCGGCCTTCGCGTGCGTTCTGGATCACCTCGGCATCCATCCCTCCGGCACACGGCCGGCGGGACCGGGGACGGGCTGACCGAGCGGGTGACTCGTGGGCGGCGCGAGCGGCGCCCCCCGCACGATCGCCTCGCTGCGGTAGTCCCAGAACCAGTCCTCCCCCGGCTCGTACGACTGCATGACGGGATGCCCGGTCTCGAGCCAATGCGCGGTGGCATGCCGCGACGGAGAGCTGTCGCAGCATCCGACGTGCCCGCACTGCGCGCATCGTCGCAGGTGGAACCAGAACCCGTCCGCGGCGAGGCACTCGACGCATCCGTCTCCGCTCGGCGCGACCTCCGGGTCGATGCCTGTTCCTTCGGCCATGGCGTCATTGTCCCACCGCCGGGCGACCGCCGGCGGCCGCAGAGAACACTCAGCCCACTTCGGGCGAACCCGACCTAGACTCGCGCCATGAGGTTCAGACGAGGGTGGATCCCGGCGATCGTCGCCCCGGTCGCGGTCGTCGCCGGCGCCATCGCCGTGCCGGCGATCGCCAACGCGGCCTCGCCGCCGCCGGAGAGGACCGCGGCGCAGGTGCTGACCCTCATCGCCGGAAGCCACGACGCTCACTACTCCGGCACGGTCGCGCAGTCCTCCGATCTGGGGCTGCCCCAGCTGCCCACCTCGATGTCGTCCGCCGCGCCCTCGGGCGGGCTCGACGCCGCGAGCCTCATCGAGCTCGCCACCGGCTCCCACACGGCGCAGGTGTACGTGGACGGCCCGTCGAGGCAGCGGGTCCAGCTGCTGGACACGCTGAGCGAGCGGGACGTCATCCACGACGGGACGTCACTCTGGCTGTACGACGCCTCCGATCGCACCGCCACGCATGTGAAGGGCTCCACCGCCCAGGCGAAGAACGGAATGCCGCAGACCGCCACGCCGGCGCAGCTCGCGGATCGGCTCATCTCCTCCCTCACGCCCACCACGTCGGTCACGGTCTCCACCGGCACCGACCTCGGCCGCGGCGTGTACGAGCTCACGCTCGCACCCCGGACCTCGGCCACTCTCGTCGCGGACACCGTCGTCACCGTCGACGCCGAGACCGGGGTGCCCCTGGGCGTGCGGATCGATGCGCGGGGCCAGTCGACGCCGGCCCTGAGCGTGGCGTTCCGCTCCATCGACTTCTCCCGGCCGGGTGCCGACGTCTTCGCCTTCACGCCGCCGCAGGGCACGACCGTGAAGAACGTCACGCTGCCGGCCGACATCCCGCACGGCGAGCACCTGGACACCGCTCGGCGGGATGGCGACTCCGGCACGGCCCTGGTTCCGCCCACCGTCATCGGCTCGGGCTGGACGGCGATCGTCGAGCTGCCGGCGGGCGCCGCGGCGACGGGCCCGATGTCGCGGCTGGGGGCCGACGGCAGCGCGCTGCTCGGCGAGCTCACGCAGAAGGTCAGCGGCGGCAGGGTCCTGCAGACATCGCTGTTCACCGTGTACCTGCGCGACGACGGCGCCGTGTTCGCCGGAGCCGTTCCGGCCGCGACCCTGCTCGCCGCCGCCAAGTGAGCGGCCCGCCGGCTGCATCCCCCGTGGCAGCCGACACCCCCGCGATCGTCACGAACGGCCTCACGAAGCGCTTCGGCCGTAGCGGTGCGCGCGCCGCCGTCGACGGCCTCGACCTTGTGGTGCCCCGCGGGTCGGTCTTCGGCTTCCTCGGGCCGAACGGCTCGGGCAAGACGACGACGATCCGGATGCTTCTGGGGCTGGCCGCCCCGACCGCCGGCGACATGCGGGTGCTCGGCGTCGACCTGCGCCGCGGCGCGAGAGCGCTGCAGGAGGTGCTCCCGCGTGTGGGCGCGCTCGTGGAGGGCCCCGCGTTCGCGCCGTTCCTCTCCGGCGCGGCGAACCTCGCCCGCTTCGACGCGGCGGATCCCACCTCGACGCGGGCCACGCGACGCGATCGCGTGCACACCGCGCTGGACCGGGTCGGACTCGGGGCGGCGGCCGGCAAGCGCGCGGGCGCCTACTCGCTCGGCATGAAGCAGCGCCTCGGCCTCGCCGCGGCCCTGCTCGGGCCTCGCGAGCTGCTCGTGCTCGACGAGCCGACCAACGGGCTCGACCCCCAGGGCACGCGCGAGGTGCGCTCGCTCATCCGTTCGCTCGCCGCCGACGGGACGACCGTCTTCCTCTCCAGCCACCTGCTCAGCGAGATCGAGCAGGTCTGCACCCACGTGGCGGTGATGCGATCGGGGCGGCTCGTCACCAGCGGACCGCTCGACCGGCTCCGCGCCGAGGGAGCGCCCCGCGTGCGGGTGCGCACACCCGACGCGGAGCGCGCGATATCCACGCTGCGCCGGCTCGGACTCGAGACGGAGCGCACGAGCGCCGACGAGCTGGATGCCGTGCTGCGTCCCGGCACCCCCGTGGAGGCGGTCACCGCGGCGCTGGTCTCCGACGGCGTGCGGGTGCGCGGCATCGCCGTCGGCGGCGCCAGCCTCGAGGAGCGCTTCGTCGAGCTCACCGGGGAGGGGTTCGATGTCGACGGCTGACACCTCCCCACCGCCGCCGGCCGCGACGGCATCGCACCGGCGCCCGTTCGCGCTCCTCGGATCGGAGCTCGCCACGATGTTCCGTCGCGGGCGCACGATCGTGATGCTCGTCGCGCTGCTGCTCGTGCCGGTGCTCATCGCCGTGGCCGTGCGGCTCACCGGCGCGGGTTCGCGCGGACGCGGACCGGCGTTCCTGGGCGACATCACCGACAACGGGCTGTTCGTGGTCTTCACCGCCCTCACGGTCTCGATCCCGCTCTTCCTCCCGCTCACGGTCGCGGTCGTGTCCGGGGACACGATCGCCGGCGAGGCGAGCTTCGGAACGCTGCGCTACCTCCTCCTCGCTCCGGTAGGACGGGTCCGGCTGCTCGCGGTCAAGTTCGTCGCCAGCTGCGCGTTCGTGGTCGCGGCGGTGCTCGCGATCGTCATCGGCGGCGTGGTCGCCGGCGCCGCGCTCTTCCCGATCGGGCCGGTGACGCTCCTGTCCGGCGACACGATCGGAGTGGGCGAGGCGTCCGTGCGCGTGCTGCTGCTGGCCGGCTACGCCGCGGTCTCACTGCTGGGCCTGTGCGCGATCGGCCTGTTCATCTCGACGCTGACCTCGATGCCGGTGGGAGCGATGGCGGCGACGGTCGTGATCGCGGGGGTGTCGCAGGTGCTCGACCAGCTGCCGCAGTTCGACGCCATCCACCCGTATCTGCCCACGCACCTATGGCTGGGCTTCGCCGACCTGCTGCGCAGCCCGATCCTGTTCGACTCGTACGGGCAGAACCTGCTGCTGCAGCTGGCCTACGTCGTGGTGTTCGGCGGATTCGCGATCGGACGCTTCACGACGAAGGACATCCTGAGCTGATCGGCGTCAGCCCTGCAGCTCCGGCGCGTCCAGCAGGCGTTCGAGGGTGCTGCGACCGAGCGCGCTCATGCCCGGATTGCTCTCGAGGTAGTACCAGACGAGTCCGATGGCCTGCAGGAACGCCCACGCCGCGCCGCGCCGCCAGCCCAGCTCGTCGACGTCGAGGGCCTCGCGCAGGATGCCCCGGCGAGGCGCGTCGAGAAGATGCCAGCCCGCCACGAGGTCGAGAGCAGGATCGGCGGGACCGTAGCCGCCGGTGTCCAGGACCCCGGTCAGGCGTCCGCCGCGCACGAGGACGTTGCCCGGGATCAGATCCTTGTGCGACATCACCTCGGGGCGCGGGCCGGGCAGGACGCGAAGGACATCCCACATCCGCCGCAGCCGCTGCGTCGGCAGGAGCCCCTCGCTCTCCCGCAGCGACAGCTCGATCCAGTCGTCGTGCGCCGTGAGGTCTCCGCCGCGACCGCGGCCGGAGAACCGGCGGCCGGCGGTGTCGTCCGCGCGCAGCGCCGCGATGAGCCGCGCGAGGTCCTCGGCGAAGGCGTCCGAGGAGGCGACGGACGACGGCGAGGCGGTCTCCCCGTCGACCCAGGTCTGCACGGACCAGGGGAGCGGATATCCCGCCCCGGGTTCGCCGATGGCCACCGGCACGGGCGCGGCCACCGTCGCGACCGCGCCGAAGTCCGCCATCGCGGCATGCTCGGCCCGCAGCTCCGCCCGTGCCGCCGTCTCGTCGGCATCCCGTATCGGGAAGCGGGCGACCAGGCGGGGACCGAGCCGGAACAGATGGTTCGCCGTCCCCACCCCCGTGACCCGCTCGATGTCCTCGCCGGCCCAGTCGGGGAACTGCTCCGCGATCAGCACGGCCACATCCGCCGCATCGAGATCGAGCTGGTCGTCGTGCATCCTCACTCGTCGAGGCTATGCGCCACCTCGCCCGCCTCGTCGTAGACCCGCCACCACACCGCCTCATGTCGCACGGGATCGATCTCCCCCGCCCGCAGCGCCCTGTCGGCGGCGGTCAGCGTCGCCACGCAGCGCACGATGAACGGCAGGTCGCCGTAGACCTCCTCCTGTCCGCCGACGCAGAACCGGGTCGCATAGATCGTCACGGTGCGACGGCGGGTCTCCCGCGTGGTCACGAGCAGCATCGCGAACAGACCCGCGAAGGCGACCCCGGCGGCGACGAGCGCGATGCCGGCGACTCCGGCCGACACCGCGAACGCCGTGAGCAGGACGGCAGCGGCCACGCTCGCGATGGGCAGCCGCCGCAACGCCACGAGGAGCCGGCGCTGCGAGACCGTCGTGCCCGGCGGGAGGATCCGCAGGCGATAGCGGATGCACACGCCGGACCGATCGGTCGGGGCGGCATCCACCCATCCCCAGGGGAGGCGACGCAGGGCGCCGTCGACGCGGGAGCGCCGACGTGCGTCGGCGGCTCCCCCGGTGCGCGCAGCGCTCCGCAGGCCCATGCCCCCAGTGTGCGCCCGCCGAGACGGGAATGGGCTGGGTGAATGTGACGAATCGGCGCGGGGCCGTGGCCGTGCGCGGGCGCTTCCGTCACACGGCCGCGCACACCCCGTACCGTGAGGTCATGGAACTCGAGGACGTCTGGCCGCTCTTCGCCCTGCGGCTGGTCACGCCGCGCCTGGTGCTCCGGCCGGTGCGCGACGACGACCTCCCGGGGCTCGTGGAGGCGGCGCTCGCCGGCATCCACGAGCCCGACCGGATGCCGTTCGGCGTGCCGTGGACCGACGAGGCGCCCGAGCGGCTGGCCCGCTCCTTCGCGGCCTTCCACTGGGGCGTGCGGGCCCGGATGACCCGCGAGAACTGGGGAGTGAGCTTCGCGGTGCTGCGCGACGGGGTCCCCATCGGCATCCAGGATCTCACCGCCCGCTCGTTCGCCGCTCGCCGTACGGTCGAGACCGGGTCGTGGCTGACGGCCTCGGCGCAGGGCCAGGGTCTGGGCACCGAGATGCGGGCCGGCCTGCTGCTGTTCGCGTTCGACGATCTCGGCGCGCAGTGGGCCGAGTCCAGCGCCGCCGCCTGGAACGCGCCGTCGCTGGCGGTGTCCTCACGGCTCGGCTACGAGCGCAACGGGGTGTCTCGCGCGCAGACGAGGCCTGGGGAGGTCGTCGACGAGGTGCGGGTGCGGGTCGCCTCCGAGCAGTTCCGCCGCCCCGACTGGGAGCTCGTGACCCACGGCGTCGCGAGCGCACGGGCGCAGCTGCTCGGCGAGGACGCCGCGCCCTAGGCCTCCTCGCGCGCCGAGTAGACGCTCAGAATCCCGGCCCGCACCGGCTCGACCGTCTCCTGACGCAGCCTGGCCCCGCCGGGGAACAGGCGCCTGCCGGCACCCGCCGCGGTCGGGAAGGTGATGAGACGGTACTCGTCCACGAGACCCTCCGCGGCCAGCTGCGCGACGATCGTGCCGCTGCCCATCACGACGACGTCCCGCTCCGCGAGCGTGTCCCGGACCCACGCGGCCGGATCGCCCGGCACGGCCTCCGAGTTCTCCCACCGCCCGGCATCGACCGGGCGATGGGTCACGACCGCCTTCTCGGCGGCGTTGAGCTGCCGCGAGAACGGGTCGTCCCGGTGCGGCCACAGCGCGCTGAAGTGCTCCCAGGAGGCGCGCCCGAGCAGGAGGATGCCGCCGGCGTCGAGGAGCGGACCGATGCGGAACTGGTCGCCGGCGATCGCCTCCGGCCCGTCGCGCATGATCCAGCCGCCGAACGCGGTGCCGTCCCGGCCGTCCGGGTCCTCCACGACGCCGTCGAGGGTGATGAACTGCACGACGATGAGTCGTCCCATGATGTGCTCCTTCGGTGCGGCCCATCCGGTGATGGACGCTTCACCAGTGCATACGGACGGGACCGCCCCGACTCATCGGTCGCCGGCGGCCGCGTTCTCGAACCAGGCGAACAGCACCGGGTCCTGGAACACGACGATGTGCCCGACGTCTCCGCCGTGCTCGTCCCCGCGTGCTCCGTCGAGCACGTGGAGCGAATGCGGCTGCGGCTCCCCGTCGACGACGCGGAACAGCAGGATGCCGTGCTGCCCGTTCGCGGAGACCGCCCGCGTCCGCCACCGCGTGCCGCGCCACTCGAAGAGGAACGCCATGAAGTCGCGATAGGTGTCGCGCCCGATCGACCAGTCCGGCACGGGCGGCATCTCGAAGACGACGTCGTCGCTGACCGCTGCGGCGAGGGCGACGACGTCCGCGCGCTCGATCGCCCGGGCATAGCGCTCCACCGCGGCGGCCGCCAGGGCGCGACGGCGCGGCAGGCGCTGCCGCAGCCCCTCGCGGGCGCGCTGCAGCGCGGAGTTGACCGATGCGACCGTCATCTCCAGGACGACGGCGGTCTCCTCGGCGGAGCAGCCGAGCAGGTCGCGCAGCACGAACACCCCGCGCTGCCGGGGCGGAAGCGTCTGCAGCATCGCCGTGACGGCCAGCCGGACCTCCTGCGAGCGCTCGGCCGAGGCCTCGACCTCGGATGCCGCGCACCACTCGGTGGGCGCGGGCATCAGCCATGGCACGTCGAGCGCCGGGACGAGCGGGGCGCCCACCTCGAGCCCCGGGTCCTGCAGATCGCGCGGCAGCGGGCGACGGGGCGCGTCCCGCAGGCGATCGATGCAGACGTTGCGGGCGATCCGGTAGCACCAGGTCTTCAGCGAGGCACGATCCGGGTCGAACGCGTCCCGGGCGCGCCAGGCGCGCTCGAGCACGTCGTGCCCGGCATCCTCCGCGTCGAAGGGCGACCCGAGCATCTGATAGCAGAACGCGATGAGCTCGCGGCGGAGGCCGGCGAGCTCATCCTCCGCGAAGCCGGCCACGAGGCGATGCTACGCGCCGTGGGTCACCGGTCGATGAACGACATCTGCCCCGCGTTGTAGCGGTCGCCCTGCACACCGACCCGCCGGGCGAGGGCATCGAGGTCGGCGAGCTCGTCCGCCGAGAGGGCCACGGCCGTCGCCGCGGCGTTCTCGGCGATGCGGCCGGTGCGGCGGGTGCCGGGGATCGGCACGATCCACGGGTGCTGCGCCAGCAGCCACGCCAGCGCGACCTGGCCGGGCGTGGCATCCCTCTCCCGCGCGAGCTCGCCGACGTGATCCACGAGCGCCCGGTTGGCCGCACGGTTCTCGGCCGTGAAGCGCGGAATGGTGGATCGGATGTCACCCTCCGCGAAGGCGGTGCCCTGGTCGACGGTGCCGGTCAGGAACCCCTTGCCCAGAGGACTGAACGGCACGAAGCCGATGCCGAGCTCGGCCAGCACCGGCAGCACCTCGGCCTCCGGCTCGCGCGTCCATAGGGAGTACTCGCTCTGCACCGCCGTCACCGGATGCACGGCGTGCGCACGACGGATCGTGGCGGCGGACGCCTCGGACAGCCCGAACGCGCGCACCTTCCCCTCGCGCACGAGCTCGCCGACCGCGCCGGCGACCTCCTCGATCGGAACATCCGGGTCGACCCGGTGCTGATAGAACAGGTCGATCACGTCGGTGCGCAGTCGCCTCAGAGAGGCGTCCGCGACCCGGCGGATCTGCTCCGGCCGGCTGTCCAGGCCGGCCATGCGGCCGTCCTCGATCCGCCAGCCGAACTTCGTGGCGATCGCGACGCCGTCGCGCAGCGGTTCCAGCGCCTCGCCCACCAGCTCCTCGTTGACGTACGGACCGTACACCTCCGCGGTGTCGAAGAACGTGACACCATGGTCCACCGCCGAGCGGATGACGTCGATCATCTCGTCGCGGGTGCCGGGGTTGGGGCCGTAGCTCTGCGACATCCCCATACAGCCGAGCCCGACCGCGGAGACGTCGAGGGCGTGGGATCCGGTGCCGAGTGTGCGTGTGTGCATGCGTTCGACGCTACGCGCGGGGTGCCGCGGGAGGGAGGGACTGCCGGTCCCCCCTTGACCGGAACGCACTCGCAGACCGACGACAATGTGAGGATGCGCGCGGTCGTCCTGGTCGAGGGGGAGAGCGATCGCATCGCGCTCGAGACCCTCGCGGCGCGGCTGGGCCGGCCGATCCCGGAGGTGCGCGCGATCGGCGGCTCGAAGGGCGCCCGGCGCGCCGTCGGAGAGCTGCCCGGCCGTCGGCTGATCGGCCTGGTCGACCGCGCCGAGCGCGCCGACTTCGAGCGCGTCCTCGACACCGTCTTCGTGTGCGACCCGGACCTCGAGGGCGAGTTCGTCCGCGCCCTGGGGGTCGCCGGCGTGGAGGCGGTCATCGCGGACGCGGGCGAGCTCGCCTCGTTCCGGAGGCTGCAGTCCCAGCCCTTCCAGCGTGGCCGGCCGCCGGAGGCGCAGCTGTCCCGCTTCTTCGGCGGACGCAGCGGCAACAAGGCACGGTACGCAGGGCTGATGGCATCCGCGGTCCCGCTCGACCGGATCCCGCTGCCGCTGGCCGCACTGCTCGACGCGGCATAGCGCGAGACGATCCGCGTCCGCCGGATCCGCGCGCGGTCTCAGCGGACCCGGCGGCCGTGCGCGAGATCGATGAGGTGCGGCAGGACGTCGCCGGCGCGAAGCCCGTTGTGCTCGTGCTCGCTGGTGACCCACGGCGTGACACCGGGGAGGAGTCGCGCCGTCTCCAGCGAGAACTCCATCGGGACGTAGACGTCGTTCGCGTACACGGCGGCGGCGCCCCGCGCCCCGGATGCCTCCAGCGCGGCGATGTCGTACAGGCGCGGCCACTCCACGTCGGCGATCTCGAGCGCCACGTCGCGCCACGGCCGCAGCCCCGGGACGGTGTCGAGCCAGTCCCTCCGCACGTGCTCGCCGGTCAGGAGCGTGGGATCGGCGGCGAAGTCGGCCGGCTCCACCCGCTCCGCCGACCAGCGGGTCGCGTGCCCGTCGGCGTAGCTGGACTCGTGGAACACGTAGTAGAGCGGGTTGCGCGCGCTGAACGGCAGCGCCGCCGCGAGGTCGTGCCGGAACGCGTTCGAGCCCGGGTCGAGCTCGAACAGCTGCCACAGCGTCTGCCAGCCGTCGTTGCCGCCGAGCAGCATGCCGAGCGACCTCAGTCGCGAGACCGAGACGACCTCTCCGTCGGGGAGCTCCAGCCCGCCGGCCGCGGCGAGCTCGGCCAGGCGACGCATCGCGTCGCGATGCGTCGGGAAGCGACGGTAGTACCGCTCGGACTCGATGCGCATCTTGTCGTACGTCAGCGCGTAGACGTCGTCCGGGTGGCGGCCGACCGCGCTCAGCCCGCCGGTGAAGAAGACCTGGTCCAGGGATGCCGCATCCGTCGACAGGTAGGAGAGGGCCGTGAAGCCGCCGAACGACTGGCCCAGCACGCTCCAGGCGGCGGCTCCGAGGTGCTCGCGCATCGCCTCGCAGTCCCGGACGATCGCGTCCGCCCGCAGGTGGGTGATGTACTCGACCACCGCGGCGGTCCCGCGCGCGAGGTCGGCGTCGCCGAACGGCGTCGACCGGCCGGTTCCGCGCTGGTCGAGCAGGACGACGCGATAGTGCTCGAGCGCGGCATCCAGCCACGACGGCGCCGTCGGCGCGTGGAACGGGCGCGGTGCCTCGTGGCCGGGTCCGCCCTGGAGGAAGACGAGATACGGCAGCGTCTCGCCGCCGGTGCGGGCGACGACGGCGGCGCAGACGTCGATCGTGCGGCCGTCGACGGGGTCGCCCCACACGAGCGGGACGGTGATGGTGTGGTCCTCGACGGAGAGGTCCTGCATGCGACGGGTCGTGACGGACATGTCACAGAGCCTAATTCCGGACGTACGATGACCACCGGGGATGACGGGAGCCGGAGATGAGCGATCCGATCGTGGCCGCGGCGGCAGGATCCGTCGCCGAGGTGGTGGCGGCGCTGGAGGGCCGGCTCGCCGCGCAGGGCATCCAGCTCTTCGCGAAGATCGATCATGCCGCGGGCGCCCGCGCCGCCGGCCTCGAGCTCGCGGACGAGGTCGTCCTGATCTTCGGCAGCCCCGCCGTGGGCACGGCGCTGATGCAGAGCGCGACGATCGCGGGCCTCGACCTGCCGCTGCGGATGCTGATCTGGGACGACGGCGGGCGCACGCGCCTCGCGTTCCACGATCCGCGGGACCTCGACGCCCGGTACGGCCTCGGCTCCGACGCCACGACGCTGGCGAGGCTGCGCGGGCTCCTGGACGCGCTGGCCGCCGCAGTGGCCTGAGCGGATCGGGCGGCGGCCTGGTCTACCGTCGGTAGCATGACGACGTTCTTCCTCGCGCGCCACGGCGAGACGCAGTGGCATGCCGATCACCGGTACGCGGGGGTCTCGGACGTCGCGCTGACCCGGCACGGCCTCGGGCAGGCGGCGGCGCTGGGGGCGTGGGCGGTGGATGCCGGGCTCGATGCGATCCTGGCGTCGCCCCTCGATCGGGCGATGCGTTCGGCGGCTCCGTCCGTGGAGACCACGGGGCTGCCGCTGCGCATCGACGCCCGGCTGGTGGAGATCGACTTCGGCGTCGGCGAGGGGCTCACCCCGGCCGAGCTCGAGGAACGGTACCCGCGGGAGTGGGCGGCGTTCCGCGAGGCCCCGGCCACCAACGCGCTCCCCGGCGGCGAGCGCGGACGCGACGGGATCGCACGTGCGCTCGCGGTGCTGGACGAGCTGCACGAACAGCTCCCGGACGGGCGCGTGCTGATCGTCGCGCACGCGACGCTGCTGCGCCTGCTGCTGTGCGAGCTGGCCGGCATCGACCCGGACGGCTATCGCGACCTGTTCCCGGTGCTGGGCAACTGCACCGTCACCACGATCGCGTACCCGTGGGCCTCAGAGAGCCGCGGCGCGACGAGGCCGCGCACGCGCCTGCTCGGATACGACGTGCCGCCTTCCCGCGCGGGGACGCGGCCGTGAGCGGGCTCGCCCGGGCATGAACCAGCTGGAGCAGGCCCTGCTGCTGGCCACGACCGCCGTCATCCTGGCGGGCACGCTCGTCGTGTTCGTCGTGCAGTTCATCCGCCGCTACGGGCGCAGGCACGACGACCGCTGAACCGCCGGCCGGCTACGTCGCGCGCAGATCCTGGGCGACCTCGACGATCATCCCCTCCGGCCCTCGGATGTAGGCGAGCCGATAGACGTCCTCGTAGTCGACGACCTCTCCGACGAGCGCGTACCCGGCCGCGCGGGTGCGCTCGACGATCTCGACGATGTCCGGCACCTCGAACGCGACGTGACGATAGCCGAGCGCGTTCGCGGGGAGCGCCTCGGGCGCGCCGGTGGCCACCGGATGCTGGAACTCGGTGAGCTCCAGCCAGCTGTCGCTGTCGGGTGCCGACACGCTCGCGACGATGCTGCGGGCTCCGACGACGCCGATGACGCGATCCACCCACGGCCCGCCGACCTCGGCCGGCTCGCCGCAGCGGAACCCCAGTTCCCGGAAGAACCGCGTCGCCTCCGCGATGTCGGTCACCACCACGCCGACATGATCGAGCCGGAATCTGGTCATGCCGGCAGACTACGGCCGCCCGCAGACATCCCGCACACCGGCGGGCCGATCCGTCACCACTGCCGCCGCACGGCGGCCTTCGGCCCGGCGACGAGCGTCGCGGGCGGCACGTCGTCCGCGACGACGGCCCCCGCGGCGATCACGGCGTCACGGCCGATGCTGACCCCCGGGAGGATCGTGGCGCCGGCGCCGATCCACACGTTCTCGCCGACGTCGATCGGGGCGCCCGTGAGCCACTCCTTCCGTTCGCCGGGGTCGACGGGATGCCCGACCGTGATGAAGGTGGCCTTCGGACCGACCATGACGCGATCGGCCAGCCGGATGCCGCCGTAGTCGAGGAACGTGCAGTTCTGGTTGACGAAGACCCGCTCGCCCAGCTCGAGGCTCCGCCCGTGATCGGTGTAGAACGGCGGGTAGATCGTGACCCGCGGGGGCAACGGGCGGCCGAGGATCAGCTCGAAGAGCTCCGCCTTGCCGGCGTCGTCGTCGAACGGAAGCAGGTTCAGCCGCGAGGTGAGCGCCGTGACCTCCAGCACGCGCTCGCTCATCGCGACGAACTCCGGGCTGTGGATGCGCATGAGGAGATCGCCGGGCACCCGTCGATCCTCCCGCTCGCGCCGTCGATCGCCTACCACGGCGCGCGGGACTCCCATCGCCGGGGCGTCGAAGATATCCACAGGCTCCGAAACGGAGCCGGCTGCCGGTGTCATGATGGATCACATGGCGGAGTCGTTGCTGGATCGCGCGATCTATTCCTACGCGGATGTCGATCGTCTCGTCGGTCTGCACTCGGGCACCGCACGCCGGTGGCTGGAAGGCTACGTCAGAGCGGGAAGGGCGTACGATCCCGTCCTTCGGGAGGCGCCCACCGGCGAGAATGCGGCCACGTGGGGCGAGATGGTCGAGGCGCGTCTGCTCGCCGAGTTCCGCAGCAAACATGTCCCGGTGCAACGAC